>Ga0187855_10000667_pt1 | contig 29375 bp, 28 predicted proteins | sample June2016WEW_8_10_2_FD_132969 | JGI IMG/M metagenome (GOLD analysis project Ga0187855, IMG submission 132969) | Peatland microbial communities from SPRUCE experiment site at the Marcell Experimental Forest, Minnesota, USA - June2016WEW_8_10 | ecosystem: Environmental > Terrestrial > Soil >...
CGATCCGGTGGCGCTCGTCGGTGGGAACCAGCCGCAGCGCGTCGCTCCCGATGCCGCAAATATCCAGGGCCTTGCCGATGCATCCATGAACCGCGATGGATGCGTAGGCTCTCAGCCGCTTCGTTTTAGTGCCGAGGCCTTGGCGACGCACGTTAAACCCAAGCGCGACATCCCGCGCGACGACCACGGCGATCAGGTTCGCCATGGAGGTTCCAGTGACAAACAATCCAGTCGCGCTCTCGGGGAAACCAAAAATCTCGCGCGTCCATTGCACCACTTGCCGCTCGACCTCGATCGGTGTTTGATCGCGGCCTCCGAGGTTTGCATTGAGTCCCGCCGCAAGCATCTCCGCCAGCATACCTACCGGCGTTCCTCCTCCATGCACCCAGCCCATGAAACCCGGATGAACGTTGCCTACGGCAAAGGGCAGGACGTCACGGAGAAACTCCCCATGCACCGCGGCGAGATCGGCCGGCAGCCGGGGAACTCCGCCGCGCAATCGCTGCCGCACTTCGCCCGGGATGGGCTGCCACACGGGGCGTTCCCGAATGTGCTCGATGTAACCGAGCATGTCGTCCAGCATCCGGTGAGCCTGGGCGTTAAAGGCTTGCCAATCCGCGGGGTCAAGCGTTTCACGCTCGTTTGACAAAGAGTCCGCGCGCATATTTCGGGCCGCGTGGTCGATCAGTTGAGACATCCTTGTCACTCGCAGACACTGCGAATCCTGCCCTCCTTCTAGCAATCATGTGACCGGGCCGATTCGTCATCCCTCCAGAAAGGTAAGTGGACTCTCATCTGGCTTCCTCGCCGCAAACGAACCAGCTGCTGCACCTCAGTGATTTTGCCAATCTGAAACCGATCCCTTCTGGCAATTGCCTCCCGACCTGTGGCAAGCTGTCGCCATGGGAAACAAAGACGCTCGCAGCCGCGAAAAGAAAAAGCCCAAGAAGCAACCTGCGCCCAAGGTTTATCAGCCGACGGTGTCGACCGTAGTCAAACCAACCGCACCCAAGACCTAATCCACCGCGTCGTCACCCCAACCACGGACACTAGTTTTCGGGGAAGTCCGCTGTGTCGGCGATGAAAGGTCACAACGTAAGATCTGCTTGTCCGCTACGACAGGAGACATCTAGCAGTTTTCGCACTCGATGGCCGTGTTCCGAACTTGACGTGTTCCCGGCACACGGTTACGCTTCCGTGGAAGTGTTTGTTTCGCAAGAAGTTGTCGCTGAACGCCGCCAGAACGCGACGTCAATGGGTGACAGGGACTCGTGGCAGACACTCCTCTTCAGGTCGCGACTCAGCAAGCCGAGCCCGTGGAAGACCTTTCCATGGTGGGGGTGCTGACCGACGCCTCCAAGCGCTTTCTTGCCCAAGTTCAGGATTACTTTTACATGTCGATGCGGTCGCTGGCCAACCTGGCCACCGGCCCCCGCTATTTCCAGGATGTCCTCGAGCAAATGGACGATATCGGTGTGGGTTCGCTGCCGATCGTTCTCATGTCGGGATTCTTCATTGGCGCAGTCATGGTGCTGCAAACCGGCGGGCAGTTTGTGCGCTTCGGTCAGACCGCTCTTACCGGCGACATCGTCTCGCTCGCGCTGGTACGCGAGTTGGGGCCGACTCTCACCGGCATCTTGGTGGCTGGCCGCAGCGCCTCGGGTATCGCTTCCGAGCTCGGCTCCATGCTGGTCACCGAGCAAGTGGATGCGATGCGTGCCATGGGCACCGACCCCAGCCGCAAACTGGTGACCCCGAGGGTTGTGGCCGGCATTCTAATGCTGCCGCTGCTCACCGCGCTCAACGACTTCGTTGGTCTTCTGGGCGGCTGCGTGGCTTCCGTATTTTCCCTGCGGCTGGGCGCTGTCGAATTCTGGACGCGTGCCATCAATGCTTTGGATTTTGCCGACGTCATGCAGGGCATGATGAAGCCGCTGGTGTACGGGTTCATCCTCGCGACTGTGGGATGCTACAAAGGCTTGACCGTTCGGGGAGGAACCCAAGGCGTCGGGCGCGCCACCACCCAGGCTGTCGTCGTATCCAACGTGATGATCATCGCTGCCGACGTCTTTCTCACCAAGATCGCACTCTACTTAGGAGATAAGCTTTTTTGACGCGCATGACTTGCTCCTGTGGCACAGCCATTCCTGCTTGCCCTGAGCCTCGAAGGGGCTGTGCCCTTGAATCAATGGCACTCGACCCGGAACAAAGAGTCGTAGCCCGATGAGCACGGCTCCCATGTACGGTCGCCGCACATCCCCCGGCGATCCTGATCCTGTAGTTAGCTTCGATAACGTGCGGCTCGGCTTCGATGAGGGCGACGTGCTGCGCGGCGTGTCCTTTCGCGTGCTTCCTCGAGAGACCCTCGTGCTGCTGGGCGAGACGGGGACCGGCAAGACCCTCACGCTCAAACTGGCTGCGGGGTTGCTCCATCCATCGCGGGGCAACGTGCGGGTTTTGGACCATGAAGTTTCCATCATGTCCGAACAAGAGTTGCTCAGCTTCCGCAGGCAGATAGGTTTCGTTTTTCAGGAAGGCGCGCTGTTTGATTCCATGACCGTGGCGGACAACGTCGCGTATCGCCTGCGCGAGGATCGTGTTGACGAAGAGGAAATCGAGCCGCGCGTGCGTGAAATCCTGGCCTTCGTGGAACTCGAACATACCTTGGATCAACTGCCCTCGGAGCTCTCGGGAGGGATGCGTCGCCGCGTTTCCATCGCGCGCGCCTTGGTGAACCGGCCTCAGATCGTCCTGTACGATTCACCCACCGCGGGTCTTGATCCGGTGACGGCGCAAACCATCATCACTCTGATCCTGCGCCTGCGGGATGTGTACGGGGTCACCGCGCTACTGGCCACCCATCGTCTTCAGGATGGCTTCGCGCTGGCGAATTTCCGGTTCGATGCCAAGGCCAAGCGCGTGGTGCGCGACGACATGGCCACTTCGCGCGTCAAAGCCAGCGAGGCCGAGCCGGTCACGCGTTTTCTCGTTTATCGCGATGGACGCATTTATTTCGAAGGAACGCCGGAAGAGATTGCTACTACCAAAGATACGTATCTGAAACGCTTTCTGGTGTGAATTTGCTGTAGTCTGTTATCCGTTTGGCTGAGAAGTCCGACGAGCGATACGCGGAGGACGGTATCCATGGCGTTGCGGAAACAATTGACCTGGACGGAACTCCGCGTCGGCCTTTTCGTGCTGGTCGGTTTGTTCGTGATCGCGGTGGGTACTTTCTACGTCACCGGTGCTGGTTTCTGGGGTCCCAAGTATCGCCTGAAAACGTTTTTGCCGGAGGTCTCAGGCCTTGCCACCGGCGCGCCGGTTAGCATCGATGGCGTAAACGTGGGGAACGTCGAGACTCTGAGGCTGGTTCCGCGAACCCAGAATCAGGCCCTCGAAAAGAACAAGAGTATCGAGGTCATCATGCGTCTGGACCGCAGATTTCAGGGTGACATCCTGACGGATTCAACCGCCAGCATGGTTACCGAGGGTCTGCTCGGCAATCGCTACGTCAATATCACCCGCGGTTTCACCGGCGTACCGTTGAAAGAAGGCCAGGAAGTCCCCGGCGTCCCACAGAAGGGTCTTGAGGACGTTATGGATCGCAGCACCGCGCTCTTGGAAAATTTGCAGGCGATCAGCACGGATGTGCAGAGCATGGTCGGAGACGTGAAAAAGGGCAAAGGAAATCTCGGCAAATTAATCACCGACGAGTCCGCCTACAACAATCTGAACGCGGTGCTGGCGAACAGCAACAAGATGATCGGCGACATTCGCGGAGGCAAAGGCTCCATCGGAAAATTAGTCGCCAGCGACGAGATGTACAACAAGGTGGACACCGCGGTCGACAACGTCAATTCGATCATGGCCGATGTTCGCGCGCAAAAAGGCACGCTCGGCAAGCTGCTGTATGACACCGCGCTTTACGATCAGGTTCGCGACACCGTCAACAACGCCAACGGGATGATCGGCGACGTTCGCTCCGGGAAGGGAACTCTAGGCAAGCTGGCCACCGACGACGTCCTCTACAACAAATTGCGCGACACCAGCACAAACCTGGCGACTGCCACGGCGAAGCTGAATGACAACACCACCAGCGCCGGCAAACTTTTCTCCGATCCCCAGTTGTACGACAACTTGACGGGCCTGACCGGCGATCTGCGACTCTTGATCGGTGATTTCCGGCAGAACCCGAAGAAGTTTCTCCATTTCAAGGTCACTATTTTCTGACGACGAGTTCGACCTTTGGTTCGGTGCGAGCGTATGGGCACGCTTTAGCGCGACCATGTCCGCTTTGCCGGGGCACGCCTCGCTGTGTTGTAATGCTCTTGTAACAAAACAAAGATAAGGTCAACTGACGCTACCGTTTGTGCCTACAGGATCGATGGAAAATCCGGAATCGCCACAAAAGGCGCCTCGTACAGAGGCCGCCAAATCTACGTTGCCGCAACCAGGTCGTCCTGTCCCCAGCCGGGCTTATCCGGGAGCCTTGATCGTCGTCGAAGGAACCGATGGATCCGGCAAGAGCACGCAGCTCTATCTGCTCAAACGGTGGCTCGAAATCGGTGGCTACCGCCTGCACTTCACCGAGTGGAATTCCTCGCCGCTCGTCAAATCCGCAACCCGGCGCGGAAAGCAGCGCCGATTGCTGACGCCGACCACGTTCTCGTTACTGCACGCCGCCGATTTCGCGGACCGCTGCGAACGCCAGATCATGCCGCTCCTGCAAGGCGACTACCTGGTGTTGGCCGACCGCTACGTCTACACCGCGTTCGCACGCGACGCGGCACGCGGCTGTCCGCCGCGCTGGCTGCGGAATCTTTATCGCTTCGCGCCGGTTCCCGATATCACCTTTTATTTTCGCGCTCCGCTGGACGTAGCCGTTCACCGCATCTTGAGTGGACGCCCCAAGTTGAAATATTACGAAGCGGGAATGGACCTCGGCCTGTCCTACGATCGCTCCGAAAGCTTCCGCCTCTTTCAGGCGCGCATTCTCGAAGAGTACGACAAGATGGTGGACTCCGATAATTTCGTGGTGCTCGACGGAACCCTCCCAGTGAACAAGCTGCAGAAGCAAATGCGCGACATCGTCGCCTCGAAAATTGATTTGAAGCGATTCGCGCCACATGTGCCCGATGTGGAATGACAATGCGGAGTAGCAATGCCTGATCAGGAGAAAGACAGAGACAAGGCCGCAATTATGCCGCCTTCCCCGGCTGCCGAGCCCACAGGTGCTCCAGGCCCCGCGACGCCGGCCAAGACCCCTGCTCCTTCGGAAGAAGACACGGCGCAGCACTTCTTCGGCGAGCCCCTGGTGGGATTCGACCCCAGCGAAATCACCGGCAGCTTGATCGTCATCGAAGGCATGGACGGCTCCGGACGTTCCACGCAAATTACGCTGCTCCAGGAATGGCTGGAGTCGGAAGGATTCGCGGTCCAAACCAGCGGCCTGCGCCGTTCGAACTTGGTGGGGCGCGACATCGACCAACTGCTGGCGAAGAATGCGGTCACGCGGCTCACGCTCTCGCTGATGTACGCGACCGATTTCTTCGACCAAGTCGAGCATCGCATCCTGCCGGCATTGCGGGCAGGCACGGTTGTGCTGGCCGACCGCTTCATTTTCACTCTGATCGCTCGCGGCGTGGTCCGCGGCATCAATCGCGACTACATCGGCGGCTTGTACGCCATGGCCCTAAGGCCGCACTTAACCTTTTGGCTGAACGTTCGCCCGGAAACAGCCTTCGCCCGCGAGTTCAAGAAAGCTCAGGCCATCAGCTACTGGGAAGCCGGCCGCGACATGTCGTTGTCGCACGACCTGTACTGGTCCTTCATTCGCTACCAAACCATGATCAAACGCGAATTCGAAGTGATGGCCAAGCGCCACAACTTCATCGAACTAGACGGCGAAGCCAGCGTCTCGGCCGTGAACAAACAACTCCGCCAGCGCATCGGCGAACGCCTGGGAATTCGCGCGACGAAATACACGCCGTCCGCCGCGCTCGCCCATCTCTGGCGGTAAACACGACGAATGTCCGAGCCGGTCCACATCGCCGCGATCGACGCTGGCTCCAACGCAGTCCGCCTTTCCGTCGCCAGAGCCTATTCCGCACTCGACATCGAGCCGTTGTACACGGAGCGCTATTCGTTGCGTTTGGGCGAGAGTGTGTTCCTCCGCCACCGCTTCACTGAAGACGTTTTCAAGAAGGGCGTGAAAGCGTTTCGCCACTTCAAGGAAGTGATGGACGAATACGGCGTGACCCGCTACCGCGCCGTTGCCACCAGCGCCACGCGCGAGGCCCGCAACCGTAAAAAGTTCCTCCGCGAGATCAAGCGAAAATGCGGCATCTCTCTGGAAGTGATCAGCAGCGCCGAAGAATCTCGTCTGGGCCGTGAAGCTGCCGTTGCAGCGCTCGGCCCCGATGCTCCGCCGCGCTGCATCATCGATCTCGGCGGCGGCAGCCTGGAGATCAACATTCTTCGCGATCACACGATCGAGCAGAACGCGCAGCTACCGGTCGGCACTGTGCGACTCATGACCACGCTGAACATTCCCGGCGTAATTCGCCCGGCGCAGGCGGAGCAAGTGCGGCGCTACGTTCGGGCCCTGCTCGAATCGAAGTTGCCTGCGCGCCCAAACTTGGGTGAGAGTTGCGCCGTCGCCCTCGGTGGCAGCGCGGAAACGCTCGCCTCCGTCGCCCCGGGTCCGCGGCAGCACGGTGTGCCGACGCTGGAGCTATCGTTGCTACGCGAGCGCTTACCCGGCATCCTCGAGCGCGATGTGCGCGAACGCATGAAAACCTACGGCGTGCGCCGCGATCGCGCCGACGTGATGGGCATTGCGGCCATCACCTTCATCACCGTAGGCCGATACTTGAATTTGCGCACCCTTTCCATTCCGAGTATCGGCATTCGTGAAGGCCTCCTTCAGGAGATTGCCCGCGAAGCTTTTTCGCGAAAGGAACCGCACCGCTACAACGCCGCCGCTCGCCAACTCCTGGTAGGCACCCGCAGTTTCGCGCGCCGCCTGGAATACGACCAGCCGCACGCGGAGCACGTTCGCGAGTTAAGCATTCTTCTTTTCGATCAATTGCAGCCCGTGCATCATTTACCGGCCCAATCCCGCGTATTGCTGGAGGCGGGGGCGTTGCTCCACGACGTTGGACACATGGTCAGCCATCGCGGGCACCACAAACACGGCGAATACCTCGCGCTCAACGGCGACATTCCGGGCCTGGAAGGTCGCGACCGTGCCATCGTCGCCGCACTCGTGCGCTACCACAATCGCAAGTCGGCGCCAGCCGGACATCACGTCGCCTATTCGTCATTGAACAACAACGATCAGCGCATCACTCGCCGTTTGGCCGCCGTTCTCCGCGTTGCGGAAGCCCTCGATCACTCCCACCGCCAGCGGGTCACGAATCTGGGCGCATCCTTCCAGCGTGGCGCCGTCGGACTTCAAATTACCGCGCAAGGCGACGCCGCCGAAGACCTGCGCGACGCCAATCGCAGCGCCGAACTTTTCGAAAAGGAGTTCCATGTGCGCCTTTATTTCCGGCAATCGGCCACATAACACACGCAATCGGCCACGTGGTACGGGCAATCGGCCACTGTGACAAATTTGTAGGCGCACAGTACCGCTGCGCCCCAGCTAGCCCGGGCCACAGCACGAAAGCGGGCGGTGTATGAAGTGAGCAGGTCGTTAGAACCGGGCCGCGACGTCCGGCGACAAGTGCGTCACAATCGAACAAGGAGTCATTTCCATGCAGCTCTACATCGTGCGACACGGCATCGCCATCGACCGCGAAGACCCAAAATCCCCTCCCGATCCCGATCGCTATCTCACCGAGGAGGGCATCGAGCGCACCACACAGGTCGCCAAAGGCGTCGTCGCGCTCGGCGCCACGGCCGATCTGTTGATGAGTAGCCCCTACGTCCGGGCCATGCAGACCGCGGAAATTTTTGCCGCTGCGCTGGAGTATCCGAAACAGAAGATCCGCCGCACAGACTTGCTCCTTCCAGGAAGCGAAGCCATGCTGTTTTACCGCGAACTGGCTAAGGATAAACACTCCTCGACGATTTTTTGCTTTGGCCATGCCCCGCAACTTGATGATCTAATCGCGGCGGGTCTTGGGTCGAAGCATCATGTTACCGCGTTGAAGAAAGCAGGAATCGCCTTGCTGGAATTGAAACGCATTTCGCCGCCGAACGGCCAGTTGGTCTGGCTGTCCACGCCGAAGCTGCTGCGCAAGGCCGGCAAGTGAACGGGCTGCCGGGAGCGCCAATGACGGTACGAATATTCAAGGACAAACGTTCTCTCAGTCAGGCCGCGGCGGAACAAGCAGCCGCCGCGATCCGGCGCGCCATCGCTGATCGTGGACGCGCGCGCATTGTGGTGGCCACCGGCACGTCGCAATTGGATTTTCTGGATGCGCTGACCAAGGCGGAAGGCATCGACTGGCGCCGCGTCGAGATGTTCCACCTCGATGAATACGTCGGCCTTCCCATCACTCACCCGGCAAGCTTTCGCAAATATCTACTCGAGAAGTTCATTCGCAAAGCGGGGATCTCTCAATATCACTTGTTGGATGGCGACGGCGATGTCCTCGAAGAGATTCAACGAGTCGGTGAGAGCCTGCAGTCGGCGTCGGTGGATATCGCATTCGCCGGCATCGGCGAGAATGGCCACCTCGCCTTCAACGATCCTCCCGCCGACTTCGAAACCCAGAAACCTTTTCTCATCGTCGAACTCGATGAAGCTTGCCGTCTCCAGCAAGTCGGTGAGGGCTGGTTCGCGAATATTTCCGAGGTACCTCGTCAGGCAATCTCCATGTCCGTGCACCAGATCTTGCAAGCCCGCGAAATTATCGCGGTCGTTCCCGATGCGCGGAAAGCGCAGGCCGTGAAACTCTGCATCGAGGGAGAAATCACTCCGCAGGCGCCGGCTTCCATCTTGCGCACCCATCCCGCCGCCACCATTTATCTCGATACCGACTCGGCCAGTCTGCTGAGCCCGGCAAAATTAGCCGCGCTTGAGGCCACCCGGTAGCCGGTGACCCGCTTGCCTTTAATCCGCGCGAACAGCACCCCAACGGATACATCAGCGGCGCAGGGATTTTCATGGCGGTAGCCGGAGGCCTTCGCGCGCAACCTTCCCGCGCGATCCCCTCCTTGCGCTGGTGGATCGGTGGCCTGCTCTTCGCCTCCACGGTAATCAACTATATTGATCGCCAGACGCTCTCGATCCTCGCGCCCTATCTCAAACTGGAATATCACTGGACCAACACCGACTACGCGAATATCGCCATCGCTTTTCGCATCGCGTATTCCATCGGACAAACCGTGTGTGGACGGCAGATCGATCGCGTCGGCACACGCCGCGGCCTGACCATCAGCGTGACTTGGTACTCGATCGTCTCCTTGATGACGTCGCTGGCCAGCGGCATCGCCAGTTTCGCCGCTTTCCGTTTCCTGCTGGGTGCCGGCGAATCCGCGAATTGGCCGGGCGCCTCCAAAGCCGTGTCGGAATGGTTTCCGAAGCGCGAGCGCGGAATAGCGGCGGCGTTGTATGACAGTGGTTCCTCCGTCGGCGGCGCCATCGCGCCTTTTCTCATCTTGCCGATCTACTTGCGTTGGGGATGGCGCGTAGCCTTCGTAATTCCTGGGCTGCTGGGATTCATGTGGCTCATCGCCTGGCGCCGCATGTACTACCCGCCGTTGGAGCATCCGCGCATCAGCGACGCCGAACGCCAGATGATTTTGGCCGAACGGCAGGAAAACGAATCCGCGCCAAAATCGATGCCGCGCTGGCGCGACCTTCTGAAACTTCCGCAGACCTGGGGCACCATCGTTTCCAAGGGCCTCACCGATCCCGTATGGTTCTTCGTCACCGACTGGTTTCCAATTTATCTGGTCGCCAAAGGCATTCCACTTAAGAACGGGCTACTCGCCGTGTGGATTCCGTTCCTAGCCGCCGACCTCGGTAATTTCTTCGGCGGCGGCGTTTCCGGATACTTGATTCGCCGCGGCTGGTCCGTCGGTGCCGCGCGAAAATCGATGGTCGTGTTCGGCGGCTTCGGCGTGATGCTCCTGATCCCAACGATCTTCACCGTAAATTTGTACCTGATCACGCTGCTTTTCGCCCTCGCCACCTTCGCCTACGCCTCGTTCTCCACCATCGCCAACGTGCTACCCACCGACCTGTTCGATAGCCGCGCGGTGGCCACGGCCAGCGGCATGAGCGGCACCGCCGCCGGCATCGGCACCATCATCGCCTTCGAATTGATCGGCCACTTTTCCGACGCCCGCCAAGCCACCGCCACGCACGCCTTCGACCCAATTGTGATCGTAGCCGGCCTCATCCCGTTCGTAGGCATGATCCTGGTGCTGCTCCTGGTCCGCAACACCCGCGCCACGGATCAGGGCCTGGTGAAGCGAATCTAATTCCAATACGCCGTCGCAAGAACACCATCCGCTACCCGAAGAAACCTGTTATAAATTTACGCGTCCCGAGGTAGCACAGGCACTCCTGCCTGTGCCCACGTATCGTGTAAGCACGACGTATCGCGCCAGCAGCAGGAGTCGAACACTGTTTTCCAAGAGGCAACGAAAGCCGAATGAGTGAACCCTCCCAGGTAGCATCGGGCCACAAAAAACGCCTGCTAACTCTCTCCGACCTGATCTTCTTCGGTATCGTCCTGATCCAGCCGATCGCTCCAGTCCCGCTCTTCGGCGTAGCCCAAAAACTCTCCAACGGCTATTTCACCGCCATCATCCTGTTCGCCATGTTCGCGATGATGATCACAGCCGTGAGTTACGGCCGCATGGCCGCCCTCTTCCCCTCCGCAGGCTCGGCGTATACCTACGTCGGAAAAGGCCTCAACCCGCACCTGGGATTCCTCGCGGGCTGGGCGATGTTCCTGGACTATCTGCTGCTTCCGCTGATCAACACCGTCTGGATCTCTGCGGCGATGCACAACGTCTACACCCCAAAAATTCCCTATGTAGTGTGGGCCGCAATCGTGGCCGGAATCATCACCGTTCTGAACCTGCGCGGCATTCGCTCGTCAGCCCGCCAGAACAAAGTCCTCCTCTTCATCATGTTTATCGTCATTGGATTCTTCATCGTCCTCGCCGTGCGCTTTCTATTCGTCATGCAAGGCTGGGGCGGACTTTTTTCCACGCAACCCTTCTACGATCCCGCGACATTCGACGCCCATCGCATTTTAGGCGCGACCTCGTTCGCCGCGCTAACCTATATCGGTTTTGACGGCATCACCACGCTGACCGAGGATGCCGAAAATCCCAAGCGCAATATTTTGCTGGCCACGGTTTTCGTTTGTTTGTTCACTGGGTTGTTTGGCGGCCTGGAAGTTTATTTGGGCCAGCGCGTTTGGCCCAACTGGCAGACGTTCACCTCCCTGGAGACCGCCTTCATGGACGTCTGCGGCCGTGTCGGTGGCCCGTGGCTGTTCAACGCCATGGGCGTGGTGCTGATTCTCGCCGCGTTCGGCAGCGGCCTTGCTGGCGGCCTGGGCGCCGCCAAATTACTCTTCGGCATGGGCCGCGACAACGTCCTCCCTCGCAAATTCTTCGGTCACCTGGCTCCAGGCACCACCACGCCGACCTACAACATTATCTTGATCGGCCTGTTGAGTTTCGGCGGCGCGGAGATCCTCAACTATTTCGGCAGCGCCTACCAGCAAGCCGGCGAACTCCTCAACTTCGGCGCCTTCCTCTCCTTCATGGGCGTGAATCTGGCCGCCTTCTGGCAATTCGGCGTCCTGAAAAAAGAAGGCCACAAGCGCCGCATAATCGTGGACATCGTTCTTCCCCTGGCAGGCTTCCTGTTCTGCGCCGTAATCTGGTGGAACCTGAACCCTCTTGCCAAGACCGCAGGCGGAATCTGGTTCGCCATCGGCTTCCTTTACGTAGCCGCCAAAACCCGATTCTTCCGCGCCGCCCCAGTGATCATCGACTTCAGCGAATCCTGATTCAGTGACTTCCGAACGAAGATGCCCACACGCGTAGGGCCACGGCCCCGCCGCGCCCGCTCCTCACCGTCCCTTTCAAGGCTCATTTCTTGCCTTAATGTATTGAATTGCAAAAAGCTGATATAAACGACGCCTGCTTTTCTTCTGACGTGGGGGTTCCCGTGGCCGCTAGGCGTTCCGTCGTGTTGATCGGTCTACTGCTCCTATCTTGCTGCTCGCCGTCTCGCGGAGCGACGGATACGCAACTCGTGATGGGCAAGCCCTTGGAGGGCACCCTCGCCGCGGACAAAACCCTGTCCTACGCTCTGGATCTTAAGGCCGGCGATTTCGTCGAGTTGAGCGTCGATCCCCGCGGTGCCCAAATTGTTGTGCTGGCCTTTGGCCCCTCCGGTGGGAAAGTCAGCGGCACAAAGTTAGGCCCGGAACAAGGAACGCTCGACTTCGTCGCACCCGCTGCCGGACCCTATCGCATCGACGTGGCGCCCGACGACGGTATTAAGGACGGAACCTTCTCCATCAAGCTCACGAAAACCGTTGCCCTGTCCGATCGCCTGGTGCCTCCCGCCACGAAATACGAGAGCCCGCGCATCAAGGCGCTACGCGCCGCAGTGGATGCGGGCCAGCAGGGAATCGTCGCCGCTTTTTGGGACGACGTTCGCAAGAACGGCGCGCCTCTCATCGAACACATCAACGCCGACGACAACAACAAGGATGCCGACAAGAATCGGTTGGTGACCTTCCTTTGGCGCGGCTCTCCGGATACCCAGAACGTAATGGTCTTGTGGTTTCCATTCTCGACCCAGTGGCCGGACGACTACCGTATGACCAGACTCGGCCAGACTGACGTCTGGTACAAAACGCTGAAGGTTCCCGATAACAAGCGATTCATTTATCGACTCGTCGTCAACGCACCCGCGCTGCGCGCTTCGCAAGAGCCTGCGCCCGACGACACGTTCACAATCCTCTTCGCTGGCTCTCAGGTCGACCCTCTAAATCCCCTTCATTCGGCCATCGATCCGACCGATCCCGACCTGCCCGAGCATCAAGGTTTCTCCATCGTTGAGATGCCCGACGCTCCACCGCAACCCTGGGGCGCTCCTCGAAAAGGCGTCGCCGAAGGCAAAATCGAACGCCACCAATTTGCCAGCGCCCTTCTGAAGAACGAACGCGAGATTGGCGTCTACTTGCCGCCGGGATTCTCCAAAGACGCCAAGCCTTATGCGTTGCTCATCGTCTTCGATGAGCGGGCCTACATGAAGACAGACGGGCGTACACCCCGTGTCCCGTCCGAGACCATTCTCGACAATCTCATTGCCGACAAGCGTATTCCCCCAATGGTGGCGCTTTTTGTCGACAACGGCCCGGGCGACGCCCGGTCACGCGAGCTCCCATGCAATCCCGACTTTGCCGATTTCTTGAATTTCGAGCTCGTTCCCTGGGCCCGCCGAATGTACAACGTGACCTCCGATCCTCGTCAGGTCGTCGTTGCGGGCTCCAGCTACGGCGGATTGGCTTCGACCTTCGCGGGCTTCCGTCATCCGGAAACCTTTGGCAATATCTTGTCGCAGTCGGGCTCCTACTGGTGGACCCCGCCCAAGAGCGGCAGTCCTTACGATTTCGATTCCCGTGCCGAACCCAATTGGGTCGCCAGGCAATTCATTGCCAGCCCTAAGCTGCCTCTACGTTTCTATCTGGATGCGGGTAGCGATGAGATCGATCTGTCGGGGCACGGAGGTGCCATCCTGCTTCCCAACCGTCATCTTCGTGACGTTCTTTTGGCCAAGGGATATGAAGTGCACTACCAGGAGTTTGTCGGCGGCCACGATTACTTGAGCTGGCGCGGCACGCTGGCGGATGGCCTTATTTTGTTGATGGGAAGTGGAGCCGGAGAAGCGGCGCACGACCCGGGAGCGAAGCCCTAGTAATCATCGACTGACAGATATGGAGAAACCGCGTATCGTATTCGAGGTCTGCTAATGCTCGACACCGCCAATCCCTCTGACCTTCTTTTGATCCAGATCATCACTGGTTTGCGGCATCGTTACGAATCCCTGAACCGCCGATACGAAGAAGAGCTAGTCAATGATTTCCGAGTGAATGTGCCAGGTAAACCCACGAGGTCCGCCTGGTCGGGGTTCTTCTCTCGCGGGCGGCAACTTCGGTGGAACCTTATTAGGAGTGCCGTGCGAAAGGCACGTTAATCGAGTTGCGGCGTGACCTCCCTACCCTACGAGCCGCCTGAACCTCCATCGAGAAATACGAGTCCGCACGTTCCTCGCATTCCCGCCACCGCTTACAAGATCGCGGGCCTCATCCTTCTCGTTCTCCTCGTCTATTGGCTGTGGAGGACGTATACACAGCTTCCGGCGGCGCAGCCTGTCCAGTTTCCCGCCGCTTACACCCCCACACGCTCACTACCCGGCCATTGAGCATTTCCCCCGACTCGCCCAAGATGCCGCCTTTACCGACCCGTGGGACATCTAATCGTTGCTTAGGCTCGACGAAAAGGAGACTCAATGGCTGATAGTAATAAATGCGCACACCCCGTCTGTTCCTGCAATGTAACCTCCGGAAAGTATTGCAGCACCGAGTGCGAAGCGATGGAAAAAACTCCGGACATTGCGTGCAAGTGCCCACATGCAGGTTGCAAGGGTCACACCGCCTCGCAGGCAGCGTCGAGATAGTCGAAGCATACTGAAAACCCCCGCTGGTTATTGCGAGGGTGCATCAGGGAGAAGACTGCAAACTATTTGTTCGTCATCGTCGCGACGTGCGCCAGGAAATCCCGGTGACCCGCCTCGTCAATCGTGGTGTCGAGACCCGCCCAAGCCGCGGGGTTGTTTTTCTCGGCTTCTTCGAGCGCCGCGTAGAACTTGTCGATGCCCTCGCCGCCGTTCGCGATAATGGCCACGAAAACCTTGCCAGGGTCGGCGGAGTGAACCGTTTCCATGTCGATCTGGTAGCTGTGCAGCGCCCCGTCGGCAAGCAGTTTTTCCAGCAACGCGACCATCGTTGCCTTCATGATCTTGCCGTCCGGATCGCTGGCCTTCGCGCGCCAGTTGCCCACGCGCAAGTAGCCGTTCGTGAATGTTCCCGAATGCGCGTTGTAGTTATGGCTTTCCATGATGTAGTCCCAGTGCTTCGCGGCCGCTAGCGGTGGAGCAGTCGCTCCGGGTGCATTGCGAATGCCTTCCAGGACTTTAAGAATATTCGCCATGGATGTCGCGGAGAACCACGTGCCGTGCGTCGGCAGACCTTCCTGGTGGTTGACCACCGCGTAGCTCCCAAACGAGACAATCGAGCCGTCCGCCACGGCCTTCTTCAGGCCGTCGACGTCGGCGGCATCGATCTTCAAATAGTCCGCCCACATCGCGCGGGGAACCGTCCATTCCGAAACATACGTGTACAACGCAGGCTTTTCCGCGCTGGACGACTGCGCCGAAGCCCGGTTTCCGCTCAGCGGCACCAGCGTCAGCGCACACAATGCAACCACGGTACAGATCGATCGAATACGCATTCTTCTTCTCCTAGTTTTTCTCCGCCAGAGGCGGGGTGGGGCACTCGATTTCTTGGTAGGGCCTAAAGGAATGAATCCGGAATTGGTGTTGGCTTTCCGTTGCGCGGTAGCGTACACCCGACGCCATCGGGTTGCAATCGCACCCGAGCGCCCCGGCTTTGTAGGGGCACAGCATCGCTGTGCCCCAAACGCCCAGGCCTCAGTGATGGCCGGGGCCATGCTCTTTTCTCTTTACGTTGAGCTACGATGGGAAGCGCGCGCCTTTTTCGGGACACCGATCCGATTCAACCAGCTAATCCAAGACACGGTGATCTCGAATCCGGCAGTTGTAGGGGCACAGCACCGCTGTGCCCCAAACGCCCAGCCCTCAGCGATGGGCAGGGCCAATGCGGTTTTCTCTTTACTCTGAGCGACGAAGGGAAGCGCGCGCCTTTTTCGGCCGCGACCTGCCGCCGCCGGCTAATCCGAAGCGGCCGCCGAGGCGAGCTGCCGGTGTTGCTGGAATTGCTCCAGCAGCGCTACCACGTTTTCGTGTTTCGGCGCGGGCTTGAGGATCAACGGTTTCGCGATGTAGGTATCGAGGAGGTGTTTCGCGACGGCCAGCCGCGCGGCCGTTTCCACGGAATCCGTCAGCCCGGGAACGTGGAGGATGACGGCATCCGCCGATTTTTCAGCCCGCAATCCTTCGCCGGTGTTTACGTCGCACTTCCTCAACGCGCGCGCCAAGCGCAAAACTCCTGCCAGCGCCTGGATATTCTTTTGTTGTTCTTCCGCGAGCCGAGAGAAGCGCCCGCTATCCGTGCTGGGTTCGGCGCCGCGATGGTAGCGCACCGTCCATCCCAGCAGTTCCCACTCCTCCAATGTCCAACTGGGAGGCAGCGGCAAATCGCGCAGAAAGCGGAGCGCCGCTTTTTGCGGAGACTTTGCGCGCTCGGCGGGCCCGGCGTTGTGCAAGCGGGCGGCAGCTCGCAGCACACGCCGCATCGCGTGTTCGTTAAATGCGGGCGCGGCATGTACGCGGCGGAGCGAGTCGAAGATCGCAATCGAGATGCGCGAGATTTGCGCCGTCCGTCGCGGGCGAACGTCGGTGGCACGCGCAGTCGAGCGAAGACGCGCCATGGCGGCGAGCGCCAGGCGCTTGCCTTGGGGAAGCCCGTGGCGCCAATCATTCCACAGGCTGGTTCTTCCCAAAGTGAGCTGTCGGTAGGTTTCGATCCGCTGGTTCCGCTCGCGGTGAATCGTTTCTTCCCAGGTGTTCTGGATATCGGTCGTGTCCTGGGAGGCGACCTCTTTGATCGTCGCGGCGAGAACATCGAGGTCGTGAACTTCACCTAGAAGATCCTGAAGACGCTTCAGGTTATCGCTCCACAGGGCGTACTGCTCGGGAAGCAGGCTCTCGACGGTGTAGCGCAAACGCTTCAGGCCGATACGAAGTTCGTGCCAAGCCTTGGGTTTGTCGGTGCGTTGCGCGCGCGTGTGCAGTTCTTTCGCCTCTTCGAATCGCTCCACCGCGAGGCATTGAGCCGCCAGGCTCGAGCAAGGAACCAGCCGCGCGCGTTTGCGAAGCTTCCGTTCCAGGCGCGCCCAATATTTCTCTTCAAATTTTTCGACGCCGCGCAGAGCCCGCTGCCGCAACTCAGGCTCATTGGCCGCAAACGCCGCGTGCAGTTTCGTGCGCAGCGGGTCTTCACTAGGTGCGAGCTGCTTCACCCATTCATCCATCACTTGGGCATCGCGAAGGGCGCCCAGCCTGCGAAAGAGCTTTTTCGGAACCTGGCGCATTTCGCCCCAGGCCGGGTCCGGATCAACCTCCTGCACAACCGCAGCTACCGAGCGGCAACGGCGAATGGCGACGCGCAGGTCGTGGACGGGATCGGCGGCGGGGTCCTTACGGACGTGCTCCAGCTCCTTGAGGACGCGCTCCATCCAATGACTAAGGCCGCGGTGGGCGGTGGGCGCACCGGGAACGGTGAGAACGGTAGACATGTAAATCCTCGACAAAAACCACTCGAGGCTGCTTGGGTGCAGCCGGAATCCCCTGCTCGAACGGACGCTATAGGGTAGCTCTTGGGCGGAGGCGCGTCCAGTCCAGGGCGCGGGTGCCGAGGTCGGGCATCATGCGGACGAGGAGGATGCCCATGACCAGGGTCATGGCGGCGGCGACCAGGAAGACGCGCGATGGATCAGGGTGGCCGAGGCGCAGCATTCCATATTGGGCCAGAGGCTGCAGAGCTACACCCACAAAGGAGAGGAGATTAGCGACGGCGATGGTGCGGCCTTTTTCCTCTGGCGCTGGGCGGCGCTGGATCAGGGCGTTGACCGGGACTACGAAGAAGCCGCCTGCTGTGCCGAGGAGCGCGAGCAGGATTGCTACGGCGACGAAGCTCAAGCCTGGACTTGCGAGGAGCGCGGCCATGACCATGATGCCGATCAAGCCGGGGATGACCATGCCGTGTTCGATCTTGCCTCCGGAAGCGTAACCGGCGAGGAAGCTGCCGATTCCGATGCCCAGGCTCAGCGCCGCCAGCAGGTAGCTGCTGTGCTGGTCGTCCACGCGGAGGATGTCGGTGGCGTACAGGACGATATTAAGGAGCAGCAGGGAACCCAGAAACCAGAAGAAGGTGTTGGCGAGGACCGCGACGCGGAGGATGTTGTCGCGCCAGAGGCGGCGGGTTTCGGCGAAGAACTCGCGGGGGACGTTCCAGTCGAACTTGCGGATCGGATCGGCAGCGGGGACCCGAGTGATCTTGAAGCTGATGAGGAGCCCGAGGATTGTTAAGCTCAGGAAGACTACGCCGGACCAGATTTGGCGGCCGTGGAAGTGCGTGGCCAGGAATCCCCCGGCCAGGGCGGCGAAGATGGCGGAGAGCAGGGTGGTTAGCTCGATGATGCCGTTGCCCCAGCTCAGTTTCGATTCGGGAAGCAGTTCGGGCAGCAGGCCGTATTTTGTGGGGCCGAAGATTGCGCCTTGGGTGCAGGCAAGGAACAGGGCGGCGCCGGCCAGGTCGAGGCGATCGCGGGCCAGCGCGAACGTCGCGAGGCCCATGACGACGAGCTCGAGGAGCTTGGTACCCAGGGCGACGCTGCGCTTGCTGTATTTGTCGGCGAAGTAGCCGCCCGGAATCGAAAACAACAGGAAGGGCACGGCGAAGAGCAGCGGCACGACGAGGATAAACCAGAGGTCGCGCTGCTGCTTGGTCAGGGCGGCTTCGAGGACCAGGAAGCTGACCAGCCATTTCAGGGCGTTGTCGCTGAAGGCGTTTTGAAATTGGACCGCGATGAGGGCCCAGAAGCCGGCTAGATTTGCAGGTGCTCTGCCGGCCGCAGCGGAGTCTACCGTGGTGGCTTGGTGGTTGGGCACAGGCGCGCCGAGTGTAGCCGTTGCGCGCCAGCCGGGGCAAGAGTCGGGGGTAGGGGCGCAGCTGCCGCATGGTCTGGCTGGAATCTAATATTAGGAAGGCCGGAACCTCGCCGCCGACCAAAATATAGGAGCTCACTTCCGAGCTTATTTCGCTAGTTAACAGTTTACCCCCCTCCCCCCCCTCCTTTTTTGTAAGTGCGGATTCTAAAGGACTTTAAGTCCTTTGTTTTTGGATCTGCGGATTCTAAAGGAGTTACGCGGGCATTTTGCGGAAGTGCGGATTCTAAAGGGTTTAGAGCTAGAAAGGCTTCGGGGAGGCATTTGCGGGGACGACGGAACCGCGTTCGAATTACCATTTGCGATAACACGAAGTGGGATAACATAGTGGTAATAAGATGTCAAGGATAAATGCGAAAAACGAAGAGGGAATTGCCACGGAGGCACGGAGACACGGAGGCGGAGAAAAATGCATCCGAGGGACGACGAGAGTTGTTCGCGGGCGGCGGTGGGCATGCGCAATTGGCGCAGCTTGGGGCCGATGCTTGCCTGCGTTTTGGTTGGCACAGGCAGGAGTGCCTGTGCTACTCAGAAAGTTCTCGTCGTTGCTCCGGGCGCGCCCTTCGGTGCTCAGGGCAGGCAGGGGAAACCCTTCGAAGCTCAGGGTAAACTTGAGTGGGGGTGCGGGGCGTGGTATTTTCGAAGGTGGCCCGGAGTGGCGGAACTGGCAGACGCAGCAGACTCAAAATCTGCCGGAGCTTTGCTCTGTGTGGGTTCGACTCCCTCCTCCGGGACCAATTTTTCGACCGCTCTGCCACTCACCTCTACGGGTTCGGCCTGAAAGACCTGAAGGGCTGAGGGTTTCATTCCTAGCTCACGTTTGCGACAAGATTGACTCTAAACCCGCACCCTTTGAAAACCGAACCCAGAGGGTGCGCCATTCGCCTCGGTGGCAGAATGATCTGCCGCCCTGACGGATCGCGAGTTAGAATCGCACTACCTGCCCTCCACGCCGTCATTGTTGAAGGGGCCACTTCCTATGAGTCCAGAAGATCGCCGGTCACCGCGCTATCCGTTCTACGCTTCCGCCGAGATTACGGAGCTTCAAACACAAACGCGATTGACCGCTCGGACGAGCGAGCTGAGCCGTCACGGCTGTTATATGGACATGGTGAATCCTTTGCCGTTGGGCACGACCGTAAAGATTCAGCTTATCCATCATGACGAGACATTTGACGCCACGGGCCGCGTCATTTACTCGCAGCTGAATATGGGCATGGGCGTGGCTTTCGATGAAATTGGAGTGGACCAGGTGGTGACACTTGAGAAATGGCTCAGCGATTTGAGCGGGAGTTCGTAAAGCCTAACGTTCCGCCGCGCCGGGCTGCAAGTACGGCCCGGACCCCGCGTCCATTCCTTCTCTATCCGTCTCGCTTTTTGGGTCGAAGTCCCGTCCTCCGGGACCAATTTTTCCGCCGCTCTGCCTTTCACCTCCACGAGTTCGGGCTGGAAGACCTGAATGACTGAAGGCTTCATTGCTGGCTCACGTTTCCGGTGGTGTCCTAGTTTGGTTTTTCAGGCAAGCGCCAGGAAACCGACATAGCCGGCGAAGACCAGAAAAACAAGGAGGTCGCTGATCATCGCGATATTCTCGTTCCCGGTCCTTTCTTTTTCCATGACGTGCCGGATTCCGGCGACGCCATAAAAAATGGCGGCGATAATCGCTACCGGCGGGACGAAGCTGGGCTTGGCAAGGGAGACCATTCCGGCTACTCCCGTTGCGAAATTTGCCACGCCCAATTCGCGCACGAGCGGCAAAGCATCGGGGCTTGTGATGTGGAATATCTCTTCGGCGGTAAATCGCGGCTGGAAAAACTGACGCAAACCGGCGACGAAAAGCCTCACTCCCGCGGCCCAAAACACGAACCATTTCCCCACGAGCAACATGAGCGGCAAGGAATTGTGAAAATAGAAATGATCCACGCCAATCGAGCCGATCGGAAACACAGCCATCAAGAGAAGAACAGTCGTGAGGAACACAGGCGGCCTCGGAATCTTATATCGCGCAACTTCGCCGCCATACTATCGCTTGCAGCTTTATGACTCAAATTGGGACACGATTACGTTTCCGACAAAGTTGAGTCTAAACCCGCACCCTTTGAAAACCGAACCCAAAGGGTGCGCCACCTGCCATTCATTGCTTCGCCTTCGAGACTCCCAAATCCTTGAACTTGATAGGTCGTCTGATCGTCACGCCGAACAAATCGTACGTATACTCTCCGGTGAAATCCGGCTTAGTGGGCGCAGGTGTCATGGCGGATTCGTTGAATGGCCCGATCACCATACCGCTCATCGGGATGTTGCCGGACAATGCGCCGATTCTCTCGAATAGAGTATTGCCCACGATGCTTGTTGTTACGCCCGTGGTATCGAGTGCGTTCCCACCAGACATCATCGCGCATGCGTTGGAATCCAAATCACCGATGACCATGCGCATCTCATGCTCGGGGTCGCTTCCCCCGACGTTTTCCGCGATGCCAGCTTTGACACCGTTCAATTTGGAAGGAAAACGGACACTGAAGTTAGCGGAATCGATGGACCCTTGATGTCCAAAGATCACGTAGTACACCATGCAGTAGTTCATCTGGAGTCCTTGAACTCCGACTTCCGCCTTCGGACTCGATATCAGCGACAACAGTGGTTGGCCTATGACCGCGCCCAGCAGGAAAGCGACAACGGCCATGATGCTGTCCTTAACGAAGGAACGCCACCATCGTTCTCTGCCTTTAGGAGAATGTTTCATAGGCCTTGCTATCGCCTAGCTTCAGTGGTGGTTTGGTGGGATTCCTTTCGATTAAGTATTGCTTGTCCACAACAACGGGTATACAACTGCAATCGTCCTTCGAAAAGGTTGGGGCGACGAGTGGGAATCGGACCCACGTTTCAAGCTCACCAAGCAAGCGGCTTAACCCTTAGCCGATCGTCGCCACAGCTTACTGAAATGGTCCGGGTGGGGAGATTCGGACTCCCATCCTTGGGGTACGAGCCCCAAGTAGCTTCCGTAGCCACCCGGACTTTTTCGGCCCTCAAATCACAAAGACCGAAATTCAATCTCACGACGCGCGTCTTCGCTAACGTTGGGATTGGTAGGCTGTTCTGGAAGGCGGCAGGAGAGAGAGCTACCGTCAAGCTATACCAAGCGCAACCGTTTGCGTGGTGCCGAAGACACCATTTGGGAAGGCTTACGGCGCGTTTCGCATGGGCGCGGAGCTGGAACTTCGCGCTCGATTTTTTTGCTTAGAACCCGGCTGGTGTCGTGGCCCGTGCGGACTCGCGTTAACATCCTCGACCCGGTCCGCCTGGCGCTACCACGTCCCCCGAATCTGGAACCGCAGTATCGTTGGGTGGGAAAATCCTGTCAAGAGAAAAACGCAAAATGTGGTAAGCAATTCTAAAAAATGCTCTACCAGTAGTGGTGTCATTTCGCGCATATGCGCTAATCCCTAGCCCCCGACTGAACTTGCGTAGTTCGAGGTCGGACATCTTGCGAAGTGGTTCGCGGATTTGAAAAACCAACTCCAAAGGGCGCACCACCCGCCCAATTTTCCCACCGCTCTGCCACTCACGTCTAAGCGCTCGTCCCGGCAAGACCTGAATGGCTGAGGCTTCGTTCCTGGCTCACGTTTGCGAAAAAGTTGACTCTAAATCCGCACCCTTTGAAACCGAACCCGATGGGTGCGCCACCCGCCTTGGGGATCAGAAACTGCAAGGGATCAGACCCTAGGGGATCGAGATCAAGAGGCCTCCGGTGATGCCGACCGATTGCTCATGGCCACGGGCAAAGTTGAATTCGTAGGTCGGTTCGAGATACCAACCGAACCTGTGCTTCCGCGAGGGCCAGAACATGAAATCTCCTATGGCCTCTCCGCTCACGGAGTTGGTCTTTATTCCGTATTGGTTCGAGTGATCCCATTCAGGGCCGATGCCAAACATAAATTCCACTTTCGGCGAGAGGTCCCACGGCTTCTTAAACAATAGGTCGGTTCCCCATTCGGTGGAGTGGCGTCGGAAGAGCGCCGTCGTGCCGAATTCCAGTTCCAGCCAGTTTTTTACCGGCGTGACCTCGACGGCCACGGAAGGGCCGAAGCTGCTCGCGGTATCCCCTGTGATACTACGGAATGCAGCGGCCCCTACCTCAACTACCGCAAGCTCTTTCTCCTCGTCGACCGATTGCGCGGCAGTGTTTCCGGCGCAAAAAAGAAAAAACACCACCAAGACGAATTTGGCGCGGCTGAACATGGCAGAAGTTTATATGAAGTGATCATTTTCCGGGATTTGCCAGCTCACGCTATCTACGATAATCCAATCAGCGCCTCGTTTACCACGACCGGCACGACCGGATAGCTTAGGTTGCGACAAAGTTGACTCTAAATCCGCACCCTTTGAAAAACCAAAATCCAAAGGGTGCGCCACCCGCCTTCGAAGAGAGATTCCTCGCTGCACAGGCCGACCCATTCGCAGGAAGCGAATGGGGAAGAAGAAATCGACCTGTTCCGCTCGGAATGACATCGTGGAGGATGCGCGTGACGACGGCCGGAAAGTCAAAATCGGACCCTTGAAAAGCACAAGGGTGCGGCACCCGGCGAGCTTCGCGCTATCGCGTGGCGCGGACTGCGAAGGCGCGGAGTTGGAGTTTCAGGGGGCTTGCGTCGTCGCGGTGCAGTGCTGTCGAGAGGAAGGACCTGATTTTTTCGCGGGTGGGTTCGTTGATTTGGGAGAGGTATTTGGCCAGGGAACCTTGGCGGGCGTCCAGGGATTGCCAGTAGGCGTTGAAGTTGGGGAACTGGGCTGTGCCATCTAGTTGGGTTACGGCTATGTTTCCGAGGTTGTGCCGTTGGAAGAGGGCTTGGAGGGCGGCCGGGTTGCACAGGGGAGAGTTGCGGCCGGGGTCGTAGGCGGCGGCGCTGGGATCGACGGAGATGGCGGCGTCCCAGAATACGCGGGTTAGTTCGTAGCCTGCGGCGTAGTCCCACACGTAGGTTGCGATGCAGCCACCGGGAAGAATTACCCTGCGTTGCTCTTCGACGGCCGAATCCGCTTCGAGGAAATTGAGTATGAGACCGGATACGACGGCGTCGAAGGATCCCGGCGGGAAAGGGAGGTTCTGGGCGTTTCCGGCGATGAACGTGGCGCGGGCGTCGGAGTTGGAGGCTTGCGCGTGTTGCAGGTAGTTGAGGGAAAGATCGCAGGCGACGACCTTGGACGGAGACGCTGTGGCGACGATTGCGGAGGTTAGCGCGCCGGTTCCGCAGGCTACGTCGAGCCACTTGAGGTTGGCGGGAGCGCCTAGCCAGGTGACGAATGCCGGGGCGATCTGGCGACTCCAGCGACCGACATAGCCTTCATAGCCGAGGGCGTCGCCCCAGGCGGTAGAGGGTGGGGGTTTCATTCCTAGCTTATGTTGCGACAAAGTTGACTTTAAACCCGCACCCTTTGAAAAACAAAACCCAAAGAGTGCGCCACGCGCCTTCGAAGAGAGATTCCTCGCTGCACAGGCCGACCCATTCGCAGGAAGCGAATGGGGAAGAAGAAATCGACCTGTTCCGCTCGGAATGACATCGTGGATTGCGCGGACGAGGGCCGGAAAAGTCAAAATCCGCACCTTTAAAAGCACAAGGGTGCGGCACCCGGCCGGTGGGGCTGGGAGCGACTCGGGCGGCGCTCGGAGAGATTCCTCAGTGCGGGGACCGACGCGTTCACGGGAAGTGAACGCGAGGGATAAAAATCGGCCCGCTCCGTTCGGAATGACGATTCTACTTTTCGTACCGGGCGGCTGGCGCTAGTTCTTTTGTGGAGGACGCAGGTCTGGCGGGGTGAGGTCCGGATGATCTTTCAAATACTGCTGCCAAGGTTCGTCGCGCATCACCATTCGGAATCCGCGCCTGGTATTCACGTCGATGGTTTTCTGCAAATCCAGTTCGTCGAGCGGAATCACGTGCTCGACGGCTCTATCGCCGCCCTCGTCAACCGTGGTGAAGTGTATGTCCCCGTTCACAAACCAGTAGTCGATCGCGCCATACACCGTGCCGTCATTCATATAGAGCCCGATCAGTCCGGGTTGTTCTGCGCCATAGAGGTAAACAGGGCTCTGGTCCGGCAGCGGGGTGACATAGTTCTCTGAACCATACCCGTCGAAGGCTAAATCATTACAGCCGAATCCCCAGAGCCAGGAAGGGCCACAGGCAGGCCACCAAGCGGAATTGAGTCCCACGCCAAACCTGAAAAACGGCGCGCCAAAGAACGCAGGATTGCTGAAAACGAAAATCAGGCGTCGCCGAAAGAGGAAACGACCAGTGCCGAATCCCACAGGCCCCCGCGAAATCGTCGCGTGCGGGGCCGGAGCAAATACGTGCGGCACGGGCATGCGTGCCCCGCCGTTGAAGTGCCCGCCTCCGCCAACGTGAACGGGGTGTTGTGCGAACGCAGGAGCCGGAACCCAGGCGGAAGCCAACAGGCAGACGGCAACCATCAGAATTTTTGTCGGAATCGAATCGCGAAAGAAAAAGCGCGTCATATCGTTACCCTCCTTGCAGCCTTTGGCTTTGAAGCTGCGAGGATCGCGCGAGATTGTAGTGTAGTACTGCTGGGCGCTCGTTGCATCACGAATGACAAAGCAAGTCTTTCGTGATCCCGGCGTCGGCGGATTCAGCTGAATAGCCATTCGAAGAAGGTTTGGCGTTGGGGCGCGGGTTTGGTTGAGCTCGGAGTTGGGGATTTGCGGCGGGCCGCGCCCGGCTGCCAGTAGCCGTAGACGCAGCGGGTGCCGCGGCGGGAGCAGTCGTGCGTGTCGTGGATTACGCCGTCGATTACGGCGGTCAAGTGCTTGGAGACGCTGACGAGCAGGCGGCCGGCGGGGAGTTCGTCGGCGCGGAGGTGGACGCTGCAGCCGGAGCCGATCTGCATGGTGGGAGTCCAGGCCCAGCCGAGAGAATTCATGACGCGCTTGATGGTGGATTTGTAGACGCCGGTGCGGGCATTGCTCTTGCCGCGTTTTCGTGTGCCGGTGCGCTCGCGGGTGGAGGCGCGATTCACCAAATCGTAGATGTGCTGGTAGGGGAGGCCGGTGGCGATGGCGATCGAGCGAACTACGCAGTCGCCGGTTTTGCCGCGATAACCTGCGGATGCGCGTCCGCCGTCGTTGAATCGAAAGTGCTTTGGCATTGTTGCAGTGGCCGATTCCGCCGAGGTGTGGGATGCGCCCGCCTGCAGCAGGCAGGCTGAAGCGCGCCCCCACATTTCCTCGCTGCGCTCGGTTCTGGTCAGGCGCTGGCTTCGGCTGCGGTTTCCGGCTCGCTGGGTTTGTCGGTGGTTACGCGGAGGGCTTCGATTTTCAGGCCCTTGTTCATGTCGAAGCGTTGTTTGCGGTCGAGACTTTTTACGAACTCGCGGGTGGCTTTTCCGATGGCGCCGGCGATGCTGGAGGCGTCGATTTTGATGGTGCGGCCTTCGGTACCGACCTTGCGGTCTTCAAATTTCAGGGTGACGTTGTAGGTGTTCATGGGTTTGACCTCTTCCTTTTCTCTCATTTCCGGGGGCGGTGTGTCCAGTCGAGCGGATGAAATTTTGCCCGGGATTGCTCGGAGCCGGTCGACAGTACGCGCTCATCCTGTCAACGATGACTCTCAATGCACGGCTGGCCATGTGGGGGATTGCCGAGCATAGCTCCGAAATTGCAAACTCGTGGCCAGCTTCCCGCGGTCAGTCGATGGATGGCGCACAGGGTTCGTCCGCGACAGTGCACTTCCGCCGTGAGGGTATGTGCTGTGACACGAATACTTATCGCTGATGACCACGAAACGGTTCGTAAGGGCGTGCGTTCCATACTGGAGTCTCGTAAAGACGTAGAGAAATGCTACGAGGCCTCCAATGGGGAAGAAGCGGTTCGCGACGCTCTTGAGCTGAAGCCGGACTTAATTATCCTGGACCTGTCGATGCCGGGGCTTGATGGACTGGCTGCCGGCAAGGAAATTAGAAAGCTTTTGCCGAACATTCCGATACTGATGCTCTCGATGCATGCGGGCGACGGGATCGTGCGCGAGGCACAAAAAGCCGGGTTGCATGGCTTTGTGTCTAAGGGCGATGCCGGGCAAGTATTGCTGCGAGCCGTCGACGCGCTTCTGAAGGGGCAAACATTCTTTAAGTGAATGACGAGCGCCTCAGCGCGTGATCGCGGCAGCGTTACTCTCCGTACCTAAGTTCGGCGAACAATCATGCAGGTGATGTCGTCATGTTGCGGGGCCGCGCCGACGAATTCGTCGAGCGTGCGCATGATGTTGGAGAGGGTGAGGGCGGAGCGTTCCTGGCCCGCGAGCTGAATGATGGAGAGCAGGCGGGCTTCGCCAAATTCGCTGCGGCTCTCGTCGCGGGCTTCGGTTACGCCGTCGGTGTAAATCACCAGGAGGTCGTGGGGCTCGATTCTCGTGAAGCCCGCCTTGTACTTTTCTTTCAGCTCGATGCCGAGGGGAATGTTGTCGGATTTCAGGCGCTCGACGCTGCCATCTTCGCGTTTGAGGATGGGAGGATTGTGGCCGGCGCAAAGATAGCTGAGGTCGCCGTTGGCGGGGTTTAATTCGGCGAGAAACGCGGTGGTGAAGCGGCCGGCTTGGCTGTTGGCGCAAACCTGGCGATTGAGGCCTCCGACCAGTTCGGAAAGGGAACCGCTGGCGCTGGCCAGAGCGCGCAGGCTGGCTTGGAAGGTGGCCATCAGCATGGCGGCGGGTACGCTTTTTCCGGCGACGTCAGCTACCGCGATGAGGAGCGGACCATCGCCGGTGCGGAGAAAGGCGTCGTAGTAGTCGCCACCGATGGTCTTGGCGGGGCGGGTGGCGAAGGCGACGTCGATGCCCGGGACGTCGGGGGCTCGGCGAGGGACGAGCCAGCGCTGGATTTCGCGGGCGATTTCGATGTCGCGCTTCATGGAGATGTGATCGCCCAGGACCAATGCGAGAAGGATCAGCAGGCCGACGAATGCCAAGAGAAATTCGATCTCTTGCGTGAGGATCAGGAAGTGGAAATTGATTACGGCCAGGAAAGCCAGGACTATGTTTAGAAGCAGGAACAAGCGGCGGGCGGGGGAGAGCTTGTTCAGCACGCTGGAAAAGAGATAACCGAGGATTTTAAATGGTCGCTTCCAGGAACGCCCGCTCTGGCCGGCGTGTTGGCTGACGTCTTGTTTGTACAGACGGGAACTTTCGCCCGCTTCGAGCTTAAATTGGGCCCAGAGCTCGTTGATTTCCATGCCAGCGGTGAGACGATACCAGCCATCCTTGGAACGCCACCAGGTGTGTCGTATGGCGAGTCGTATGCCAGAGAACGAGTTCTTAATTTTGGTTTGGGCAGAGCTCAGGGTTACGCGGAAGTTGTCGAACCAGTTAGACAACGAAGGCTGGGCCACGTCGTTCAGTGTACGCTGATGGGAAGCAGATGCGGCATCGGGTTAACTGCGTAGTTCCTTGCGGAATAGCTGATTTTTGAGGGTTGGTTAACGGGCTTTCAAAAAAAGAAGGCGAACAGTATTGAATCGGTTTAATATGGGCCACTGAAGCCGTCCATTTTTCACCGCGATCGCGGATATACACTTTAATCGTTCGGGGGAGTCTTATGCCACGTCTGTGGAGTTTCCGGGTTGTAGTAGCGATTACGGGAATGTTGACGATCTGGGGCGCCATGTTTAGTGCGCCGTCCTTTGCCGATTCAGCCGAGAAGATCTATTTGCACAAGGATTGGCAGCTGCAGTCATCGTGCGAAGTGAAGGCTGACGGTACGCAGGTGTCCGCCGTGGCGTTCGACGCGAGCAAGTGGCATCACACGGATCTGCCGAGTACGGTCGTGGGGGCGCTCGTCAATGACAAGACCTATCCCGATCCGATGTACGGAACGAATCTGAAGTCGCTGCCAGGCATGGACTACTCGCAGAAATCATTTTTCGCGATACAGGATATGCCCAAGGACAGTCCGTTCCGGTGTCCGTGGTGGTTCCGAACTGAATTTGTCGTACCCGCAGATTACGAAGGGAAGACGCAATGGCTGGACTTCCTGGGAATCAACTACCGAGCAAACGTTTGGATCAATGGGAAGAAAGTGGCGGACGAGAAGGATGTGGCGGGAACATTTGCGACGTTCGAATTCAATGTCAGCAAGTTCTTAGTTGCAGGGAAGCCGAATGCATTGGCGGTGGAGATCTTTGCGCCGCAGAAAAATGATTTGGGCATCACGTGGGTGGACTGGAATCCAACGCCTCCCGACAAGGACATGGGGATTTGGAAGGAAGTGTTTCTGACGGCGTCCGACAGCGTGTCGCTGCGCAATCCGTTTGTGTCGAGCAAATTGGATTCGGAATACAAGTCGGCGGCATTGACGGTGAGCGCGGACTTGCGGAATAACTCGGAGCATGAAGTGAACGGCGTTTTGCGCGCGGACATTCACGGCGTCCAAGTGCGCCAGACGGTGA
>Ga0187855_10000669_pt1 | contig 29299 bp, 29 predicted proteins | sample June2016WEW_8_10_2_FD_132969 | JGI IMG/M metagenome (GOLD analysis project Ga0187855, IMG submission 132969) | Peatland microbial communities from SPRUCE experiment site at the Marcell Experimental Forest, Minnesota, USA - June2016WEW_8_10 | ecosystem: Environmental > Terrestrial > Soil >...
AGCGATACCACGCTCATCGAGCCATTGCAGCATCTCGCCGTTGCCGTAGGTGGTATCCGCTGCCAGAGTCTGCGGCAGCTGGCCATAACGTGCGCGATAGCGTTCGATCATGTCTCGGGCCGCGAGCTAAGTCCTTATTCCGGAATATTTTTAAAATAAGTCCTTTAGGATCTATATTTTGGCGGATCGATACCTCCTAACCCTATGACTCCAGAATAAAGGGGGGCGGGGGGGTAGTAGTAAACACGCGTTAATACCTTCGGAGTTAACAGCAAGGAAAGTGGGACAAACCGCCGGTTTCCTGGGCCTCGCAGGAGTCGCCCTGTGATTCCCGATCCTCAAACGTTGATGCGGTTGGCACTAACGCCGGACGCCTCTTTGATCACTACAACGTCCTTGCCCATGCGCTTGCCGACTTCGACGACGGCCGCCAGCGTGTCGTCATCGGTTTCGAGCGCGCGCACTATTTCGAGCACTTTCATCGTGTGCACGGGATTGAAAAAGCGCATGCCGACACACTGCTTGGCGCGATAGGTAGCGCTTGCGATCTCCGTCACGCTGAGCGAGGGCGTATTCGCGGCCAGAATCGTAGCGGGGCGGCAGAACTTATCGAGCATGATGAAGATTTCGAGTTTCGATTCCATTTCGTCGGGAACCGCTTCGATGACCAGATCGGCCTCGCGCGCGGCTTCATCGACCGAACCGGCGCACTCCAGCCGGGAAAAGGCTGCCTCGGCGTCGCTGGCATTAATCTGGCCAAGTCTAACGGCTTGGTCGAGACTGGCGCGGATTTCCGTCTCAGCCTTGCGCAGCGCGTTCGGAAAAAGGTCTTCGAGAATCGTGCGATAGCCGCCGAGAGTAGCAGCGTGCGCGATGCCCCGGCCCATGATGCCGGCGCCGATCACGGCAATCGTGCGGACTTCAGCCACTACTTGCCCGCCTGCTCGAGGTGCTGAAGCACGCTCTCATAGCTGGGTTCGGACTTGCGGACGTATTCGGCCAGGCGGGCGCACTCCTCCTTGGTCATCGCCGGGATGCTGGCGCTGATGCGGCGCAGGGTGGTGGCGATGTCGTCGATGTAATTCATCAGGCGGATAAGTTCTCCAGTTGCAGGCATGAGGGCTCCTTGCGTTGACTCTGGCGCGCCAGCGTAATCAGCCACCGCGGCCAGGACAACTATTCATTGTTCAACAGGCGGGCGGATTTAGCAAAGGCGCTCTTTGGTCAATTCGAGCGGGCCACTCAGCCTTCAAGTTTGAAGCGCGTCTCGGCAAGGCGATAAAGCCGCCGCCAGAGCAGGCGGTTGGTGGTAACTACCACCGCGGCCAAGGCAATCGTGCTGGCGAGCAGCAGATTGAAATTCTTGGCGTCGGTGGCCGCGGAAATCATGGCGCCGATGCCCACGGTCGAATAAACCTGGCCTTTGAGATGGGCATATTCGGCGACGATGCTGACGTTCCACGCGCCGCCTGAGGCCGTGATCATGCCGGTAACGAGAAAAGGAAAGATTCCGGGCAGGATCAGTTTGCGCCAACGCTCCCAGCCGCGGATGCCGAAAACGCTGGCAGCCTCTTTCAAATCGGTGGGAATGGCCATGGCGCCGGCGATCACGTTGAACAGGATGTACCACTGCGTGCCGAGCAGCAGCAGAACGATCGAGCCGAATCCCAGGCCTCCGCCCAGGCGAATCAGAACCAGCAGTACCACCGGAAACACCGCCGTGGCCGGAACCGAAGCGGCAATCTGCGCGAGCGGTTGAGCGATACGCGCCAGGCGGGGGTTGAATCCGATGGCGACCCCGGCCGGGATGGTCCAGAGGGCGCCCAGCACAAGCGTGACATTCACGCGCAGCCAGGTGGCAAAAAGGCCGATGCCAATCTCGCGGAAATCGGAGCCGTGCAGGCCGGTCAAGATCATGACGACACGCACCACGGCGTAGCCGATCGTGCCGAGAGCCGCGACGCCCACAATTCGCCAGAGCCACAAAACCGCTTGGTTCTCGTCTACAGATTCGGCGCGAACCTCGTGCCGGCCAAAGTAGTGAATCATCAGTCCGCGGAGCGGACGAATTGCCCGCTTGCGGAGGACCGCGACACCACGGGAACGCTTGAGGAAATCGAGCACCCACGAAGTGGGAGAGCTCGCGCTCTCAACCTGCTCCATTTTGAATTTTTCAGCCCACGCGATTACGGGACGCCATACGAACTGGTCGATCATCACAATCACGGCGACCATCGTGAGAATGCCGAGCAAAATTGAGTTTGTGTCGCCGCTGTCGGCAGCCGCCTGGAGATAGGAGCCGAGGCCGGGCAGGCGGAAGTCGCCAAATTGCTCGCAGGCCATCAGGAAGAACCACGCCCCGGCGACTGACATCATGGAATTCCATACCAGTCCGATGGTAGCGAAGGGCAATTCGATCTGAAGGAAGCGCTGCCACCAGTTGAAGCGGTAGATCGTGGCCGCTTCACGCATTTCGCGCGGAATGCTCTTCAGCGATGCATAAAAGCTGAAGGCCATGTTCCACACCTGTCCGGTAAAAATAAGCAGGACCGCGCCCATCTCGACGCCCAGTTGGCGTCCCGGAAAAAGCGCAGCCATGGCCAGCATCACGCCCGGAAGGAAGCTCAACACCGGAATGGATTGCAGAACGTCGAGCAGCGGAATCATGAAACGTTCGGCGCGCGGACGGTAAGCGGCAACGTATCCGTAGGTGACGGCGAAGAGCAGGCTGAGAACATAGGCCAGCGCGATGCGCAGCAGCGAGTATCCGGCATAGACCGGGAGCGCACCGAGGCTGCGGCTGATCTCAATCTGAGGATGAAAGGGGCCGAGCCAGTTGCGTCCGACTTGAATGACGCCGTAGAAAAGTGCCAGCCCGCCGGAAAACATGATGAGATCGGGCAGGCCCGCCACGCTCACACGCGGCAACACCGACCAGATGCGAACCAGTGGCCGGAACGCGATTCGTTGCGGACGTTTCACAACTGCACCGGAGTGGTGGTTGGCGGATGCGGCTCGCCGACGGGCTCGGCGAGGATCAACCGGTGCGATTCCCGATCGAAGTCAAAAATCTCAGCGTAGCGGCCCCAGTTCATGGCGGTATCGAATTGGCGCTGCACTTCATCCTGAGTGAAGTGCTCGTCGAGGATGTCGTAGAAAAATTCCTCGGGAATGGAGTGATCCGCCTTGGCGTGCAGCATGCTGTCGATCTGCTGGAGGATCACGATGTGCTTAAGAGCAGCCTGGCGGAAGAGAATCTTGCGGGTGAGGATGTCGGCTTCCGCGAAACGAGCGCCCTCGGCGGTGATTTGGACATCGCCTTCTTTCAATGTGGCAAAGCCGAGCAGAACCGAAGCCTCGATGATCGGGAGCAGGTCTTCGGCGTCCATGATGAGGACTTCGGCGAGACGATGAAGATATTCTTTTCCGCCGCGGTCCTGCAGCAGTTCGAGCAGACCGGCGATGCCGCCGACGCGCGCGTGCGGAATCATCTGGTATTTCTGGCGAGCGGGCTTTTGCGCGGCTGCGGCGGCGTCGGGCACTGCCACCGCAAGTTGGGGCTGCGTCATGATCTTGTAGATGTAGTCCACCAGTTCGACAAAGCGCGGCGACTTGCGATCGCGCGGGTGAGCGAGTTCGATGGGAAAATCTGCGCGCACCCAGGCCGGATTTCTTGCCAGCACGATCACACGATCCGCCAGCAGCACCGCTTCTTCGATATTGTGGGTGACGATGAAAATGGCGCTGGTCGGCATTTTCTTGCTAAGCCAGAGCTCGAGCAATTCGTTGCGCAGGTTTTCCGCCGTGAGCACGTCGAGCGCGGAAAAAGGCTCATCCATGAACAGGACTTCGGGCTCCACCACCAACGCGCGCGCGAAGCCGACGCGCTGCTTCATGCCGCCCGAAAGCTCCTTCGGGTAGGCGCTCTCGAAGCCATCGAGGCCGACGGTATCGAGAATGCGCAAGGCACGCTTGTGGCGCTCCATGGCCGGAACTCCGCGAGCTTCGAGTGGGGCTTCGACGTTGTCGAGCACGGTCAGCCAGGGAAACAAAGCAAAGCTCTGGAAGACGATGGCTACGCCCGCGTTCTGCGAAGAGATGGGTTGGCCATGCCACAAGACCGCACCCGACGAAGGCTTGCTGAGTCCGGTCAGAATCCGCAGCAGCGTGGACTTGCCGCAGCCAGAGGGACCGAGCAGGGTAATGATTTTGCCCGGCTCCACGTCAAGATCGACGGGCGCAATAACTTCAATGCGATTCCCATCCGGCTGCTCGTAGAACTTTTCGACAGCCTGGGCGCGAATGATGGGCTCGGTCGCGGCGATGGCGGGCTCGGTCACGGCGTCGTACTCCAGAGAGAAACAAGGTCGCAGGTCCAAGGTCTCAGGAAAACCTGAGACCAGGCGGTTGTTGCTTCGCAAGCGAGAATACACTACTCAGGCCGCCCATTCTTCGCTGGCGGCCGCCGCTAAGGGCTGCGGAAGCCGGTCGGAGATTTCGGCGAGCATGGCAAGTTTTTTTGCCAGCTCCGGGCGCAACGCATCAGCGGCAAAACGCCAGCGCCAGTTCCCCCGTTCACGGCTCGGCACATTCATGCGCGCATCGCTTCCCAACCCCAGCGCATCCTGCATCGGCACCACGCAGAGGCTGGCGACAGAATTGGAGGCGGCGCGAATCATCGCCCAGTTGATGCCGTCTTCGCATGGGCCGAGATAAGCTTCCACTTGCTGGCGTTCGTATGCCGTTGCGCCCGATTCCCACCAACCCAGCAATGTATCGTTGTCGTGCGTGCCAGTGTAAACGACCTTTTCGGTCGTGAAAGTATGCGGCAGATGCGCGTGCGCGCCGACGTCGCCAAAACCAAATTGCAGCACGGCCATACCGGGAATCTTGAGCCGTTCGCGGAGAGCATGCACGTCTGGCGTGATGTATCCAAGATCCTCAGCGAAAAATGGCAGCCCGCCCAGAGCCTCGCGCAGCTTCACAAATAAATCGTCTTTCGGACCATCGACCCAGCGGCCATGAATGGCGGTCGGTTCGCTCGCCGGAATCTCCCAGAACTGCGAAAATCCGCGGAAATGATCGAGGCGGATGTAGTCAAAATTGTGCGTGACCCAGCGCATCCGGTCGATCCACCACGAATATCCCCGCGCCTGCATCACATCCCAGCGATAAAGAGGATTCCCCCACCGCTGGCCGTCTTTGCTGAAAAAATCCGGGGGCACGCCGGCAACGACCTCGGGATCGAGTTCGGAATTCAGGCGAAACAGATCGGGATGAGTCCAGACATCAGCACTGTCGAAATTCACAAAGATCGCGATATCGCCCACGACGCGAATCGAACGTTGCGCGCAGTAAGCTCGAAGCGCCTGCCACTGTTCGAAGAAGAAGAACTGCACGGCACGGCGGACATCGAGATCGTCCTGCATTTCCGCGTGCGCCTTTTCGATCGCCACTGGATTGCGATGAGCTAGTCCGCGAGGCCAGCGATTCCAGCGTTCCAGTTTAAACCGCGCGCGCAAGCCATCGAAGCAAACGAAGTCATCGAGCCACCACTGGTTTTGCCGGCAGAAGCTTTCGTACCGCGAGCGCGCGTTCGGCGCAGCCGAGCGCATGAAATTGTGCGCCGCTTCAAACAACAGCGGCAGCTTCTGGTGGAAAACCGACGGGTAATCCACGGGCTCGACTACGGCTAGAGCATCGACCCGGGCGCGATCAATCCAACCGCGATCGGCGAGCCGTTCCAGGCTGATCAGCAAGGGATTTCCGGCAAAGGCCGAAGTGGAGGAATAGGGCGAGTTTCCCTCACCGAGCGGACCGAGAGGCAAAACCTGCCACAGGCCCTGCCGCGCGGAGGCGAGAAAATCCGCGAACGCGTATGCCGACGGACCAAAGTCGCCGATCCCGCCGCGCGAAGGCAGCGAGGTGGGATGAAGCAGAATTCCGCTGGCGCGCGGGAATGACATTCAAGATCAGCTCTCAGCTCTCAGTTGTCAGCTCTCAGTTTCAAAGCGTTTAGCGTTTCCTTTTGCTTTTGGCTCTTAGCCGTTAGGCGTTCCCTGGCAGGCTGCAGGATTCCTATCAGGGCATCGCTTCAGCGATGCCGCAGGTTCATCGCAATCAGACGCCTCTTCAGGGGCTGAATCCGGCTACGAACCCTCTTGTCCACTTTGGCGGGTCAAGTTTTTCATCTCTTCCTGATTGACCTTAAGCCGTTTGGACTTTTCCATGTCCTTGCGCAGGTTCGCAACGAACAGGCCGAACAAATCCTTCTGCTTGTCTTCGAGGAGCGACTGGCGGATCGCGTCCTTCTTCTCGGTAAATTCCTGATCCGTCGGCGCCTGTTTTTCCAGAAGTTGAGCAACCACGCCATTGCTGCCGCCATTGATCGGCCCGCTAATCTGGCCCGGCGTCAGAGAAAAGATCGCACTCGCGTTAGCCATGGAGCCGATGTCGGGCACCTGTCCATCGGGCGCAACCAGATCGCTCGTCTTCACCGTCGCCCCTAGATCGTTGGCAGCTTTTTTCAAATCGTGCTCAGCCTTGGCGCGGTCGGAGAGTTCCTGCGTCTTCTGTTGCAGCAGAAAGCCGGCACGCTCGCTCTTGAACTCGCTTTCGACCCGCGCACGAATCTCTTCGAACGTGGGCGTAGCCGGAGGCCTTACGGCGAGCAGTTGGAAAACCACGTAGCCTTGCGGGACTTGCACAACATCGGGCGGAGCTTTGTCGGCTTCATTGAAGACGGCATCCATAAACTGCGGATTTGCGGCCAGTCCGGGCAAGCTGTCGGTTCGGCTGAAGAAATCAGTGGTGACTGCAGCCTGCCCCTTGGCGGCGGCAGCCGCGTCGAATCCGGCAGTACGCGCCTGGCTGAGCAAAGCGTTCGCTGCCGCTTCAGTGGCGCGCGCCGTCTTCTGCTGCTTCACTTTCTCTTCGATTTCGCTCTTCACCTCGGCGAGGGTCTTCAGATGAGCCTGCTGCTTGTCTTCGACATGGATGATATGGAAGCCATAACTGCTCTTCACCAGATCGCTGGTCTGACCTTTGCCGAGTGAAAAGGCGGCTTTCTCGAATTCAGGGACGGTGCGGCCGCGACCGATCCATCCGAGTTCGCCGCCGCTCTTGGCGCTGCCGGGATCGTCCGAGTATTTTTCCGCGAGTTTGGCAAAGTCTCCGCCCGCCTTCAGCTGTTTCAATACGTCTTCAGCTTTCGCGCGCGCATCGGCAACGGCTTTCTCATCCTCCTTGGCGCCGGGCGCAGGGAGAGGAGTTTTGATGAGAATGTGGCTGACCTTCACCTGCTCGGGCACGCGGTACTCGTCGCGGTGCTGATCGTAGTAAGCCTTTAGGTCCTGGTCGGTGACAGTGGTTGCCGCCGCAATCTTCGCGCTATCGATGACCACGTACTTAATCTGCCGCTTCTCCGGGACCGAGTTGTTGTATTTCACCTTGTTGCGCTCGTAAAAAGCCTTCAGCTCCTCGTCGGTGGGGTGCAATCCCTTCAGGATGTCGTCCTGGGTGATCACGGCATACTCGAACTTCACCTTGGTGTCGCGTTGGTTGAATTCGTCGCGAACTTCCGCGTCACTCACGAAGGCACTGCTCGAAACCAGGGCGCGCAACTTGCGGACAAGAATATCTTCCTTTATCCGCGCTTCCAACTGCGGGACTGTCATGTCGAAGCGCTGGGCGAAGTTCTCATACTCTTCCTGCCCAACGAACTTGCCGTCGGGAAAGAGCATGATGCCAAGCTGCCCGTGCTGGAGCTCATCGCGAAGTTCGTCATCAGTGGCGCGCAGGCCCATGCGGTGCGCCTCGGCAATCAAGGCCTTCTCATTGATGAGTTGCTCGGCGGCCTGACCGGCGAAAAATGGCAGCAACGAGCTGGCCTGCGGTCCGCCGCGAGGAAACTGCTGCCGGATCATGGCTCTGGCTTCACGTTGCACCTCGTTCACGGTCACTTGCTGGTCGCCAATGGTGGCCAGAACGCCCGCCGGAGGCGCGCCAATGCCGAAACTTGACCCGATGCCACCGGGAATGAGCGTGATCGCCATCGAGGCACAGATAATGACGAGCAATGCGCCCAGAATGATCTTCAGGGTTGGCCCCGCATTTTGAAGCTGTCGAATCATATTTAGATGACTCCGTCAGATTACTCCGCGCTAAGGAGCAAGAATTGATGATTATAAACTAGCTATCGAGATGCAGCCCGTGGCGAACAAGTGAGATTCCGCTCTTCAACTCTCAATTCGCCAGACTTTCGCCGTCCCGAGGTCATCCCAATCCTGAACGAAGCCGTTTGATCTCTTCCAGGCGTTCACGAATCCGCTTCTCGACTCCCTCGTTCGTTGGGCGATAGTACACGCGATTGCGCAGGCTGTCGGGCAGACATTGCATGTCGGCTACCTTGTCTTTGCTGTCGTGGGCGTATTGATAGCCCTTCCCATAGCCGAGGCCTTTCATCAGGCTGGTGGGAGCGTTGCGCAGGTGCAGAGGGACGGGCTCGGCGGCAGTTTGCTCGACATCCTGCTGAACAGCGCCGTACGCGGTGTAGAGCGCGTTCGATTTTGGCGCTATTGAAAGATAGACGACGGCCTGCGCCAACGCGAGGTTGCCTTCGGGCATGCCGATGAAATCGACGGCGTCACGAGCAGCCATACACAACGCGAGCGCGTTCGGTTCGGCTAGGCCGATGTCCTCGACCGCCATGCGGACGACGCGGCGGGCGATGTAAAGCGGATCTTCTCCCGCTTCGAGCATGCGAGCCAGCCAGTAGAGGGCAGCGTCGGGATCGCTGTTGCGAACCGATTTGTGCAGCGCGGAGATGATGTTGTAATGCTCCTCGCCGCCTTTGTCGTAGAGCAGAATCCGCTTCTGGACGGCCTCCTGAATGATTGCTTCGGAAAGGGCATTGATTCCGGCCTGCTGCGCGAGCGAGGCGGCAACTTCGAGGACGTTGTAGGCGCTGCGGGCGTCACCACTCGAGTAGGCGGCGATTTTGCGCAGACTTTCTTCTGACGCTTCGAGATGCATCTGGCCGAGGCCGCGCTCGGTATCGTCGAGTGCGCGGCGCAGAAGAACAACAATCTCATCTTCGGTCAGCGGCGTCAGCACATAAACGCGGCAGCGCGAGAGCAGCGCGGAGTTGATTTCGAAGGACGGATTTTCGGTGGTGGCGCCGATCAGGCGGATGCTGCCTTTCTCAACGTGCGGGAGGAAGGCATCCTGCTGCGCTTTGTTGAAGCGGTGAATTTCGTCGACGAAGACGATGGTGCGCGTGCCGTACTGGCGGGCGCGGTCGGCATCGCTCATGACCTGCTTGATTTCCTTGATGCCGGCGAGCACGGCGGAAAACTCGATGAAGTCGGCCTTGGTGATGCGGGCAATGATCTTCGCCAGAGTCGTCTTGCCAGTGCCGGGAGGTCCCCAGAAGATCATCGAAGTGGGGTCATCGCGCTCGATCTGCACGCGCAGCGGCTTGCCCGGCCCGACCAGGTGCTCCTGTCCAACAAATTCATCGAGCGTGCGCGGGCGCATGCGGTCGGCCAGCGGGCGCGCGCCCTGGGCGGCGGGATCGTCGTTCGGGATGGGAGCGAACAGGTTCATGGGATCGGCTCTCAGTTCTCAGTTCTCAACCCTGGCCTCGTGCCAACTGGGAACTGAGAACTGGCAACCGGGAACTGCTTCTAGCGGCCTCGTACAAAACGATGCTGGCGGCGACTCCGGCGTTGAGCGATTCGACTTGCGAAGCTTGCGGAATCGCCACAGTTTCGTCCATCTGGCGCGTTAGTTCACGGGATAGCCCGGCGCCTTCGTTGCCGATGAAGATCGCAAGCGGCAGAGTCCATGAGACCTGGGGCAACGGAGTTCCCTGGTGCGAAGAAGTTGCGAGCAGACGAACGCCGCGCGCGCGCAAAAGCGGAATCAGTTCCAGAGAAGAGATCTGCAAGAAAGGTAAGCGGAAGACCGAACCGGCTGAGCCGCGTAGAACCTTCGAGTTGTAAGGACTGACGGTGCCTTCGGTCAGAAAAATTCCGGCGGCGCCAAAGGCTTCGGCCGAGCGCAGGATCGTGCCCAGATTGCCCGGGTCCTGCAAGCCAGCGGCCACGACGATCGGGCCGTCGCCGGAGCGGTCGAGCAGTTGCGCGGCAGAGAAAATCCGCAACTTGAGCAGGGCCGCCACACCCTGGGGCGCGTCGCTCGGCACGATCGAGTTGAAGAGTGCGTTCGGCAAGACGAGCGCTTCGGTGCGAGCGCCGATCTGGGTCAGAAGTTTTTCGGCGAGAGGGCGGGCCGATTCGCTGAAGAATACGCTTTCAAGATGCTGGCCGGTGCGTAATGCTTCTTCAATCAGCTTGACCCCTTCGATGGCACACTCACCCTGAGCAGTCAGTTCGGCGCGGCGGAATGCGAGCCGCAGTTCTTTTAGTCGCTGGTTGTGGCGGCCGGCGACTGGGCGCAAACGGTCCGCTTGACGGCGAGTTCGTGCGGGCTTCGCGTCTTGCTTCATAGGTTGGTTCCAGGATCAGGATACGATCAGGATAATACGAGTGTCCGGTCGGGCTTCGGCCGAGGCTCGTGGTATGGTACATTTCATTGTTTACGCCGACAATGTGTAGGCTGGCATTGTTTATGCCGACAATGAGGAAGGGACCAGAGTGCGCGCGGAAATCCTGAAAATTCACGCCGTAACGCCCGAAGCTTCGCTGATTAAATATGCCGCCGAACAAATTCAGGCCGGGCAGGTGCTGGGCATGCCGACCGACACGTTCTATGGCCTGGCGGCGGACCCGTTCAACCTGCGCGCGGTGGAGCGCGTCTATGAGATCAAGTCGCGCTTACGGCACAAGCCGCTCTCGCTGTTGATCGAGAACGTGGACCAGGCGGAGGAATTCGCGCGCCCCTTGCCCGATGATTTTCACCTTCTGGCGCGGCGTTTCTGGCCGGGGCCGTTGACCATGATCGTGCCGGCGGCGTCGCATCTGCCGCTGAAAGTCACCGCAAACACGGGGAACGTGGCGCTGCGCGTGCCGGCGGCGGAAATCCCGCTGGCGGTGGTGCGGGCGGCGAAAATTCCGATCACGGCGACATCCGCCAACCTGAGCGGCGCTGTGGAATGCACAACCGCAGAGCAGGTGGAGGAGCAACTGCGGGGGCGCATCGCGCTGATTGTGGACGGGGGGAAGTCTCCGCGGACAATTTCATCGACCATCGTGCACTTCAAAGAAGACGGCACCTGGCTGATTCTGCGCGAAGGCGCGATTCCCGCCAAGGATATTGTTGAAGCATTGTCTTGAAGATGACAGTTGTGGGATCGCAGTACTGAGATGGCCGAAGATAACACTCCACCTGACCCAAAAAGATCCTTATTGATGCGTCCGTGGCCGCTGTTGTTGCTGGCGGCGGTGGGAGCGCTGTTGCTATTTTTTGGCATTACGGGATCGCGCATCGTGCGCGCTGCCTCCGAAGCGCCCGCGAAGAAAGCGGACGTGATCGCCATTTTCGGAGCTGCCGAGTACGCGGGACGTCCTTCGCCGGTGTATCGGGCGCGGCTGGATCACGGTTATGAACTGTTTCAGAAAGGAATGGCGCCGGTGGTGATCACGACCGGCGGATCGGCGCAGGATCCGGATTTCAGCGAGGGCAGCGTTGGCAGAGATTATCTGCTGCGGCGCGGTGTTCCGGAGCAGGCTTTAATCGCGGAGACGCAAGGCTCCGATACTGCGCAATCGGCAGCGCGGGTGGCCAACATCATGCGCGCGAATGGCATGCGCACCTGCATTGCGGTGAGCGATGCGTATCACGTATTTCGCATTCGCGCCCTGCTTGAGCACGAAGGCGTGCAAGCAGAACTGGCGCCAAGGCCAGAGTCGCGCCCGCACCCTCTGTGGGAGCGGTTCTGGGCGGTGATGCGCGAGGCAGCGAGCTACCTGGCGTGGAAGGCCGGTTTGCCGTAGGAAGGTCGCGGCTCACTATCCACTATTTTCTGACCATATTTTCTGGCCAGTGTTCCTACCAACCCATTTTCTCGCGCAAGCTCGTGACATGCGCCACGTGGTGGCGTCCGTGCCAGGAGTAGAGTGCGAGATTCTTTTCGAGCGACATCGGGCCCAGCTCAGGATGCCGGAAGGTGCGTTTCCATTCCGCGCCGGTTAACTCGCGGAACATCAGCATCCAGCGCTGGTGCAGGGAATCGAGCAAGGCCAGCGACACTTCGATCGGGGCGTGCTTGGCCTCGGGCAACTCGGCCCAGAGATTTTCCATGTAGGGCTTGATGGTCGGCGTGTCTTCGGTGAGCGCCAGCTTGCACCGAATGTAGGAGTTCATGTGGCTGTCCGGGACGTGGTGGGCCAACTGGCGGAGCGTCCAGCCGCCATCGCGGTAAGGAGTATCCAGTTGCTGGTCGAAAAGTCCGTGGAGGGCGGCACGCAACCGGGCGGGAGTCTGCTCGATGTCGGTCAAGCATCGCTGTTTCTGTTCGGCCGTAAGCGGGCCAGTGTAGGAAAACTTTCCAATTGGATAGCGGGGGTCAGACATGAAAATTCCCTCCGCAGAGGTAGATGATCCCCAACCAAACTGTGGTGCAGAAAAAGGGTGCGTGAAAAGCGCCCCGTGAACGACCAACAACTGGCGACCGACGACTAGCTACCAACGACTAGCGCACCATGGCGAGGATTCGGACGAGGGGCTCGCCAGGTTCTTTGTTTTTTGCCGGGGCGACGATGATGAGCGAGCCGGTTGCAGGCAGCGAGGTGAAGCGCGCGGTTCCTTCCACCACATAGTCTCCGTGGAGGGCGAGCTGCCGCGCCAGCGTGCGGTCGGAAGTCAAGTTCACGGGTGTCTCGACAGCGAAGGCGATAGTGTAGCGAGCTTCGATGAGGAACATCGCCGCGTCGCGGGCGATAGGAAGCGGCGTGCTTGACAGATCAGTGGTTGGCAGATCAGTGGTCGAAAGATCAGCGGTTGAAAGATCAGCGCGCGCGCCAGCGCGGCGGATGGCCACTACGGCTCCCTGCGGAATCATGCCGTGATGCGATTCCCACGCGGCAATATCGTCGAGAGAGATCTGCGGGCTGGCATCGAGCGCGGCGTTCAAATCCATAACTACCAGCGGAGCCACGAGGCGCTCAGGCGGAATCTGCCCGGCAGCCCAAGTCCCGGGAATAAGCGCACCGGGAGCGATAATGCGGGTTCTGGACTCCGCAGCCGCGGCATGTTGCCCAGTCGCGCTTCGCCCGTCGGTCAGGTCGACCACGTGCGAATAGCGATCCTGCTGCGTGGAACCGGGGCGCCGGTCGGCAAACAGCAGAATGGCCAGCACGAGCGCGTAAGCGATGATGAAACTGCGAATCCGCATTTAATTCCCTGGCTGGAAGTGAGCTTAGACCTAACCTATGCTTGTATTGTTGCCGGAGGAAGTGCCCAGTTCAATTCACGGTTGGACATGACCCCCCGATTGGCTCCAAACGCCTGCTGGTGGAGGCCGGGCGCCCCCGGCCGGCTGGGCGGGCGAGACGCCCGTCCCTCCAACTAGGGCTATCCGTATTCGAGCAGCAAACTTTCGTTTCCGCTTCAATATTTCGGGCCGGATGGGCCAGGGTTTAGAATACGGTTAACTATTCCAGTAGCTTTCCAGGCCCATCGCTCGCCGACTCGATTCAGGCTGGGTCGCTTGTGCCTGCTGGCAAAAACCGAGATATGCCGGAACTGAGGAATTGATGTTCGGCCGCGAAGAAAAAGTTTCCGCCCTCCGGCTCACCGCCGTGCAGTACATCGTATTGTTCATTTTTCTGCTTCTGGCATACGGGCTGTGGCGGTTGCAAGTGATGCAAAGCGGCAAATACGCGCAACTGGCGGAGCAGAACCGAGTCCGCAATGTGCCGATTCTGGCGCCGCGTGGCAAAATCCTGGACCGCGAAGGCCGGATCATTGTCGATAACTACCCGTCGTTTTCCGCGCTCCTGCTGCGCGATTCTTCGCGCGATCTGAACGCGGACGCGGACACCATCGCCAAAGGGCTGCACTTGCATCCCGACGAAGTACGGCAGCGGATCCGGCGTTCGGCGTGGATGCCGCAGTACCAGCCGATTTTCCTGAAGGAAGACATTACGCCCGACGAACTGGCATTCATCGAGGCGCACAAGAACGAGCTTCCCGAACTTGAAACGATCATGGCGCACCGGCGCTTGTATCCGCGCAACGGCTTCATGGCGCACCTGATCGGCTACGTCGGCGAAGTGACCGAAGACATGCTCAACCAACCGCAGTTTGAACTCTACACCCCCGGCGACGTGGTCGGCGTGAGTGGAGTGGAGAAGCAATACAACAGCATCCTGATGGGCAAAAATGGATCGCGGCGCGCGATCGTGAATAGCCGTGGACGGGAAGTCGGGCGGCTCGATGAAACGCCCGCGGAGCCGGGCAAGCAGCTCAAGCTGACGGTGGATCTGGATCTGCAAATTGCGGCCGAGCAGGCGCTCGAGGGAAGGAACGGCGCGGTGGTGGCGATGAATCCGCGGACGGGCGAGATTCTGGCGATGGTGAGCCGGCCGACGTTCGATCCCAATGATTTCGCAGTGAAGATTTCGCGGGACGAGTGGAACAAACTGATCGACGATCCCGACCATCCGCTGCTCAACAAGGCGATTCAGGCGCAACTGGCGCCCGGGTCAGTATTCAAGATCATCATGGCGACGGCCGGCTTGCAGGAGGGCATCGCCCAGACCATGCATGTGAACTGCAACGGCGGCGCCAATTTCTATGGCCGCTATTTCAAGTGCTGGGTGGTTGCCGAGCACCGCACGCATGGCGTGGTCGAGATCAGCAAGGCCATTTACCAGTCGTGCGACGTTTTCTTTTACACATTGGCCGAGAAGCTGGGAATTGATCGCATCGCCAAATACGCCACTGAACTTGGACTGGGTCAAAAGACCGGCATTGACTTGCCGCAGGAAGTCACCGGCGTGATGCCCTCGGAAGAATGGAAAATCCGCAACTTCAAGCAGAAGTGGTACGCGGGAGAAACTATCTCCGTGGGCATTGGCCAGGGCGCCGTGGCGACCACGCCCATTCAGTTGGCACGTGCCCTGGGCGCGATTGCCAGCGGTGGGCTGCTGCGGCGCCCGCACGTCATCAATCCAACCGACTTGCCGGCGAATGTGGTACCGGCGGCGACGACACCCGATGAAGTTCGGGTGCCTTTGGATCCGGCAAACTGGGAATTGATCACGGATGCCATGGCGAACGTGGTCGCGCCCATCGGAACGGCGCCCAGTGCGCATCTTCAGGGCATTGACCTGGCGGGCAAAACGGGCAGCGCGCAGACCATCAGCAACGCGTTGAAGGCGAAGCTGGGCGCGGGCGGTAAGAAATTCAAGGACAATGGTTGGTTTGTGGGCGTAGAGCCGAGGAGAGATCCGGAAATTGTCGTGTGCACGTTGCTCGAAGAAGGGGAGCACGGTTATCTCGCCGCCAGGACCACCGCGCAAGTGATCAAGGCCTACGTGGAGAAACAGCGCCGCCAGCCCACCAAGATGGCGGGCTCGGGCAATGGCAACGATAACGATAAGGTTGAAATCGGCGCGGTGTGGAGCGATTCCGGCGGCGCTAACGAAGACGGCCCGAACAAGAACGAAGACCATTTGCGGGCCGGCCGCTTCTTTCTCGATGTTTCGCGCAGACGGGCGCCGCTGGCGGTGGCTGTCCCGGGGCTGCACTGATCGGCCATCCGCAACAAATTCAAATCCTCAACTGATCGTGATACGGTTGATTCCAGCATGAAGTTGATTCCACGATGAAGACCGCTGCCCAACTGGCTCTCGACGCCGCATCCGTGCGCGGAGTTACATACGCCGACGCGCGCGTGGTGTCGATCCGTAACCGCTCGCTGACCACCAAGAACGGACGCGTGGGTCATGCCTCGGAGTCGGAATCGCTCGGCATCGGCGTGCGCGTGATCGCGGACGGCGCGTGGGGGTTTGCCGCGTCCGCGGATTTGAGCCGCGGCGCGGTGGAAGCGGCGGCCGCGCGGGCAGTTGAAATTGCGAGAGCCTCGGCGCGTGTGAAGCGTGAAGATGTTCGACTGGCTCCTGAACCCGCGGCAGTGGCAGAGTGGACGACACCTTACAAGGTCGATCCGTTCACCACGTCAGTCGAGCAGAATCTCGACCTGTTGCTGAAAGTTGACGCGGAGATGCGCGCCGTTCCGGGCGTCACGCTCGCCGAAACCGGAATGAACTTTCAGCGCGAAGAGTCGTGGTTTCTTTCGTCCGAGGGCTCCAGCATCCATCAGACAAAATATTCGACCGGCGCAGGCTATGCGGCGTATGCGTTTGCCGGATCCGAGATTCAGAAGCGATCCTATCCGAACTCGTTCGGCGGGCACTGGCAGAACCGCGGGTACGAACTGATCGAAGAAATGAGATTGCTGGAGAATGCCCGCCGCGTGGCGGAAGAAGCCGTCGCGTTGCACCGGGCCGAGCAGTGCCCGGAGGGTACGGCCACAATTATTCTCGACGGATCGCAACTCGGCTTGCAGATTCACGAATCCATCGGGCATCCGATTGAACTGGATCGTGTGCTCGGCATGGAAGCGAATTTTGCCGGCACTTCGTTCCTAACGCTGGAAAAACTGGGAAAGCTGCGTTACGGCAGCGAACTGGTCAACGTCGTGGCCGATGCGCGGCAGGAGCACGGACCGGGCCTGGGCACGTTCGCCTACGACGACGAAGGTGTAGCCGCGCAGTCGACGCCCATTATCACCAACGGACGCTTCACCGGCTATTTGAGTTCGCGCGAAACCGCTCATACCATCGGTGCCACGCGATCGGGTGGAACGCTCCGCGCCGAAGGTTGGAACCGGCTGCCTATTATTCGCATGACCAATGTCAGCATTCTGCCTGGAGAAAAGCCTCTGAGCTTGGAACAGCTTATTGCCGCGACCGGCGATGGCATCTACATGGAGACCAACAAGTCCTGGTCGATTGACGACAAGCGTTACAACTTTCAGTTCGGATGCGAGATCGCGTGGGAGATCAAGCACGGTAAGCGGGTGCGGATGCTGAAAAATCCTTCTTATTCCGGAATCACGACGGAGTTTTGGAACTCGATGGACGCGATCTGCTCGCGCGACCAGTGGACACTGTGGGGAACTCCCAACTGCGGCAAAGGCCAGCCGCAGCAGGTCATGGGCACCGGACATGGCGCCAGCCCGGCGCGGTTCCGGAATATTCGCGTCGGATCGGCGTACCGGGGAAGCTGACCGGCAAGTTTGTAATTTTGTAATCGGGTAATTTGGCAATTTAGAAACCCAAGATCAAGGGGCAAGCGCCGGTTTCGAATTACCAAATTACCAAATTACCAATTTTCATCAATGCTGACCAAAGAACAAGCCGCCGACGTCTTCGACCGAATTCGCCGCTTCTCGTCCGCCGACGAGGTCGAAGCTATCTTCACCGGCTCCCGCTTCGCCCTGACCCGGTTCGCCAACAACACCATCCATCAGAATGTGGAGGAAGAGAACTCCATCGTTTCGATCCGCACCAATTTTGCCGGCCGGACGGCGCGCGCTACCGCTAATCAGTTTGACGACGAAAGTTTGCAGCGGGCAGTCTCCGCTTCCGAGAATCTCGCGAGAGTACAGGCGCCGGACCCGGATTTGCTGCCGATGCCGACGGCGGAAGAAGCGAATTCCGGGGACCCGCTCGCGGACAAGAGTGTCCGCGCCACACGTTTTTTCGACGAGACTGCAGCTATTACGCCCGCCAATCGCGCGGAGGTGGTCAAGAGCATCGTGTCCATTGCCGGCAAGCACGAGCTGACGACGGCGGGCATCTACTCGACCGCGGAATCGCGCGAAGGAATCTTCAACTCGCGCGGTTTGGCGAATTGGCATCACCAGTCGCTGGCGGAAATTTCCATCACCATGCTGGCCGAGGATTCTTCCGGCTGGCAGAAATTGAATTCGCCCGACGTGCGTAAGCTCGATCCCGCGCGGTTGGCGGAGACGGCTGCACAAAAGGCTGTCGAGTCCGCCCATCCGCGAGAGATTGCGCCGGGGAAGTACACGGTCATTCTTGAACCGGCCGCCGTCCTCGATATTGTTGGTTTCATGTTCTGGGATTACAGCGGTGTGGCGATTCTCGACCAGCGCTCGTTCTTGAACGACCGGATCGGCACCCAACTCTTTGGCGAGAACATCAACATCTGGGATGACGCCGCGCATCCGTTGCAGGCCGGTTCGCCGTTCGATGGCGAGGGAGTGCGGCGCCAGCGCGTGCAATTGGTCGAAAACGGCGTGGTGAAGCGCGTGGTGTATGCGCGCAGCACGGCGCAGAAGATGAAGAAATCGGAGTATGCGGGAAAAGTCGGCCCCATCGTACCCACCGGCCACGGATTTCCCTTGCCGAATGAAATGGGCGAGATGCCGCTGAACATCGTTTTCGAACTGCCAAATAACGTTTTCGGGGAGCCAGAAAAGCCGAAGGGCGTAGAGGAAATGATCGCCTCCACCGAACGCGGAGTGCTCGTCACGCGCCTGTGGTACATCCGTGAAGTGGATCCGTACGAGAAGATCGTGACCGGTATGACTCGCGACGGGACCTTCCTGGTGGAGAACGGCAAGGTGCAGTGCGGACTGCGCAATTTCCGCTTTAACCAAAGCCTGATTTCGATGCTGTCAAACGTGGAAGCGATGAGCGTCCCAGTTCGCGCCAGCGGAGAGGAATCGTTCGACATGGTGGTGCCGGCGATGAAGGTGAAAGAGTTTAACTTCACGGAAGCGACGAAGTTCTGAGCCCTCAGCCCTTTCTCACCTGGGCCGACCGCGAAAGTCTTCGCTGGCGTCGCTCAACCCTAACGACTAAAGCTAAGTGGTTCGACCCGACGGCTGAGCGCCGGGTCGGCACAGCCAGCGAGATACGCCCCTAAGTCCCTGTACCACCGACACTTCGCCGCCTTTGTTCCATGACTTCCGTAACTTTGCATTGCCCACGCAGGGGTGTAATCTCGCCCCTGAGTGTGCACTTGCTCAAGCGTAGCGGTGCACGGCAGGAACTGGAAGAAAGGTCGTCGCAAACGTGTCTGAAGCCGCCAAAGGAACCGTTGCTGATGTCAGCAAGAATCGAAGGGTTTATACGGACGTGCAAAGCGCGCCGCGCTTTCCCATCAAACTGCCGGTGGCGTTGAAGTCGGCAGTCAACCCGCCGGGAATCACGGAAAAGGCGATCGAGACCGAGAACATTTCCGCCAACGGCGTCCTGTTCCGCATGGATGCCGAGGTGCCGGTTGGTTCGGCTGTCGATTTTACGATTTCTCTTCCCGCCGACGTAGTGGGCGCAGAAGCCGACGTGCAGGTCGATTGTCGCGGTCGAGTGGTGCGCAGTTTTGCGGATGGCGGCCGGCGTGGCGTTGGTGTGGTGATTGACGAGTACCGTTTTGAGCGCCGGTAGTTGGCGCAGTTCGACCGGGCAAGTTTGGCCGCGCAGGTAGGGCGCGACGGGTAGGGCAGGAAAAGAGGACGGATGGGCAGCACTTCGGTCAACACTTCGGTCAGCGCTTCGGTCGGCGCTTCGGTCGGCGCTTCGGTCAATGTCGAGCCAGGTGAAGTGGTTCAGCCTGAGAACGGCAAAGGCACGATCCGCGTGATCGTGGCGGATACCCAAGCCATTTTCCGCGCCGGGCTGCGCAAGATCTTTGCCCTCGAGGACGACATAAGGGTTGTCGGCCAGGCCGAGAGCCTCGATCAGACCGTTGCCGCCATTCAGAAGTTTTCCGCCGATATTGTGATCTTCGAGGCAGCGCTGGCTCCGAATCCCGCGGACACGGTTTCCGATCTTCTCCGGCAAAGCACGAGTTGCCGTTTGGTCGTCGTGCTGCAAGAACCCGACCAGGAGATGACGCTTAATTTGTTCCGACGCGGCGCCCATGGCATCGTTTGGCGGGAAGTTGAGCCCGAAATGCTGGTGGAATGCCTGCGCAAAGTCGCCCAGGGTGAGCCTTGGCTTGAAAACCGCGCGGTCGCATGGGTCATGCAGGCCTATCGCACACAAGGTTTGCGTCCGGCAGGGTCACGGCCCAAAGTTTCGCTCACCCCCAAAGAGTCGCTCATCGTCTCCTGCGTCACGCAGGGGATGAAGAACAAAGAGATTGCCCTCCGGGTGGGCACCACCGAGCAGGTGGTCAAGAATTATCTCCGTAAAGTCTATGACAAGCTCGGGGTAGCCGACCGTCTGGAACTCGCGCTCTACTGCCTGAATCACCGCGTGGTTGAGGGCACGGCTCAGGTCAAGCCCGCCCAGCCACCCAACGGCCACGCTCCAGCGTCGCCAGAAACGCCCAATACCTCGGCCGCTGCTTCGGGATCCCGCTCCTGATTCTCTTCTTCTAGTACAATTCTCTGTCGCACACTGTAAATCCAGTTCTCAGTTCCCGGTTCTCAGTCAGAACCGTTGAGTTTTTTCACCGAGAACTGAGAACTAGGAACTGAGAACTGTCCCCCAAGAGAGGCCAATTATGAAAGGCGACGCAAAAATCATTGCCATTCTGAACGATGTGCTGAAAGCCGAGCTCACTGCCATCAACCAGTATTTCCTGCACGCCGAGATGTGCGAGAACTGGGGCTATGAACGGATGGCCAAGCAAACCCGCAAGGAATCGATCGAAGAAATGCAGCATGCCGAAATACTGATGGAGCGTATTCTGCTGCTCGATGGCGCTCCCAACATCACCGACTATTTCAAGATTAATGTCGGGCAAACCCTGAAGCAACAACTGGAGAACGACCTGCAGCTCGAATACACGGCCGTGAAACGCCTGAACGAAGGCATCAAGGCCAGCGTAGCCGCCGGCGACAACGGTTCGCGCGAACTGATGGAGAAGATCCTGCTCGATGAAGAACATCACATCGACTGGCTGGAAGGGCAACTGCACGCGATTAAAGAGATGACCTACGAGAACTACCTGGCCCAGCAGTTGCACAAGCCCGAAGAAAGCTGATAACAACAGCCCGACCTCTCGGCTGTCCTCCCGGCCCTGAGCGAAACCAAAGGGGAGGGATCTAGAGTTCGCCGGCAGTGCGTAGCACTGTTAGAATCAACCCAATCGCTGCGTACAGCGCCGGAGAGATGGCCGAGTGGCTGAAGGCGCACGCTTGGAAAGCACGCTCACGTCTTCGTTCATCTGCTGCGACGTTTCAACAGGATACAGAGCCAACTGCTCGTAGGATTCTGGCAGAAGAACGCAGGCGTGTACATAGCACGTGCGTGGAATCTGGACTCTGGCGTAATCTCAGACTGGGAGGGATTATGACTGGGTTTACGGTTTTCTGGGCAGTGCTGCTTGCGTTGGTTGTAAATGACTGGCGACGTGACCTACACAAGCGGAACCGAAGGGACATAATCAAACATGAGAGGGACGCCGCAGAAGAATTGCACTCTCTCAACGAGCGGAACAGATTGGGCGACACAGAGGGTGCACAGCATTACGCACACATGTACAAATCTCACGCCAAGATGGTGAAATGGATGAAGGTTTTCGACTGGTTAATGCCTTAAGTAGTGAAAGGAACTTGAGACGGCAGGCATCCTTTCGGAGCCACAGCCGGGAGGAGGGTCGGCATCCGTCTCAATTATCGAAGGGATTACTGGAGGGTGTTCTTGAGGGTTCTGATGAGTTCGGCTCGGTTGGCTTTGCCGTCTGCATCGAGCATCCCTTCATCACTGAGCAACAGACTACGGTCAGCCACGCTCAATCGTTCTAGCATCTCATGAAGCGTGTCAGCCTGCTCACTGTGAACTGAGGGATAAATCGGTTCTGGATTCTCGACATGGTCTAATGGGTGGACTTCATCGCCTACACTATCGACATAAGGCTCAGCGAATCTGGGTGCAGGATTCCACATCCTGCGTGCGATGTTCTTGGCAATCCCGCAGGCCAACCCGCAGATTTCATCTAGAGTCCGGTTGTTCAAGTCCTGCTTCAACAAATCTTCCCATGCTTTTTGGCGGATATCGTCGTCAGTGCAATCGAGAGACGTGTGCTCGATTTTATCCAGTATGCCTACGATTGAATGAAACCCATTCATTGCGTAGCAGATTTGTGCGGCTTCATCGTCGGTGAATCTGCGGTTGTTCTTGATACGTTCCTGCAAACGTCGTCCCTGACAGACAGGGCAGCGGTATGGGTTATCCTTCGTGTTGCAGACGCTCGAACTGCTCATGGTTTCCGTATGCGTACACTCAGGGTTCTGGCACCGGAGATTCCACATCGGCCTGTTGTTCCGGCGTTCTGTACTGCGAGCGGCGACTACGAACTCACCAACCTTCCTGCCAATCATAGAATCGTGACTCGACTGCTGGGCAGTGGTGACGCAGACCCTGCATCCTTTTGAACGACGCTCGTAGCGAAGCGTCGAGTCGAGAATCACCGTCTTGTGACCGCAGGAGACGTGCTCACAGTTCCAAGCGGGTTTGTTGTTCTTGGTCGTCGGGTTTAGGACACGCTTGCCATTGATGACAGTTCCTACTTCAATCGTCATCTATCCTCCGAATGTCTGCCAGTCTATCGAGTTGCCCAGATTGAGCGGCAGAAACACCAGCGACCCAAAATTCGTAGGGATGGTCAGCGGCGTACCGAAGTGTGCAGATGACGGCATCCAGTCAATGATATTGCCGTACACCAACTCGTTTACATCTGTAGCAAAGCCACGGCTGTAATTCCCTGTGCGATTCAATCCAAGCATAAAATCCTAGCCTTACCCTTTCAAAGCATCTACGAGTTTGGTGAAGTTCTCATCCAACGTACGACATGCTAGATGCAACCGCCCGATGGCAATTCTATCTTCTTGAATCTTCAATCGGAGCAACTTGCATTCCATCTGTAAAGCGTTCCGCAGTTCTTCGAGTTCATGCTTCGGCAGTAATCTACTGAGCAGGCTCATTTACGTCTCCATGGAATCGGTGCGTCAATCTCAAGTTCCTGTATAGGTTTGCCATCGAACTTTTCGTGAGCAATAACGTCTGTGGTCAACGTACTCTGACCCTCAGAACTGCGGGCCTGTTCCCGCAACCGGGCTATGATACGATTGCCTTCGGCAGTACGTATGGCATCGGATTTGGCTTTGTCCTCAGCGAGTAAACGGGCAATCTCTGGTGATGGGTGTAACTGGGCATAGCGATACGGATTGTATCCACTATCTCCCGGCGTGTTCGAGATTTCAGAATCTGGGATTCCCATTACACTCCAATCGTAATGTCTATCGTAGCGTATGCAGCCATGCTTTCGGTCTGTGACGGTGTACTCCCGGCGAAACTGACGTTCGCCTGTCGTGAGTAACGTGCTTCTATGGTGACTTGTCCCTTTCGTAAGAGAGTTACCAACCCGGAAGGGCTGACCGTTGCGATATGGGAGTTCGTACTTACCCACCGGATAACTCCTGTAGGTGGATTCGTCGTACGATTCTGAGCGGTAGAGACATTGCCAGTAAGTTGCACAGTACCAGCAGTAAGACTGACTCGAAGTGCTAATTGGTTGGGTGCTCCGATACGCACGACGTTTGTTCCCGTGATATAGATGTTTGTCTGGGCTGGCACAGCATCAGTTATTGCTACATATCCTGATGCAAAGGTGCCGCACTGTACTGACCCTTCGCCTGTTGAATCTAGTGGGCAATCAGAACCCGTGTAAGATGCTGAACTTGCCTCAGTCGCCATACCCTGTGGAAATCCCACAAACACCTACCTTTCGTAATGCTACTTCTGGTTACTGCGGTGCTCTTGAAGTGCTTCCCTGTTGCTCGGGTATCGGATACACTAGATGTGGAGGAACCATGACTCACAAGTACGGGTTGTTTGTTCCCGATGTCAAAGAACCATTGCAGACTTTCGATGGCGATTCGATGGCACAGGATAAAGAATACGTCTACATCTACAGGCTAGCGAGCAGGGCTGGAATGCCGAAGAGAGAGCAGGTTGCTGCAATCAAATTGGATGCTGGGCAGTCTGTGAAAGAAATCTCGTAGCAGAGGATAGAGATGGCACTGCCTGACGATTGGGAAGGTACATTCATCGGCAAGATTCGTGTACATTGAGCCACACGACCTTCAGCAACGATTGGCACGTAAGGCAGGACAAGCCACAACCAAATCGTGAACCGTGAATATGGACAAGAAAGAAATCGTTGTCCTGTTGTTCAGTTCAGCCGTAATCGGTGCTCTGTTCTCTGCCGCAATCACAGCCTTCGCCCAGTGGCGTGAACGAGTCGCTCGACAGAAAGAACTCCTTCTCAAAGTCTCTGTTGAACTCTCGAAGACGTACATAGATAGAATCACGAGCCTCTCGAAGACGCTTGCACCAGTACCAGAGTTCTCCGTACTACCGCTGATGCACAACATGGTGCAGGAGATATTCGAGTGTGGCTCTGTGTCAGTCGAGAATAAGCAAAAGATGAAAGATTTGGCGAACATGTTCAATGAAGCAGTCAATCCAGAGTGAGGCAAATCATGTAGATGAGTTCGACGCACTCGTTGACAAGTATTTCGGCATCGCACGTGAAGTGAAGGGCTGCTATATACTGACTGTAGCACCAGCGTCCTCCGGGACATGAAGAGGCTTGTTTGCGGACTGCAAAATAGCCTAGTATTGAACTCCATCATCTCAGATTGGACAGCCAATGGTTAACACCATTGCAGTTGCCGTTCTTGTTGTGTTGGTGCTGAGTCGTGTTGCATCCATCACAATCAATTTCAAATAGGAAAATGCCCGCCTTCTATCTGTAAGGACAGGGGCGGGCATTCTAGAAGAGCCACTTTGCTCAAGACAGCAGACTCAGCCGCTGGTGGACCGCCGACAGGTCGTCTGTGTTCAGATTCGCATAGCGCCGGGACATTTCGAGCGAACTGTGGCCTAGCATCTTCTGGAGTCTGAACACGTCACCGCCTGCTCGAACGTACGCAGATGCCATGGTGGTTCGACAGGCGTGGAGTGTCCGGGCCGGTGGCGTGAATCCCAAGAGTATGCACAGGGATTTTGCCAGCCTCAACTGGGATACCCGGTTGACCGGCGCACCATCGGGCGAACTGAGCACGAAGTCATGCGCCTGTTTGTGTACGGTGTACGCATACAGCCGCCGACGCAGTTCGACGCTCATGGGCACGATGCGTTCCTTCCTGCCTTTGCCCATGAGAGTCAACAGCAGGTTGTCGAAGTCAATCGAACGCACCTGTAGTCCCAGAACTTCAGAGATGCGAGCGCCGGTGTCGAGCATGATGAGGAGACACAACTGGGTGCGCTTCTGGTAGAACGATTCGGGTTTGAACCTCAGAATGGATTGGACCTGTGGTGCGGTGAACGAAGGTGGGACGAACGACGGCTCTTTCATCGGGACTACGTGCGGGTGAACACAGCCGGGACTGCATTTCCCAGCGTGACCACTGTTCCAATGCAGATAGCAGTTGAGCGCACGAGTGCATGCGTTCACACCAGTCTCTTTGAGACCTGATTGGCGCAGGCTGATGACTAGGTCGTTCAGTTGTTCTTGGGTGGGTTGTTCGGAAGGGAGTTTGTGCAGAGCGGATGTGTACCACGAGAGTGTTGCAGGGCTCACGTTTTGCAGGTACGCTTTGTGCTGTAGAAAGCGTTCGATGTTCGTCACAGAATCCTCCAAGCGTGTACATTATTTGCAGAAGGGTTTCTGTAACTTGTTGATTCGCCGGAGAGATGGCCGAGTGGCTGAAGGCGCACGCTTGGAAAGCGTGTTTACTCGAAAGGGTAACGTGGGTTCGAATCCCACTCTCTCCGCCATTACCTTAGTTATCTAGCACTTGCAAGCTGGTGATACCTACACTGATACAGAAATCAGCGGGGGTGGTCACCATGAATCGGCAAGTCAACCTCACCAAACGAATCCGCACCAACGCGGGACTGCGTTACTGTCCTGTCGTCCTGTCCGCGAATGGCCGTGTCAAGCCTGATGCGGTGCTGGTCAACGGCAAACCCGAACGGCACACCGAAGGCGCGTATTATCTGGAGTGGTCTGAAGGCTCGAAGCGGGTGCGCCTATCGGTCGGCAAGGATGCCGCTGATGCTGGTGCCCGAAGGCTACGCAAGGAAGCCGAACTCAACGCGGTAAACAATGGCGCGACCATCGTGCCTGAGAACGGCAACGGGCAACGGTCGGTTGCGGGAGCAGTTGCAGACTACCTTGAGGAAACGAAGCTCACGAAAAAACCCAAGACTCTAGCGGCCTACAGCACGGCGCTGGGGTACTTCGTGGAATCCTGCCACAAACTGAACGTCACGGACATTGACCGCAAAGACTTGCTCAAGTTCCACGCATTCCTACGGGATGACAAAGAGCAGGCACCGCGTAGCTGCTGGAACAAGTTCGCAAACATCATGTCGTTCCTGAAGTCGCAAGGGATTCGTGGTCTGGTGCGCAAAAACGATTGGCCCCGCTACACCGAAGAGGAGCCAGAAATCTACGAGCAGGCAGAACTCGCCAAACTTCTCGCAGCGTGTGATGCCGAGGAACGGTTGTGGTATGAGTTTTTCCTGATGACAGGGATGCGTGAGCAGGAAGTCATGTACACGTACTGGTCAGACGTCAACTTCACTGCATCCACGGTTCGCGTCAGTCACAAGCCAGATAGGGACTGGACACCGAAGGCGTACAAGGAACGCGAGATTCCTATTCCTGCGAAGCTCGCGAAAAGCCTAAAAGCTTGGAAAGTGAAATCGGACAAGAGCTGCAGTCTGGTCTTTCCAACCGCAGGTTGCAATCCCAAGCTCGATTTTCTCGACGGTCTGAAAGCTGTGGCCGAGCGTGCGAAGCTAGATAAAGAGAACTTTTGGCTCCACAAATTCCGTGCGACATTCGCAACATGGTCGCTATGGGCTGGGGTTGACCTACGCACAGTTCAGCAGTGGCTCGGTCACTCCGACATGGAGAGCACGATGCGCTACCTAAAGCCGTCACGCAGCCAGCATGTGCGGGATAAGGTGAATGAGATTTTCGCCTAGTCGCTGTGCTTCCGGGCATGCGACTGATCGGGAATCTAGGCCTTCTTTTGGGCCTTCCGCCATTTTGCCCAGCGCGCCTTCTGAGCTGCGACAATCCTCTTACGGGCGGCTGGTGACATCTTGCGTCCTTTGCGGACACTGATCGAAATAACCTTCTGTCCCTTGATCTTCGACCGCAGAGCCCGTTGAGCGGCGGCGATGCGGGCACGATCCGCGGCGGCTTGAGGTTATGTCAGGGTTGTCCGTGATACAACCGCAAAAGTTCACTCGTCCGTGCGTTCCTGAGCTTGTGAAAAGGCTCAATCGATTTTCGCTCCGCCAACTGGAGCGGTCAGGTCTCGCTCGCGACACAATCATCCGGGCGCGTCGCGGGGAACGCGTCCACCCTTCCACCTGCGCCCGATTAGCAGATGCGGTGGCCAAGCTAGAGCTAGAAGCTTTGCGAGCACGGCAAAACTAGAGCACCTGACGGAACGGCCTTAAGGTCAATGAGTGTAATCAGGATATTTCGCCAACTGTTACCCTCACCACTTAAAACGAAAATATTTCGCCTCGCCTGTCGAATTTCTTACTCCGCGACGACTATAGGATGAACAATTCAGCGGCGCTGAGTCGCCTGCCGCAGGCGAGCGTCAGACCGTCTTAGAAGATTAAGGAGACGCAATGAGAAAGCTCAAGATTTTCGAACATATCTCGCTGGACGGCGTGATCCAGGCCTCCGCCGATGAGAACAATTTCCCCTACGGCGATTGGTCAGCGCCCTATCGGACCCCCGCTGGCAGAGAAGCACTCCTCGCGAGGTATGGCGAGAAGTTTGATCTGCTTCTTGGCCGACGCACCTACGATGGCTTTTCGGCCTTCTGGCCGAAGGCGCCGAGCAGTCTTATGGCTGACCGTCTCAACGCGGCGAAGAAATACGTCGTCACCCACCGGCCCGAAAGCCTGGAATGGGGCCCGTTCGAGGGCGTTGGGCCGAACCTCGCCGAGGACATTCGCCGCATCAAGTCGCACGACGGCCCCGACCTGCTCCTTATGGGCAGTTCAACCCTGACATCGACGCTGCTCGAACACGGTCTTGCGGATGAGGTCGTGCTGCTCGTCGATCCAGTCCTGCTGGGCACGGGGAAGCGCATTTTTGCAGAGGGTACTCCGGCACGCGCATTCGAGCTCGCCAGCACGAAGGCTATGCCGACAGGCATCGTTATCAATTCCTACAAGCCCGCTGGGCCTTTGAAGAACCAACCGTAAGGAGCAGTGCGTGTCAGACTGATGTAAGCAGGCCATTTCACGTTTTGACCCTGTCGATGAGTGTAACCGCGATGTTTCGACAGTCAGGTTCGTGCGACCGTCCGGGTATGCTACTGTGATCGTGGTTTTGGATGTATTCCGTGGCGCTCCGAGGCAGCCGACTGGTTCGGATTGTTGCCGGACAGCACCACGCATTGTTTATCGTCAGGAATCCGCAACCTGTTCTAAACACGGGTAGCTTTGCTGTAAAGCTCGGCAAGTCCCAACGCGCGAATCCCGAGCTTTTGCTCGGAAGGTGAGGATGCCTAAAACAAAGACAGTCCTGGATAACAAAGAGCCAACCAACTTGATCAGTGTGGGCTTGCCGCACATTCCTGCTGAGTATGGCCTCAAGCCTCGCAAGAACTACTTGCCGTGGACCCATGCGGAAAAACGCTTGGCTCGCTCCCGGAACTACTGGATTTGTACTTCGCGTCCTGACGGGCGGCCTCATTCCATGCCCGTGTGGGGCTATTGGAGCGAGGGTGCTCTTTACTTCGGAACGGGACGCGCGACACAGAAAGGGAAGAACCTCGCCCACAATAAGGAGGTTTCCATCCACCTCGAATCGGGAGATGATGCCGTCATCCTGGAGGGGAACGCTGTCGAGGTTAATGACAAAGTCATGCTGAAAAAGCTAGACGAGGCATACCGCGCAAAATACAAGACTCCGCTCCTGCTTGCTCCCGAAAGCGCGGTGTATTGCGTGCGCCCACGAATCGCTTGGGCCTGGACGGAGAAGAATTATCCGAATGACGCAACGCGCTGGGAGTTCAAAGTCAGCGATTGACGGACCAGACTCTCCGCGTCAGGCATAAGCGGACAGAAGGTTCGCAGCCCAAATTGTAATCGGTACTCAAAACCCCGGTGACAGATCAATGAGTGCTTCTATGAGAAGGTCATAAAAGTCAAGGCCGACGTGGCGGCCGTCCTTAATATTTTCCGAACTAACCAAGTACTAGTGGCCTGTCGCGTTGAAAGCGTTACTGAGTCGCCAC
>Ga0187855_10000673_pt1 | contig 29262 bp, 26 predicted proteins | sample June2016WEW_8_10_2_FD_132969 | JGI IMG/M metagenome (GOLD analysis project Ga0187855, IMG submission 132969) | Peatland microbial communities from SPRUCE experiment site at the Marcell Experimental Forest, Minnesota, USA - June2016WEW_8_10 | ecosystem: Environmental > Terrestrial > Soil >...
AAACAACCGTCGCCAGTGTGGTCGAATCCACGGCGGTAACGTTCATAGGAGACCTCCATGGGAGGCCTCTGGCCCCTGAAACAGGATAGCATTATTATGTTTGTTAAGTGAACAGTATTGCGGCTAGGCCCAGGACGTCGCCAGAAGGTCGTGGATGCGCAGATCGAGTTCGTGAAAGATGCACGCGGCGCGGTCACGGCACTGGTTTTGCATCAGGGCGGGCGCGACCAGAAGGCGCCGCGGATCAGCGACAAGGCCGAAGCGCCCGCCACCGCGCGAAAGGAAGGAGCCGCTTCTGTCGAGACGAAGCCGTCGTCTACCGCTCGGAAGGAGATCCAGGTATCGCCGCAAATCCTGGCGAAATATGCGGGAACGTACGAGCTGGGTCCGGGCGTTGACGTGACGATGACGGTGGAGGCTGGCCGGCTCATGACCCAAATCACGGGACAGCCAAAGTTCGAGTTATTCGCCGAGTCGGACAGCAGGTTCTTCCTGAAGGTGGTTGACGCGCAGGTGGAGTTCTTCACGGACCCGGGCGGCGCAGTGAGCCATCTGATGATTTATCAGGGTGGGCGGGAGACCAAGGCGGCGAAAAAGTAAGAATGGTCTTCCCGGTCGGAGCTATCGCTCGACCTCGTCGTTAATGGTGGGCTCGGCTTCGGTCACTTGAGCAGATTTACTCGGCGGCCCTGGAAAGTGCCTTGACCAGTTCGTATAAGAACGTCTGGCCTTCAAAGAACGCTGTCACACCCATCCGCTCGTCACGCCCGTGAAAGCGGATGTCGTCCCGATCCATAAAGAAGCCTTGGACACCGTAAGTCGGAATTCCAGCCGCACGAAGGTACAGGCCATCAGTCGCTCCCATCACCATAATCGGGACCGTGGGAACACCGGGCCACAATGTGTCGGTGAGACGGCTGACCGCTCGAAGAACGTCCTCCCGCATCGGTGACGCCGGACCCTTGCTGACCTCGCCCGAGATCGTGACGCTAACCTGGTCATCGGCCATTACCCGCTTCAGAGTGCTCTCGACGTATTCAACGGAATCCTCGGAGAGCACCCGGCAGTTCACATTCGCCGCCGCCAGTTGTGGCAGCGCGTTCTTGGCGTGCCCGCCTTCGAGCTGCGTGGCCACACAGGTCGTACGCAGCGTCGCATTCCAAGCGGTGGTTGCTTGCGCGACCTTCTGCATCGCCTCCGCGGAGCCGACAGCCGCCGCCGCGAGATCGTTTTTCATCGGCCCGGTCTCAATCTTCGACATCGCCTCGAAGTATGCCCTTGTGACCTCATTGGTCTTCAGCGGGAAACCGAATTTTGACAGCCGGTCGAGAGCGGCCGCCAAGTGATAAATCGCATTGTCCGCAACTGGCAGCGAGCTATGCCCACCCTTATTGCGGACTTCCAATCGAAAATTGATCACGTACTTTTCGCTGACTTGTATGTCATTGGAGATCTTCTTGCCGCCGGCCATTTCGCCCCAGCCGCCTTCGTTCAGGGCGTACTCCGCGTCAATCAAGTCGCGCTTGTTCTGGATCAGCCACTGGATGCCGTTGTAGGGACCGCCGCCCTCTTCGTCCGCCGTAAGCGCCACGATGATGTCCCGGTCCGGTTTGAAGCCTTCCCGCTTATAACGGATCAGGTTCGCGATCCAAACGGCTGCCTGAGCCTTATCGTCGGCGGTGCCACGGCCATAGAAGTAGCCATCCCGCTCAGTGAATTGGAATGGGTCCATGCTCCAGTCCTCCCGTTTGGCTTCGACGACATCGGTATGCGCCAGCAGTAGAATCGGCTTGAGCCGGCCGCTACCTTTATACCGGACTACCAGATTTGCTTTTGTTGGGATCGCGCCGCCCACAAAAATGTCGCGTTCGGAGAAGCTGGCGGCTCTCAGCCGGGCTGCCACGGCTTCGGCTACTGGAGTGGTCGCACCGGTCGTATAGCCAGACTTGATTTCAACCAGTTCTTTGTAGATGTCGCGAGACAATTGCCGCTCCGACTCTGGCGGCATGGTCTGGCCGATCGCGGACACCACAACCAGCGAGGGCACGATGAGGAATCTGAGCATGTCATATTGTGCCATACACCCGATGGATTGGCCGTATTCGCTTCCCCTCTGAAGAGACATAGCCGCGCGTGGTAGGGAGCGATGGATTGCCAGGGAGACCGCTTAACGGAACGGCCCAAGCCATCATTCTGGGATAAGCTGGTTTCCACGGGAAGACAACTTAATGCTCACAAGATCTTTCGCCCTGCCTCTGCTGGCCGCCGCGGCCATTGCCCAGACCACCGCTCAGCCCATCATCATCAAGACCACCACGCTGTTCGATGGCAAGGGCCACGTACTCCGGAATCGGCAGATCACCATTGAAAACGGCCGCATCACACGCATCGCCGCCGCCAAGGACAAGCCCGCCATCGATCTCAGCGGTCTCACGGTCATGCCGGGCTGGATCGACACGCACGTCCACCCCACCTGGTTCTTCAACAAGGAAGACCGTTTGGAGTCGGATGGTCCCGGAGCCAAATCGACCCCGCAACAGGCCGCGCTGCATGCGGAGGCTAATCTTTATGCCACCCTAATGGGCGGATTCACGACTGTGCAGAGCGTCGGGGCGGCCCTGGACGGCGACCTCCGAGATCTCATTGCGCGGGACAGCATACCCGGCCCGCGCCTGCTCACATCCCTGGCGCAGATCACGGACAAGACCGGCGATCCTGAACAGATCCGCGCGTTAGTGGACAAGCTGAAGGCGGATGGTGCGGACGTGATCAAGCTGTTCGCCACGGCCAGCATCCGGGACGGCGGCAAGATGACCATGACCGTGGAGCAGATCGACGCCGCCTGTGGCGAGGCTCGGAAGGTTGGCCTGCGCGCGATGGTTCATGCGCACGCCTCGGAAGGGGCGAGGGCTGCCATCATGGCAGGCTGCACCACGATCGAGCACGGCACCTTCCTGGACGATGCCACGCTGGAGCTGATGGCGGCCCGTGGCGTGTATTTCGATCCGAATTTCCTGGTGCTGCACAACTATCTGGATAACAAGGCGAAGTTTATAGGCATCGGCAACTACAACGAGCAGGGGTTCGCCTACATGGAGAAGGCTCTGCCGCTGGTAGCCGGCGTGCTGCGCCGCGCGCGGAAGGCGCATGTGAAGGTGGTGCTGGGCACCGACGCGGTAGCCGGCGCGCATGGCCGCAACGCCGAGGAGTTCATCTATCGGGTGCAGGACGGGGGCGACAGTCCCATGGATGCGTTGCTGAGCGGAACTTCGGTGGCTGCGGAATCGCTGGGCATGGTCGACCGGATCGGTTCTCTGACGGAGGGGAAAGACGCGGATATAGTAGGCGTGGACGGCAACCCGCTCGACGACATCACCGCGGTTCGGCGAGTGGTGTTCGTGATGAAGCATGGCAGGGTATATAAGTACGCACCGCCCGCTCGGTAGCCGTGCCGGGCAAGATCTGCAGGCAAATACAAACCACTCCGGTCGGCAGCGCGCCGTATGCGTCGTGGCGGACAGGGTTAGTTAGGAGGTTTCGCGTGCGCCCGCAGTAGCTCACCTACCGCACATCGATCTCGCCCACTCCAAAAGCATCAGTCGTCTGCCCGATCCCCACCATGATGTTAAAACCCGCCGTGGCGTTCGCCGGAATGGTCGTCTTTAGAGCTGGTTATCTGATGCCGCGTCAGGCCGTCCCCGCGCGCGAGGCCGCAACCATCACGGAAATGGCTACCTTCACGACTCGCGTTTGGGATAGCCAAACGTGATGAAGCATGGAAGGGTACCGTGCCAAGGACCTCTTCGCAATCGATGCGCTCAGCTTTTCAGGTAAGAGCGTCCGGCGCCAGTACGCAAAAGAAGACGAGTCTCTCGAAATACGGTAAAATTCTGAGGTAATGGAAGAAGCTGAAAAAGAGAAGATCAAAGCGGTGGCGGCGGCGTCCGTAGGCGCCGGTGTCGGCGGGGCTGGTGGCGCCACGGCGGGAGTGTTGGAACTCGCCGCCCAAGGAGCTCTGACCGGACTGTCCGCTAGTGTAGCCATTGGAGTTGGAGCTGCCGCTGGCGCCTTGATTTCTTTTTTCGGATACAGGCTCTACCGTCGCTTAAGGGAACCGAAAAGTTGAGCTGCGCCTGAGCGTGAAACGCGTACTGATCGTCATTGCCATCGTTGTGCTCGTGCTCGTCTTTCTGGTCCATCGTTATCGACAGGCATCCGGTGGCTTGAACGTCGAGCCGCACGCTGCGAAAGAAATTGAGAAGGCAAAACGGCGGTGAACGGCGAGAGTACGTCAGATGCGCACGCAAAAGAAAGCTGACGGCATTGGCGGAAGGGGGAAGGACGGAGCGATGATCGGCAGTACGGCACGGCTTGCTCCGATCTCTGGGTTGCACATGGTACGGCTTGGCTGGTCAGGCGTTCTTCCGCAAGATCCACGTGGTCATGCAACGTTGATTCTGTACGACGGTGGTCTTCAGCGGGTCGGCCAATTGCCCACCCAGCTCTAGGGTGAAGCGGAGCAAAAGCGCCTCGTCCACCAGATAGCGCTCCGAACCGTCAGGCAATCGGAACCGGCGTCCCGCCACACGCTGGACTTGATGTTCCATTCCGATAGAAGATGCCAGCCGGCAGAAAAACATGCCGCCCGGTTTCAATACACGCCATGTCGCGCGCAGCATCGCTTCAAAATGATCGTCACAGCGCGCAAAGTGGAGCACGGCGCTACTCAGCACGAGATCGGCGCATGCGTCTGGAAAGGCCATTTCTTCGATGGACTCCACCCGAAAGTTGTTCGCAGGAAGAGCCGGTGCGAGGGATGCGGCGAGGCGGCGCGTATACTCAATCGCGTTTGGGTCCGTGTCCACGCCGAACACGTCGTACCCCTCCCTGAAAAAGTAGACCAAATTGCGCCCGGAACCGCAGCCCGTATCGAGCACCCGCATGCCAGGCCTGATCCGGCCTCGAAGCAGTTGATCGAAAAGGTAGATGTCGATCTGGCCGAATTGCTGATGAAGATCGGGCATGTTTCTTTTTCTGATCATACATTCGTCAGAACGCTATCGCTGCTTCCCAACATTCGGGCGGTCTGCCATCGTCCCTCGTTGGCGATGCGTCCGTGTGGATCGGCTATCGGCTGATCGAGATAACATCGGTGATGAGGCTTCCGCAAGCTGCTTTGTTGGGAGTTGCGAGCATCTGCGCGCTCACCCGAACGTGTCTCCGTTGCGGCAGAAATTGACATGGCTAAGACAAAAGGGAGTTCTTCATGTTCCGTCTTCTAAGCATCGCGTGTTTGATCAGCTTGACGGCTGGCTTAGATCCAGCAGTGGCCCAAGCTCCGATTGCGCCTGCCCGCCCAGCGCGCCCGACGCCGCCGACCCGCGATCCCGGCACGCCCGGTTATGTCACGGCGAAAGTCTTACCTGACGGCGCCAACGCTCCAGCAGACTCAGACGGAAACTTCATCCTCGGCCCCACGCACGACCCCGCACCGGAGATGACCGTGCAAGAAGGCGTGCCGCAGGGAGCGGTCTTCACGCTCACTATGGAGTCGTCCGACAGCAAGATCTATCCCGGCATCGCCCGCGAGGCCGGCACCTTTGGCAAGCCGGACCCCGCCGACCCCGCCAAGCTGCTGGTAACCACCAGCCATTCGGCTCCCTACACCCGCCGAGTGGCTGTGTATGTCCCGAAACAATACGTTTCCGGCACGGCCGCGCCGTTCATTGTCGGGGCAGACGGACCTGACCGGGCATTGTTCACGGCCCTGGACAATCTGATCGCCGAGCACCGGGTGCCGGTGATGATTGCCATCTCCATAGGCAATGGCGGCGGCGACGCCCAGGGAAGCGAACGCGGCCTGGAGTATGACACGATGTCAGGACTGTACGCGGAGTTCGTCGAGAAAGAAGTGCTGCCTGTCGTGGAGAAGCGATACAACGTGAAACTGACCAAAGATCCCGCAGGCCGGGCGACAATGGGTGGCAGCTCCGGCGGCTCGTGCGCCTTGATCATGGCTTGGTATCACCCAGAGCTTTACCACCGCGTCCTCACCTACTCAGGCACCTACGTGAACCAGCAGTGGCCATGGAACCCCCAGTTCCCCCACGGTGCATGGGAGTTTCATGAACACCTCATTCCCAACACCCCGGCCAAGCTGCTGCGCATCTGGATGGAAGTCGGCGATCGAGACCTCTTCAATCCGAATATCATGCGCGACAACATGCACGACTGGGTTGTCGCCAACGAGAATATGGCCAAAGCGCTTGCAGCCAAGGGCTATCGCTATCAGTTTGTATTTGCGCGCAACGCCGGGCACACCGACCGCGCCGTAAAACAACAAACCCTGCCCGAGGCTCTGGAATACGTATGGCAAGGGTACCCCATAGGGCCGAGTAACTGATTTAAGGAAGTCAGGTGGCCTACTGCGTGCATTTCTCACGAAGCCGCGCTTAGTGACTGCCTACCGCGCCGCCAACTCGGGCGCCTGCACCGGCGCCGCCATCCTGCCGCCGCGCAGCCACCCCTGCAAACGCTCCATATACAAATAAATCACCGGCGTGATATATAGCGTCAGCAACTGCGACACGACCAGCCCCCCGACTACCGCTGGGGCCATCCAGGCAAGGGCGGCATCACCATGCCAGCCAAAAGCAGGGCCATCGAGCGCGAATACACGCGCGATGAGGGGGCCGCCGTCGGGGAGTTGACCACGCTGCTAGGTTCCACGACCTACGACGTCTTCCTCAACAACAAAGTCTATTGGGGCAACATCCCATCCGCCGTCTGGGAGTACACTTTGGGCGGCTACCAAGTCATTAAGAAATGGCTCAGTTATCGCGAGAAAGGGACAAAGGAAAGACCCCTTCGCTCCATCACGAAGGACGAAGCGCGGTACGTCACCGAAATGGTTCGGCGTATTGCAGCATTGCTTCTCATGGGACCGGCGCTCGACTCCAACTACGAGGCAGCCAAGCGCGACCCCTACCCTTGGCGCGGGCCAAAGTGAACCGAGGCGTGATGCTCCAAGGTAGTGAAGATCGACCGGGTGCATGATCGGGCCTACGAATGCGGAGAGAGATAGCTCCGCATGGAACAGCCCAGCATGCGCACCAGCGGTGCATCGTTCCGCCGCCAGGCAGCGCGGGCGCCTTGCTGAATCCGTGTTAGCATTAAATAGTTATGAATTCGCGACGCTCCAACCAGCGTGCCGTGGAAAAGATTGACGCCGTTTTCTCTAGGCAAGATGAGGGGCTGACCAGGGAGGAACGGGAGGCACGTCTACAGAGCCTTGAACGTATTGCTAGTTCTGTTCGCGCTCGTCGTTCCAAATCCGAAGGGCCTCAGCCCACTCCGGCGAGTCCTCCGAAAGTCCGTATTCGCGCATAGCTGCCTTCAGATCGTCAGTAGTTCCGTATTCTACGACCTCGCGAAGAGCCTCCAACCTCCGCCGGTTTTGCTCAAGGGTTGTCGTGTCAAGCGGACGACGGCCCGTTCTTGCCTCTGCCCTGCGAACCCGTTCAATCTCGTCGGCCAATAAGAACCAATTCGCGCTATGGCGCCGCCAACTCGGGCGCCTGCACCGGCGCCGCCACACTGCCGCGCAGCCACCCCTGCAAACGCTCCATATACAGATAAATCACCGGCGTGATATACAGTGTCAGCAACTGCGACACGACCAGTCCTCCGACTACCGCCAGGCCCAGCGACTGGCGTGCGTCGGCGCCTTCGCCGTAGCCCAGCGCGATGGGCAGCGTGCCGAACAGCGCAGCCACGGTGGTCATCATGATCGGCCGGAAGCGCAGCATGCAGCCTTCGAGAATGGCTTCGAACGGCGCCTTGCCCTCCACCCTCTGCGCCTCCAGCGCGAAGTCGATCATCATGATGGCGTTCTTCTTGACCACGCCGAAAAGCATGATCAGGCCGACGAATGCGTAGAGGTCCAGCTCCTTGTGGAACAGCTTCAGCGTCAGCAGCGCGCCGAACACGGCTGAGGGCAGTCCCGAAAGAATCGTGACGGGATGGATGAAGCTCTCGTACAGGATGCCCAGCACGATATAAATCACCAGAATCGCCACGATCAGCAGGATGGAAAGGCCCTGGAACGATTGCTCGAATTCCTTCACTGTGCCCTGGAAATTCACGCTGATGGTAGCCGGCATGTGCATCGACTGCACGGTCTCCTTCACCTGCTGCGCCGCATTGCCCAGCGAAAAGCCGGGCGCCAGGTTGAACGAGACGGTCACTGCCGGCAATTGGCCGACGTGATTCACCGTCAGCGGACCCACGCCGCGCGAGAGCTTTACCACCGCATCCATCGGAACCAGGGGCCCCAGCGACGAGCGCAGATAAATTTTAGAAAGCCCCTCCTCCGTGCGCTGATACTGCGGTTCCACCTGCATGATCACGGCATACTGATTTGCCGGTGTGTAAATCGTCGAGACCTGCCGGTCGCCATATGCCGTGTAAAGGGCATCCTCGATCTGCTGCGGCGACAGGCCCAGCGCCACCGCGCGGTCCCGGTCGATATCCACCATCACCTGCGGGCTGGCGATTTGCAGGTCCGAGCTCACGTCCAGAAATCCGGGCAGCGCCCGCATCTTGCCGACCAGCGGGTCTACCCACGCGTAGATCTCCTTCAGGTTGGCGCTCTGAAGCGTCATTTGGTAAGCGCTGGTGGTGAATTGCCCGTTCACCGTGACCGGCGGCGGATTCTGGATGAACACCATGATGCCGGGAACGGCGGCCACCTGCGGCCGCAGCTTCTGGATGATCTCGTCGGCGGTAAGCTTCCGCTCGGAGCGCGGCTTCAATGCCGCGAAAAAGCCGCCCTGATTGCCCCCCATCAGAAACGTGCCGGTGCGCGCTACGTCCGGATCGCGCCCCACGATATCGGAGACCGCCCTCAGGTGCTTGGCCATCGATTCAAACGAAATGTCCTGGCCGGACATCGAGAATCCGACCATGAATCCGGTGTCCTGGCTCGGAATGAAGCCCGTGGGCATCGTGAAAAACAGGTACACCGAGCCCAGCAGCAGCACGAGCCCGGCCATGAGCGTCGCGAACTGATGCCGCAGCACCTTCTGTAGCGTGTAATCGTAGCTGCGCGCCAAGGCCTGGAAACCGGTCTCGAACGCGCCGTATAGCCGCCCGTGCCGCCCGGTGTGACTGTATTTCAGAAAACGGCTGCCCAGCATCGGCGTGAGGCTCAGCGAGACGAAGCCCGAGATCAGAATCGCAACCGTGATCGTGACCGAAAACTCGTGCAGCAGCCGCCCCACGATGCCGCCCATGAAGAGTACTGGAATGAACACCGCGACCAGCGACACCGTCATCGAAATGATCGTGAAGCCGATCTCGCGTGAAGCCAGCATCGCGGCTTCCATGCGCCCTTTGCCCATCTCCATGTAGCGGACGATATTTTCCAGCATCACGATGGCATCGTCCACCACGAAGCCCACCGACAACGTCAGCGCCATCAGCGATAGATTATTCAAGCTGTAGCCGAGCAGGTACATCGCGGCGAACGTGCCGATGATCGAAAGCGGCACGGCCACGCCCGGAATCAAGGTGGCGCTCAGGTTCCGCAGGAAGATGAAGATCACCATCACCACCAGGCAGACCGTCAGCACCAGCGTGAACTCGACATCGTTGATCGAAGCCTTGATCGATTCCGCGGTGTCTCCGGCGATCTCCAGCTTCACCGAAGGCGGCAGCTCGCTCCGGAATTGCGGCAGCAGCGCCTTGACGTTGCCCACCACTTCCACCGTGTTGGTTCCGGGCTGCCGCTGCACGGCGATGATCATGCCCTGCACGCCGTTGAACCAAGCCCCGGTCTTGTCGTTCTCTACGCCGTCGATCACCCGGCCAAGCTGCTCCAGCCGGATGGGAACCCCGTTCTTATAAGCCACAATCAGTGGCCGGTAATCAGCCGCGTGCGTCAGTTGGCCGCTCGCTTGCACGGTAAAGGCTTGCTTCTGCCCGTATAGTCTTCCCGTAGGCAAGTTCACATTGCTGCGCTGGATGGCCTGCATCACCTCGTCAAAACCCACGCCCCGCGCCGCCAGTTCGTCCGGATTCAACTGCACGCGCACCGCGTATTTCTGCGCCCCGTACACCTGCACGCTCGAGACGCCGCTCACCATCGACATGCGCTGAGCCAGCAGCGTCTCCGCATACTCATCCACCGCATATGCCGGCAGGGTGTCGGAAGTGAGCGAAAGGTACAGCACCGGCTGCTCTGCGGGATTCGATTTTTCAAAAGACGGCGGATGCGGCATGTTCGCCGGCAGCAAACCGCCAGCCTTGGCGATGGCCGCCTGTATGTCCTGCGCGGCGGCGTCGATGTTGCGCGAAAGGGTGAACTGGACCGTGACCGTCGTGCTCCCCTGCGAGTTCATCGAGCTCATGCTCTGCACGCCGGCGATAGTGGAGAATTGGCGCTCCAGCGGCGTCGCCACGGAAGCCGCCATCGTCTCCGGACTGGCCCCCGGCAGCGCGGCGGTCACCTGTATGGTCGGATAATCCACCGTCGGCAGCGCGGCCACAGGCAGCGCCCGGAATGCCACGATTCCGAACAACAGAATCGCGAACATGACCAGCGCGGTCATGATCGGGCGTTCGATGAAGATGCGCGAAATGTGCATGGTCAGAGCGCCTGATTATCCACTTTGCCGGCTGGCACCGGTTGGATCTTGGCGCCCGGATACAGGCGCAACTGGCCGTCGGTGACCACCGTCTCACCCGGTGCGACGCCTTTGGAGATGACCGCCTTGCGGCCAATCGTGCGAGCGACCGTGACGTTCCTGGATTCGACGGTCTGGTCCGCTTTCACCACGAAGATGAACTGTCCGCGCTGGCCGTCCTGCACGGCTTCCGACGGCACCACGGTCGCGTTGCTCTGGGTATCCAGCGTCAGCACCACGTTGGCGAACTGGCCCGGCCAAAGCGTGTGCTCGTGGTTGTCGAATATCGCTTTCAGGCGAATGGTTCCCGTGTTGGTGTCGACCGCGTTATCGATCACCGTCAGGTTGCCCTGCGCGATTTTGCCGGGGTCGGCATCCGTCGAAGCCTGCACGGGAAGCTGGGCGTGCGCGCTGCGTTGCTTAATGGCGGCGAGCTGCTCCTCCGGCACGCCGAACGATACGAAGATGGGCGCAATGCGGTTGATCACCACCAGGGCAACGTCATTCACCTTGATGAGATTGCCCGGATGGACCAGCAGGTTTCCGGCTCTGCCGTCGACCGGCGAAGTGATTTCGCAATAGCTCAGATCCAGCTTGGCGCGGGCCACCGCCGCCTGATCGCTGTCGAGCGAAGCCCGGGTGCTCTCGATAGCGGCCTGGTCGGCGTGAACGGACTCGCGCGCGGCATCCGCGGCGGCGCGGTACTGGGTCGCCTGCATCTGCGGCGCCACGCCCTCTTTGGCGAGCTGTTCGTAGCGGTTGCCATCGGCCTCCGCGCTCTTGGCTTGGGCCGTGTCGCGCGCCAGGTTGGCTTGCGCCTGGTTCAATAGCGCGCGATCCTTGGCCACGGCTGCCTCGGCCTGCGCCAGCGCATCGCGGTAAGGCCGCGGATCGATCTCAAACAGCAGGTCGCCCTTGCTCACATCGTGGCCTTCCGCGAATCGCACACTCATCAGCTCGCCGGCCACTTGCGATTTAATTTGCACGGTTGAAGACGGCTCCACTGTGCCGATCGCGCGTATCTGCACCGGGACGGCCTCTTCAGCGGCCACCGCCACGCTCACCGGGACCGGCGGCATTCCGCCCATGGCTTGCGTCTGCTGCTTGCCACAACCGGAAACGAGCAGCGCCGCCCCACAGGCCAGCAAGCTGATACAACTAGATTTTGAGTCCAGCAAATCGTTTTCCACCCAGAAACATCCTATTGTAACCTGGAGACTCTATGCCCGACCTGAAGATCCCCAACTTCGAACGATGCCTTAGGATATTGCAGCAGACCCCGGACCTGCTGCGGAATCTGCTGGCGCCGGCGACTCGCGAGCAGTTGGATTGGCGCCCGTCTTCGGAGCGCTGGTCGATCTCGATGGTGCTGGCGCATCTGGCGGATGTGGAAGTGCGCGGTTTCCGCGACCGCTTCGAGGCCATACTCGGCGCGGAGCGTCCTCTGCTCGCTGCGTACGATCAATTGGCCCTATTCCGCTCTCGGACGGATTTCGATCCCTATGGCGAAATGGCCCGCTTTACGGAGGAGCGCAGCCGAACACTGACGCTGCTGAAGGCGTTGCCCGATGGCGCCGGCCTCCGCTCGGGGCAGCATGAAGAACTCGGGCTCATTACTGTCGCGCAATTGGTAAACGAATACGCTTTCCACGATCTCGGTCACATCCGGCAGATCATGGAACTCTACCGGGCTCACGTATTCTATCCGGAGATGGGCGCTTATCAGGGGTACTATAAGGTCAACTCGTGAGCCTCAAAATTTGCGCTGAATCGCATGAAGCATGGCATTCACAGAGTCGCGGTCGTCGCGGACTATTGACTTTGGGTGGTGGATCAATTTGGGCGGCGATTGCCACGGGGAGCGGCAGGGGCGCACAACAAAAATATGACAAACGAAGCCAATTTCCACATAACTTTTTTATGCGCCGTTATGCCCGTGCCAGCCAGTAAGTAGCTTGTTTTTCAAAGATCTATCCGGATATCCGGCAGAACCCTTCGCGGTGAGTGCCGGGAACCCGTGGGAAGATCAGCAGGTGCGGGTTGAAGAACTTGCCCCCGCGATCTCCGAACCCGACACCACCATAGCATGGCAACAATGGACGGACGGCCAAGCAGGTGAAGATTGTCTCGTGTTTTCAGTGGGATGGCGGTTATGGACCGTTGTGACCGAAAACCGGCCTTATGCCGAGTGCCGGATTATGCCGAGTGATCTCACCCAACCCGTAATCCAACGATAACTTGAGCGTTTAGACTCGGCATAATGCTAGTACGGCGGGCCGTGTGTCGTGGTTCCAATTGCTACCCACAACTGGTCAAACGCGCGCCAGCATGATGCTGGCCTTCAGAAATCCGGGAAACACCCGCCACTCTGGCTCCGCGTGCCATCCCTATTATGCCGACAAGGTCAAACCTCCAGAAGTCGCCAATGTTAGCTCCAGCGCAGGCCTATCACTTTTCCTCGGCATAACCGGCCAATTAGGAGGAAGTCTTTTTCAGCGTGAATTCTGATACTTAGGATCGATCCGGAAGTGCCGGGTGATCGGCCTGCCCGACGAAAAATGGCGTCGAGGTTATCAAGGCGGTGTTGGTGCGCCGATCGGGTGGCGCGCTTACCAAAGAGCGGGGTGATCGAGTATTGCCGGGAACGTATCGCGCATTTCAGGTATCCGGCGTCAGTGGATTTCATGGAGACGCTGCCGAACGATGCACAAGACTACTCTGCCGGCCAAGTACCGCGTCTGACGTGAGGCGAATCGCGAAGCGGAGCAGGGTCCTGAGGATTATAATGGTGTGTGCCGGAAATCAGCCGGTTTTTCGGGATCATTATTCGCATGTTTGCAGAACCGGGCTCACCGCATCACGTGCCACATTTCCATGCCTACTACCAAAGGGATGTGGCGGTATTCAGTTTCGATCCGGTTGAACTGATTGCCGGTTTCCTGCCGAGGAGGCAGAGACGGTTGGTGGAAGCGTGGGCGGAGTTGCATCAAGCCGCTCTCGCGGCCGATTGGACAGAGCTACAGGCAGGGCGTAAACCCGCACCTGTCGAGCCATTGCGGTAAAGTATTATGACGCACGCTATTCACGAAGTCCGGTCGTTCGAAGTCGTAGCCCCATACACCCTTCGTGTTTCCTTTGAGGATGGCACGACGCAGACCATCGACTTCCAGCCTATTCTTGCGGGCGAACTCTACGGCCCGTTACGGGACGCGAGCCTGTTTAATCAGGTGGAGGTCGATCCGGTGGCCTGCACCTTGGTGTGGCCCAACGGAGCGGACTTCGACCCTGCAACTCTGCACGATTGGCCGGAATACGAGCATGAAATGCGTGAGATGGCACGGCGCTGGAATGCTGTGAGAGCCTGAACGCCAGGGCCAGTCGCCGAGCCGCACATGCCACATGTAATCGACTGATCCTGCAATCTGATGTTATATGACCACCTTACGTGTCGGTAAAAAGATTTTAAACGATATTCTGTCAGAAATGCCCAAACCCGAAAGTCCTCTCTATCACTACACAACACAAAGAGGCTTTTGGGCATCGTCGGGAAACGGGAAATATGTGCCACGCACCATCAGTGCCTGAATGACACTGAAGAGTTCACTCATGCCAAGGACTTGTTTCGTCGCGAGATTGAAGAGCGATCTGACGCCGGCCCGGCTAGCGACCTCTTGGCGGACATGAAGCGCAAGCTGGAAGGTGACCGGGGCTTTGAGGACGTAAATCTGTATGTCGCCAGCCGATCAGAGGACCCGGATTCGCTCGCTCAGTGGTGCGCCTATGGAGGCCCGACGTCGAGCTTTTCCCTTGGCTTTGAGATGGACGAGATAGTTCTCCCGAGTCCATTCAAATTGGTGCGCTGCAAATACAATGAGGGGAAGCAACGTGGGATACTCAGATCTCTTGTTACGGGCCTTCTTGATGGCTTTAATGGACTGCGCCAGCAGGGAGTCGACGTAAGGGCGCACGTTGGTCTGTTTTGCCGGACCGAGCTTAACCCGTTAGCGCTGCTGTTTAAACATTGGAAATTCTCCGAAAAAAGGGAATGGCGAATCATTTCCCCACAACCTATGATGGAAGACCCTCCCGATACCGGGGAAGCTCCGCTCGACTTTCGAGAGGGCAAATCGACACTAATACCGTACCGGCGTGTTCCGCTGCGGAATAACATAAACCGTTTCCCTCTAACTGAAGTAGTCGTCGGACCGAATCCGAATCCCGAGCAATCTGTCAGGCCGGTGTGCAGCCTCTTGAAGAGCCACCACGTGACGAACGCCAAACCTCGGATGTCCGAGGCGCCCTATCGAAACTGGTGAAGAGTTAGTTCCGGACAAGATCTGGGCCACTCAACGCAATCTGGCTGAACAGCGCTTGACCCTAAAGCCTTCCGGCTTCCCAGCCCTTCACTATTCTTTCGGCCCGATCCCCAGCGTCTTCATTTTCCGGTAAAGATTGCTGCGTTCCAACCCCAGTAACTCCGCCGTGCGGGTGACGTTGCCGTTGGCCTCTTCCAGCTTCTTCAGAATGTACTCGCGCTCCACGGCCTCGCGCACTTCCTGCAGGCTGCCGAAACGGTCCATGGGCCGGTCGGCCGGCCGGCGCGTCACGTTCAGCGGGATATGCCGCGCGTCCACGCGTACTTGCGGGTTCAGGATCACGATCCTTTCGATCAGGTTGCGCAGCTCGCGCACGTTGCCCGGCCAGTGATAGTCCTGCAGCAGCCGGTAGGCCTCCGCCGTCAGCTCTTTGGGCTTGCGGCCGTAGGCGGTGGTGAACTCGCGCAGGAAAAAATCCGCCAGCAGCGGGATGTCTTCGCGCCGGTCGCGCAGCGGCGGCACGTGAAACGGGATCACGTTCAGTCGATAGAACAGATCCTCGCGAAAGTTGCCGCGCTCGATCTCCTCGTCCAGGTTCTTGTTGGTGGCGGCCACCACGCGCACGTCCACCTGCACCGAGTCGGCGGCGCCAACCGGCTCGAACCGCTGCTCGTCTAGCGCGCGTAGCACCTTGGCTTGGGTGCGCAGACTCATGTCGCCCACTTCGTCCAGGAAGATGGTGCCGCCGTTCGCCTTTTGGAATTTGCCGATCTTGGTTTCGTGCGCGCTGGTGAAGCTGCCTTTGACGTGCCCGAACAGCTCGCTTTCGATCAGCTCTTCGGGGATGGCCGCGCAGTTCACCTCCACGAAGGGCTCCGGCGCGCGCGGACTCAAGGCATGCAGCGCGTGCGCCACCAGTTCCTTGCCGGTGCCGCTTTCGCCGTAGATCAGCACGCGGCCGTTGGTGCCGGCCATCAACGCCAGCTCGTGCCGCAACGCCTTCATGGGCACGCTCTCGCCGATGATGTTATAGCGCGATTCCGTGCCTTCCTTCAGGCGGCTGTTCTCGAGTTGCAGGCGGCGGTGCTCCAAAGCGTTCTTGGCCACCACCGAAATCTTCTGGATGGTGAGCGGCTTCTCCAGGAAATCGAAGGCGCCCAGCTTGGTGGCCTTCACCGCCGTTTCGATGTTGCCGTGGCCGGAGATCATGACCACCACGGGCCGCTCGGAAAACGGAATCTCCTGGATGCGCGTCAAGGCTTCCATGCCGTCCATTTCGGGCAGCCAGACGTCCAACAGCACCAGGTCGCAGGGCTGGCGTTGCAGTTCTTCCAGGCACGCTTCGCCGCTTTCCACGGCGTGCGGCGTGTAGCCCTCGTCCTCGAGCACGCCACACAGAGACTGCCGGATGTCCGGCTCGTCGTCCACAATGAGGATACGGACCGGCTTCATGCGCGCGCCGCTACCGGCCGCAGCGCGGGCTCGCCATTATCGGGGTCCACCAGCGCCGGGATCTCGATGGTGAAGCGCGCTCCGCTGGGCAGGTTGTCCTCCACCCTTATCTGCGCGCCGTGGTCGGAGAGGATGTGATTGACGATGGCCAGCCCGAGGCCGGTGCCGCGTCCCTTAGTGGAGAAATACGGGAGGAACAGCTTCTCCTTTTCCTCGGCCGAGACGCCGCAACCCGTATCGGCGATCACCAGTTCCACGGTTTCCGCGGCGCCCGCATGCGTGGTGATGAACAGCCGCTTCACCAGGGAGTCCTGCATGGCCTCCGCGGCATTGTCCACCAGGTTGACGACTACCCGCTGGAATTGGTCCCTGTCGATGTTGACCGGCGCAAGTCCTGGGGCAAGCTGCACCCGAATATCGATGCCGTCCAGGCGGCCGTGGAACACGGCCAGTGCGCTTTCGACGACTTCATTCAAATCGTTGCGCACCGGCTGCGCGGCCGGGAATCGCGCGAATTGCGAAAACTCGTCCACCAGCGTCTTTACCGATTCGACCGAGCGTGAAATGGTGCCCGCGCACTCGTTGAGGATGCGGCTGTTTTCCGGTGGAAGGTGCAGGCGCTCCAACTGGCGGCTGATGCGCTCGGCGGAAAGCGCGATGGGCGTGAGCGGGTTCTTGATTTCGTGCGCCACGCGGCGCGCCACTTCGTGCCAGGCCGCCGCCTTTTGCGCGCGCAACAGCTCGCTGGTGTCTTCCAGCACGATTACGAAGCCGGAAGTCAGTTTTTCCTCCAGCGCCGAGACGGTCACCGCCATGTGCAGGGTCTGGCGTTCGGTCTGTAAATCCAGTTGGCGGGAAGCCAAGCCCGTGCGGCGCGCGCGTTTCATAAGGTATTTGATCTCGGCCGTGTCTTCGCGCGAGAAGAGGTCCTCCAGGTGCGTGGCCGTGGCCACCTGGCCACTCGGAAGGATGCGGCTCAGCGCGCGATTGACGCGCCGGATGGAGCCATCCGCGGCGATGGAAATGACGCCCGTGGGAATGCTCTCCAAAATGGCTTCCGTGAATCGCCGGCGCGCGTCCAACTCGCGGCTGTTGGCTTCCAGCTCCCGGGTCATCTCGTTGAAGCCGCGGACCAAGCTGGCCAGCTCATCGATGGCGCGCACCTCCACGCGGTGCTTGAGATTGCCCTTGCTCACCTCGCCGGCGGCGTGCAGCAACGCCGAAATCGGGACGCTGATCTGCTTGGAAAGGAACAGCGCAATCCAGGTGGCCACGAACAGCACGAAGAGCGTGATCATGGCCATGAACAACATGTAGAACCTGCGGACGTTCTGGCGGGAGCCGGCCAGCTCCTTCAAATAGCGATCGGATCTATCGATCTCCCGCTGTTTCTCGACGAAGTTGATGGGCACTCGCGCGGCCAACTCGACGGTCCCTTTCACGGCGCCGTCGATCTCGATGATATGGCGGGAGAGCACGGTCTGGTTGTCGCCGGAGGGGCGTATGGGAAACTGCCCGATGGAGTCCAGCGGAATGTTGCCGGAGGCTGGAAGAATGGCCGCCGAGGCCAGGTCCTGCTCCTTGGCGAAGCGCTGGAGAAAGCCGGGCGTCTTAATGCCCTGCTCCAGGAGCAGACGCGTCTCCGGCTCCGCGGCCAGCAGCGCGGCCTGCAGCTCGGCTTCGTCGCGCAGCTCGTTGCGCAGCACGCCGGAGATCTGCACGAAGCTCTGGTGCGAGGCTTCCGACGGCTGGCTGAACCACTTATCCAGGTTGCGGTTGAGCACCTCGTAGCTGAACAGCACCAGAAACAGGGCCGGCGTGATACTCAGGGCAAGGGCGCCGAACACCAGCTTGGTCTGGATGCGCGAGCCTTCGCGGTTGCTCTGGCGCTCGATGTACAGCTTGACGACGGTGCGCACCAGCATGAAGCCGAGCGTGACCATCAGTACAAAGATCAGGCTGGAAATCGCCCAGAAAATGAAGGTCTGCTGCGGGTCCGCCGGTCCGTACTTCCCGAAATTGAAAGAGCCCTGCCACACCACCAGCGCCACTGAAATCGCCAGCAGGACGATGCCGCCGCCGTAGAGGATTCGCTGTCGCACCTCTTCAAATTATAGTGGAGCGGGGTTTCAGGCGCGCGCCTGCCGCTCCGGGCGCGCCAGAATAACCGCATCGGGGCGGCTCTTAGGACCGGCTAGAGCCCCCTCCGATGCGGCGCGCCCAAGTTGGGCTGGGATCGGGCGGCGGATCGTCTGGTCTACCGTTTTTACCGCAATCCCTGGCAAAGTCCGCGTCCAATGCTCCTTGCCAGGAACGCCAGATGACTACCGCAACCTCAGACCCTCGGGGAGATCGTAGAAAACCGTTATTCGAAAAAAAACCCCTCTGATGCAACCAACAAGGGAAGAATAGCGAGCCCAAATACTGTTACGAACACCGGCTCCCGCAAGCACGCTGTCTTGTTGCGCTCACTCCTCTTCCGCCTGCCTGTTGCAGCAGAGGGCAGGTTAAAAGGTACTTCGCCAATTCATCACCGAAAGTAGCAACCGGACAACCAAGTGTCAATGGTTTCTATCCTGCTGAAATTGCGCAACGTCGTGGCTCGCACATTTGCCGGCGCCGTGGCTCGTTGGGCGGGCACTGTGTCGCTATGACACAATCGGGGTGGATGAAGCTCCTTCGGATATCCGCCGTCGCGCTGACCGTGGCGTCCCTGCCGGGTTGCGCGCGTGGCCAGGAGGCCAGCCTGCCGGTCGACGCGGTGCACCCCCGCCTTCTGCTGACCGCCCGGCGGCTCAAGCTGCTGCGCCGCGAGCGCGAGCGCGAGTCCCTGCGCTGGAACCAGTTTCATCTTCTGATGGCCGGCAAAGCGCCCATGCCCGAACCGGGGTTTGCGGAGGCCTTGTACTACCAGGTATCCGGCGACTCCGCCGCGGGGCAACACGCCGTCACCTGGGCGTTGGGACCCGGCGCCGATCTCCGCCAGCTTGCGCTGGTCTTCGATTGGTGTCAGGACATACTTAACGAGGCGCAGTCCAAGAACCTGGCAGCGAAGCTCGCACGGGGTATCCAGCAGACGCGTCGCGATTCGTCCATGGCCGCCGTTCGTTCACGTCTGCTGGCGGCGGTGGCCCTGGCCGGACACTTGCCCGAGGTCCCGGAACACGAATTCGCCCAGTTCCATGATTGGTGGGAGAGTCAAATCGCGCCCGGTCTGAGCGAGGGCCGCCTGCCCGTGGCGCGCTACGACGTTTACGCCCTGATGGAAATCCTGCACGTGGTCCGCGACAACCTCAACATGGATCTTCGCGACTCCGCGCCGCGTTTCTTCAGCGATCTGGCGACCGTGCAGATCCTCAGCTACTACCCCGCGACCTATCCGGCCGGCGAAAATGAGTACCGCATCCCCGCCACGCTGCACCCCACCAGCGAGCCGGACCTGCGCCGCGCGGCCCTTTCCCGCGCCGCCGAGCTGAGCATGGTGGCGTACGACAGCAACGCCCCGGGTTCCCAACTTTTGCAAGGCTGGCTCATGAACGACAATTTCCTGCTGCGCGGCACATTCGGCACTCCGTATGAGTTTCTGTGGGCGAATCCTTACCAGCCGGGCCTCAGTTTCCACCAGGCCCCTCTGGTGCTGCACGACGACCTGTTCGGCCGCCTGTTTGCGCGATCCAGTTGGGAGGAGTCCGCGTCGTGGCTGGGATGCTTCGACGGCGACCTGCAGTTGTTCGAGGACGGCCAGGTGACCGAACTCAACCCGCGTCTGGGCGCCGCGCCCTTGCAGCTTGCCCGCGCGGTGATTCTCTTCGCCGCCTACACGCAGAAACTCAAAGTCGCTGTGGAAGGAGACGAGCCCGTGTTTGTGGTGGGACTCAAACCGCGGCAGAATTACTTGATCGAAGTGGACGACGAAGAGATGGTGGAGGCCTCCAGCGATGCCGGGGGCATTCTGGCGCTGGATCTGCCGCACAAAGCGGAAACCGGGGTACGTTGGCGCGAGGCGCCCGGCCATCCGCACTGAGTATGCCGAAGAAACCACTCTCTTACGGTCGTGGCTCCGATCGGAGCCGCGCGCGTTAGCAAGCGGTACGCAACTCTTTTTACGGGAGTTTTACAACACCAAAACAACCGGCGAGGCAATTTCTCCGTACTATCAGGTAGCAGAGGAAAACGCCATGACGATCGCGACGATCTCCAAAGAGGGCCTGACAGTGATAGCGGTTCTGGTCGCGATTCTGTGGGGGTGTTATGCGCTGGAGCGGCGTAGTCTACGCCAATCCAACGACGAACTCCGCCATGTGCTACCCGCCGCCAGGCGTGCCCACGGACAAAATGCACGGCCAATGAAACGTTTCTCGAAGGCCAATCACTATAGATCTTGGAGCGTGAACGGCGCGTCAAATCGCCGCCTCTATTCCGCCGTCTAACCCGCCAGAACGATCTTCCAGTCTGCCCGCTGAGAAAGCCGTTCACGCTCCGCAGTCCGCCAACTGACATACAATGGCCATAAGGAAGCATGGTCATCCAGCTCCAGGGCAAAGCGGGACTCCTCCGGCAACTCGGATTTATCAGCGCCACCGCCTTGGTGGTCTCCAACATGGTGGGGATGGGCATCTTCGCGACCACCGGATTCATGGCGCGGGATCTGGGCAGTGCCAAGCTGATACTGTCGGTGTGGCTGGTCGGCGCGCTGTTCGCCCTGGCAGGCGCGCTCAGCTATTCGGAGCTGGGCATCAACTTCCCCAGCTCCGGCGGCGAATATGTCTACCTCACGCGCGCGTTCGGCCCGGCGTGGGGGTTCATGACCGGGTGGATCTCGTTCTTCGCCGGCTTCTCCGCGCCCATCGCGGCGGCTTCCCTGGCCTTCTCGGATTACCTGGGACACTTCTATCCGTCGTTACAGCAGGCTCGTGCCCCGTACGTATTCGGCTCAGGGCCCTTTTCCATACGCCTCGGCGGAGGGCAGGCGTTGGCCTGCCTGCTGATCGCGGGCTTCAGCATTCTGAATTGCCTGGGAGTCCGGCGCACGGCCCGTGTGCAGAACGTACTCACGGCCACCAAACTGGCGGTGATCATCGGTTTTATCGGGCTGGGGTTCCTGAGCGGCTCGGGAAGCTGGGAACACTTTTCCCAGCCGGCGGTGCGCACCGCGCCCACCACGTTGCCGGCGCAGTTTGTGATCAGCCTGCTCTGGGTGATGGTGGCGTACAGCGGATGGAATGCCGCCACCTACGTGGCCGAGGAGCTTAAGCGGCCGGAGCGGACGCTGCCCGCCGCGCTGGCGGCCGGCACGGCGTTGGTGACCGCGCTCTTCATCGGTCTCAACCTCATCTTCATTTATTCCACGCCGCTCGAATCCATGAAAGGCGTGCTGGCGGTCGGCTCGCTGGCCGCCTCCAACCTGTTCGGCCCGCAAGTGGCGGGTACCTTTTCCGCGCTGATGGCGCTCTCGCTGATGGCCACGGTGAACGCCGAGGTGACCATCGGGCCGCGTGTCTATTACGCCATGGCCAAGAACAAGGCGTTCTTCAAAACCGCTGCCATTGTACATCCGGCGTGGCACACGCCAGTAGTGGCGATTTTGAGCCAGGGGCTCTGCGCCATGCTGATGACGCTGACGCCCTTTCCGCAACTGGTCTATTACATCGGCTTCAGCCTGACGTTTTTCACGGTGATGTCGGTGGCCTCGCTGTTCATTTTCCGGCGGCGGCCGGGATGGCAAAAGCTGCGCCCTGTGAGCTTCTGCTTTCCGGCGATCCCGCTGTCGTACATCCTGGTAGGCGCCTGCATGATCGCCTATGGCATCGTCTGGCAACCGATGGCCTCCATCACCGCGCTGGCCACGATCGGGGCGGGGGCGGCGGTATATCATGTGTGGCTGCGCCCGCGGGGGGTTGATCCCACACGACCGTAGCCTGGGGCTGACGAAAGCGGACGGCGAGCTGAAGCTCGCCGCAGCACGCTCATCTGTGACCCCATTGTCGCTCAATAACTTAGCGGCCTCATTCGACACTGGTTTTCGGGGCGGTAACCTGGGCTAGCGCGAACAAATGCCAAAGCCTGGCGAGCTTCGCTCGCCTGCGCCGGCAAGAGTGCCGGCGCGGCAGGCGGGAGCGCCTGCGCCACGAGCCCAATCACGCGGGGTCATACCCGGGTTAAAACCGGCGCAGCCGGCGGCTATGCTAAAGCGCGCGCCACGCAACCTCACGCCGCGCCGAGTGTAGCTCCGCAGCTCACGCAGTGCGACCAGCCCGGCTCCACGGCGTGCCGGCACTTCGGACAGACTTGCGTCAGGGCCGCGCCGCAATTCTGGCAGAAAGCATAACCCTGCCGCGCCTGCGCACCGCAATTCGGGCAAGGCGCCAGCAGCGGATCCCGCAGGATGAAGTAGAGAATGATCCCTATGGCATTGGGGATGAAGGTCGCCAGCAGCGTCCACATTACGTACCGCATCCCGCGGCGGCGCGCGTCTTGGTTCACGTAGCCGGCCAGCCCCGCCCAAGCCACAAACGGCAGTCCCGGCAGCGCGGCAAGGAACGCCCTCGCAACCAGCGGCCAATTGCGCAATTCGGGATCCTTGCTGAACGGCAGCAAAAACATCAATAAAAAGAATCCCAGCCACACGCAGCCGCCGATCAGCCAAGCTACCCACGGGACCAGCTTCATTTCCCGACGAAAGCGACTCATGAAACCCTCCTCAACTCGCGGCGGCGCTTTCCCAGAGCCAGGGCCGCCACCGCCGCGGTCAGCCAGACCAGAACCGTCGACACCGCGGACCAGGTCCCCAGCCGGACCAGGTTGGCTCCCATGATGACCAGCGCTCCGCCGGTCAAGATGCGAAAGAGGAACCAGAAAGTCAGGCCCACGGTCCACGCAAACAGCGCCAGCGCCGTCAGCATCAATTCGTTCCAACGGCGATCGGCAACCGCCGCCCGTTCCTGCCACACGCGCGCCCGCGTGCGCTCCATCAATTGAGCCGGAACGGCCGGCTGCGGGAGCCGCCCCAGGCCCAGCGAATATACGCTCCAGATCTCCAACTCGCGGCGGCACGCCGGGCACTCCCTGGCATGCTCGTCCACGCGCCGCTGTTCCGCCGCATCCAGTGCGCCGGCCGCGGCCAATGCCAGCATCTCCACGATGGATTCATGCTCGTTCATACGCCCCGTCTTCCCGGAAACCGCGCCGCGATCACCGTGCGCAGCCTTTCCAATGCCCGCCGCAGCCGGCTCTTCACCGTCGAAAGCGGAATGCCGGCCACCTCCGCGATCTCCTCCAGCTTCATGTCCTCTTCGAAACGCAGGGTCAGCACCTCGCGGTGGATGGCGGGCAGATCGTGTATGCACGCCGCCAGGATTGCGCCACGCTCGAAGTCCAGAAGCTGTTCCAGCGCGTCCGGATCGCCGGCCTCCAGACGCTCGCGGGACAGTTCGCCGGAATCGTCGGCCGCGTCCAGACTGTCGCCGCGTTTCCCGCGCCAAAAGTCGATGGCCAAGTTGTGCGCTACCGAGAACAGCCAGGCCTCGAAGTCGCGGCGCGCGTCGTAGCGGCCGATTCGCTCCATCACCCTGAGCCAGGTCTGCTGAAACAGGTCCTCCGCCGTGGCTGGTTGCCGCACCAGCCGCAGCAGATAGCGGTACAGGCGATGCTGGTACCGTGAGATCATCGCCGTCAAGGCGTCGGGATCGCCCCGCCGCAAGCGGGTGATGGCGTCTTCGGCGCCGCTCAATGCCTCCGGGTTCATAGCTGCCGCGAGGATCATACCACTAACCACCGCCAACCGGTATACGGATGGGCTCCGCAAAAAGACCCATCCGGCATATACTGGTGGGGACGCATCCGATGCCACTGGAAATCAATCAGAAGGAGGTCGCGCCCGGCACCGCTTTGATCACGTTGGAGGGCAACGTAATGCGCGGCCCCGAAGGCGAGGGCATTGAGACGATGCTCGACGGCCTGCTCGGCCAGGGTTACCGGAACATCATCTTCGACCTCACGGGCGTCAAGCGCATCGACAGCACGGGCATCGGGCGGTTCATCTCCAGCCTCAACAAGGTAGAGGAGAGCGGCGGCAAGATGCGCATGGCGGGCGCCCAAGGCTACGTGCGCGAATGCTTCCGGGTCACCCGTTTGGATACTATTTTCCGGTTCTGCCCCACGGTGGAGGACGCTTCGGCGAGCTTATGAGGCAAAGGAACGCGGTGAAATATGCGATCCGGGGCGTTCCGCGGGAGGTCGACCGGCTGCTCCGCCTGAAAGCAGCACAACGCAAGCAGAGCCTCAACCAGGTGATCGTCGATGAACTGACGCGGGCGACCATCGGATGCCAGCGGACGGCAGATTTCTCCGACTTGGTGGGGCGATGGACTCCGGATCCCGGCTTCGACGAGATCATCGCCGCACAACGCCAGATTGATCCGGACAAGTGGAAGTGAGAGTCGCGCTGGACACGAACCGGCTGACCGACCTCTTTCACGGCGACGCTCCTCTGGCTGCTTTGCTGGTACGTGGGGTGGTGTTAGGTGGTAATTTCGTAGCCGCCGCGGGGTTGCTCAACGAGACGACTTGAGCCGCGTCACTCCCACTTCAGATCCTCGACGTCCCACTTGCCCTTAGCGACGTAGCGCAACACGCACGTGTAGTTGGTGCGCATGGCCCTTCCCGACTTCCCCTGATAGTCGACGAAGCCGCGCACGCGGAAACGGCCCGGCTCCAACTCATCGATGGACATCTCGCCCTCCGAGGAGAAGCGGGCGTTGCCAAGCGACATCAGATTCTGCTTGATGAGCTCTTGCGAGGCGATGCGCGCCTCTTCCCGCGTTGGCCCGTGAGCCTGCGCATGCTTGCAGGCCGTGACGGCGGAGAGCAGAAGCGCCAGAATAAAAAACCTGTGGAACAAGGAGCAATCTATCACGCGGCGCAATTGAGCCGCAATGGCGGAAAGGTTCTGGGTGTTGGAGGTAAAGCGGGTGCTGGGTGTCGGGTGCTGGGTGCTGGCAAACTTCTGGACCGTTTGCGACGAGTACGCCAGAACCCAGCACCCAACACCAAGCACCCGCTTATCGATGGTTAGCCCGTCCCGCTTGAATTTCGCCTGCAATGGGCATACATTGTAACTAGACACGGAGATTTCAGATGAAACTGTCTTTTGCGGTGCCACTTTTTCTGGCCGCCTGCCTTGCGGCTTTCGCGCAGACCATGCCACGGATGACGACTGTCGACCCGGGCAATGGGAAAGCCGGCGACGAGATCACAGTAGCCGGGGAGAACCTGGCAAAGGCGCAGGTGGCCAAGGTCTACCTGACGGATGGAACGCACGACCTGGCGGTGGAATTGACCGAGCAGGCCGACACCAGCCTCAAGTTCAAGATCCCGGCCAAAGCAGTACCCGGCCGCTTCGCCCTGATGCTGCTGACGACGGGCAAGGAGCCCAAGCTCATCGAGCAGCCCGTCAAGCTCACCGTCGAATAGCCGGCTAACTCTTCTCCCGGCGGTATGGCGAGGAAATGTAGCGGCGCGATTCGCGGGCGGCCTCGGCCTCGGGGGCGTAGGCGATAGCCTTTTTGTAGGCCTCGATGGCCAGATCGTGGCGCTGGGTGAGATCGTAAATCTGCCCGACCCGCATCCAGGCCAGCACTCCCGTATTCAGGTCCACCTCATCGGCATGGGCCGTTACCTTCTGCATATTCGCCAAGGCTTGGTCGAGGTGGTTGGACCAGAACTGGATGGTTCCCAAGTGGTAATAAATCATTTCCCACGGTACCCGGCTATAGCCTGGCGATCCTTCGGTTTTCAACCGCGCCACCTCTTCAATGGAGCCAATCGCCTTCTTGCCGTCGCCCAGAGCGGCATACATCCCCGCCTGCTCGAAACGCAGCAGGTAGTTGCGGGGAAACCGGCGGATCAAGTCCTCCACCACCGGCAGAGCCTTGGCCGGCTGGCGTTCCCGGCGATAAATCACGGCCAAAAAGATCTGGGCGTCGATGCGGTTTAGCGAGCCGTGCGCCGCCACGTCTTCGACGATGCGTATGCCGCGCTCCTTGTCTCCGTGGAAGCCGATCAGGAAGCCCGCCATCCGGTAGGCCACCGGCAGGCTTCCGATCACGTAATCGTGCAGGCCCTGCACCAGGCGCGCATCCACGTTCGACGGATCCAGTTCGCTGATCCGGTTGTGCAGCTTGCGGGCATTGGTGGCGTCGTGCAGGGAATCCAGCCAGGCTTTCTTGACCAGGAAAAACCAGTTGGCGCGCAACCCGTAGGTGATGCCCATGGCATAGAGCGCGCCGGTGTCGTTGGGATTGCGGCGGAGTTGCGCCTGTTCCAGCGCGAGGGCTTTTTGGATCTCGTCCAGAAACCGCTGTTGGGTCTGCGGCGCGGGATTCAATTTCGCCCGGCGCAGCAGGGAGTTGTTGCCCGTGACCAACTCGCTCTCGAGCGCTCCGTCGCGATACATCTCGCGGAACACGATGGTCTCAGCGGCGTGGTTGTGCAGATCCGGGTTGCTTGGGTCTTGTGCAATGGCCTGGTCGAAATCGGCCAGCGCCTCGTCGTATTCCAGGTTGTAGAAGTGCTGGTATCCGTCGTCGACGAGAGGGCTTCCGGCGAGCAGACGGATAGCGAAGCAGACAGCCGCGGCGAGAACTTTCAAAGCTACCGCCGAATCTTGCGCATCCAGTCGCCCCAGGAAAAGCCCGCGCGCGCCATCACGGCGCCCAGCACAAATGCCATCAAGATGCGGCTCCAGAACTGGCGCGCGCCTGGCTCCACTTGCGTGAAGACGTTGCGCACCCAGTCGGTCGTGCTGGGAACGAAGAACGGAAAGTACTGCGAGCCGAAAACCCAGTTGCGCGACGCTGGAGTCATGAGGAAATCGGCCAACGGCCACTGTACCGCCAACAGAGCTACCACGAAGATCAGGGCGATCCGTGGAGCTCGCGCCCAATAACCGTACCGGCGCCACCAGGGCCGCGTCAGATCCAGCAGGAATGCCGGAACGATGACTAAGATCGGAAAATCGGGCGGCACGAAGTGGGTCACCCGCTGGAAGACTGGACCAAGTTTAGGCTCCGCCGGGAACAGCGGCAGAATCCAGACATACAGAAGGTTGAGCACCGTGTAGATGCCGGTGACGGCAGTGCCAGCCCAGCGGTAATCCGACATCTGGTAAAGCCCCGCCAGAAAGAAGCACGCGCCCAGCGACATGAGCAGATAGAACAGCCCGCTGTGCATGTAGTTGCGCAGGAGGAATTCCTGAAAGATGCCGAACGAAGTGACCAGCAGGAAGGTGTAAGTATATAGCATCAACGCGTGCAGCCGGGTGCGCAGGGCGCCTTCCGCATGGCTCAAGTTACCCATGATCAACAGCAGAGTACCTATGCGGATCACCAGGATGCCGAAGATCAGCAGCACGTGCGGCGGGCTGAGGACCTTCACGTCCAAGCCGTAAGCGGCGTGCCACCAGTTGTCAAACGGCGCCGAAGTAATCATGGCGACACCGCCCCAGGCGCAGACGAAGGCGCCCAGCGGTCCGCGGAAACCCCAGATCCGCACCGAGCCCGCCTGCGCTTCTGCCGAGTGGCCGAAGGAGCAGGAAAGGATCAGGTACCCGCACGAAATCCCGGCCAGGATGCCGCACAGGTAGATCAACATGTGCGGAGCAGTCCAGAACGTATCGCGGCCGATGCTCTTATGCCAGGAGATGTCCCAAATGCCGCCGATCGAGGCGGATGTGATCGCAATCACACACGTCCAGATATACCAGGGGATGGATGCCGTGCGCGCCGTGGTGCGCTCCGCCCAGCTTATGGTTGCGGTCTGAGCCATGCGTCTGCTCCTGAAGAGTCTTCGGTCACTCTACCACAACGGCAGGGCAGTTGCTCTAACACTGGCGTAGATGAGGAGGGTGAGATGCTTTGGACGCTTTTCGTGATTTTGCTGGTTCTCTGGCTGCTCGGGCTGGTGACTTCCTACACTCTGGGCGGCTTTATCCACATACTACTGATCCTGGCGATCGCCATGCTTCTGATCCAGTTCCTCTCGGGCCGGCGCGCCGTTTGACAGCCGGGCTTCGAGGACCGATAATCCGCAAACGCCAAGGAATTGTTAACATAAAGTCTCTTGGCGAATGCTGCGATTTGAAACCGCCGGTGAGTCGCACGGCGAGTGCCTGGTGGCCACCCTCACAGGACTCCCCGCCGGCGTACCAATTTCCCTCGACACCGTAAATCACGAGCTTTGGCGGCGGCAGCAGGGCTATGGCCGCGGCGGGCGCATGAAGATCGAAACCGACCGCGCCGAGATCGTCGCCGGCGTGCGGCATTCGCACACTATCGGCTCGCCGGTCGCCATTCTGATCCGCAACAAAGACTGGCAAAACTGGACCGAAGCGCTGCCCGTCGAGGACATGGATGGCGCCGAAGATAAGAAGAAGCCGGTCACGCGCCCCCGGCCCGGACACGCCGATCTGGCGGGCGCGATCAAGTACAATTTTCACGATGCGCGTTACATACTGGAGCGCGCCAGCGCCCGCGAAACCGCCGCGCGCGTGGCCCTCGGCGCAATTGCCAAGGCACTGCTAAGCGAGTTCGGCATCGAGATCGCGAGCCATGTGATTGCCGTGGGCGGCATCCACCTGGAACGAGTCGCCGCGTGGGACGAGGTAGCGGCTTTGCGCGGGAAGGAGGAGGTCCTGCTGGGCTGCGTGGATGCCGCGACCGAAGCCCGCATGAAAGAGGTGGTGGACCAGGTATATCGCACAGGCGATACGGTGGGCGGAGTTTTTGAGGTAATCGCGCACGGTGTGCCCCCCG
>Ga0187855_10000677_pt1 | contig 29196 bp, 42 predicted proteins | sample June2016WEW_8_10_2_FD_132969 | JGI IMG/M metagenome (GOLD analysis project Ga0187855, IMG submission 132969) | Peatland microbial communities from SPRUCE experiment site at the Marcell Experimental Forest, Minnesota, USA - June2016WEW_8_10 | ecosystem: Environmental > Terrestrial > Soil >...
AAGCGTATCCAGCAGCCCCTTATGCCATCGCGCGCGCTGACGACCGAGAGACTTCCAGTCCGAGGGCGCTTCCGTCCAGCAAACCGGATCCGGCACAAACTGAATGCGATACTCCTGGCCTTTTTCAATCAGGTGCCGGTGCAAGCGCGCCACTAGGTCAAAATCCTCTCCAATCGCTTTGGCGCGATATCCTCCGATCGCTCGGACCAGATCGGTTCGAAACAATCCAAATGCGCCGGAGATAATCAACATCATGTTTCCCTGCGCCCAGGCCTCGCGGCCGATCAGAAACGCGCGCAAGTACTCGATGACCTGAATGACTTCAAGGCTCTTTCGAGGAAGCCGCACGCGCAATAGTTGTCCGCCCTGAATCTCTGAACCATTCAGGATACGAATGATGCCGCCGACCCCCACGACGTGTTTCGGATCGGCAAGAACCGGAACCATGATTCGAAGCAGAGAGTCCCGTTCGAGCATGGAGTCTGCGTCCACGATACAAACGTACGGCGACGTTGCGGCGTTCAGGCCGGCGTTCACGGCATCCGCCTTGCTCCCTGCCGATTGCTTATCGATCACCAGAAGGCGGGGATCCGAGTCGCTTCGGTACAGCCCGCGAATTTCCGCGCTTGGCACTTCCTGCACGTAGACCATGCGCACGGGCCGCAGCTTGAATTCATCCTGGAGTTCCTCGAGCGTTCGGTCTTTCGAGCCATCGTTGATCACAATGACTTCGAGCTCGGGATAGTCGAGTTCCAATAAGTTTCGAATGGATACCCGAATGGACTTCTCCTCGTTGTGCGCCGGCGCGAGCAACGTAATCGGCGGCGCGAGCGGTGATTCGGTGATCCACCGGAGCCGAAAGCTTTCGATGCGGCGCTGATGGGCGGCGCTGGTTTTCAGCGCGATGATCAAAGCGATTAAATAGGCCAGATTGCCGCTCAGGTAGTAGAAAAAGAGCGTGTAATTCGCGACGTCCAGGAAATGATGTATCACCGCGTGGCCGTCTCGATCGGCTGGGATTTCGCGGCGACTTGTGTTTCCACGAGCTTCCCAGTGCTCAAGACGGCGAGCAGTAGATCGCGTTCGCCGTCGGAGAATGCTGATTGTCGCAGTTCGGCATCGAGCCTTTTTCGCAGGTCGCCATTTTCCAGGGCGGCGAGAAACGCATGCAGTCCATAACGATCGCGGGTTTTCACAACTTGCGAGAAGATGGATGGCAGCTCGGATTTGAAATCGACGAGAGCTTCGGCGGCCCGCATGCGCACCAGCCGATTCGAATCGGTCAGCGCGTTGATCAGATGAGGAACAGCTGCCGTGTCGTAGAGCTTGCCGATCGCCACGACCGCTCTCAGCCGCACGAACCATACGGGATCGCGCGACAATTCGCCGAGGACTTCCACCGCGTGGCCGGGTTGCGCATTGGACAGCGCACGCGCGGCGGCAGCGCGCAATTCGGGCAACTCGTCGTCCGCCATCCCGATGAGTTCGCTCCCCAGCGAAGGGCTTGCCACTTCTCCCAAGACACGCGCAAGGACTTCTCGCAACTGCGGACCCGCCAGCTGCAAATAGGAGAGCAAGATTTGCGGCCGCTCGCGACAACAATTGATCAGTGCGTTTTGAAGCGGCAGGACCGGCACGTTCACTCCAGACTCAGCCAGCCAATGCAGGATTTCTTCGGCGGCTTCCGGCGAACCCAGCCTGCCAAGTCCGCGCAATGCCGCATTCCGGGCTTCCGGATCAGGGTCGCGCAGTGCTTCGGAGAGCGCCGGAATGCCCTCGGGTGCCCTGGTTCGCCCCAAGGCTACCAACGCGCTCCGCCGGCGCCATCCCTTTAACTTTCGCGCCTCGAATATTCTTTTTTCGATCAAGCCACTTGTGCGCAGGAAGCGCAGCAGGCGCGCAGACTGGTCGGCGGCGGCCGCTTCAAAAGCGTCCAACGCCATATCTTCAATAATGCGACGATCAAAGGATTTCGTTCGCCACGTTTCATAGGGTATCTCGCCGGAAATCAAAGCGTCCCATTGCTGGCGCAGTTCGAAAACACGGGCATCGCGCTTTCTGAAGTAGCGCATGCGGTAGCTTCTGCGAAGGAGAATGAATGCCAGTAGCAGAACGTCGACCGCAATAGCGCCGACGATCGCCTCGAACACGAAGGCGGAGGGCTCCAACCTGTGCAAGATACTAAAACCGGATGCCATAGCTGAACCCAAAGCTCGTCTGCGCACGGTCCTGCGTTCTTTGCTGGAACGCACCGTATGCGGTTACATCTTGACGCGCGGTAAATCGAAAGCGCAGGCCGCCGCCGTACGTTTGCGATGCGAAGCTGCCAATCTGATCTACCTGCGCGAAATCTTCCGTACCCACGGCAAAAAATACATTTCCAGAGAGCTCTCTGTCGGACCAATGCGCGAGCGGGACGCTGAGCCGAGTTTGGCCGGAGGGCCTCCAGTCAATATTGGTGTCGGAGAAATGGCTGCGCGCTTCGGTCAATTCGATGGACCAGGTCCAATCGCGCGGGAGATAGACGATCGCCGTTTCGTTTGTGGTCAGGATCCTCGCGGTGGTGTACCAATACCAGTGCTGGCCGTAGACGACCTCAATCCCGCGCAAGGGTTTGTCTTCGCTGATCTTGAAGCCGTGGTCGAGCTCGAAGAAAGCTTCGGTCTCCGGTATGACTCCATTGTCGTGCCCGGTCGCCCCTCCAATCGTGAGCGCGCCCCATTGCGGCTGGCTTCTTGTGACGCTGCCGATAAAATTTCCGGCGTCCACACCGCCGCGCTGGTAAAGACTTACACCGGCGCTGGTAGTCCATCGCGGCGTCCATTTGGAAACCAGAGTCATCCATTGATCGCGATTGGGGGAAGTAAAGGAAAAGAGATCTTCGTCGAAGCCGAGTCGCAATTCCTGCTTGCCATCGCCGCGGAGCGAGGACAAACCGGATTGTGCGTCCGAACTCCCAGGGTCAAGCGCCAGCGCTCTCTGAAATTCGTGCTGCGCTTCGCTCGAGTCTCCGCTGGCATGTAGCATTTCCGCGCGTGTTGCGCGCAGGTCGGCCCGGCCCGGATCCAGTTCAATGGCATGATCCGCGGTCTTGAGCGCTTCCTCGGTGCGTCCCTGGCGCATATACACGGTAGCCAAGCCCATCCAGTTGTCAGGGTCGCTTTTGTCGATCTTAAGAATCTCGTCGAACTCGTGTTCTGCTTGCGTGAGTCGGCCGGCCCAAGTCAAGACGCGCGCGCGCCACGCGCGAACATCCATGTCGTTCGGAAAAAGAGCGATCTGTTGATCAACAACCCGCAAGGCGTCGTCCCAATCGTGGGCATCGGAATATTTTCGAACTTGGGTTTGCCAAACCTCGTCCGTTCGCCGAGATTGGACGGGTGATCCGAACAAGACGCCTCCGAAGACGAGCAGAGTGAGCACCCGGCCAACACCGCGAGAACCACAGCTCTCGCCCCGAGACAGTATCTTTCGGACGAATTGCGTGGGCAGCATCCCATCAATGGTCAATGCACGAGACAGGCCATCGCGGTTGCCGCCGCGCAGACTCCAGTGTTCTAAGCATCTTATAATGTGCCGCAGATAAGGGACGGTTTGGCGGGATAATGTTTGCATGGCCAGCCTTTTCGTCATTGGCCGGTGAATTTCCTGAGGCTCTTGCGGTGCAAGTGGCGGTGTTTCAGAGGGAAGACCGAACTTCATTTTGGTCCACAACTCCGCGTTTGAACCGATTTCACATATTCCGTCGATCCACATTTTCTGGAATTCGCCTATCTCATTGAGTCTGCGCAACTTAGCGAAATCTGCACCTGCGCGAGTTATGGAGAGGCTCGTGCACTAGCAATCGGCGCGAACGACCGACTCTTATAGCGTCTGCGCGTAAGCCAGGCGCTTGCCATTTCTATTTCGGCTGAGGGTTGTAGGCGAAGGCTAACACATGAAGATAATCTCCAAGGACAAACTGCCCCTTGAACCTGACCTTTGCGCACTAGGAAGTTGTCGTCGCCTCTATTTCCTCTGTGAAAGGAACACCGGCGTAGCGCACTGTCAGGTTAGGGCAGGTCCGGACAGAAAGTTTCCCCTCGGGGATGCATCGGCTTTGTTGGCTATGCACTGTATGGCTCGCGGTCGATTGCCGAAGGATTACGTCGTTATGGTGCAGGCTGCCGAGAATGATCTGAAAAGGTTAGTGGAAAGAACTGAACAGCTGTTACAAGCTAAGCCTTCTATCGAGCGTTCGGTCGAACTGACCCGCCGCGAACAGGAGGTTCTCGCTGGTCTCGTGCGCACCCTAGCAAACAAAGAGATTGCCGCTTCCTTGAAGGTTTGTGTGCGCACGGTGAAGTTCCACGTTTCGTCGCTACTTTCAAAGTTTCACGTACGTGGCCGGATGGAACTGGTACGCGAGGTCACGCGCGGTACCCTTGGACTCGTCGAGTTTTTATCGCCCTGTGAAGGGCAGTCCGACGATGAGTCTGCGGCCAAAGGCCACAATGCGCAGGCTTGATGCGACGGTTCTCCAGCTACGGTTGTGCAGGATCAAGCTAGGCTCGCACGCCACTGATTAGGGATACCGGCAACGAGATGGGTGAATCTGATTGAGAGTCGAGAGCGCAATGATCAATTCGGCAGAATCTGGAGCAATTGGCCAGAGCGCTGCTCTCGAAATTGAGAGTGTGGCGGACATCCTCGAACGGCAACTCGACTCCGTAATTCAGGATTGGCTTTCCCGAGTGGAGCAGGAGTCAGAACTCACGTGCATTCCCTTAAGCTTCGAGGACCGCACCGGGCATCTTCCACTTCTTCTTCACGACGTGATCGCACGGTTGCGTCTGGACGCAGGAACAAAAGCTCCGATCTCCCTGGCCGCGGGTACCCACGGAGATCTGCGGCGCAAGCAAGGTTACACAGTTGCTATGGCGGTGGAGGAATCGCGTCTGCTCCAGATCAGTATTTTTTCGTTGCTGCACAAAGAGGTGAAGCGATTGGAATTTAGCACGCTGCTTCCCGACGTGGTAACAATTGCGGACGAGGTGGATGCGCAATTGAAGCAGCAGATGCTGCGGTTCATGGCTGCCGAAGCCGCCGATGTTAAATGCAGCGTTTGGAACCGCGAAACGAATGAATACGAAAGATGACCAAGAGCGTGTTCTGCCAATCGAGCTGAGGCCGACGATGCGGCGAAAGCTTAAACCACTTGAGTTCGAACAAGGAAATGGTTCCGAGCGGTGTTAGGTTACCAAACACCCTAACTGTATCGAGTGGTTGCGTCATGGAGGAGTTGGGGGATCACTTCGACCTCCCCGCACGCTCCCTAGGGCCGCGTTCTACTTCACACCATGTGCGATAGCAGCTCGGTCGTCTGTGGACCAAACAGTATCTTAGAAAGTAATTTCAACTCCGACACATCGGATTCCCGTCCGGCGTCCCAAGGCGCCTTGACGATGCTTTCGTGCTGATGCGTGCCTCAACCATGACGTCGCTTGACGTGGGACCAAAGGCGCTGAGGATACGCTGCCACTGGATAGCTGTCGACTTCAAGATCGCGGCGCGTCCTAAGCGAGGAACCGTGTGCCGTAGAGTATCGCGACGATTTGAGCGATGGACTGGCCATTGTGTTGCAAGGTTCGAGCGAACAGGGATTGGAACTGCCCAAGGCTCATTAGATCGAGGCGTAGACAAAGCTCAGAGCGGTTCAGCCCCTAGCTCACTTCGCACAGCAGTACGTACAGCCAAATGCTTTACAGTAAGCTCAGGAAAATATTTTTCGTATGCGTCCCCGGTCCTCTTATTGATTGCCGTTACAAGCTCATTAACGAGGTTTCCGTAACTGTCAAATACCTCCTTCGTGCCTCTTCCGCAGGTGACCGCCACGAACAGCTTGGTCTCGCCAAAGTGCGCAGACGCTTTACTCCATTTCTTGTTGTTTCCAATTTTCATTTCCATCCACGCGAGGTTACCTTCTTTCGGCTCCTTAAGTTCTATTTGCAGGATCGAGTTCAGAGTATTTAAAAGCTCTTCAATTTCTCCGACTCTTCTTGTAGCTTCGAAGAGTACTTCGCGCTTCAGTTCCCAGCACTTTTGTCTCGCCCACAACTCGCTTGTTACCTTTCCTTCGATCTCTTTCGAGGCCTTAGTTGCAGCGCCCACTTGGTCAAAAAACTTAGTAATATCCTCAAGCGTTGCGAAACCCTTGCGCTTCTGCTCCAGATACGTGCCGCAATAGGCTCCAAAACCAGAAACGATAAGGCTCAGCCCGAGCCATATCACTGCCATTTCTACATCGGTCACGGCAACCTCCTTCTGCGCGCATCGTCGACTACAGTATACCCATACAGTATATACCACGTATTGCTATTAAGATCCCGGATCAAGGCAATCGCAATTGACCCTCCACTTCCGCAAGTCATCTCCTGGTTGCCAGCATCGCACACGGCATTCTGGCTTTATCGCCTTGGGCAGTAGTCTGGTGCCAGGCCGGTAGTCGATGGAGATTTTTTGGCGGGAGGATTCATGGAAATTCTGGAGTGCTCAAGCGAAGAGGAAAACTGGAAAAGCAACTAGGTAAGGTGCGGCACCAACTGACCGGACTGCGCCGGCTGCAAAAGCGTTGGGCCACTCTGCCAATCGCGGAGTAATCTGCGTAAAGAAGCGCGACTTGTCGGCTGCCGGGAGAGCGGCAATTGCCAGGCGGCGAGAAACGTTGGGCAAAAGTTAGGACGCAAGCGAAGAAGTGGCGAGATAACCTGATTTGATACTTTCCAACCTCATCTAGTCCGCTGGACCAATTCCTGCTGAAAGAACATCGGCAGTAGAGTGTGTTCCGAACCTTCTATGGCCAGACGTGCGGGCGTGATTGGCACGACTGCGGCTAGCGCAGTTGCGAGAATCGCAGCGAAGCACTTAGCTTTTATACTATACGTCCTGTTTCCCTTTGTGCTTGGATCCGGATCGTCTTCAGAAGTCAAATAAAACCGTTGATAGGAAACATAGGGGACCGAATTATTAGAAAATCTTAAATTGACCTCGATTATCTTCGTCGGTACTGTTGCTCTCGTAGCCCTTCCGGAAAGCGGAGCTATGGAACACGAAGAAGCTTACTCATGGCACGACGTCTATGTGTCTGCACTTATGGAACTGGACCGAGCAAAAATTCATGGTCGGATTCTCGAAGCTTCAGCAGCAATTAAGCGGCGGCTTCTCAGCCCGATTGAAGCGGATAGTGCCGAATACAACGCGATTGTTGCAGCGGAAATGGCGCTTCTGACACTTAGATCTGAATGGTTCACGGGGCGGCCGAAAGCCGAAGAGTCGGCTAACTCCCCTTCGAAAGGAACCGTAAGCCCCTAAACTGAAGGTAATACATTACCTCGGTTCATCGGATGCGCCTTCTGGTTTGTTTTCGCATGGCAGAGCAGGCCATGAGGCTCGGTGGCGGGATCTTTGAATCTTCGCATCGACGGCTGGCTTCCAACAGTTATCCGACGACCATCCAAGACGGTTTGCCGCGGGCCCGGCCTAATCGTCCACTCTCCCGAACCGAAATCGGCAGAACTCCGCTATCTTGAGAAGAGTTCTGGTATCCGGGTATCCAGAACGCAAGAGTGTCCGAAAGTGTACAGACTCCAATTGCTTATGGCGGTAAGATTCGCCCTATTTCGAAGACCGGGGGTTAGCATGGCGCAAAATGAACCTCGCAAAGAATGGGCGCGAAACCAGCTTTCGTTGCATAGGCGAGGTTGCGGGCAGAAGGAGCCCCTATTGCGTGGAGAAGAGATCATTCTCGCAATGATCTCCATGGGGACACCGCTCCCCAGGGTTCTGAACAAATTGTGTGAAGCTATCGATCTCCAGATAGGAAATATCGTCTCAGTCATCTTGCCATCAGAGGGCCAAGACCTCCACACGATTACGCGGAATGCCTTGCAATTTGGACTTCACGTTTTTTGGTCTGCCAGTATTCCTTTGCGGGATGAGGACGTTTTGGGATCGCTTCACATGTACGGCTGTGTCTCCCGGAGCCCCACGCCCCTCGAACTAAAGCTGATTCACAGGGTGACCCATTTAGCGGGCCTTGCGATTAAACAACACAACGACGAAGGAGAATTTGAGGCATTTTCAAAGAATTGGGCGACTGCACTGCGGCGGGGAGTACACGAGCGGGTTTGCTTGAATTGATGTTTCGTACCTCCCTTCTGGGCCGCCAACACCGCCGTCCAGGGGGAACGGCGATCCCGTCAAATACAACCGCCGAGCCACATAGCGCCTCATCTGCGCGGGCAAACCACTTACCAGGACTTAGGATCGTTAGGTTAGATAACACTTTCTAAGCTCGCGCTCCAACTACGAACTCGCACCGACAACGCCGGCCACGTGCAAGGCCGTTTTAAAGAACTGGTAATTGTTACGCCCTTTTCTCTTGGCGCAGTACATCGCCGCGTCCGCATTCTTGACCAGCGTCTCCGAATTTTCTCCATCTTCCGGATAAATGCTTATGCCGATACTGCAACGGACTTGTAGATCGTTCCCCTCAATGGAATGGGGCGATTCCAGCGAGCGAAGAATTTTTTGTGCGCTAGTGGCCGCGTCAATCGGATGAGTGATCTCCGACAGGAGTATCACGAACTCATCTCCACCCCGACGGCTCACCGTGTCGGAGGCGCGTACACTACTGAGCAACCGCTTTGAAACAGATTGCAGTAGCTTGTCGCCAGTGGCGTGCCCCAGCGAGTCGTTGATTTTTTTGAATCCATCCAAATCCACAAAGAGGACCGCGATATTCCTGTGGTAGCGGTGGGCCAACGAAATTGAGTGGGAGATGTGCTCGTTGAGCACCATGCGGTTCGGCAAATCCGTAAGAGAATCGTGCTCCGCTAAGTGCGTCATGTGGAGCGATCTGGCCCTCGCCGCGCTTACATCATGGAAAACAATCACGGCTCCGACAATCTGCCCAGTACGGTCGTGGATGGGTGCGGCGGAATCTTCAATGGCGCATTCGAAGCCGTCGCGGCGGATGAGGATGCAATTGACGGTTAGGCCCACAGTCTTGTTCTGCTCAACGGCCATCTCCAAAGGGTCGCGAGAGGTCTTGCGTGTTGCCCCGTCGATAATTCGGAAGACTTCGGCCAGGGGTCTGCCAATAGCTTCCTGGCGTGTCCAACCGGTCATGGTCTCCGCAACCATGTTGAGATAGGTGATGTTGCCCGAAATGTTGGTCGAAAGGACAGCGTCACCAATGGAGTTAAGGGTGACTAGGGCACGCTCCTTTTCCAAATACAGTGCGTCCTCGACGGCGTGGCGTTCTACGGCATTGCGCACGGCCCGGGGCAGGGAATAGTCGAGGTGATGAGGCAAGAGATAATCCTGCGCACCTCGCGCGACGGCTTGTTGCGCGAGAGCTTCGGGAACGCTTCCGCCGAGGATCAATATTGGAACGTTAGCAGCAGCGCTGAACACCTTTTCGAAGGTCTCGATGCCCTGACTGTCAGGCAGAGCTAAATCGAGCAGGACGGCAGCAATTCCTTTCTTGCTGAGGCGTTCGAGGCCCGCAGAGAGTTCGCGAACCCAATTCACGCCAAACGAACCGTTGCGTGGCGTGGCGAGTGCCTCACGGATCGAGTCGGCTATGGCCAACTCATTTTCAATCAGAAGTATCTCGATATGTCGCACAGGTGTGGTCATAGCACTCATCCCCCCCCACACCGCTATTGAACCAGATAACGCACGACTGTTTATGTACGATAGCGGACACAACGAGGAACATAGGAAAGTTTAATCTTCGACGCGAGGTCGTCAACAGGACCTTACCGTTTGCGGGCGCCCGTGTAATGTGTCTGCACTAAGCAAGCAGCTTTGAAGCCTGCCAGGCCTGCTTGGCTAAAGAAGTCGCTGGGCGTTGGGGGCCGACTGGGTCATACCTACAAATGGCTGCGTACCGTGCCTTTCGGCGTAACCCACACAGCTTACCGTCAGTTTCGGCTCATTCGCTCTTTCTCCAGCCGAGCCTGCCTGAAAGTCCTCGCTTCTTCTCTTAGCTTCTCAAAGCCCTCCGGCGTGTACTTGAAAACGCCTGGTTGCGCTTCATACAAAGAACCAGCCGCTACGTGAAGTGACAGCAACTGAACCAGTTTGCGGTCCTCGGTTCTCGACATATTGATATTTGCTGGTATATTAATTTCTAGCAGATAGAGTAGGTCGTCGTTGTCCAATAAGCAGTCCACGAGAGGCCTTGGGTCCCACTTTTCTTTCGGCATTTTAAATCCCTCGAACCACCAATCTCTCACACCGCTTCGCCGTGCGCGCCTGTCCACTCGGCCAGTTGCCCTTCATCAGTAATCTTTCTCTACTGAGGCATGGTAGTTCGATTCTCTGGGCGATCTGTCTTCTTAAAAAGTTTTAACTTTAAGCTATCAAGGCAAAGCACAAGTTGTCGCCACAACGCGTCGCCGGCGGGTTCTGGTATGGCTTTATGGCTGATAGGCGGGGCGTAGGTTGTTGACAAGCTGGTGGTTTCAGATGTTTTTTCCCGGCTCGATGCTGGAGAGTAAACTTATATAAGTGGTACCTAAATGGTACTTGACACGTTATTGAAGTCAGTCTAAATAAGTCCGCATGATTGGAATCTCTGTGCGCAGCGGGATCGATGCTAGCAGTGAGGTAACCGGGCTAGGTCGCGTGTGCCCTTCTCGGTGGGAGTCCGTCGAAATGCGCCCCGAACAGTACCTACTTGTTAGGCTTGCCTGCATATCGTTCGCCGCGATCCTTTTGATACGGCTCGCGGAGCCGAGGCTGTTGAACACGCTGAAATATAGATTGAGCGTCCGAATCGATGGGTGTGCGGAAAGGAAAGCTGTGATCGCGCGCGAGTTACCGCGGGGGAAATCATCTATGCGATGTTGCGCGTGCGGTTTTTCTGGCGCTCCCGCGACCACCGACTGCCAGATGGCGATTTGCGGGCCGGAGACAGTGTTGTAAGTCGCCATTGGGCAGCGAATTGAGGTGTACCATGGAGTTTCTAAAATTACTTGTTGCGGATGACCACGAGATCGTCCGAAATGGGGTCAGGTGCTTGCTGGAGGCTCAACCAGGATGGCAAGTTATGGCCGAAGCCTGCAACGGTCGGGAAGCCGTCGAGAAGGCCAAGCGGCTAAAACCCGATGTGGCAGTCCTGGACATCAGTATGCCATCGCTCAATGGATTAGAAGCTGCCAGACAAATGCTGAAGAATGATCCCCACATAAAGATTGTGATTCTCACGATGCATGAGTCCGATAACTTAATACGGGACGTGCTCAAAGTGGGTGCGCGCGGTTACGTCTCGAAGACAGATGCAATCCGGGACTTGGTTACAGCGATAAACGCGGTGCGAAGCGGCGTCACGTTTTTCACCTCCAAGGTCGCTGAAATTGTGCTTGAGGGCTACTTGGACAAGAGCGGACTCACCAGCAGTCGGCTTACACCTCGGCAGCGCGAGATCATTCAATTGCTTGCCGAGGGGCAGAGCAGCAAAGAAATCGCGGTGGCGCTGGGGCTCAGTGTCAAAACCGCCGAGACGCATCGCGCAAACATAATGAGACGTCTGAATTGTCATTCGGCCAGTGAAATCGTGCGTTACGCTGTTCGTAACAACATCATTGAGGCGTGAGCAGGGACTGGTACTTGCTCGTCAGAAGCCATCTCTAGGAGTTGATCGATCAATTTGAATACTTGGTCGGAACCTTCTTGTTTCTCCTCTTGCCTGCTTAGGACGTGACATGAAGCATTCTGACCGTCCTCCCTTCCACGTGCGGGATGTATCCTTCGTTAAAAACAAAAATGCACGCAATCCGAGAAAACCCCGCATGAGAAGGATAGCCTCGTACAAGGCTTGGAAAGAAATGAAGATCGCGTACCACGGAATAGAAGATTAGTTACAGGGTGAACGTCAGAGCAAAGCGTTCGTTAGAATCAATGAAGTTAAAAATGAGTATTGCATCGCCGAATTGTTCCGAGAATTGTTCCCTTTCAGCTTCAGGATATTCTCGTTTGTCTCCGTACGAGCAAACGGCATTTCGTCCGGCCAACGGAACACAAATCCAAGCTCCTTCGTTCACCGCGAATGGCCTCTCGGTAGATACCACGATACCGTTTAGCTCCGTGACGCTGACTATGAAGCCCTTGACCCTAACCCCCAAGCGGGATGGACCGAACAAGGAAGCTTGTACCAAAACCTTCTCGGAAAACAACTTCTGAACGAGGTCTAAGGCATCTTTTGATGGAATGCTGTTCGTGTCCATGAAAGATAGGATATGAAAAGCTATTCTCAAAGACCATATAATAGGAGGTAACATCGGGTTGGCGCGTTTCCCCAAAGGCCGTTCCAGGTCAACCGACGTTGACAGCCAATTTGCATCGATCAAGCCGACAAGAACCTAGCTACGGACGGATCGAACCGCCGAACGCCGAAGGGTGCTTAACCTCAGGTATTCCACACGCTGCCAACCACTCTCCGTGTGCAATTGCCCGTCCAGCCTTCCCTAGGAAGTTATTGCGAAATGACCTTTGGAACGTCCTGTCCAGTTCGAGTGCGGCTATATGCGCTGACAAAGGGGTGCGCTCGAATTCGACGATGAACAAGAAAAAAACTCTTGCGACGGCCGGCGTCGTTAGAGAAACCGCGTTAGTCAGCCACGGGCTTTCAAGAGCATTGCGGCCTGTTCAGCGGGGACCGGGCGGCTGAAGTAATATCCCTGCCCTTCGTCGCACCCGTGGAGCCGCAGGAAATCCAGTTGCGCCCGGGTTTCCACCCCCTCCGCTATTACTCGCTGCTTCAAGCTCTTGCCGATATCAATCATGGCGCTGAGGATGGTCGCATCTTCGGTGCCCGAAGTTATTTGTTGCACGAACGATTGGTCAAGCTTTAGCGCGTCGGAGGGGAAACGCTGCAGATACGTAAAACTGGAATAGCCGGTACCGAAATCGTCGATCGCCAGCCGTACGCCCATGGCCTTCAGCGCGACCATTTTCACCAGAGCGATGTCCGCATCTTGCATTAACACAGTCTCCGTGAGTTCCAGTTCCAGATTCTCAGGCTCCACTTTCGTTGCGATCAACGCAGCCCGAATCCCGGAGAGAAAATCCTTAGCCCCAAATTCAGCGGCGGACACATTCACCGCAACCGGTACCACCCCGAGCCCTGTATTGTTCCAGTCCCGGGCCTGGCGGCAGGCCTCCAGCAGCACCCACTGCCCGATCGGCAGAATTAGCCCGCACTCTTCCGCGATGGGCACGAAATTCGCCGGAGAGATCATCCCCCGCCGCGGGTGCCGCCACCTGATCAGCGCTTCCACTCCCGTGATCTCACCGTTTTCGAGGTTGAATTTAGGCTGATAGTGCAACAAAAATTCCCTACGCCCCAGCGCGCAACGCAATTCCGATTCCAGCGATTGGCGCTCTACAAGTTGCGCGTGCATCTCTCGCCGGAAGAACCGATAGCTGTTCCGGCCCTCTTGTTTGGCTTCGTACATCGCATTGTCCGCTCGATTCATCAAGCTCTCGGCATTCAGCCCATCCGCCGGATAGGTGCTCACACCGATACTCGCGTTAACATCGAGGCTCCTATTACCGATGATGTGCGGTCTCGCAAATGCCCGGAGGATCTTTCGCGCGCTGTAGGATGCGTCCGCGGCATTCTCCATTTGGGAAAGAAGTATCACGAATTCGTCTCCGCCCAGACGGCTTACCGTGTCCGAGCGTCGCACACAAGCCAACAATCGACCAGCCACCGACGCTAAGATTTGATCGCCAACCTCGTGGCCTAGGGAGTCATTGATTTTCTTGAAGTGATCGATATCGATGAACATTACTGCCAGTTGCGTGCCTTCACGCTCGGCCAGTGCGATCGCCTGTGTTAGTCGATCATTGAACAATACTCGATTCGGTAAATTAGTTAGTGGATCATGTTGCGCCAAGTGAGACATTTGCACCGCTGTGGCCCGGGCCATGCTCACGTCGCGGAAAGCCACCACCCTCCCCGTAACATTTCCATCTTCGTCTCGAATCAATGTTACTTTACAATCTACCCCCATCTCTCGCCCGTCCCGTCGCACCAGTACGCAGTTTACGCAGGTCTCCGCCATTTCGAGGACCATCTTCGCTTCTTGCTTTACCGTGACCGGGACTATTTCACCCGCCTCTGCCCTACTGCGCTCAACAAGCTTCAATACCTCTGCTACAGGCCGCCCGTATGCTTCTCCCCGCTTCCACCCCGTCGCAGCCTCCCCGGCTCTATTCAGATACTTAACGTTGCCATACACGTCCGTGCGCAGCACCGCTTCTTCGATCGCATCGAGCATGTTGCTAGCGCTACCATTTTCCCGCGCGATATCCTCCGGCAAGTGCCGATCCATCATTTCGCGCACCGTCCGGCTTAGCCGGTAGCCGTCGGCTTGCTCCTTTACCAGATATCCGCGGGCTCCTCGCCGAATTGCCGTTTTGGCCATCTCTTCCACGTCGGCGTCACTGAGAATCAAAATGGGCACGTGAGGCGCTGCTTGAAAAATCTTGTCGAACTCCTCGACCCCATTGCTACCTCGCTGTGAAAGATCAAGAACAACAGCTCCTATCCCGCCTGCATGTAGCCGTTCGATGCCATTAGAAATGTTGGTAACCCATTCCACGCGGAATCCGTCAATGGTTGTCGAACCCAGCTCGCTCAGAATTCTCGCCGCATCTGCTGCTGCTGATCCGATTAGCAGGACACAATCCCCACTCTCTTTGATGCTCAATGGCTTTGCGGTGTTAAGCTTCGTGGCTGGCATCTGACCTATCCTCCAAAAGATCTCTATTTGCGGGAAGTCGGCCTGACAGCGCCCGCAGGCATCAACCGCAGCATTCAATTGGGTATCCACTCTGTAATCCTGTTTGTGATACAAATTCCCATGTGTACTTGCGGCCTGCGAAACCGCAACTCTTGTCCCTTGCGTTCAGACGCGACCGCACCATCACCTCCCGCAAGAGTTCGGGAGATGCCCTCTACATTCTCAAGGTTCAGCGGGATATTCGTTAGGTCTGATTCCTTCTTCACTCGGCAAAGCCAATGCTGAATCATGGATTCGAGTTCAGGTTCGAGGATGTCCCCCACGCTCTCAATAGCCGGCGCATTGCTGTTCTCTATTGGAACCGTCACACCCTTTACCGGTTTCTGTATCACACCTGTCCTAGTCGTTCCTGTGGGGTTCATCCCTGTTGACTGGTAATGTTTATCGCGATTTCTGCAAACCAATCTCGTCCTTAACCGGTGTGCATCAACTGCTCCAAAGAGTTCAAGTTATCCTTTATTATGGTTCTCCAATGTCTTATCCATTAACACAGCGAAAGTATATTTTTGAAGTCCTCGGAAACAATTAACATGCCATGAGGGATCGATCCAATGCGCAGTGGGACCTGTCGCCTGGCGAGATTCCATCCGCACCACTCTCAAAGCGCTCGGGTTCGAGCGGCCATCGTTCACAAGGGTACGCGTGGGCTCCGCGAAGCTAGACGAAGAATTCGGGGCGCTGGCGACTGACTATGGTCCCGCTGTTAGATAAATCGCGCCTGGCCTCGGAACTTATCCCCGCGATAATTCGCGTCTCCTAAAAAGGTTCCCTACCCGCTTCCGATGTTGCCGGTCGCCTTCTGGCAGGATCGCTCGCCCTCCACCAGTTCTCTGAACGTCGACTCTGCGGCCATGGGAGTGTCATATTCTCCGCTTTCGCAGCCACTCTTTATCTCCTCAAGAATTCGGTTGATGGCGCGGCGACACCCAGGAGCCTTACCGATTCTCAGTTGATGAGCCAATTGGTCCAGGAATTCGGTGTTCATGGACGATCGGATTTCTCCTGATATTTCTTGGCGACCAGCTCGGCGTCAATTGCAAGCGGCAATCCCTCCACACGGTCGTCTTTCGCAACAATTCGCCGAACTCCGGCCAGTCTCGCCGCCGCTTCTAATTGAGCGCTCTTGCATAGCGTGTACATCACGATTGGAGTGGTTGGTAGATTCGTGTAATTTTCGTTAGCTGCCTGGAGTTCATCCGCCAGAGGCATCTTGAAGTCCAAAACAATCACATCGGCTCGGCTTGCAATTGGCTCGCCTTTGCGACGGCTTCGCGGCCATCCTGGGCTTCGCCGCAAATCTCCCAATTTGGACGCAGTACAAATAGAGTCCTAAGCGCAACTCGCATCAATTCGCGGTCTTCGGCAATCAGAACCCTGGTCACTAGCCCCCCGGTGTTTCGTACCAGAGCACGCTACACGACGGAAAGATGCGGAGGAATACGGTAGTTGCCTTAAGCCTTTACAACTTGGACACAAGAAGGGAGCGAAAAGAAATGTTGTCTCGCTAGAAGACAATTCCCGTCACCGAGCGATGCTACCGAGACCCTGATTCAGGTCTCGGGCGTTACGAAGTGGCCGAAGCTGTATCGATGGATTTCCCTTCTAAGCGCTGCGAGCAGTGCCGATTTCTGCATGATCCTCACTCTGGAGAGGCACCGGGAGCGCAGGATAGCATGTTTTACCCGCAACCTCGGGCCGAGCGGAAGCGTCTGCAAAGCCCTTGCGGGTTCGGTACTCGACCCACCGCATCTTCAAGTTCATGCCGACGCACAAGTAAAGCAGCCCGTATAGTGGCCAGAAGAATCGCACGCGCAACACCGCATAGACAATTTCAAACGCCGTAACGTCGCGCGCGATCATGGCTTTCCTCCGGGTTCGGGTGCACGCATGGACTTAGGCGCTGAATCTTCAATTCAGCGCGAGCACAGCCTTCTCTAGCGTCGGCTCCATCAACATCAAGAGGATCGCGAACGAAATACAGGCAAGACTAACAAGTAGGTATTGCTTGGGTGCATTGACGGTCCCAATCGGGAAGGGCACGCCCAAGACTACTGTTCTTCTGACTTCTGTGCCCAGCCCAGAGAAGAACCGGGGTGCCCTTCTCACATCGCACTGTCGTGCGAGTCTTACTTAGATCTTTTGACATATGATGTCAAGTCCCATAATAGTACTATCATAGCCCAAGAGCCGTGATCATCGTCGTCCTATGTATATAGAGGCACAGGCAATGCGATTGACGCGAGCTCAAGCTGGGCGTGGGCCGTCGCTGCCTCTCCTGTTCGAAGTGGCAGGGACGCCGCCGTATTCCGATTCGCTCGGTTTTAAGCGCCAGGAGTCCTCGCAGTGCGTTCTCGATTTCCTAGATACAGGGAACGGTCGCGTGGCTAAAACCAAGCTGCCCTTGAGACAGCTCAACCCGGGCGGCCAGATACCCCGGCCGTCATTGCAGGCTGAGGTGTCATGAAACCCAAGACCGCCTGCTTCAGTTGGGAATCCACTTCGTCGGTGATGGCCATCACATCGAGCAACACGGTGCCAAAGTCCACGCTTCCAAGATTGTTCTGAAGCGTGCTGAAGATGCTGAGATGCAACATTCGCGATTCTTCTACCATCATGGGCAGGCTGTAGCCTTGGATGCAGCGAAGGGCTCCGTGTGCGCACGCGTTGCGCGAAATGTGTGCCTTTGCTATGGAATGGAGGCGCAGGCGGTCGATGATGTCGGCCAAAAGCAGCGGAAGATGCCCAGTACGCTGGGGGCGTCTAAGCGGGACGGCAGTCAGTTCCACACTTCTCTCAACGTGGGATAGCCAATCCTGGATTATTGCCGCTGTTTCGCGCTCCAGAATTGCGGCGACCCGCTCGTTGTCTATCGCCCTGCCAGCCTTGGGACTCGAAAGCTTCTTCTGGATGATTTCGGCAATCTGGGCCCAGTCAATAGGTTTCAGGCAAATGGCACTAAGGGCCTCTTGCATCACTGAGCAGTCGTCCTGCGTCAATGTTACCGCCCCCGGGTGTGCTTGACGCATGGCACTGACGACTGTGAGTCCCTCCCCGGCATGCGGCGTGTGGAGCTGCGAGACCAGCACATCGAAATGTTCCGAGGCGATGAGTCTCAGCGCTTCGTTAACGGTTGCGGCGGGCACCACTTCAAATCCCCGACCTTCCAGCCCTTCCTGAAAACCCGCCAGGATATCTTCGTTGTCGTCGACCAGAAGTATGCGATGTTTGTTCATCGGACGGTTGCGATAGCAGGCCGAGATCCAAACACCTGCTCCTTTCGGCATGCAGTACTTTTTTGATGGCTACACAGCTCGCTAGGCCTTCAGACCATTCGGCGAGCCAAGAATCCATTTTCCGGGCACCGATATCCTGTATTTCCCTACAATCGCTCGATCGAGCTTGTCGGTCGTGCAAACTGTTTCTGTAGCTCCTTCTTCCGTTCTACCAGCATGCGAGCAAGGTCTCGTGTGAAGCTCCTAGTTTCAACCATCGCAATCACGCCTCGTATCGCTTGTACGACGGGGTCGGATGACTTCCCATCTACTAGCAGCTCTCGCAGTTCTTCGAATACTGACTTAAACTTCTCACTCGTGCCTGGAACAACCGCAGACTCTTGCTCGTGAGTAGCCACCTCTACGAGTTGATCGATCACCGTAGATAGTCGGTCGAATCTGGTTTTTGTTTCTCCTCTTGCTTGTTCGGAACGTGACATGAAACCCTCGATTCTTCCACGGAAATATCCAGTTTTCGATAGAGAACACAGCAATCTGCTTGGCAATGCCAGGTGACAAGGCTTTTCTAAAATATCGCAGCATCGTCATCCCGGACGAAGATTGCCGCACGGATTTCCCATGAATCATATTCCTCCGCGTAATCGGCACGAAGCTGCTCCATTAGCTTGCCCACCTGTTTTCCTGGCTAAAACGCCTCTTCAATCTTGCCCACCAGAGGCCGGATGTTTGCCGCCGATGTAACTTCGACCATGTGGATCACCTGTCTTTTCAGGTTGATGGCAAGAAAATCCAGAGATGCCCAGCCTCCCCAATGTCGTATTGAGGAATCACGACTGTGGAATGATCCGTGGCGGCATAACGCATGATTACACTCTCTAAGATATCCATCTTCTGCTCCTCATACTTTCTTCTCACATTAACGGCCGCGTAACGTTCGCACCGTGGATATTCCAAGTGTCCGCGATATTAGAGCTCATCCGCTCCACATCGTATCTAATCGGGAGCCTCATACGGGATATGGGCTATCGAACTCTACTCCTACCCCGAAAGCACCTGTCGGAGACTCGCTAGGAACCACGCGTACGACTCGTCCTGTGCAGAGCCATCGAGCTGAGGGCACAGCCGTGATTTCTTTTGGCATGTCTACCAACAGATAGACAGCTGCGCCCGTGCTGAGTGAGAGGTCGGTAGCAAAGAAGATTCCCCGCTTGGAGACATCTGCCGATTCAGTCGTTTGCTCCGAATTAATCGCCCTGCGAACGCGAACACGAACAGGAGTTCGAAGACGATAGCGGTGAGCAGAGCGGCGGTCATGAATCAAAGGAATCACCGATCCTCCTCCGGAGCCAAGATCGCAGATGCACTGTCCTGAAGGAAGAAGTGCTCAACGAAATCGGATTATGAGACACGAGTCAGAACGGCCCGCCCCTTTTCCCTTTTCGGGAACCGGCAGGCCAGACGGAAATCGGCCGCGGTCGAGTCTGCGAGTAAGATCGGTTGTCTTTAAGTCTTTGGGAAGGCTCAAATAGGTACCATCTGTGGATGCCAAGTATATTTTCTAAAAACATCGCTATGCTGCTTGGCTACTGCTCTTTCCATCAAAATCTCACTCCGCGGGTGCATTCGCGAAGAAAGCGACGAGGTCTGTGCGTCTGAATCTCTGCAAATCCCCGCCTGATGGTATCAATATCAGTAGGTATTAAGGGGCAGTTGGCGGCCTTGAAGATAGTTTGTGAGTCTTCGTGGTCTGGACGTCGTAGATAGCGCTAACGTGACGGACGCGTTCGAGCAGGAACTCGCCCCAGCAATCCTCAACGATGCGGGAGCGGTTGTGCCAAAACCGAACTGCTCCGCCAAAACGGTATCCGACGAACAGCTCGGTGACCTTGATTGGCAGGTTGCATCCGGTGCATTTCGTACCTTTTGGCATGGATTGCGGCATGAAACCTCCTTCTCGACGTTAAACAATTGTTACGCCCCGGCGGACGGGGGCGACGGAATAGATTCAAGCAGTTTGAGCGCCGAAGAGAAGGCCGCGAGAATCATCGTTAGCAGGAGGATGAGTGCGGCCACCTGTTACAAGTCTATTTAGGGGTGTCTGTGTTGGATTTATTTGCGGCGTGGGCCGTGCGCAAGCCGCCATTTTCCGGACGTGGCGCAGATCTAATATCGCTCGCACTCACCTCATATACATAGAACTGCCACGCGAGGTACCTGTATCCTATATTTTGGGGGCGTTCGACGTTCGCTGGCCGTCCATCTGCTTGACTCGGAGCGGTTGCGCGTTGTCCGATTCCTGGACGCGAGTGCAAGCCTGGGATAAGCGTGGAATCAACGCGCTCACCCCACTAAAAGGTGAAATTGACGTAGAGCATTCTGGCGTTTATTGCCATCCTCGCCATCATTCCCGGTACTGCAAGGATTACCTCCGTGATACTTGCAGCGTCGGATGCGATGGTCCAAGCCGTAGAAGGCACTCTCCCCTCTCGTCTTCGTTTCATGAGGGTGATGCGAGGCCGAGCCCTTGGAGTGCACTTGATCGGAGGTCAAATTGGTCCATCCCACCGTAGTTACATTCCGTACGATCCTTGTGGTCGGAACGGTCATCTGCCTTGTCGCTGTTTTAGCACTCGCCGCCTTGCTATCAGATGTAATGCAGTCGAAGTAGCTGGCAGGCTTCTCAGTTCTATGCATGCGCCGCAGGGGCTTAGCCCTCCGTTTGTTGTTCTGGGACTATCGAAAACATCGGACTAGTTCTGTCTGGTATACCTTTTGATATTTCACTCGCTATCGTTCCGGTAGCCGACTAGATCGGGACTCGAACAGATCAATGGAATCTCCCTCGTGGGCTCTAGAATAGCCCCGGGACTGTCCTAATAGAGTACCGTCGGGCTGTCTATCGAGCTCAGTATTTGAACTCCGAGAGGTACACGATGTTAGTGATCAAAGTATTAGAGAACTCTAATTGCGATTTGACCCTTTTAGAACAATTTTGCAGGCCGCCGCGGTTGGATACTGAACACTGAGCAAGGGAGGGCGTAAATGTTCAATTCTGCGGTGGCCAGCCTCAAAGGCAGCGGCGACGCTGTCGCTATTGAGAGTGTGGCGGACATCCTCGACGGTGCACTCGACGCCGTGATTCAGGATTGGCTCTCCCGAGTCGAGAAGGAGCCAGATCTAAGATGTATTCCGCTTAACTTCGAGGAGCGCACGGGCCACCTCCCTCAGCTTCTGCAAGCTGTGATCGCGCGGTTGCGTCTCGACGAAGGGACAAAGGCTCCGATTTCCGCGGCGGCTGCCATCCACGGAGATTTGCGACGCAAACAAGGTTATACGGTAGCCATGGCGGTAGAGGAATCTCGTCTGCTGCAAGTTAGCATTTTTTCAATGCTGCACAAAGACGTGAAGCGTTTGGATTTCAGCACGCTGCTTCCTGACATTGTAACGATTGCGGACGAGGTGGATGCTCAGTTGAAACAGCAGATGCTGCGGTTCATGGCTGAGTGATCGGATACAGTGCCGCGACGTTGCAACGAGTGAATGTGCTCAACGTCACTCCCAATGGCCGCCACAGAACATTTTGGACGTCGGGAGCGGGTCCCGCCGCTGATTCAAAGGGCCACATTTATCTACTCGATGGTAACGGTACGTTCGACAACACTTTGAATCCCTCCGGCTTTCCGATCAACGGCGACTTTGGCAATGGATTTCCGGAGCTGTCGGTGAGCAGGGAGAAGCTTTCGGTTGCCGATTCCTTCAAAATGTATGACACCCGGCGAATCCAGCAGGGATGAAGATCTCGGATCTGGCGGCCCTCTCATTCTGCCGGACTTCAAGGACGCTTCGGGCAATACTTCGCGACTTGCGGTTGGCGCAGGAAAGGACAGCCGCACTTGCGTAAGTTCAGCACTGAAAAAGACAACGGAGTCTATCAAGAAGTAGGCCGCGCATCGGTCGGAGGAGTCTGGGCCATGCCGGCGTATTTCAAAAAGCCGGCCGGTTTATTTTGGGGCCGTCGGTGATTCTTTGAAAGCTTTTTCCATTGCAGATCCAAAGCTCGTTCCTAGCCCGGCTTCGAAGACAGCCACGACTTTCGCTCATCCAGGTCCACACCGAGCATTTCGGCGAACGGTACTTCCAATGGAATCGTTTGTGCGGTGGAAGCTCGAGCCCGCTATGCGGGGGTCCTTCATGCTTACGACGCAAGCGACCTGGCTCTTTCGATCCGATACTGTGGCGCTCTTCTTAGCTAGTGTCCAAAACGGGACAGCACAGCTTCCATCTCCATGCAAGCATAAGTACATGCCGCATCACCTTTGCGGGCACTGTGATTGTCTTAATGCTCCAGTCAAGGCCGACAACGGCTTGACTGACGGTGCCATCGCCAGCTCAGAAAGTAACTGGATAAAGCGCAACGTTCGTATTGTTGTTGTCGATGACTTTCCCGCGATTCTTCAATTGGTGAAGAGCATCCTGAATGCTCACGCGGGCTTTGAGGTGGTCGGTGAAGCGCGCGATGGCTATCATGCCGTAGCGCTGGCCGAGGCCCTGAAGCCAGATGTGATCGTTCTTAATGTGACCATGCCCACGATGTCGGGTTTTGAGGCCGCTCGGCGCATTCGGAGTCGCTTTCCTGATTGCGCCATCGTAATACTTTCTTCCCACAAGGATGAGCAGTTTATTGCGGAAGCTCGAAAGGCTGGAGCGAGAGGCTACATTGAGAAGTCGGATGCGGACGAACAATTAATCCGCGCGATCGAATCAGCGGTGAAGGGCGAAGAGTTCTTCGTTGTCGAATGAACTTCTCTATACAACACCTGAGGAATAGGAAATCGCTATGCTTAACAACTCCCATCAAACAGCCGCCGAGTTCCACGATCTCGCCGCGCTCGCTCATCGCGCGGCAGCTGTACATCATGGCAAGGAGGATCACCAGACCGCGCGAACACTCAAAAGTGGCGTTGGAATATTCGAATAAGGCCTCACCACCGCTAAGAGGAAGCCGTGAAGAAGCCGGCCAATGAGCCTCACACGAAAACCTAATGATCAAGGTCGTTTCAGCAAATGCCACGTTAATACCATGGCCCTCCGGACTGACGGTAGCCGGGCCTTAGGAGGAAGAAATGGATAAGTCCAGCCGCCGCGTGATTCAGTTCCTCGAGAAAGAAATCAAGACATATGCGGCCCTCTCTCTATTCTTTATGAAGAAGGGCATCAACGAGCGTGGGAGCGTGGGAGACAAACGAATCCTTCTAAGCCCCACATACTACAAGGATAGAGTGAAAGAGGCCAAACTACTCGTAAACGAACTTAGAAAAGGGTGACAGCTGGCGTGGTTGACCAAGTGCAGGATCCTCTGCCAGAACCCGCCGACGCCCTCTTCGCGAGGACCTGCTAGGGGCGGACGTTGCCAATTCGCTGTCGTATTCTCTCCGACTCGACAAGCTGCTGGCATCACTTTGCACTTTGTTCTTCTGATTTGGTCCTTGAATGTAGGCAACTTGGCTCATACGGTCCCGCTCAAGTGGTCCAAATCGGAACATGTAAAGCCCGTTTTGGGAAATCGCACTAAGGGCGGGGTCGTCGGCAAAAGCGGGACGAATCGATTAAGCGTACGCAAAAGTGAGGATTCCCAAGGAACGATGAGATTTATGTGGCCGAACATTTCTGATGGTTATCGAAATGCTCGAAAGTGCTCTCTGTGGGACGCGGAGGGCATTTGAAAACGACATTATTTTGTTTGGTGGTCCTATTCTTCGCGGTCGGTACGAGCGCCCAGGTCATTCCCAACGCAGTCAAACAAGAGCCAATCGAAGTCTCACGCCCGGAAATAACATCGAGTCTAATCGAGCCGGGCCAGCCAGTCTCGATCTTGCCCGATGCACCGATCGCCAAACCAGATATGCGAGCCTGTCCTCACAATGCTGCAACGTGCGGATATTAGCTTCGGAAAGGTGTGATTCGGAGGTTTAGTCAATGACGATAAGAATCAAGTACATCGCAACGGCGATGGCGTTCGCTGGGTTGCTGAATGGTCAAACAGCTATTGCGCGAGCTCACAGCAAAAAAGAAGAGAAGGTAAGCAGCAGTCGGATAGTGGTCATCGCGCATAAGGTGAAGGGCCAGATTCAATGTGAGATTGATTCTACGAAATATACGCAGAGAGAGTGTGGTTTCGTTCTTGGCGAACTGCGGTTGACACATGAAGCGAATGCCCAGATCGCGCTATTAGTGTCGGACGACACGGAGCTATCGACCATCGTTTGGCTGGCACGGAAGGCAGTTGACGCTGGTTTCAACAACATCCGAAACTACATCTATCGGAGGAACGGGCAGATGGCGGCGATTCAATTTGGCCCCGTCGCCAAGATCGATCTCAAAGATTTTCTAGTTAATCGACGTGCTTACGCTGCCGAAGACGATCTGTACCTTGCGGCTAGTGGACTGGTTTGTGATCGCCGTTATTTTCAGCTTCGACAACTTTGCCGCTGTAAAGACGGACCCGGATCCGTGAGCCTACGCTGTAATCCATATTGTCAGTATACTCGCTGCTATCTGCCTGAGGTGAAGGTCGGCGGTGACGTTTTGGATGGCATTAGGAGGTTCGAATTCATTGCGGAGGGACGCGACTGCCTCACTCTGCCTGTAGCTCACGGCCACTCGTCGAGAGAACACAACGGGATGTGTGCTGAACAGCACAGTCTGTGAATCTGCCAAATGATAAAAAACCTGCGTGGAGGGCTCCATGCCTGAAGAATCGACAAGTACTCAAAAAATCGTCACTGCGGATTTAGATGCTCAGGCGACTCTGGAAGACGCGTCAAACGTTCAACGTTGGGAACCCGGTCTAAAGCCCGGCCGAACTGGGTACAGCCTAGCTGGTGCGCGAAGGCACTCACGCGCAACGTTGTCAACGCGGCAATTCAGCGTGAAGCCCAAACTAAGCCTTCCGGCGTGGCACAAGCCGTACGCCCAGGCTTTGCTAACAACGGAACCACAGACATTGGCGAGACTACTAGCCGTCGCCGAAAGAGCTTTCTTCGAGCGCATTTTGGAATTAGGACACGAAAACGCCTCGGACGAAAGAGAGGATATAAGCCGTGCTATCGATGTGGTCCTGGACCTAAAGGATAAGGCTCTGGCAAATTCAAGGATTTCGACCGCAGACACGATTCAGAGTCTGAGTTAGGTGCGATGATAGCAACGAACGGATTGCGAATCCTCGAGGATGTCAGTTTGCCCGAGGGGCGACGCCAAAGACTTTTTTGCAACCTCTCTGACACTGCCACCAAGGATTTGAACGCAATCGAGGTTGTACTTCGATACCCGCACCATGCTGTTATACATTTTGAAGGTCAAGCGTGTATGGGCATATTTGTGGTATGCGCCGGTCGCGTGAAGTTGAGTGCGACCTCCTCCGATGGAGGAATGATAATCGTCAAGTTTGCGCGTCCGGGCGAGGTACTTGGATTGCCAGAATGCATTGCGGGGAGACCATTCGGAACACGGGCGGCGGCATCCGAATCATGCACGCTCATATTCATCGAACGCGCAGATTTTTTAAATCTGTTGAACAAGCACACCGACGCTGCGGCGCAAGTCATTCGAGAGTTGAGCGATGGCTATCTGTCGTTGATAGACAACGCGCGAGAAAACGGACTGATGCCTTCCGCCAGCAAGAAATTGGCGAGATTCCTTCTACGCTGGTGCAGAGCCAACGGCGATAGCGGATCCTCTGCGACGCTGAGCCTCACTCACGAAGAAATTGGTCAAGCAATCGGGTCTGCCCGTGAAACAGTCACTCGACTGCTTTCCGTATTCAAGAACAAGCAGCTTATCCGACTATACCGTTCTTCGATCCTGATTACCGATAGTGCGGGACTAAACAATTACGCACGATGGCTGCCCCACGAATTGCGTGGAACGCCTACACGACAATCGAGACCTTCACAAGCGACTTCGCAGCCAGAATCCAACCGCTGACTTCGCCCGCTTAGTACAAAACTTAGCGCGCACTATATCAAACTCGACGCCGTTTAAAGCGCTCCTTCAGACCGTTGGCTAGCGACTTAGCGCGACACTTTAGCTTCGCGCACGACGCCAGCTTCACCGCGGTGTCAAGCGAGATATTGATCGTGGATCCACGCGTAGGTTTTCTCCAGCCCCTCGCGGAGCGTGGTGTCCGGTTCCCAATGCAAATACCGCTGAATGAGCGTGTTGTCGCTGTTGCGGTCGCTCACGCCCTGGCGTCCTCTCTAGGAGGACGATAGGTTGACGTCGATCCGGGAAGCCGCGGGCTGACTTTAATTATATAACTACATATTACCACAACACCTTCTCTCGCCCCGTGCGCAAGTCCCGGCCAAAAGCAGACGTCCGACAATTTTGTTACACGGAGAGAAGGCGGCCGAAGAAGGATCTATAGCGGCGGAGTGCAAGACGGAGATCCTCGGTTGAGACATTATCGCCGCGATCCCATTGGCCCTCAAGGTTTTCTCTTTCCGTCGCAAACATTTCAGCCAGGCGCTTCATCGCCACTGCGACGAGACTATCTGCCTTCTCTACCACGCGTCGAGGGTCGTCGACAAAACTCACTTGGATCGCATCCCAGCGGGCGCGAAAATCCTTCGCCTCTTCGAGCGAAAAGAGCGGCGTCGCCGGCTCGTTTCTAGCCGGAGCGGCTGCGTCGCCGGCGCATGAAGCACCGCCAACGTCGAACCTTGAAGCAGCGACAGCTTGCACCTGTGGTCGCGCGCCGACACCGGGCATCATCGCGGTCGTCAGGCCTGCATCCGTATCTTCTTCTTTTACCTTAGTTGTTTCGTTCACTGGATTCCTCCCTTGGTGACTTGCCCTTCCGATGACCCAACATACCTCTTCGCTTCAGAACTGGAATTTATGGAGCTGTCTTCGCGCGAGCCATCTCTGGCTCACCGACCAGCTCATCAAAAAGGGTCCGGTAATGGATCATTGCCTGGCGTAGGTCTTCCGTGGTGGCTTGGCCATCACGGACCGCGATTTCATGAGCGGCCCGGTAATTTTCCACAACGAGTGGATGGTCCACAGAGATGTCCGCCGAGCGCTGTTCAAAATCACTTACTGAATAACCGCGGGCGGACATCACGTCGCCGAAGAGTTGGTCGGCCTGGCTTACCGAACTCTTAGGGTCGTCAACGAACTGGGCCTGAACATTGCGCCAGGACGCCATATAGAGCTCCCGGTCGCTCAGCGCAAGCGGCCGGATCGCGAAACCTTTGACACGTTTCTCTCGCTCTTCGAGCCCAGCTTCACCCTGCCGTTGGCCCCCGCTTTCGTGGACGGCGCGGGCATATTCAGGTCCGAATCGTGCGCGTAGTCTTTCCGTTCGGCGTTTACGAGTAAAAAGCCAAATCGCAATACCTGTGAGCACCATTACGGCGACAGCGATGATTATGACCATTTGCGTCGTGCTTACCGCTGGTAGGTTCATGACCTGTTTCCAGTCCTTGGTTGATTCCTTGACGTAAATCTAAGAGTCGTGATGGTTCCTTGTTTGAATCAGTAGCGTTCTCACGGTTTTTCGACGACTTTTTCGACCTGGCCGATTTTCTCTTGGACCTTCCCGGCTATCTTTTCGCCGATACCTTCGCCCTCCAAGGCGGGATTGTTCGTCACTTGGCCCATCTTCTCTTTAATCTTGCCCTTCACCTGGTGAACCTTGCCTGCGATCTTATTCTCAGTACTTGGCTTCATCTCGTCGGCTCCTTTTAAGCGATTCGAATTCCGGCGCTGTTCTTAGCATCCTTTGGTTGCCCGGCAGTCAGAAAACGTGCTCCGAACGTATGGCGCCGTGCGACCTGTCCAGGAAGGCACCTCTAGTTCTTAGCACCAAAAGATGTTAGTTCCTCCGCCAACGGGCGTATCTCTAACGTGCGGGGGTCGAGCCCTACTGTGAATGGTTCGCTGGCCAATGTCTGTGCGGTTCCGGACACAATCCAGCGTTTAGCATGCTCGTCTCTGTGCCCTTTTCAAAGCGGGTTCGAGATGACGCCCGTCGTATACGCGGCCACGAGAGATAAAACAGAAGACGAATGTGTCTCGATGTGGACAGATATCCCTCTTCGACCCTTCTATTCTGGTGACGCGGAGGAAGCGTAGCAAGTTCAACGAGCTGCATTTGATAAAAAGAAAATCACATGGCGGAGTTAAGAGTCGCGAGATACACGGAAATCGTTGCCACTATAAAAAGACGTTATCGGGATACATGCAACATCGCGATGGCAAGTTGAAATCCTGAAAGGAGGCTTTCGATGCTACTGGTAATTATAATTCTGCTGCTGTTGTTTGGCGGAGGTGGCGGCTACTACGGGTATTCCAGATGGGGCTCAGGCGGTGGCTTGGGGATAGTCGGAACGGTCGTGCTCATCGCGGTGATCTTATATTTTCTCGGTGTTTTGCGTTGATCTTGTCAGGATAGATCTGAGATCGAGGTAAGGGTATTCGTGCTGTGCCAGTTAAAGGCTTCTCAGCGGGACTCGCAAATCGATTGAGCTAAAACGGATAAAGGTTTATGAAGCAAAGCACTACGGACAAAGCAAGAGGAGAATTTCACGAAGTGAAGGGTAAAGTTAAAGAGAAGGTTGGACGAGCGACGAACAATCCCGACTTGGAAGCCGAAGGCCGAGGCGAAAAGATAGGCGGAAAAATCCAAAAGAAAATCGGCCAAGTGGAGAAAGTCCTCGGAGAATAGTTAACGACCAGAAGGCGACTTCGTCACAGTGAGACGAATGCGCGTGCATCGAATGGGATTGGGAGCTGCTCTAGTGACAAATTCGTTTTGCCTAGGGAAGGGCAAGCGTAGGATGCACGAGCCAGAGGCGCGAATCGGAAATTCCAGCCAGATTCGATCAATCAATACGAAAGAGGAGGAAGAGTTTTATGCGAGTACAAATGAATTTACAGCAATGTGTCTGGGTTCTGGCGGTGATGCTGGGTACTGGCGCCACCATAGGCACGGTACGGGCTGCGGCGCCTCAGTCATCAGAGGACCACGCTCAGAATCAGGATTATTCTAAAAACAAAAACTACCAGGTAGGTATGCGCGATGGCAGGGATGACAAAGCGCA
>Ga0187855_10000678_pt1 | contig 29170 bp, 25 predicted proteins | sample June2016WEW_8_10_2_FD_132969 | JGI IMG/M metagenome (GOLD analysis project Ga0187855, IMG submission 132969) | Peatland microbial communities from SPRUCE experiment site at the Marcell Experimental Forest, Minnesota, USA - June2016WEW_8_10 | ecosystem: Environmental > Terrestrial > Soil >...
AAAAACACCATGAGCACGGCGATGGCGCGCAACACGTCGAGATTGGCGGAGTTCCTGGACACAGGCAGACTTGGGCTTAGTCGAACCCGAAGGTGCCCTTCACTTTACCCCAAAGTTAACCCCGCCTCAATTGAAAGGGGAGGTGCGGCCACCGCTTGACGTTGTGGCTTCACAGTGCGCCGGAGTTGGTTTTGAAAGCTTAAGCGGCATCGGTGTACCTACCCCCTGTCTGTTGCGAGGTCGCCGAAGTAAAGTGTTTTTCGAGAGACCGTAGGCGTTTATGGCTGGAGGTAAATATCTTAGCAACCCGCAGTAAATCGTAAGTTCAAGGAAGCATTATCTACCGTGTCGCTGCTGCTGTCGTAACGCGGTACAAATTTATCGAGGCGTCCGGAGACGTGAAGTCAATGCTGTTAGGCCCAATCCGGGAAAAAGCTCCACCTCCCTCCCCACAGCTAATGTCCGTGCCACTTGAATAAAGGGAAGACTCCCCTCGAACCACCCCCCTATACATCGATATGTCCAAAACTGTTTTCGATTTGACATTTGAAGTGATCACACAGCTCCCCTCTGGAAAAAACTCGACTGATTGCAGTCCGTCCTTGGTCATCCATTTTCCATAAAAAAACTTGTTTTCTGCCGCCCGTTCTGCGGTAGCCGCAGCAGCGTTTTCGGGTCTATCGTCCGAGGGTGGGGCGTGGGTGCAGTCGTAATAAGAGGACATACCGTCGCGGAACTTGAATTCTCGGGGAGAAAGATAGCTAATTGTCCAGAAAGGCGGTGGATCGCCACTGCCGATCCTGATTTGGCTTGAAGCGACAACAGAATAAGGAGTTACTCCGATGACTTCAGGAGCCCAATACCGCAGATGTTTCGCCGTAGGCGTCCAGAACTCCGCAGTGAATGTTCCGTTTGGACTAAATACAAACCGATGGATGCCCTTATGGCTGTCGGTGCAATACCAGCTTTGACCGATGAGATTCTTGCTCGTTGCCGTATCCGCGCCGGCTGCTGGGATTGACAAACTAACGGTCACAAAGAAGGCAGTTAGAAAATTATAGTAGATACCCAATATCGACCTCCCTTGCAGTCTCGATAGTACGATACACCCAATAATCGGACACTGGCTTTCGACGCTGCTATGCAGATTGTGAGGAGGGAAATGCTCTTCTAAACGAGATACCGGGGTAACTGTCGAGAACAGGACAACTCGCACTCTATCTGAACCGGATGGAATATGTTCCTCGGGAGTCGGCCAGCATCCGGCAACCGTATTGGCTCCGCCACTTGGCCGTATAACGCCCTATGCGCGGATGTGGCAGTTGGGTTCCGAGCGGATCGTCGGCAACTCTTCCACGATCACCTCGCTAATTGATCTACCACCAAAAACTTCCAGTCGGCGGTTGACTATTCGTTTTTTGTTCGCCTACACTGACTGGCATGCCGGAAGAACGTGAACGTGGTGCACTGCTCATAGCCGGCTGCCTGATTGCAGCCATTCGGCTGCGGGGAGAGCCCATCCAGCCAAGCCCCAAGTTGAAGGCAACCATTTACGATTCCGTGCAGCTTGCAGTGCTGGTATGGCGGGAGATACAGGCACGCGGAGCGAAGCCGGTAAACTGACGATTGCACCGGGGGAATTTTGATGGCTGACACGGCTTTCTTCAGCCCAGAAGTCTTCGTATTTCTGCGGCAGCTAAAGCGGCACAACGACCGCGAGTGGTTCGCAAAGAACAAGGCGCGATACCAAACGTCCATTGTCGAACCAGCGTTGTCGTTCATCAGCGGATTTGCGCCCTACCTGGGCAGGATCAGTCCCCACTTCGTCGCCGATGCGCGGCCTACCCGCGGCTCCCTGTTTCGCATCTATCGCGACACTCGCTTCTCACCTGACGGGCGTCCTTTCAAAACTCACGTCGGCATTCACTTTTCTCATGCCAGCGGCAAGGATGCTCATGCGCCGGTTTTCTATCTGCACCTTGAGCCAGACAGTTGCTTCGTTGCGGCAGGCATCTGGCATCCGGACAATCGGGCTCTGACCAGAGTGCGGACGGCTATTGCGCACGACATGGAGCAGTGGGCCAAAGTCCGTAAGAAGCTGATTCTTGAGGGAGACAAACTATCGCGGCCGCCGCGTGGATTCGATGCCAATCATCCCTTTATCGGCGACCTGAAGATGAAGGACTTTGTCACGTCGGTTCCGCTCAGCGAGGAGCAAATCTGCAGGGCCAAATTGATGCGGGATTTTGTCTCCGCATGCCGAAAGATGTCGCCATTGGTGGAGTTCACCACCAAGGCTTTGGGGCTGAAGTTCTAGCGAGGCGTGAACCAATGATAGAGGCCGAGACCCTAAAGTCGATCGCCACGCAGCTGATGACCGGTACTTCGGTTAGCGTGGGCGGGAAATCCACACCCGTCCGCCGCACAAGTCGACAGCATTTGAAAACCGCCGCATTCAGTGTTGAGGGTCACGAATATGAAGCCATCGAGCAGAATCCGGAGAAACCGAGTCGATGGGGACAGTTGGCTCGCAGCGGTCATCAGGTCGTGCAATTCAAGGACGCAGAAAGCAACAGGTTCGTGGCGGTCGTTGTCGATGTCGAGGTCACGTTCTACAGCGCTAGCAAGAAACGGTCCTGATACCCTTCCCTAGCATTTGCCTGAATCGCTCGCGTGACGGTCGCTGCTAGAGGAAGAAGAGGTGAGACTCGCATCTGCAATCGGTGGATCCAGAGCCGACAAGGGGAACGGAGGCTCCCTCAGCCAATCTGATGTCTTCCGCCCACAGATGTTCCAAACGTCGAATATCGAGGCAGTACCAGATTTATTCGATACTGGTATGCGCTCTCAAGTAGTCGATGTGCCAGTGGGGCCGACGTGAGAGCTTGAGATGATGGGCTTTGCGGGCACGGACGCCTCCCGGTCCACATCCCCGCAGTCATCGCGGGTCATGTCGAACCTTGTGAAACCATATTCTGGGGACTGGTCGCGATCTTAAGCGCTTCCCGTTCGATGCCGTTTAGGATGCCCCTGAAAACGATGGCGTGAAAGGGCAGCACGCTGTACCAGTAAGCCAAGCCGAACAAGCCTCGCGGGCGAAATAACGCCGACTGGTGCAAAACACATTGGCGATCACTGAGCGCCTCAATCCGGAACTCAAGCAGCGCTTCACCCGGTAGCTTCATCTCGGCGCGCAAGGCCAGGCGGCGGTCGCGCTCGAAACCCACCACGCGCCAGAAGTCCAGCGCCTCTCCGTATCCGACGACTTCTGAATCCCTTCGCCCTCGTCGCAGCCCCGGGCCGCCAACCAATTGGTCTATCCATCCGCGGATCTTCCAGAGAACATCGGCGGCGTACCAACCGTTCCCACCGCCAACCCTGCACACGGATCGAAAGACCGCCCACGCAGGTGCTTCCACGGTGATCTGCCGAACGTCACGAAAGACGGTTCCTCCTGCCCAGTCTGGGTCGCCTGGAATGGGACCAGCCATCGACCAACCGGTTTCCACGTTGTGTTCAGCCATCTTGTTGAGAGCCGCGTGTATGGCCTCGCGGACGCCGAGAAGTTCCTGCGGGATGAGACCAGCGATGCGATTATCCCGACAGACCACCGGATTCTTCAGTCCTTCCGCCAAAGGGCTGGCAATGGTGTTGCTCAAGGGTGTGATCAGCTGAATCCAGTAAGAGCTCAGGCGTGGCGTCAACACGGGTACGGGAATAATCAGACGGCGCCGTAGGCCGAGTTCTTCCGCCATGATGCGCATGATGTCGCGGTAACAGAACACGTCCGGTCCGCCAATGTCGAATACGCCACCGGCGGTCTCCGGTACTGCGAGAACACCGACTAGATACCCGATTACATTTCTGACCGCGATCGGCTGGCACGGGGTGCTAACCCATTTCGGGGTCACCATGATCGGCAATCGCTCCACCAAGTAGCGCAGGATTTCAAAGGATGCCGAGCCTGATCCAATGATCATGGCCGCGCGCAGGACCGTGACAGGCACGCCAGTTGAGGCAAGCGCCTCCTCCACTTCGCGGCGCGATGATAGATGTTCGCTCAAATCCGGGCCGGTCTCGCCCAGTCCACCGAGATAGATGATTCGTTTGACTCCGGCGTTCTTTGCGGCACGGGCGAATGTCAAAGCTAATTGATGATCGTGCTCGGCGTAGTCCGATCCCGCAGACATCATGGAATGGACGAGGTAATACGCTGCCTGACATCTTTCCAACTCGCGGGTCAGAGACGTTTCGTCGGCCAGGTCCGCCAGTCTGATTTGAACGTTTGGATCAGTGGCCCAAGGGCGATTCTGCAGTTTAGCTGGTGACCGCACCAGACACCGGATTGCGTAGCCGTGATCGAGCAAACGAGGGGCAAGGCGGCCACCAATGTACCCAGTTACCCCGGCTATCGCTACGCGTTCAGATACAGACACATAACTCCTTCGCAGCTGAAGGTCCTGAGTTGGCCCGCACTTCAGTGCCGAATTGTCACCCAGCATCTCCTGCCCAGCAGGCAAATAAGCACAAATTTCCGAAGAACCTTGGTGGTGGTGAAGTCATTACGGTCCGCGACGACAAAAGCACTCACGGCCTGCCCAGCGCTGGCGGGAGGAGAACCCGAGTGAAATCAGTGAAAAGCTTATGGCGATCGGAGACGGGCAGAAATCCCACGAAAGTCGGGCGATTCTGGATGAGAGCACCAGAAAGGCCGCCCCTCCCCCAGAAGCGGCCCACACCCGAGATCACACTCCACAAAATGGCGCATGTGAGACAGGCGTATTAAGTATCTCTCAGGCGACCGCAAAAGCAAATCGATTCAAGCGGGACAGATCCACCCATTCAAGGTTTCAGTGTCCCGTATTTTCTTTGTGGGCTTTGCCAAGGTGGCGTAAGAACTCGTCGGTCAGGACTGTTCCCTTTTCTTCGGGGGTGGTCCCCAATGTCGGTTCCAGAAATATCTCGCCGCACCCGGAGCACTTCCACGCCACGACGATGCCTCCGAGTTGGCTTAACGCAACGAGATGCTCCACGCCGACATTCTACGCTGTTCGCCCTTGCCTCAAACCCGCGGAAACTGAACCAGCGACGAGGTGATTTACTCTTAACGCGCCTGCTTTACCATCTCGACGAACACTTCTCTGGTTTGTGAGGGGTCGCTCACTTCCCGCAAGAATGCGACCCGAGTTCCCTTCACGCCATCCTGGGTTTTCAGGCGCAAATGGAAGCCGAGGCGATCGACCGAGGTCATCTCTGCTTCCTGTGCCTCAATGCCAGCAAACCGCTTGGCGAGCAGGATCAGCGCATCCTTATGGTCGGCATTCATGTGCTGCATGATGTCGCTCTTGTGCTCAGCCAGCGGATCGGATTGGGCTTGGCAGTATTCCAAGGCGGTCACCCATCCCATCGCGCCAAAGCCGCCCACGTAATAAACGTCCAATACGTCCAATTGGTAAATGAAGAAATCGTCAAAGTCGACCCAGTACTTGCTATCTGGGTAGCGCGCCAGATAGATGGTACGCGCGGCCTCCAGCTCTGGCTCCGGTATTCTGCGGACACTCCCTATCAACGTAACTCTGGATGAACCGAGGGGGTCTCCGCTGGCCCCAGGCTCTGTCACAAACAGGCTGGCGCGTGGGTCCGCCTGCAGATTCTGCGTATGCATGGCCATCGTGCTGATAAGGAAAACTGGGCGCCCCTGGCCGTCAAGCGCATAAGGCATCAATGATCCGAAGGGGAAACCGGGTTGTTTCCGGGACAGGGTCGAGAGACTCCCAATTCGGCCCAAATGCATCAACGTGCGTGCTCGCTCGGCGAACGAAGGCTCGGGCACTGCAGGCTGACTGCTCGTCGCGCCACTCGCGTGTTTTCCGAAGGATGAGGAAGACATTGCTGAGCACTCTCTTGGTTTGCAACGGATTATGCGACCGCGTCTTTCTGCTTTTGGTTCTCGTCCCAACCCGCCGTCAAGGGCGTTGACAATTTCTATTCTAGGATCACGAGAATCCTTTCAGGAGACACGACCGTTGGAAAGTGTAGCAGCAAGAGCTGGCGATAGAACGGCATAGATAAGGCAGGTGAGAACACTCGGAATCGCAAGCCGCTCCCGCCTCTTGCTGGCCTACTTCCAGCATACCGAACCCGAGTCGGGAGCTAACGGTAACGCAACGTGGGGCTAACTGACAGTAAGTCGGAACGTGGTTCCAGGTGGCCAAACGCTCAGTTCAGTACGTGATAATCCGGTTTATCACGTAGGGGATAAACACGGGCGGGGGCGGGGGTGACAAGCCCCCAAATGGTGTTGATTTGGGCATTTATCTTTCCCCTTGCCCGAAGTATGAAAGTCTGCCAAGGTACGCTAACCAACCCCACGAACCACTCACGGGAAATCTCCCATGCCAGACAAGCAACAAATCTATAACCTCAAAGTGGATTCCTCTGGCCGCATCGCGCTTCCCTCGGAAGCTCGCCAGCGCCGCCACATCTGCACTGGCGACACGGTCGTCGTTATTGAAGACGACGACGGGCTGCATATCAAAACGCGTGAACAGCTTCTTGCCGAGGTGCAGGAACAGTTTGCTCGTCACGTCCCGCGCGGGGTCCTCCTCTCGGATGAGATTAATGCCGAGCGCCGCTCTGAGATCGAGCGTGACTAGCGTTGTCCTCGACGCATCGGCCGTCATCGCCGTCCTGAATTCCGAGCCTGGAGCCGAACTTGTCCTCGGTGTTCTGGCGGGCTCTGTCACTCCGCCGTTAACTACTCCGAGGTTTTGAAAAAAACCATCGAACGGTGTCAGGCGATCCGTCCCGTTGCCGCTCTCCTGCAGGGCTATCGCGTGGAAATAGTTCCTTTCGATGAGACGCTGGCCACCACGAGCGCTGAGCTCTATCCGCAAACCAAAGAGCATGGGCTGTCCTTTGCGGATCGCGCCTGCCTGGCGCTCGGGGTTCAGCGCAACTGCAAGGTGTTTACGTCCGAAAAACGCATGGGACTCGTCTCACTACCCATCAAAGTAAGGCTCATCCGCAATGCCCACTGAAACTGAAAAAGGCAGGAGCACGGCGTCTGAAGCAAGCCCCCCCGCCGTGCTTCCCGCAGATGACGCGCTGCGAGCGCTCATGACGGTAGCGGCGCTGGCCGAGATTCCGGAAGAAGACATCTGGCTTGCCAAACAGAAAAGCAAACGCACGCGCCGTGCCTATAAGCAAGACGTGCAGCATTTCATGCGCACGCTCAATATCCATTCCTACGACGAGTTACGCCAGGTAGACCATCGCGCGGTCATCGCCTGGGAGCGCATCATGCGCGAAATTGACAAGGCCGCGCCCTCTACCATCCGGCGCAGGCTTGCGGCCCTATCCAGCCTTTTCAAGCACCTTGTGCGCCATGACCATGCCGAGAAAAACCCGGTGGGCGAGGTCGAGCGCCCGGCCATCAACCGCGAGGAGGGCACCACCCTCGCCTTCTCAAAAGGGCAAGCGCGCAAGCTTCTTGATACTCCCGCGGACGTCAGCGTCGAAGGGCTCCGGGACCGGGCTATCTTGTCCGTGGGGCTGCAGGTCGGCCTTCGCCGCGCCGAGATTGCCGCGCTTAAAGTAGGCGACCTGCACCAGAACCGGGGGTTTGATTCGCTGCGCGTGGTGCGCAAAGGAGGAAGGCATGAAGCGCTCGCCATCAATCCGCAGACGGCGCAGCGGATAAGGGCGTATTTTGAAATTGCCGGGCACGCGGCCGACATCGATGGGCCAATGTTCCGTCCCCTTCGCCGCAACCGCAAGAACCAGGTAGCACGGCGGGCGATGAATCCCGACGCCATCGACCGTATCGTGAGGAAGTTTGCAGCGAAGATTGGTCTGGAGAGAGGGTATTCGGCGCATTCGATGCGCGCGACGTTTATAACCACGGCGCTGGAGAACGGCGCGCAGCTCGAAGACGTGCAGAAGGCGGCGGGCCACCGCGACCCCAGCACCACAAAGCTCTATGATCGCCGGGGCTACAATCCGGAGAAAGCAGCAAGCTTCTTCGCGACATATTGAGAGTAAACTGCTGCCCACTGGGAAGACAACGATGGCTGAAAGCTCCGTGCTTCATGGCGGAGACTAAAATTCGAGATGCCAGTGCCTCCGACCGTGGATCAGATCGCTCTGATTTCTTCTGAGCGCAGCGCTGGATAGGAAACAGGACACCAAATGGAAAAGGAATTCGCGCTGGGCTGGGGATAGTGATAGGCCGCAGCTTTGCACAACCACGAACCCTCATATTCTAGTCGCTGGGGATAGGGACTACACTAACCCTTGGTTGGTATGGGCTGACCGCTTTGAAACCCGAAGCTAAAGAGTCTTCTCCCGCGAATGCGGCGTCCGACATATTTTGGCGAGGAATTACGGTGGCGGGGTTCCCGACGTTTTTCTTCGTAGGGGTCACACCACCGAAGTTAAACTGGATCACTTGCTTACTTTATCTTCGACGCCGTGATCCAGCTGTAGCCTTCGGTTTCTAGCATCGCTGTTTCAAAAGGCCAGAATGGCATTCGAGGTGAAATGAAGAAGCCCACCATTAAACGCAAGAACGGCAAGACCGGGGGACTAGACAAGTTTCTGAGACAGATCTTGGCGGGTGTAAGCGTCACAGCCGTCCTCGCTATCATCGTCGGATTGTTTCTGCTTCTCCTAGCGACGTTCGGTAGCTGCGAAACGGCAGCGTCTATTGCTGCTCTCGCGCCTGAGAAAATCGAATGGCGGGGCGTCACTTACACTCACGACCAAATCGCACACGCAATCATGAGCCTTCGGAGAGAAGGCTGCCACGCTGTTGTCACTGCCGAGATCTTTCGTTTTTGCAATGACCGCAAGCTGGGTGGATATTCACTCAACGGTGGATATAGGGTCAACGAGGAGGCTTTTCTCCTGAACGTAAGGCTGCGAAGCTTTGGTCTCCAGGTGAATAAGTTGACCTTGCACTTAAATCCAGGCGTCATCTCGGGGACTCCTGGTGAAGATGGTCCCTACCAAGAAATAATGGATGACCAATCTGACGGCTTCCAACGAGGACGCAATCTGTCAGCCGCCAACATCGGTCGTTGCAGGTAGATTATGTGTTAGACCGCCCAAAGTCTTGGTTAGCGGGTCGCACGGTCCCGATTCACTTCTATGGATTGCTAATTCGAACGGACACCAACATCACGTGCCAAGCGAGCAGTCGCCCGACCAAGATGACCTATGACCTAGAGGAAAACGATGCGCCACCGATCAGTGGGGATGTTTCTATTGTGATCGTCCCTCAGTCGTGGAATCAGATCACTCAGAACCCTGATACAAGGCAATATTTTACTGAGAAGAGAAACACTGCAAAGGCAGCAATCAGGACAAGAAAAACCGAAGAAGCGGGGAAGCATATTCACACAGGGTGGAGCGACTTCCCGGAGGATTATCCTGACGAAACAGTCAACTCCCTTCGGCCGCAGTTTGAGTTCTGCACGGAAGTTGGAGTGACGTGTCAGTGAAGGAACGCCTGGAATTGACTGTCACTGACCGGAGAGACGCGTCCAGAGCCGCTGAACGCCGCCACGTCGATCAGCTCGATAAGCCATCTGTGCGACTGATAACGTCCTTTATCATCCATAATCAAGATGCGCCTGAGTGCCGCCTTGCGACCGTCTGAACCTGAAATCCGGCACACAGCCAAGTCCACTGATTAGCTGTCACGTGCGGACGAGAGAGCGTCCGGCTGATCGGCCGTCAGTCAGGCCCAAAAGATTTTAACCACGAAGTCGTTGTCGCTGGGTCACAATGTCAGGCCTTCGCCTGGGGTTGGGCTTCTGCGGTGTCGCTGCGGTCCGTCTTTCTGGACAGCCGTGTGGATAGGTACTGGCACAACGTGTCCGGTTGTCAGGTTGCAGAACCCGCCTTGGTACGAAGCAGAGCCATGGCGCAGCAGTTGGGTCAGCACGCCCAAAGCCTGATAGGCCAGATTCTGGTTGATGAAGGGTTCCTGTCGGGTCAGCGCTTCAGCTGCGCTGCATGAGGGCTGGTCATCTTCTGTCTCGTCTCTCTTGAGGATCTCCGGGTATAACTCGGCCACCGTGGGAAGGCGATCTTTCTTCTTCCTGTTGGCAGAGTTTTTTGGTTGTCCGAGAATGAATTGCCCGCTGGATGCGTTGTTGCCGAGGTCCAACCAGTACAGTACCCGCGAGTTCAAGACCCACTTATCGATGGCGCGGCGTGCCTTTCGGGTGTCAACGCAGCCGATAACGAAATCAACGTCTGAGCCTTTCTTGAGCTGTTGAATCGTCGCTTGCATGCCCTGCCAGTTCAATCCCCAGAAGAGGTTGATTCGATGCGCTAGGACGATCGCCTTTGGGAAGCCAATCTCCGTTCGACAGAATGGCTGGCGGACGCAATTCGTTTCAGTGACTCTGTCAGGGTCGATCAGGGTCACGGTCAAGCCTCCTGTATGTCCAAAGGCGAGGAGGGCTTGATGGAGGTAAGGAAGACCGGACACTATGGCACTGCCGTTCCCGCCACAGCCGACCACAAGTATGCGAATGGGCCGCTCCAGCAATTGCGGATCGACAGTGTGAGTCATCGCTGTGCCGCCTCCAGTCTTCTCAGGTACTCATTCAACGGCTCCATCTCGATCAGAGCGGACCTGGGAAAGACTTTCTTATCAGACAGGCCCTTCCAGAGAGCTGCCGTACCGCCTTTGCGCGTGGTTAGTCGTCCCGCGCCACCTGGGTGGGTGAATTCGCTTTGAAAGAACGCCTGCTGCCAGGCTGATATCGAAGCGACCGTCACAGATTTAGGGATTCGCATGGTGCCGGCGCAGACCGCGCCGTTGCTGTCGATGTTCCAGTAGGGTGCTGCCGCCAGACTTGTGTCCGGATCAGGCCGGTGGTTGTTGGGGAGTGCCCGGACGAACAGAACTCCGGCCCAAACCACAAACAGCAGGGCTGGATGCGGAAAGAGCTTGCCCGAAATGCCGGCAAGCTCAGATCCGGCACGGAAGAACATCGGCCGCACGGCTGCGGGCGTCCACCATGCGATCAGCTCGGGAGTCCGAGCAACCACGTGTTCGGGCAGGAATTCTGCCGGACAATTAGTTCCGAGCTGTTTGGTCAGCTCCCGCAGGGCTGCCGTGCTCAGGAGTTGGCCGGATCCAAGTAGTGGAGTGCCGTCGGTCTCGTTCTGGACCACACCGTGGACGGTCGCCATGTGTCGATTTCCGTGATCGTTCCTGTAGAGGAGCACGGCCTGGTACAGCTTCAGTTCGAGTTCGCTGCCGACATCGATGCTGAATCGCATGTTGGTTTCTCCCGCCCGTCAATGAGGGTCTTGATACGCCCCGTCAGAACGAGCACCCGTATCAGCGTCTCAATCGCGGCTAATGCCTGTCGCACGCTGGCTGGATCGTTTGGACGAAGGGGGACGATGAGGTTGGGTTCCGGCGTCTCCTGGCCCCAGTGTTCGCATTCGTCATCGAAACATGCCATGACGGCATCGCCAGGTCTGAAGTACAGCAGGACGGCGGGCAGGGGAAGATCCAGAGAGTGGTAGCTGCGCTGGGATTCGAGCCAGTCCTCATCTAGGCGAGGTCTTTCCATTGAGTGGGAGACGCGGTGCAGTTCTAGGGTCGTTTCGACCAGTTCCTTTAGGGACGGTTCAGTCGGTGCCGGGAAGGAATCCAAGGATCGTGGGGACTCTGCCGGTGTGCGGCTCTTGAGGCACTCCGGCAGGTCCTTGTCGAGCTTGGGGATCTCGTAGGAATCGGGGTCTTCCTCTCCTTCCGCCCATTCGACCATCTGCTCAATCCGGTTGCGGGCGTCCCAATCGTCATAAACCCGAATCCAGCGGTACAGGGCTTGCCGGAAAGTGTCGTAGAAAGCCACTCCCATACCGGGATGGCACCGCTCAAGTTCCTCAATCGCCGTCCCAATGCCTAGCGGAAACGACGACTCGGTTTTGAGGACCAGAAAGAGTTGGCCATTGGAATCGGCGCCGGAATCCGAATAACTGGTGTCAACGATGGATTCGCCGAGAGTCAGGGACAATTCAAAGTGCTCTGCAATGATCTCCTGGCCGTGGTCTCGGAGAAAGCGGCGAAATACGGAATCAACCAGTGCGGCAGGAGTTCTTCCTGCCGCGATCCAGTCGGATTCAGTGGCGAGACCGGTTTCGACGAGGCTCTGAGCCAAAACGGTCAGATCAGAGCAACCAAAGGTGATCCGGCTTCCGGCGTGAGCCGCTTCCAGCCGGGGAATTCCGATCACCCCGGCGGGATTGGCCAGATACCGGACTGAGGAAACACGGGATCTCCGCTTCCTTGCAGGGAGAGAGCCCGAGCGAGAGCACTGCTTGCTTCTTGCGAGTCTGGGCATTCGAGCAACTCCGGCATCAGTCTGGTCAGAGGGGCGGCGCTGGCCTGACGACTCTCTGATTCGCGGATTTCCTGTAAGAGCGATCTTTTGTTGGTGTCCGTCATCTCATCAGCCCTTCGATCCGATGGCCCGCTCGAAGGTGTAACGCAGACGGTCGCCAACCGTCTCAGGTCCGGTAATGGCTGCATTGGTCAACTCGGGAAACTGAGCGGCGTAGAACGAACGGACTTCCTCAATCGAGAGAGTGGCGGCCGGATCGGCCAGCGTGGTTCCGTGATAAACGAATTCGCGTTCGACCAGGTTGATTTTCATGATGCTTCACCTCCCTCCTCTTCGTCGGCTTCTTCTGCAGTTGTCGTTTCCGTCGGCAATTGCGGGGCAAACAGCGAGGGCGCCTCTGGTTCCCGAGGGACAGGTGCCGCCGCTCGTATCGCCGGAGTTGCCGGACTCGTCGGGCTGGATGGCTTAGCCGACTTCCTCCGTGCCTCTTCGCGGGCCGCTTTGGCAGCCGCTTCCATTTCAGCTTTGGCAGAGGCCAGGGTGGTTTGGAGTTGGATGTGCGCCCCAGTGAATTCCACCAGTTGCTGAGGAAGATCGCGATCGAGTTCCTCGGCTGTGCCGGTAATTGCTAACGGTGTGGTGAGGGCGTTGTCGTCGGTTTCAGACGCCTTCTGCGGAACGACAGTGGCCCTGATCGTATCGCCCTCAACAAGGGAAATGGTCAATAGCAGCCTGCGTTTGCGCAGCAAGGGCATGAGTTCAGTGAACATGAGTTTCCTCCGGTGTGATTGGGTTGCGAGGGTCAGATGAGGAGAGAAATGGGCAGTGACCTATGTGGGGACGGTCATCTTCGCGTGCTTATGGCCCCATAGGCCGGACCACTTCCTGCATACAAAACCGAGCGAGGAGACAATAAAAACCTGGGGGGCCGCTTAATCGATAGTCAGTCGTTGTCGTCACCCTAAGTCCGGATTTACACTTCGCTACATGCCATTCGTCGGCACAATGCTCTTCGAATCCGAGCCCAACAGGGAGTGTTGGCATGAAGCTGGTCATGCCCTCGTTGCTCATCATCTTGGAATGACAGTTCTGGCCACAGGGTTCTCCTGGGTGAGAGGAGAACGTCACGAGCCCAACCCGTCCAGTTGGATTCCGACCGATGGATTTGACAAAGACAGTGTGGCGATCGAGTTGTTCGGTGGAGTAGCTGCAGAGACTCTGAAACTCGGAGACTATGACGCGATGGCACACGGTTCCGACGTTCGCGCCTGGCGGGACCTACGTTGTAGTTCCTCCAGCGATCACTATATCCAGCAAGCCATCGGGATTCTTAAGGAACGGGATGCGGGTCTGGTGCGTGTCTACAACAGGTTGATGCAGGAAAGAGCCCATCCATCATACCCAAGGTTTCAAGATACCGAAGACCACATATGGAAGCAACGGCATCTGACGCAGGAAGACTTTGAGGCTCTCATGTAGGGGCAACTTTAGCTGAGTTTCAGCGCCGACCCACCGCACTGTTCACAACAACCCCCGGGTAGCCCTTCCTGTCATTGAAAACAAAAGGCATTGTAGGCCATTTCAATCGTACACAAATGAGATTCTCATTAAAAGCCCGATGCGCCACACTTTTCGCCCACTCGCACTTCGCAAGATGTGGCTGAGCCGGTACCCGGAAAAGGCATCGGCTGATGGAATGTCAGCCGGTTGTTTAAGGGCAGGCCGGACTCAATGAACGCAAAGTAAGAAAACGGCGAGAATCAAAACATGAAGACCTGCCTACGAAACTGCCGCCATCATTGCGCTAAGCATTTTTCGGCGCTTCGTCTCCCGTTAGTTTAACTTGAGCCCCGTGGTGGATCGGATACGCAAGACAATTGCTTGCGACCTGCGTCAGCACTGAATCTTGCTCGATCCGCCGAGACAACCAGCGGTGCATCCAATAAGAGCCGATCATCGATGTCTTCCTGCGCGGATCGCTCTGCGGAACAATGTAGTGCGGCTTCGTTTCGAGCCCCATGAGCAGTCGACGAAAGTTTTCGGCCAGGGGTATGCCGTATACGATACGTCGATTGCCATGTTTTAGAAGTATGTCGCTGGGCAGACGAACGAGTGTCAAGGCCTCCCTCATTTTTCGCATCAAGGGATTTACTCCCTCGCCAAAGATGCTGTTAACTTTTCTGCCTTGTTTGGAGCGACCCAACAAAGCATCTGCTAACCGGACGGTTTCCTTGCTGAAATGGAAGGATCCAAACCCCTGGCTCGTTCCAAGCTCTTCGTACCGCAGACACACGGAGGTCTTTCCACCAACGACCTCAGCGGGCAGCTTGACGCGGTTGTATTGGCTAGATCCGTTTCCATACAGACTCGTCGTGCATAGCAGCACGAGCCGAGGGATTCTCTGTACTTTCTTCCCCTTCATGCCGGAAGCGATGAGACTTATGTGATCCGCATATTTCTTAGCATAGGCTCGAACAACCTCGGGGCTACCCAAGAAGAGACAAGCCAGCTTGCCTCCTAAAATCGCATTATAGGGGGCAACAGCACCGCATACCATGATGTCCATCATGCCAATGCCAACCCGCTCCGCCTTTCCGAACCGGACAACCCGCTTCAACGCATCCCGAACGTTCGGCTGCTGAAGAACCCGGTGTAATTCTTTTCTGGAGAGAGACTCAAGACTTGTTAAGTCCAGGACTCTCTGGACTTCCAGGAGGGCCGCTAGTCGGTTGCATCGTTTGCTCCGATATAAGTTTGTTTCAGCGAGAGCAATCCAATCTTTGCCGGTGCGTGCTCTGCCGCTCTTGTGAGCGGCGCTTTCCGGACTTTTGCGATGCAGCTTTATCGTCCTCACAGCTTCCGCACGTAGCCTCGCGATTACCTTCGGAGATGTTGCTTTGAGGTCTTTGGCGGTGAGCAGGCCATCTTTAATGAGATCGGCAGTGTAAATTCCCTTTAGAAAGCTCCGGAGTTGCCCGAGTAAGCAACGAATCACTTTTCTGTCGGGATTGGCCGCCAAAGCAGCGACCGCAGTGTCGGAATCCCATCCGATCCACTTGTCACGAATTGACTGTTGAATGACAGAACTTGCCAGAGCTGCAATGCCAGCTACCGGATGATTAGGAACCGCCCGGTCACGAATCAGAATCATGAGATTGCGCCCTGGCACACTGCGATAGATGTTGATCCATGTATGGCGAAAGTATCGCCAGATGTCATTCAATCGCAATCCTGTCTCAGAGCAAACTGCATCTGGAGTTACAAACTGCAGATAGGGATCGATGATTCCTGCCAGGTAGCGTGTGCGCTCATCAGGGTCTTTGTAATCTGTGCCTCGACGCAGGTCGAGAGCGAGTTCTTCGCCGTCCCGAATCACGGAATAAATGGAATGCCAGCCCTTTGAAGTTAGCCGTCTTCGCTCCATCCCTTTAATGAATTCCTGTACGGAGGCCTCACTAAGTTGCGCATCTCGTTCCATCAGGTGTTTCCGGCGAATCCGGTCCTTTTGAAGAACCGGGGATTCATCATGTTTGTCGGGAGGCAGGAGTACGATTTTCGAGCGCCGGTTCTCGACTGACCAACCATGCAAAGCAAGATCAAGCAGCAGGTTCGATACCAACATCAGTCTGAGTTCATCGATGGTCGGCCGCTCAAGATATCCGCAGGCTTCTACCCGCAGTTGCCGGACCTGCTCGGCAAGGTTCTCGGCGGGATGAAATACACGTCTAAGCCGTCGGCAAAAGAGAACTAGTTTGGCCTGAAGACGACCGACATCGGGAGCAATCGGAATGGCTTGATCCACACATTTCAACATGAGGCTCTAGGATAAGAAGGCTGCCACGGCATCACTCCAGATTTGGAGAAAGCGCTTCATTATCTCACGGACTCTCGGCCCGTTTACGAGGCGCTCCGCTCTTGCACACGAAATGAGCAGCAGCAGCACATACTGAAGCGCATCCTGTCGGCCTCCGGCTGCGTCGGTCGAAGCCAGTTGCCGATATGCGCTGGAATAGAAGGGATGGGATTGGTTGATATTCAGCGATAGGAGCCCGTCGCGCAATTGGGCGGAAAAGAACAAGTTGTGCTCCTCGGGGTTGTGAGTGACTGCGAAGCGTAACCCGTGCACTCCATTGTTGCGCTTTCGCAGCAGCTTCAGTCCCGGCAGTTTGTCGTTCAAAGTTGAACTCTCGCGCAGCGACCGTGGAGGTTCTAGCAGGTGGTCCCGTGCCTGCAGGTGGTTTAGCGTGCGACTGCGTGTCCCCTCTCCCTTGATGCTCGCGTATTTCTTGCGTGCGCGGCTGTTAAGTTCGCGAGCAATCCGCTCAATGTCCGGCGTGAGAATCGAAGAGAGCAGTCGAGTGGGATTTATCTTTTGCTTGTTATGTGTCACCCCAAAGAGTTCATCCAACTCGGGAGTAAAGGCGACTTCGCAACGCCACCAGTCGTCGTAGTTCTCTTTGCGCTTTGTGCCCATGAAATACCAACCATAATCGATTTCTCTGCCGGCGCGAACGATCGACACACCTGCATTTTTCGCAATACCGAGATCGTTCTTCTTTTCATTCGAGAAATGATGCCACCTCTCGATGGGTAATTCGGAGAACCGGACGGAAACGAATGAGACCGTCGCGCGCGACTTAACAAATGCCGGCACCATGAGTTTGTATTCGAGCGGGGGACCATAAAGCTTGGCGCCTGCAAGGTTCGCAGCTGATACGAGGAAAAGCGGATCGAACGGCCGGACGTGGATTCCATTGACTTTGATCATCCGGCCTTCGTGGAGGGCCTGGCGGAAGATGCGCCCGAATTCCACCAAGAGCTTGAGTTGGAGTGCCTGAGTAGTGTAGCAATCAAGCCGATCGCACTTGCTAAGCACTACAATGGTACCGCTCCGAGTGCGCGGGCGAATCGAGAGTTGCACCGCGCGTGGCATCGGCACTGCGCGCATTGAATTCGATGCTATTTCGTCCACATCCAAGTAAGTGCTCCAGACTCTCGATGAATCCGTCCAGGTGAACACCTCCAACCGCCGCGCTTGGCTCAACCCCCCGTTCGGGAGCCCCATGCCATAGCGACCCGTTCCCGCCCGTGAGCCGAACCGCGTTGTACCGCCGAACTGAAGCGCAAGGCGCAGCACGGCTGGAGTCATGCCTCTCCCATCATCAGTAACTCGGATAACCGAGTTACCGGCGGGACCAACATTTATCGCATCTTCAATGGTGACATTGACTTGCTTTGCCGATGCCTCCAGGGCATTGTCAACGAGTTCGGCAATGGCCGAACCAGTGCTCTTGTAGCCGGTGTCTCTAGTAGCTTCGATGAATGACCGTACGGCGACTATGGGAAAAGGCTTCACTGGGCCTCCAGCAGCACGGCATCAAGCCAGCTGTGTATGAGATGTAATGAGACGTCGCTAGAAGCGTCAAATATTAGCGTAACTGTTGACATCAGAGGGGTTTGGCACCAGAATTTGTATTCCTCCTGCGAATTTTTGGCTGAACGGAATTCGAACTGTATGTCTGGCTGCGACTTCTGTCTTGGGGGCGTGCAGTCCCCAACCGAAATCCCGATCCTCAAGTGTCTTCGATACACCCCCGAACACTGCGGGGTGCGATGACCCTTAATGATTGGCAGCAAAAGCTGGGGTCGCATTTTTCCGAACTGCACCAGCTTCGCCTCAATCGGCCGAGCGCGAACCCAATCCTCTATGCTCTTGAACACGACCTAACTGAAGTCGAGGTCGCCGAACTCCGCCAACAAATCCATGAATGGTTGAAGTATTCGGGCCCGGCCCATCGCCATTTTTTGGCTTGGGCTGTCTATTCGGCTGAGATTGGGTACCGGTACTCCGGCGAAGAATATTGGACGACGTTCTGCCGCCTTACGCCCGGATGGCAGGACTCCCAAAACAACCGTGATCATATTCGAACTGCATTCGAGGAATTTCACCGAAAGTTCAGCGCTACGCGTCCTCAGGGAACTTGGGCGAAACACTTCACAATTATTTGCTGGCCGATTACACATGCCATCCTGCCCAAAGACTTTCAACGAGAACTCGCGTATGCGCTTTATGAATTGCGCGGCTCCTTCACTCCGCAACTCTTACGCAACCCAGAGTTGCTCGGCCAGCGGATTGAGGGCGCCGCATCGAACTCGGGAGCGCGGTTTCGCGAATTCGCCGAAAACCATGTTCTGGTTGGTCAAATTGCTACCGCTCTGCTTCTGACCGAAGAGGACAAGGAGAAGGCTCTCATCCTTCCCTCAACTTTGGATCGGATTGCAGCCGATCTGGACAAAAACCAACGTTCCAAGGATTGGCTGGGAGATGCCCGACGAAGGGCCGATCAGATCCGAATCCGCGGCCTCTCGCGCACCACAGAAGATGATGGGACGGAACTCGTTTCAGCGACTGGCAGCATTCTGACCCCGCGGCAGAAAGAAATCCTTGAACTCGGTCTAGAACCCAAACTCTTCCTCAGAAGAACGGGACCGGATACCTGGGCTGTCCAGCTCGAACTGACAGATCTAACTTCGCTAATTCAACGATTTCCCGGCGTCCGAGGAGTAGTTGCCGGCCAGAGATGCACTATCGCTGGAACGAAAGGAACGCCACTTCCGCGAGGCGCCCTGCTCTACGGACGGCAAGTCGTGGCGCTTATTCGGTGGCCATTTCCCGAGGAACTACTTATCAACTTTGAGTGTCTTGATCCAGATCTGAAGTATTTGCTGACGATGGAATGCCTTCTTCGTCCAGGCCCTAGATGGCTGTTCAAGGTTAGCTCTGACGGTGCGATGGCGGCACACGTCAAAACAGGAATCGTTCAACCCGGATCCTCCTACATATTGATTAGTCGCAACGCACCAGATCTCGCGGCGCCGACGCTACACTGTGCAGCCGCCGTCGTGAATTGCGAGGGAATTTCTGCTGTGCGCCTTGATGTCCCTGATGTCCTCTCAAGACTTTATGCCGACGAACTGCGGGATCTGTCTCTTGCCACTGCGAGCGAGGTACAAGTTGCTCCCGTTGGCGTACCCGCAGCAAGGTGGGACGATTCAGGGACAGCAGAATGGCTTTCGACAGATCAGCCTATCATCAAGATCTCGGTCGATTTTGAGGTGCTGGGAGTGCTGTTGAACCTAGTTGGACCATCGCCAGCGAAACTCGAACTGAACGGTGTGACAACACGGCCGCTCCTCATCGATTTAGGAAAGTTAAACTCTGGCGTTTACAACCTTCACGTCGTGGTTTTTCGGCCTGGACATCCAAATCCGATATTCGGCCGTCTGCAGTTCACGGTCAGGGAACCTAAAGCCTGGTCCGGTTCAATACCGACGGCCACTCCGTTTTCGGTGCAGGTCTCGCCTGCGGCTCCGAGTCTGGAAGACATATGGGAGGAACAGGCTATGGTGGAACTCGTTGGTCCTCCCGACCGGAAAGTTGAGGCGGAAATCAAGTTTTACTCGAGTTCATCTCCAGAGCCGATTCTAAAGCGGACAATTGGATCTTTGGTGCTTCCTTGCCCGCAACCCTGTTGGTCAGAGCTTTGGGCAGCCGTCACCAGCGACAGGCAAATTCAGAACACCTACGATGCGAGCACTGAATGCGAACTCATCTTTCACTGCGAAGAACTTGGCAGATTTGTTCTGCGGGCGTCTCGAGAATCGAGTCCGGTACGGTGGATCGTAAAACAGGAAAACAGCGGATATTTCTTGAAGCTTGCGCTGTTGGATGATCAGGCGGAAACGTCCTTAGCGCACTACTCATTTCGATCACCTGCCGAATCTAGCGCCATGTCCGGGGACCCGACAACCGGATTCCGGGTTTCAGAGGGCGGTGGCCTCTTTGCTGCGTTCACGGAAAAATACAGAACCTCAATCATCGTGCCGCCAGCGATCCACTCACTCAAGTCGCTGTCGGTGGTGGTTGATATTCCCCGGGCTACCCAATCAGAAGCAGACCTCGATCGACATGTAGCCGCGCTTGAGCTTTGGGCCACCGCACGGGCCGTCGGCAGTCCTTTCGCTGCAAAGCGTAAGACCGCAGCGTTAACGGCGCTTCTGGACGAAATCGTAAGGGTGCTCTGCGGGAATGAATGGTCACGTTTTGAACATGAATATTCACGCGGCGCAATCGCGATTACAGATCTGAAGAACTTCATTTCGCCGGGAAAACACAATGCCATAGCCCGCGAAATCGTTTTGCAGCAACAACAGGTGAGAGTCTCGCCCCCAAATGAAATTGCTGAAGCTCTTTACCGACTGACGTGTTCCTTCCTGGACCTACCGGCCTTCTTGGGCGGTCCGAACCACGGAGAAAATCGGCAAAAATGGGTAACAGAATTTGCTTATAGGCTGTTCAGTGCCCCTGCGTCGTTACGAGGCTGGGCCGATCAGGATTTCACGGCCGCAATCGGTTACCTCCTGAAAAACTCGATACTGTGCCGCATCGGAAGATTCGCGGCGTTGCTCTCCAGAGCAGAGGATGTAAACAGCGCTCAACCAAAGGCGGTGGCTCTGTGAGATTGGCGTCCATAAAGGATGTCGAGGCGGTGACCGTCTCTTCTCTCGGGTTCAACATCGACTGTGCAGATCTCCTCACGCCAGAGGTGCTCGCCGCTCTCATCAGAAAGACCGCTTCCTTCGAATGTCCATGCCCGCCAGCGCTACTCGCAAAATCCATTTACCGACTCCTTGAGCCGCTTTGTCCTGATGACACTCTCAAGGACACTGTGCGCGGGACAATCAATTTTGTCACGTCGTATGGCGATCTCGTTGAGACGCACGAATCAAGCGATACCGCTTCAAACTTCCTTCTATATTTGGCTGCGCCCAGCTTCCTCCAGGTCTCGGATGGGCTCTTCCTCCTTTTTGGAGTGACGCCTGACGGTGAAGACATGACTCCGCCGGATCTGCGCCAAAGGGTCGAACCAGTAATGTACAGCCGCAGATTGGCTGTCCAGAACCCTAAGGAGTGCCGAGATACATTGCTTCAAGCGGGATTCGAATCCTTGAAGCACGATTCCTGGCTGCGGTGCCCTCCTCATCGGCCAGCTTCCGAGTCGATCGCGCTGTATGACGACGCCTTGTCGAAGTCAGGTCCTCCGGGCACTCCAGAAGATGTCATTCTGATAGACCCGAGCCAGCCAGTGAATTATTACACCGGGCGATGGACGAAGCTGAAGAAACAGACCGGGAGGTTCCTTGGCCGGCGGTCGCAGACATATGGCGCACAGTTGTGGTGCTACCTCGAAGTCAGCAATGGACTCGTCACGCGACTGTTAGATTTTCCGCTATTCGAAACCCACTGGAGAGCCTTCGATGAAGCTTGGCACCTTTTGCAAGCGATGGACGCCGCCTCAGGCCATCCACAACGTTTTCGCGTTCGGAAGGCGAGTCAAAAGGGCATGGCAGTGATGGATTTGTTTTCTCCAGTTCCAACGTGGGCGACGCGCCGTTGGGATGCTGTTGGTCTCAGAACAATGCCCAATTCTTCACTAATGTCATACATATTTCCTGAAACACGGATCGATGCTGAGTGCAGTTTTGCTGCCGAGAGGATGTGGCTTACACGCTTATGACTAATGATGTTCAGAAACAATTCGCCACGATAGATCAAACGGTGATGCAACTTCATGCCGCTCTTCAGGAATACATCGAAGCTGCCTACCACATCTCTGATCCTCAAATGGTAATGGAAAGAGCCGCACTTCTCCTGGAGCCTGGCGTGATCCATCAGCGCCCGTACCTCGAAAGCACTCCAAGATATATGTCAGGTCCGAAATATTTCGACATTGAAGGACTTGATGCCGTTGTCTCATCCTTATTCACTTCGCTTTCGAAATCTGATGAAACAAAACCAATTCTCTACAACCCTCCATATCTTCATCAGGCACAGGCCATCGAGGGAATACTCGTACAGAACAAGAGCCTGATGATCATGACTGGCACCGGATCAGGGAAAACGGAAAGTTTTCTCCTGCCTATCCTGGGAAAGCTTGCTCTTGAAGCCGCGCAGCAGCCGAGTTCGTTTGCAAATCACTCCGCTGTGAGAGCGATGATCCTGTATCCAATGAACGCTCTCGTAAATGATCAACTCGGACGTCTCAGGCTGCTATTTGGGAACAGCCGAGTCAGCAGACAATTTGAGACCTGGGCAGGGCGTCCAATTCGCTTTGCTCGTTACACGAGCCGGACGCTCTATCCGGGAGTTCGAGATCCCAAAAAGGACGCCGACCGTCTTTCTCCCATCGGCAAATACTACGTCAAGCATCTTCAGGACTCTCTTGATCCATCATCACCCAATCACGCTTCTTCCAAGGTGCTCGTGGAAGAACTGAAGAGTCGCGGCAAATGGCCGGCTAAGCCCGACTTGTTGGCTTGGTATGGAAAGCCGAGCAGCAGATGGCAAGATAGCAAAACGAAAGCATTCAAGCGTTGCGTGACTCTTCCCCACGATCAGGAGTTGTTCACCCGACATGAGGTACAGGCCACTCCCCCGGACGTTCTCGTCACAAATTACTCCATGCTGGAGTACATGCTCATGCGACCGCTCGAGCGACCGATCTTTGACCACACTCGCGAATGGCTGAGCGCAAACCCAAAGGAATCATTCTTACTTGTTATCGACGAAGCCCACTTGTATCGCGGCGCCCAGGGGTCTGAAGTCGCGTTGCTTATCAGGAGGCTGCGGCAACGCCTTGGAATTGAACCCGATCGGCTTCAGATCATTTGCACTACTGCAAGCTTTCACGATCACAAATATGCACCTTTTTTCGGCGCTCAACTCACCGGCAAACAGGCCGATGACTTTCGCGCGATTAAAGGCGACCTCGATTTAAGAAGGCCGGCCCACGTGGCCACTCAGGCAGATGCGAACCTTCTGGCTGGCTTGGATTTGACAAAACTCGATTCAGAACTGGCCTCCGATCGCGATGAGGTACTGTCCGCATTCTGTCATGCTCTCGGAAAAGACTTCGATTCCTCTCAATGGCAGCTGTCGCTTTTCGAAGCCTTGTCCGGTTATCCACCGTTGAACCTGCTCGTGAATCAGACGATGAAACAAGCACTGCCTGTCAAAAGCTTGGGCGAGGAGATATTCCAAGATTCCCCTCAAGTCGCTGCAAGGGCTTTGACGGCGCTAACCCGACTTGGCAGCTTGGCCCGGCGCTCTTTGCATGAGCCTGGCTTGCTGCCTTGCCGCGTGCATTCTTTTTACCGTGGTCTGCCTGGCCTCTGGGTATGCATGGATCCGAAGTGTACGGCTTCAGAGCAGGTTGCAACCCGGCCTGTCGGTCGCATGTTCGCGCAACCCAGAGATCTGTGCGATTGCGGCTCGCGCGTTCTCGAACTGTATACATGCCGCAGTTGCGGAACCGCGTATGCGCGTGCCTATACGGACGACGTTCAGGTCCCGACTTTCCTGTGGGGTGAGGCCGGCACAATTGTCAGATCTGCGAGCGGAGAGAAGAAGGAGCTTGAGCCTATTGACCTGCTGTTGGAGGAGCCGGTTTTCGGCCTTGTCGAGCCCGCTGACTATGATCTGGTCACGGGAAGACTCAATCCTAAGAATCCGAGCCCTCGCGTGCGAACCGTATTTCTCCGAAAAGACCGATCGATACCGTACAAAGACGACGCTGACCAGAGCGCAAAAGCCGATTCAAAGCCGGGCGAGTTCAAACCTTGCGCCGTTTGCGATCAAACCGCCTCGTTTGGAAGGAGTTCGGTTCAGGATCATCAAACAAAGGGTGACCAGCCGTTCCAGGCTCTCATTACGAAGCAATTGCAAATTCAGCCGCCTAGCAATGTACCTTCCACTCGTCTGGCCCCGCTTCGTGGTCGCAAGGTGTTGATTTTTTCCGACTCACGCCAAACCGCCGCACGGCTAGCACCGAATCTCCAGAAGTACTCCACACAAGATGCGCTCCGGCCACTTATTTGCGCCGGTTACCAAGTCCTGCAGCAACAAACATCGATTCGAAAGCTACTGTCGCTGCAAGATCTTTATCTTGCAGTGCTAATCAGTTCGAAGCAGTTAGGAGTGCGCCTGAGACCGGAACTCCGCGCAGGTGAGGACTTCATCGAAGACGTGACTGTTGAGCAGGCGCTCAAACAAGGGGCTCTGGCGGATTCCGAAAGAATGTTGGAACTGTTTACGGAGGTCGGTCGATCCACTCCGCCAGAGTCGTTGCTCTCAGCCATTATTGATACTCTTTTTCACCGCTATTACGGAATGGAAGCACTCGCTCTTGCTTCAATCATCGAACGGGACAAGTTCTCGGAGCAGATATTGAGCCTTTCGCCGATTCCCGAAGTCGCCGAATCCGCCGAACAGAAAATGGCCATTGCGCGCATTTGGTTGCGCCAGTGGCAAAAAAATGGCTTTTTGCTGAATGGCATGCCGCAAGCATGGCGGCAGACCCGAATCAAACCCCACACTGGTACTTTCTCGGGGATGCGAGCGGTGTTACCAACGAAAGCGGCCCGGACCGAGTTCGACAGGAATTGGCTGCCTAAGCTGCGTGAATGGTTTTGCAATCCGATCCCCGGAGGCAGGTTCTGGTTGAATGGCGGCAACTTGACCCTCGCAATAGGAGGGGAATGGGCATACTGCGTAACATGCCAGACTGCTCAACGACCGTTCCCCCAACGGGCCTTCTGCATAAACTGCAGTCGCGATACCGTGCACATAATCGATCCAAATATTGATCCCGTGTTTTCAGCGCGCAAAGGGTACTACCGGTCGACGACAGTGGCCGCAATGTCTGACCCACCGACGCCACCGATGTCTTTGATAGCGGCCGAACACACTGCACAACTGAACGCTGCACAAGCCAAAGATGTGTTCTCTAAAGCGGAAGAATTTGAGCTGTTGTTTCAAGATGTCGATCTGGGCCCGGACGAGAAGGGTCACGAGCGTCCGTCGATCGACGTCCTGTCCTGCACCACGACAATGGAAGTCGGGATCGACATCGGAACACTTTCAGGCGTATCGCTGCGAAACATGCCCCCTGCGAGAGCCAATTATCAACAACGTGCTGGCCGAGCGGGCCGCCGTGGGAATGCAGTGGCTACGGTCACTGCATTCGGCAGTGCCGACAGTCACGACGAGCACTACTTTACGAGCCCAGACCAAATGATTCGGGGCGATGTAAATGACCCGAAACTTAACCTTGATAATTATGAAATCACCCGTCGGCACGTGACCGCGTTCTTGCTCCAGCGGTATCACCAAGTTCGACTACCTCACATTGCTCCTGCGGATCAGCCTCACCTCTTCGCCGTCCTCGGCAGCGTTGCAGATTTCAAGAACTCAGAATCTCTGTTGAACAGAGAGGATCTCAATCAGTGGCTAACAGAAAATGAAAGCGTATTGCGAGATGAGGTCTCTGCATGGATACCGATAGAGATCGCAGTGGAGGATCGCAGCCGCCTTTTGGATTCGCTTGTTTCGGAAACCATGAAACAACTCGATTCGGCAATTGAATGGGGCACGACGGAAGAGCCGCAATCCAATTCAACAGACGAAGCCACGGAAATACCCGCTGAGTTGGATGAGGAAGTCCCCCAGGCGGATCCCATCCAGGCGAACCTTTTGGACAGGCTTTTGTATAAAGGTGTTCTCCCTCGCTACGCCTTTCCCACCGACGTAGCAACCTTCTATGTCTTTGACAAGGAGAAATCTTCCAGTTTTCGCCCAGAATTCTTGTTCTCTCCCTCTCAGGGTTTGCCAGTCGCCCTCTCGCAATATGCTCCGGGAAAAGAGATATGGATCGCGGGAAAGCAATACACTTCTGGCGCGATTTATTCGCCCATGAAGAAAGATCGATATGAGGCATGGGAGAACAGACGCCTCTACTATGAGTGCTCCGTGTGCAAATACGCTAAGAGCGTTGAAAGGAAGGACGGCGAGCGAGGTGAACGCCTAGATTGCCCGGCTTGTGGCGAAGCCCAGACCTTTGGCGATGCGAGATACTGGCTTCGGCCACCGGGTTTTGCCCACCCGGTCTTTTTGGATGAGGAAACCTCACCCGACGATATGCCTGCCCGGAGCTACGCGACCAGAGCGAAGCTGGTTGCCCCGACGCCACCTGAAGATGCACCCTGGATCGTGGTCAACGACAAGCTAAGAGTGCATCATTTGAAGCAGCACCTCTTGGTTACCAATCGCGGTCCCGCCAACGATGGCTACGACTATTGCACGAGATGTGGGCGCATTGAACCTTCGGTACTACCGACATCGCAACTCGGAGGAGCGCACAAGAAGCCGTATCCAGACGAACGTCATCCTAACTGCGAAGGTGCGACCACCCGCGGAATAGTTCTTGGAACAGATTTCATCACTGACATCCTCCTGATCTCGCTCACGGTGGAAGAGCCAATGTTGCTATCCCCATCCTTTCTTGCCACCGACATGGCTCTTCGTACGGTCAGTGAAGCTATCTCAAAGGCTGCTTGCCTGCTTCTGGAGTTGGAGCCGAGTGAGTTGCAAGCGGAATATCGCCCTGCTCTCACGGCGCTGGGAAAGGCCGGCAAACAGATTGAGATCTATGTTTATGACACTCTCCCCGGCGGAGCTGGGTTCGCCCGGCAAATTGGCGCAAGAGCATTGGAGGTCCTGCAGAAGGCACTTAGCATTCTTGAAAGCTGTCCCGACAAGTGCGATCGTTCTTGCTACCGCTGTTTACGAAGCTATAAGAACAAGTTCGAACACGACTTGCTGGATCGAAAGGTCGGCGCTGTCTTGCTGAATTATCTCTTGAGCGGCGTAGCGCCCCGTTGGGAGCCTAGCCGGATAGAGGCTTCACGCGATCTTTTGTTCAACGACTTGAAGCGGCAATCGGTCGAAGGTCTCAGAATCCTCAGGCGTGCACCAATAGAAATACCCGGCATAGGCACAGTTGAGGCGCCCTTGCTAATCGAAAACAGTGGCGGATTGAGACTAATCGTTGACGTCAGCGGACCCCTTACACCAAGAGAACCTGCCGACGACGTCTTGCGGGAAATGCTCGACTATTCGCCAGTCGCTATTAGACCCGTTGAGGAACTGGTGGTCCGCCGAAATCTTCCGCGCGCCACAAGCGATCTGCTCGAGTTGGCCGGCATTACAAATTAGGGAAGGAGGACCAGGTGGAGGTTTCGGCGGTTCTTACGACTCTGACGCCGACTGAATGGCAGGCACCGCCAGAGTGGATGAATTTTCATTATCTGGTTCGTGCGGAACAGTGCCCTCGGTCGGCTGCGCTTCGGCATGCAACATACTCACAACTGTGGAACCGAAGGGGCTATCCAGATAAGCCTAGTCTCGCCGCGCTTTCGGGTATGGTGATGCACCGGGCGATTGCTCGAATAGTCCGTGCGCTCGCTGACAGCGGCATGGGTTCGTTCAAAGATCCCCGATCCGTCGCAGTCTTAAAGAGCCTCGGTGGCTACTCGAAGGTGATTGCGGAGTCGGTCGCAGATGTCATTCAGTCTCTTGCGGGCAATCCACGATTTGAACTCGTGCGGTCATCATCGTTGTCTAGACTTAACCATCGCCTTCCAGCTATCCGCGAGCAAGTGCAGCTACAACTGTCACGATTGAACTGGAATTTGAAGCCTTCACTGGTCGAGTTGCCCGAGGGTTCGGATATTGATGCAGCTGCAAACGACCGGCTTCCGTTGGAGCAGGGAACGCACTTTGAAGTTGAATTGCGGCATCCTGGGATCAAATGGCGGGGATTTGCGGATTTGATCGAGCTTCGTGATGACTTGTGCACAATTGAGGATTTCAAGTCCGGAGAACCGTCGGACGATCATGTGTTGCAGCTGCAAATATATGCGCTCCTTTGGTGTTACGATGAGGAACTCAATCCGTCGAAAACTGCCGTCGACAAATTGGTCATTTGCTACCCGAATGGTGATCGGCTTGTCCCTTACAACAAAAAGGACGGCGGCAAGTTGGCTCAGGAGCTTCAGGCCAGAACGAATGCCGTCCGCAAGGCGGTGTCGGGTCCTGAATCTCAGGCAAATCTTGACGCCGAGCGGTGCCCAAAGTGCGATGTTCGCCATCTGTGTTCCGCCTATTGGACGGGAAACCGGCCGGCCAATGTCGGCGGCGCAAGCGCAGAGAGAGTCCAACTCGATGACGTACAACTTTCCCTGCGATCCCGCAAAGGGCAGAACACGTGGTCAGCAGAATGCCAATTGTCGAACCACCTACCAATTGGAAGCACAGTTTTGCTGCGGTGGACGCCAAAAGATTGTGCGGCGCTAGACCACTTGTTGCCAGGTTCGGAGGTCCGGTTGAGCGGAGCGTTGATATCCTATAGCGAAGACGCTCCTCTTCAAATGGTTAACTGCTCCACAACTACCGACCTAATTCTTCTGTCCTAGTGAGCAACGTATGGTGCTTGCCTGATATTACGGACCTGACAAAACAGCCGCGCCACACGGACGGAGCTGAGGGTTACCAACCATCCACTTCGAGGATGGAAGAGATGTCGATTCAAGCAGAATGGTGAGGTTCTTTCACGCGTTGTCCTAGCGTGCAGTCACCCGAACAGAGTTACTCGAAATCCGGCACACAACTGGCACGCAGCTAACTACAGATAATCAATATCCAGGCGCCTCCCCAATATCAGCTGCTGATCGGGCCGTCACCCTTGAAGTCTGCTCGATCCCTTTTCGGAGTTGCACCCTCGATGGTCACCGCAAAACCGGCCATGCGTGGACGTCTGAAAACCGGCCATGTGAAGTGGCCTAAGACAGGTGTTGTTTTACCTTGCCGAAGTGAGTTTGGCAAGGCCGGATTCGGTCGC
>Ga0187855_10000680_pt1 | contig 29123 bp, 22 predicted proteins | sample June2016WEW_8_10_2_FD_132969 | JGI IMG/M metagenome (GOLD analysis project Ga0187855, IMG submission 132969) | Peatland microbial communities from SPRUCE experiment site at the Marcell Experimental Forest, Minnesota, USA - June2016WEW_8_10 | ecosystem: Environmental > Terrestrial > Soil >...
ACTACGCCGATCGCGATGAACAGCCAGCCGAGAACCGTGACGGCAATTGGGCGTTTCTTCATCGGCTGTTAGGTCCCTGCGTGATCGTCCGCCAGCTTGAGCTAAGCCTGCGACAGCTCCCCGATAGCCCGCACGAACTTATCCAGGTCGGGAATCGTTGTATACACATGCGGCGTCACCCGCACGCAGCTGATGTTCTCCCACACAATCCCGACGGTGTGGATCTTGTACTTGTCAAAAAGAGCCCCGGCCAGCTGCCCCGGCGTCATCCCGTCGATCGAAACCCCACAGATCGCGCACGAGTACTCCGGCCGCAGCGACGTGTGCAGCTTCACCTTCGGCATGGTCTGGACCCGTGTCGCCCAGTAGTTCTTCAGGTAGCCGATCCGCTGCTCCTTCCGCTTGCTCCCTATGCCTTCATGGAAGTTGATGGCTTCGCCGATCCCCTGCTCCAGCGGAAAACTCCGCGTCCCGAGCGTCTCGAATTTCCGGATGTCCGCCGAATGGGGCATGGAATTACAAGTCAATGGCCAGAGCTTCTCAATTTTGTCCTCGCTCACCCACATCATCCCTGTGCCGATCGGCGCCGACAGAAACTTATGCAGGCTGGTCCCGAAATAGTCGCAGCGCAGATCCGGAACCTTGAAGTCGAGCAGCCCAAAGCTGTGCGCCCCGTCGGCAACCACCTCGATATTGTGCGCGTGCGCCATGTCCGCGATCTTGGGCACCGGCATCGTCTGGCCCACCCAGTTCACCATGTGCGTCACGTGAATGATCCGGGTGCGCGGCGTGATCGCCTCTTCGTACGCCTTCACGATCGCCGCGTCGTCCTCAATGGGGAAATCGAAGCTGATCTGCTTGTAGACGATGCCGTCGCGCTCGGCGCGCTGCCGGTACGCCTGGATCATGTTCGGGTAGTCCTGTTTGGTGCCAATGACCTCGTCGCCGGCCTTGAGCGGCAGCCCATAAATAATCGTATTCAGCGCCTCGGTGGAGTTGCGGTCGATGGCAATCTCCCCCGGCTTCGCGCCCGCCAGGTTGGCCAGCTTCTCCCGCAGCGGCTCCCGTCCCTGGTCCAGAATCTGCCACATGTAATACGACGGGCCTTCGTTCGAGAGCTGGTTGTACCGCTCCACCGCCTCCTGCACTACGATGGGCGCCGGTGAGACGCCGCCGTTGTTCAGGTTGATGAGATCGGGATTCACCGAGTAGGCACGCTGGATCACCGACCAGTAGTCCTCATTTTGCGCAACCTCGGCCGGAGCCAGATCGCGGACTGCGCGACCCGCCGCGTTGAAGTCGGCGGCATGGGCCTGGCGGAAAAGGCTGTTCACGGAGAAGGCGCCCGCCAGGGTGGCGGTCCGCTTCAGGAAGGCGCGACGGTCGCTCGGAATCATAGCAAGCAATGTAGGGGCAGACGGGGTCCGGAAGCAAATGCGGTTACCGGAGGAACCTTTTCCGAGCGGCACCGCGAACCCTGGGAGAGGATCGGCCTCCTGGTCTGACCACCTGCTTGTAGAAATGGCCTGTTTTGAATCGGTTCGCCCCCCATCTGTGATCCCCATCACATCCTTTCGCCCCGGCCCGGCGTAACTTCGTCCATAACTGACTGGCAGCTGAGCCTATTGCTGTAGCTGCGTTTGAGAGGGAATCAGATGCCGCAGAGACCCGATGACATGCGCGACCTGGTGACCCAAATTGCCCGGGCTCTTGTGGATATTCCCGCGGACGTTCAGGTCGAAGAAGTAGAGAAAGAAGAGAGCACGGCGCTGCGCCTCCGCGTCGCGCCCACCGATGTGGGCAAGGTGATCGGCAAACAGGGCCGCACTGCGCGATCGATCCGCACGATCCTCGGCGCCGTCAGCATGAAGCACCACCATCGCTACACCCTCGACATCCTCGAAGAGGATAAGCACGCACCCGAAGAACAGCACGCATCGGCCGCTTCCACAGCTTGATGTGCTGCCCAAAGCGGCGAGCCTTCCACATTCCTGAAAATTCCTGACCGGGATTCCGCGCACCCCTGCGTGCCCGTTGCTACAATCGCCCCGTTGCTCCTCAGCTTCCATCACCCAACCTGAAAGGATCCACCCGTGAACCTGCGCCTTTTGCTTCCTTTTTCCGTGTGCGTGCTCGCCGCCGCCACGGCGCCAGGACAAAGCAGCATCACGTATCAGCAGCCGCCGAAGGCCATCGCCGATCTGCTGGAGGCCCCTCCCACCCCGCTGGTGCTGGTTTCCCCCGAGGTGAAGAGCGGCTCGCGCACGCTGCTCATCGAGCAACCCGGCGGCCTGCTCACCATCGGCGACCTGGCCCAGCCCGAGTTGCGGCTGGCGGGCCTGCGTTTTAACCCGCGCACCAACGGGCCGAGCCGCCTGCCGTACATCGTCACGCTCAGGTTCAAAGCGCTCCCCTCCGGCAAAGAGATTGCCGTCACCGGGCTCCCCGCCAATCCGCACGTCGTCTACGCGCAGTGGTCGCCCGACGCCCATCACGTCGCCTTTGTTCTCATCACCGGCGCAAATCCGGGCGCGGGTCTCAGCCTCTGGACGGCCGATGCGGTCACGGGCCACGCCAGCCGCGTTCCCGGCGTTGCGCTCAACGGAGTCTTTGGCGACCCCTGCTCGTGGATGCCGGACAGCCGCGGCCTGCTGTGCCGGACCGTGTCCGCCAGTCGTGGCCTGGCGCCCGCGCCCTCTGAAGTCCCCACTGGTCCCGCGGTGCAGCAAAACCTCGGTCGCGTCACGCCCGCCCGGACCTATGAGGACCTCCTCAAAAATCCCGAAGACGAGCGCTTCTTCGATTACTACGCGACCGCGCAGGTGCGCGCGGTTTCTCTCGCCGGTCCCTCGAAGCCCGTCGGCAAACCGGGCGTGATCGATTCGGTCGAGCCGTCTCCCGATGGGCACTACGCACTTATTACCGAGACCCATCACCCGTATTCCTACGAGCTGCCGTTTGAGAACTTCCCGAAGAAGACCGAGGTCGTCGATCTGCGCAACGGAGCGGAGAAGCAGCTCTCCGACGTCCCGCTCGCCGACAACATCCCCATCGCCAACGACGCGGTCGCGACCGGCCCCCGCGACTACGAGTGGCGCGCGGATGCTCCGGCAACCCTGTCGTGGGCGGAAGCCGGCGACGGTAGCGATCCGAAAAAACCAGCCGCCGTGCGGGACCGCGTCTATCTGCTCGACGCGCCGTTCACCGGATCGCCGCGCATGCTCGCCGAGCTGCCGATGCGCTGCACAGGCGTCGAGTGGGGCAACGCGCATCTGGCTCTGGTCAGCGAGCGCGAGTGGAACCATCGCCGCCGCGTAATCGCCGAGGTCGATCCTTCGGCCAGCGCGCCGAGCGTCACGAAGCTCTATGAGGGTTCCTCCGAGAATCGCTATCAGGATCCCGGCCGCGCCGTGCTCGTTGAGAACGCCTCGGGTCATCGCGTGCTCGAACTCACCGCCGACGGCGCCGGCATCTACTTCAGTTCGCCCGGAGCCAGTCCGGAAGGCGATCGCCCCTTCATCGCCGTCATGAACGCCTCGACCGGCAAAGAAGAGCAAATCTGGCGCTCCGCCGCTCCTTACTATGAACTACCCGCCGCCATCATCGATCCCTCAAAACCTGTTCTGCTCGTCCGCCGCGAATCGCAGGAGCAGCCGCCCAACTACTTCCTCCGCGATGCTGCCGGCCAGCTCACCCAGGTCACCGATTTCCCGAACCCCTACGGCGATACACCTCTCCCGAAGAAACAAATCCTGCGCTACAAGCGTGCCGACGGCCTGGAGCTGAGCGCGAATCTCTATCTCCCGCCTGGCTACAAGACCTCTGACGGACCGCTACCCACGCTCATGGAGGCCTACCCCGTCGAGTACAAATCGCGCTCCGCCGCCGGACAGATCACCGGTTCGCCGTACCAGTTCCCGCGCTTCTCGTGGGCCGGTCCCGTCTTCTTCGTCACCCAGGGCTACGCGGTGCTGGAGAACGCCGCCATTCCCATCGTCGGTGAAGGCGATGCGCAGCCCAACGACACTTACGTCGAACAGCTCGTAGCGGGCGCGAAAGCCGCGATCGACGAGGGCGCGCGCCTCGGCGTGGTCGACCGCAACCGCGTCGCCGTCATGGGCCACTCCTACGGCGCCTTCATGACCGCCAATCTGCTCGCCCACAGCGACCTCTTCAAAGCCGGGATCGCACGCAGCGGCGCCTACAACCGCACCCTCACCCCGTTCGGCTTCCAGAATGAGGAGCGCACCTACTGGGAAGCGCCCGACATCTACTTCAAAATGTCGCCCTTCTCCTACGCCGACAAGATCAAGGCTCCGCTGCTCCTCATCCACGGCGAGGCAGACAACAATCCAGGCACCTTCCCCATCCAAAGTGAGCGCTTCTTCGACGCGCTCAAGGGCCACGGCGCGACCGTCCGGCTCGTATTCCTGCCGCTCGAGGCGCACGGCTACGCCGCCCGCGAATCGCTGCTGCACATGCTCTGGGAGATGAACAACTGGCTCAATACCTATGTAAAGAACCCTCCGCCCGCCGGCGCAGCGGGCCAATAACAGGGGTTTTCCGCGCAGGTCATGGGGCGCGCTCTTTCCCGCATCTCAAGTGGCTATGGACCCGTCGAGCGGCCTTGAAATTTCCTCGAAAGAGGCCCATGCTGGTGAAGTCTCGTCACCCACGTGAATAGGCGGATTTATGCCCAGGTCCATGCGTCCCGGTAGATTCCCCGTGCTGGCGGCATTCTGCGCGCTCCCTCTCCTGGCTCTTCCCCTGCATTCTCAGGTCTTTACGGTCGAGGCCGAGCACGTCGAGAAGCACTACACTGAGTTCCCGCCCACCCACGTCCGCTACCCCGCTGATCCCATCACCACCCTGGGACGCGAAGAGCTGATCCGCTTCATGCAGGCCGAGCAGGGATTCGCGATGCGCCCACTGCCCATCGCCAACCTCACCCTCCACGCCAACGGGCATATGGATCCCACCGGCGACAAGTACGTCGACCAGCTCCACCAGAAGGGCATCTCCGTCAAGCCGGGCGATCGCGTCGTGGTCACCGACATCAGGATTCACGAGAAGAGCATCGAGCTCGACCTCAACGGCGGCCCCGAGCACAAGCACAAATATCTCCGCCACATTTCCATCGGTGCAGGTGCTGCCGAAGTGCCGCTGGCCCAGGACAGCGGAGCCCCTCCCACCGGATCCCGCCTGATCCTGCTCTTTGAGGAGCGCGTCCCGGACGTGAATGGCGAGCAGCTGGAAGCCCTCCTCAAGCCCATGATCGACTTCGGCGTGAAGTCCCCTGCCGAAGCCTTTGCGGAGTCGCTGCCCGATTTCCTGCGCAAGGCCGTTGAAGAGCATCGCGTGCTCGTGGGCATGGATCGCGACATGGTTGTCTACGCGAAAGGGCAGCCCAACCGCAAAGTGCGCGAGACGGACCCCGACGGCAAGGCGTTCGAGATATGGATTTACGGCGAAGCGCCCCAGCCCGTGGAGATGATTCGCTTCGAGGGCAGCTTCGTGGCCCGCGTCCAGCTGGCCAAAGTCGGTGAGCCCATGCAGGAGCGCAGCGAAAATGAGATGGGCGACTACTGGGGCAATCAGCCGGTCGTCGCGAAGAATCAGCATGAAGTGAAGCTGGGCGACGCGACCGATGCCGACCGGAGCGAGGAAAATGCGCCGCGATCGGCGCCCACCCTGCGCAAACCCGGAGAGCAGCTGCCCGCTGACAATGACAAAGACCATCCCGTCGGTGCGATGCAGCCGGTGAACATGCCGCCGGATCAGCGGAGACCGGGCGACCCGGGCTACACGCCGACGGTTTCAGCAAAGCAGCCGCCGTGCTCCGGACAGCAGGCATCGGGCCAGGGTTCGAGTCAGGGTTCGACCCAGACTGGTTCGACGCAGGCTCCGGGTTCGGGTTCCGGCTCCGCATCGGGCGCTACGCCGTGTGCGCAGCCGCAGAGCGGAACCTCAGGTTCCTCGCAGCCGCAGTCCGGCTCCGCGAACAGCACCCAGCAGAAGAGCGGTTCGACGTCGAACCAGCAGCCCCAAAGTGGGTCGAGTCAGGATCAACCCAACCCGCTCGACAAACCGCAATAGCCCAGCGAAAAGCCAGCTCAATCAAGCCAAAATCGAGCGAACACCGAGTTCTCGCTTTTCGCTCGCCGTCCGCTCGCTTTTTCTCGTCTTTGGCTCGCCTTTCACTCGCTTCTCGCTCGTTGTTCGCTGCCTTTAAGATGTCTGGAGAGGATTTCCCGGCTATGCGCCTCTGTCTGCCCGCTCTCTCCGCCGCACTCCTCAGCGCCTCCATCGCCGCCGCGCAATCCGGCTGGCCTCCCGGCCCTTCTCACGCAACGGTGGCGCTCTGGCCCAACGGAGCGCCCACGCCGTCCACAACGGCTACGCCCGGCCCGACGGCAACGCCCGCGACTCCTGGCCCCGAGCACGACACCACGAAGCCCACCGACCGACTCATCGCCGGACGCCCGGTCGTGCGCCTCGGCAACGTCACCGTCCCGACGCTCACCCTCTACGTCGCGCCCCAGGCCACCAATACCGGCGCCGCGATCGTCGTCTTTCCCGGCGGCGGATACAGCATCCTCGCCATCGACCTCGAAGGTACCGAGGTCTGCGACTGGCTGAACTCCATCGGCGTCAGCTGCCTGCTCCTCAAGTACCGCGTGCCCGCGAGCGGCCCGTATCCCAAATCCTCAGCCGCCTTGCAGGATGCGCAACGCGCCATTGGCATCGCGCGCCAGCACGCTTCCGACTGGGGCATCGATCCGAAGCGCATCGGCGTCCTCGGCTTTTCCGCCGGAGGCCATCTCGCTGCCGCCATCAGCACCCACTACGACCAGCGTCTCTATCCGCCCATCGACGCGGCCGATCAGCAAAGCTGCAAACCCGATTTCGCCATCGTCATCTACCCCGGCTATCTCGCGAACGCCGAGAGGAACTTCGAATTCAATCCCGACATTCCCGTCACCGCGTCCACTCCGCCCACCTTTCTGGTCCAGGCCGAAGACGATCCCGTCCACGTCGAGAACGTGATCGACTACTTCCTCGCCCTCAAGAACGCCGGAGTTCCCGCGCAGCTGCACGTTTACACCAAAGGCGGACACGGCTACGGCCTCCGTCCGACAGAATTACCCGTAACCCACTGGCCGCAGTTAGCGGCGTTGTGGATGCGGAGTATCGGCGTAATGGGGAAGTGAGAGCCTGCGATGCGCAGATCGAGCATCTTCCTCTTTGCATCTGCTCCGATCGCTCTTGTGTGCTCCAGCACCGTCGGCGTGCCACTTACCGTGTCAGGCGCTACCCCTACCCCTTACGTTTTTGTTAAGTGTGTGATAACAGGCGTGTTCGTCCTTTCCCTCTGAGGCCCTCACGGTGTACATAATAGAAAACAAGTTAGTTGTTGAGGCCCTCTGTGTAAGTGTGTGAAAACACAGGGTCTCAGAGACTCAGAGCACCGGGCTCCGCGAACCGGGCATCGGCCACCGGGGCGGTTCGCGCAAACAGAAAAGCCGCCTCCAGGGCGGCTTTTCTGTTTCTACTCTATAAGTTCAGAATATCAGGTTGAGGGGTAAAACCGGCCAAAATTCTTTTGGTCGTAAGTGGCGTTTTATCACCAGAAGTTACTTCGGGGAAGTGGTGGAAACTTGACAAGAAAAGCAGAGTACAGGGAATGCAGTCACAAGGCCCCAAGTCAAGTTACCGACTACCCGACGTTGCCCTACAGCCTGATCTTCACCAGCCCCTCCGCATTAGCCGCGGGGGGCGGAGCAGGCCGCTGCGGCGCGCGCCAGTAATCAATGAACGAAATCTGATGCACGCAGCTCACCGTACAGTTCGGCGCGCAGCCCTTCTCGGTCAAAAACTCCCGCTTCAGATCCGCCTTGGTGTACCCCGCCAGCGGAACCCCAGGATACCCGCGCTGCTGTGAGCAGTAATGCACCAGCCCGTTCTCGCAGATATACAGGAACCGCGATCCCGCGCGGCAGCGCCAGTCATTCGGCTCGCCGTTCGCGATCTTTTCCTGGAAATGATTGAATCGCGAGTAATTCTTCTTCTTCCACGAACGCATCTCCGACCACACTCTGCGCTCGTGCGCGCCCAGCGGCTTCAGCTGCCCGCTGCCGTCGTGAATGATCCCGATCGTCGACGTGAATCCCAGCCCCAGCGCCCGCCGCCCGATCATCAGCGCGTCGTCGGGGTTCTTGATCCCGCCGCCCACCACCGAGTTAATGTTCACGTGAAAATCCGCGTGCTCCGCCAGGAACTCCAGCTTCTTGTCCAGCACCTTCAGGCTCTTCTTCGAAATCTCGTCCGGCTGCACGTTGTCGATCGAAATCTGCAGATGATCGAGCCCCGCCTTATTCAGGCGCTGGATTCGCTCCGGCATCAGCAGGTAGCCGTTCGTGATCATCCCCGCCATTCGCCCGTGGTGCCGGATGCGCGCGATGATCTCGTCAAGGTCCGGATGGAGCAGGGGCTCGCCGCCTGAAATCGTGATGATGCTCGTCCCCAGCCGCGCCAAGTGATCGATCCGCCGGATCATCTCGTCCAGCGGCACCGGCTTCGAAACATCGTCGTACTCGTTGCAGTATGCGCAGGAAAGATTGCACCGCCGCATGGGCACAATTTGCGCCATCACGGTGTGCCGCGTCGAGGCCAGCGCGTGCCCGACCAGCGCGATCTCCCGCACCTTGCGCGAAGCAGCTTTCAGGCGGCGGGTGAGCGTCATTTTGCGAGCCGTGGGCATCCCTCTGCTTATTGAAACACACCACCCCGCCCGGCGCGACCTCGATGAATCGAAAGGCAGTTATCCTGCGCCGAACGGCGCGAACAGCGGGCAGTCAGGCATAATTCCAGCCATATGTTCGATGAGGTGGAAGAACAGGTTTCGAGCGCGGAGCGCGCCTCCAGAAGATGGGTCTTGATCGTCGTTGTGCTCAATGTCGCGATCGTGGGCATGACTCTTGGCTTGTGGCGCCTTCGTCCCGGAGGTCCGGCGTATGTGGTCTACGATCTGGCGTCGTCGAGAGCGGCCACACTGAACGACTATTTCTGCGCTCCTGAAATCCGAGCTGCCTGTCAGAAGGAGGTGCTGGATGGCGAAGCGGGCTTTCGTCACGCGCTTTTGCAGGCATTCGACGAGGTACCCGAATGCAGAGGAGTGGGGTTCATCATCGACGAAGGTAGCGAGGGCAACACCAGCGAGACCGCCAGCCTGCTCTCGATGGCAAAGAAGCGCGGCTATTGGCGGCTCAAGGTCGATTACCACGTCGGCGCGGCCGGGCAGAGCTTCGATCTCCGAGGAGGCACCGACAAGCCAACCGACCGAGCCGTCTTTGGAGGCGAAGCGGACGCGCGCCAAATGATGAGTGACGTCTGCGATATCGCGCGGCACAACGGTCCGAGAATCTATTGGTGAGGGTGTCTGAACTCCCGCTCAGCTCTTGCTCTTCGCCCGCCCGGCCACCATGTTGACCGTGCCCTCGTGCTTGTCGCGAATCACCGTCAGCTGCAGCTGCTTGCCGCGGTTGGCGTGGACGGTGTGCGTCCACTGGTTGGTCGTCGCGATCGCCTGCCCGTTCACCCTGGTGATTACGTCGCCGGCCCGCAGTCCCGCGACAAAAGCGGGGCTATTGTCGTCCACCCGCCTTACCAGCAGGCCCGAGCCGTCATGCACGCCGAAGTAGTTCGCCAGCTGCGGCCCCAGCATGTCGAGGTCGAGGCCGGTATAGAACGGGTTCGAGACCAGTGAAGAGAAGATCCCGTCGCCGACGCTGCTGCCGGTTCCCGCTGCCTGGGTCGTGTCGCTGTCCGGATCCGGTACCGGAATATGCTGCGACCACGCGTTGGCCTCAATGGTCGCCCGATCCGCCAGCTGCACCGTCACTACCCACTGCTGCCCGTCACGGCTCACGAGCAGGCTCACCGACCGGCCCGCCGGGGTATCGTGCAGCATCCGCGTCAGCTGCGCCTCGCCGACAATGGCCTGGCCGTTCATCTCCAGGATCACATCATGGACCTTCATGCCTGCCTTGTAGGCCGGCGCGTCGTGGTCCACCGTGGTCACCTCCACGCCGCGCGCCTCTTTCACCTTCAACTGCGCTGCGCTTGCGGTGTCCACGTCGCGCATCCCCACCCCCAGATAGCCCTGGGACTGGTTCAGCATCGCCGGGTCCTGGCCCGGAATGGTGACGTGCTGCTCGCCGGACGCCATGGGCGAGCCATCCGCGCCCAGCAGGCCTTGCTGTCCGTGAACGGTGTGCGGTAAGGAAAGACAACACGCGGCCACCGCCGCGACAGGAACAAAACTCAGCATCGGCCTCGGAAAAATGTTCATATTCAGCCCCTCGAATCTGCCCAACGGTCTGACGAACCGGAGAAACGCAAGTCAACCCGCGGCTATCGTTCTCCATGGTACGAAAGGTGCAGCCCGGTTGTCTCTACTGAATCTGCGCAACCTGCTCAAGATACTGCCGCGAGACGTTCCGGATGTGCGGATTCTCGTCCTCGTTGGCCACCGTCTGCAGCACCTCGCGGACGCTCGAGTCGGCTTCCACCGGCTCCAGCAGCCCGATCGCCTCGGCCCGCACGCCGGCATCCCGGTCGTGCAGGAGCGCTTCCAGAACCGCGTCTCGCACCTGCGTATCGACGGGGACGTACGCCTCCAGCCCTTCCAGCGCCTTGCGCCGCACGCCCGCATCCTTGTCGTAGCGGAGCGCCACCATTAGCGCGTTGCGGATCGGGCCGCCGGTGCACTGGTGTCCGGCCCGGCATTCCTGCGCCAGCAGGTTCACTGAGTCGTCGTGTACCGCGGGGTTGGCGCGGTTGCGCGCCGCCACCAGCAACAGCTGGCGAATCTGCGGGTCGTCGAGCGTCCCGAACGCCGTCTCCGGCGTGACGCGATCGAACCGCACCTCCACGTTCTCCGAGCCCGGCTCGAGTGTAATGCTGCTCACACCCGCGATCTGCGTGGCGTTGATGTCCGCGACCACCGGGACCGCCGACGCGGCGTTTTGCGCCGAAGCACCGGCACGCATCGTCCGCAGCGCCGCATGGTACCCGCCCCATCCGCCTCCGGCCGCTCCGGCCAGCAACAGCACGCTCGCCATCACCGGGGCACCCTGCAGCCATCCCAGGCTGCGGCGGAATCGCTGGCTCACACGGCGAAGAAAGCCGCCGTTCGGCATCGCATCCAGCGCCTCGTCCAGTCGCAGCCGCGTTCGTGCGATCAGGCTCGGTGACGGCTCTTCCGGCGGCAGCACCGACATGGCCTTCTGCAGCGCCGAGACCGCCTCCATCTCCTGACGGCAGCGCTCGCACTGCGTCAGATGTTGGTCCAGCCGATGGACCCGGTCATCCGGCAACTCTCCATAAACCGACAGGACGATATCTTCCTGTGCCAATTCGCAATTCATAGTCTTTCGTGCCTCACTTCGCCTCTGAAATTCAGTTGTTCTCCCGGATCTCTTACCTGTCCGGTCTTACGTTTCTTTCTGTGCTCTTTGCCCCTAATCACTGTTCACTGTTCACCGTAATTCGGCCAGCTTCGCCCTCAGCTTCTTGGTCGCGCGGAAGAGCGTGTTCTTTGCTGTCTCCTCCGTCGTATTCAGCATCTCTCCGATCGTCCGCAGCCGCAGTCCCTGGTAATGCTTCAGCTCGAACACCATCCGTTCCCGCGGCGTCAGCTCGTCCAGCGCCATCAGAATCCTTTGCCCCAGATACTTCCTGTCCAACTCCCGCGCCGGATTTGCGCCCGACCGCTCGTCGGACACATTCGTCATCAGATCCATCTCCTCGCCGGAGGAGTCGATCACCACCGCCTGATCTTCCCGCCGCGATTTGCGCCGGCGCAGATGATCGAGGCAGAGGTTGGTGACGATGCGGTAAATCCAGGTGTAGAACGAGCACTCGAAACGGAAGTTGCCGAGGTACCGGTATGCCTTGAGGAACGCCTCCTGCTGGATGTCCTGCGCATCCTGTTCCGAGCCGGTCAGATGCATGGCCAGCCGCAGGACCGCCTGATCATATTGACGTACCAGCGAGTCGAATGCCGTGCGCGATCCTGCCTGCGCTTCGCGAATCAGATCGGTTTCGGGCAGGTTCTCCCGGACAGGACCAGGCATACGCGAGGATTGTATTCGAGGCCTGGCCGGGGACGGCCTGGCGTGGGACAAAAAGCGAAGCGCATCAGCAGGCATTGGGGCTCCTGGGGCGTGGGTTGCGAGACAACGCTTCCGTAAGGACGCAGGCGCTGGAAATTGGTGAGCAGGGGGACCTTGCCTGGCGCTGTTACCTCAGTTTTCGCTCCGGCCCTCCATGATCGAGGCACGCCCGTAGAGGGCTAGAATGGCTGTCCGGCCCCGGAACAGCGACCGCGTCGTGAAGCGGCTCCATGCGAACGGACAGGAGAGAAGTGACATGGCGATACGCAGGTTCCTGGCTCTGTTGTGGGCTGGCGCGCTGGCCGCTGCGAGCCTCGCCGCCCAGCCGGTTGCCCTCGGCAATGAGGCGCTGGCCAAAGACCTCACCCGGCAACTGGCCGCGAAGCAGTTCGACTCCATCGTCACGCATTTCGACGAGACCATGACCGCCGCCATGCCTGCCGCCAAACTGGGGCAGTTCTGGAACCAGGTCATTGGGCAGGCGGGAGACTTCCGCACCATCAATAGCACCACCGTGCAGGAGGTGCAGGGATACGAAGTTGTCCTGGTCACCTCGCAGTTCGCAAAGGCGACGCTGCGGGTCAAGTGGGTCTTCGACGCCAAAGGCCGCGTCGCCGGCTTCTTCATCCTGCCCGACGAGACAACCGCCGCCTGGAGCCCTCCCGATTACGCTAAACCCTCGAGCTTTCACGAGGAGCCGGTCACGGTGGGCGCCGCGCCCTGGCAATTGCCCGGCGCGCTCACCATCCCGAATGGCGCCGGACCCTTCCCGGCGGCGGTGCTCGTGGCTGGGTCCGGCCCTGAGGACGAGGACGAAACCATCGGCCCCAATAAGCCCTTCAAGGATCTCGCCTGGGGCCTGGCCAGCAGGAACATCGCCGTCCTGCGCTACACCAAGCGCACTGCGCAGTATGCAAAGGTTCTCCAGGCCAACGATGCCGGTTTCACCGTCAATCAGGAGACGGTGGACGATGCGCGAGCCGCGGTCGCGCTGTTGGCCAAGCGGCCGGAGATCGATTCCGGCCGCATCTTCGTTTTGGGCCACAGCCTGGGCGGCATGATGGCGCCCCGCATCGCGGAAGGCGACGCTCAGGTCGCCGGCCTGATCGTTCTTGCCGGTCCCACGCGTCCCTTCGAGCAGGTGCTTGTCGATCAGGTCACGTACATCGAGGGATTGCAGGGAGCCATCACCCCCGAGGCGCAGAAGCAGATCGACGCGGTCGAGCAGTCGGCCAAAGAAATCGAAAGCCCGTCACTGGCAGCGGACACGCGCGTCAACGTCATGGGCTCTGTTATTCCCGGATCCTACTTCCTCGACCTGCGCAGCTATCATCCTGCCGAAGTCGCTGCGCGGCTGAAGATTCCCATGCTCATCCTGCGCGGCGAGCGCGATTACCAGGTGACGGCGGAAGACACCGACGGCTGGAAGAAGGCGCTTGCGGGAAAAGCGAATGTAAGTTTCACAACCTACCCCGGCCTCTACCACCTGTTCATGCCCAGCACTTCACCCGGCACCGGCCTCGGCACGCCTGCCGACTACCAGAAGCCAGGCCACGTGACGCCTCCAGTCATCGACGACATCGCTGTGTGGATCGTAGCTCGGGTGGCGCCGGCGGCAGGACGCTAAAAAGCGCCGTCGCCGTTGACGGCAGGCGGTTCCTGGCCGCGGCAGAGAGCGCAGATGGCGGCTCCGTAACGGTCCGCCTTGTTGGGACCGATGCCGCGCACGGTCCTTAGCTCCGGAATGCTTCTCGGCGCCGCTTCCACCAGCGCGCGCAGGATTGCGTCAGAGAAAACGAAGAAGGCGGGCTTGCCTGCCTGATCGGCCTCTACCTTGCGCCATTTGCGGAGGCGGCTTTCGAGCTCGGCCTGCGCCGGCGTGAATGCGGCGTCCGATTCTCTTCCGTTGGTGGGCCGGCGTTCCCGTTGCGGCCGGCGAGGTTTTGCGCTGGCCTCGCGCTCCTCCGGCAGCAGGACGCCGAGTGGCTCCGCAAGCCTCAGTTCCCGTCCTTCGTGCGTGAGGTTGACCTTCTTGTACGTGACTTCGCGGCCGAGTGGATTCGTCCAGGTTTCGGAGGCCAGCGTGACGAGGCCTGCGCGCGCCAGGCCATCGAGCAGGCGATCGAAATATTTGCGGTCGTTTCCCACGGCGGCCTCGGTGAAGAGCCGGCCTGCGGCCATGGCGCGGTGGGCTTTCAGCGTGGCAAGAATTTCGCTGAGGTCGCGCTCCTCGGCTGGAGTGGGCTCCGCGTAGCGTTGCGCGGCAGCCAGGTGCGGCGCGCAGAAGTCGCATCGCCCGCAGGGTCGGCTGGCTCCGGCGTTATCGCCGAAGTGGCGGACCAGCGCCGACATCCGGCACTGGCGTCTCCGCGAACTCGACGATGGCCTCGAGCTGCGCGCGCCGATGGGCCAACTGAGTCTTGTATCCGGAACGCCACGTGCTGACCCCGGTTCCGCGGACGTTTCCGTCCATGTCCAGCTGCGCCGCTCCCTGGGAGCAGAGTTTCTCGACGGCCTTGTTGAAGGTTTCCGGGTCCATCGTGAGCCGGTCGCTGAGTACGTCGGGATTCTGGAAGTCGCCGGTGAGCCCGCGCGCCGCTCGATCCAGATCATCCACCGCAGGGTAGTCGCGTTCGAAGAAGCTTTCGTGGATGCGGCGGTCGGCGAAGCTGTGCAGCAGGATCGCGCGCGAAGGAAGGCCGTCGCGGCCCGCGCGGCCGATTTCCTGGTAGTAGGCTTCCACCGAACCCGGCAGCGCCGCGTGCAGGATGGTGCGGACGTTCGCCTTGTCGATTCCCATGCCGAAGGCGATGGTGGCGACCACGACCTCGAGCTGGCCTGACTGGAACTGGCGCTGCACGCGCTCGCGTGTTCCCGATTCGAGGCCGGCATGGTAAGCGGCAGCAGGAAACTGGCCGTTGAGCTGGAGCGCGAGCTCGTCGGCCGCTTTGCGCGATGGAGCATACACGATGGCAGGCCGCGCGGAGGCGGAATCGAGAAACTTCGCGACGAATTCTGCGCGCTCGGGTTTTGAAAGCTCGACGATCTCGATGGCGAGGTTTTCGCGGCGAAACCCGTGAATGTAGAGCGCAGGATCGGCGAGATTGAGCTGCGCGACAATGTCCTTCTGCACGATGGGCGTGGCCGTCGCCGTCAGCGCGATGATGGGCGCCGGCCGCAGCAGCGGCAAATAATCGCCCAGCGTGCGATAGTCGGGCCGAAAATCATGCCCCCATCCCGAAATACAGTGCGCCTCGTCGATGGCGATCAGCGACGGCCTGCGCCGCGCCAGCATCTCCGGAAATCCTGGCACGCGCAACCGCTCCGGAGCGATGAAGAGGAACTGCAGCGAGCCATCGAGATACGCGCGACAGGCCTCGCGTGCCGCGTCGCGCGGCAGCCCGGAGTGGATGCGCGCCACCTTCAGTCCCCTGGCGGACAGCTTGGCCGCCTGATCGTCCATCAGGGCGATCAGCGGGCTCACCACCAGCGCCGTGCCTCCGCGCGCGACTGCGGGCAGCTGGTAGCAGAGACTCTTCCCTGCGCCTGTGGGCATTACGAGGAGCACGTCGCGGCCTTCGGCGACCGCGCGGCACACGACTTCCTGATTCTCGCGAAAGTCTGAATACCCAAAAGTGGACCGAAGCAGGGAGACGAGATCCATTGATGTCTATCTTCCCATTTCCTTTGCGATTCTTCGGTCGTGAAAGAGAGTCGCCCAGTGACCGTGGTTTTGCCGTGCGCGCGATTTCCCGTGCCTCCTCCTATTTCGCAAACGCGCTCGGCTCGTGCTGCGGCGAAGACTCCGCGGCTGGAGCCTCGCTCTTTTGGCGCTGCGTATTCCCCGGCCTGAAGGCTGGGGCTTCTACCGTCTTTGCCGCACCGCCGCAAACGGGGATGGGATTGCGACGCGAATCGTGTATGGTGGTTCAATTCCGCGGAGGTTGTCCATGCGAAAGAGTGGCCTGAGGTTCATCCTTTTGCTGCTGCTCCCGATGCTTGCGGCTGGGCAGGGGGCTCCTCAGGATCCGTGGGGCGGATGGAAGTTTCTGCTGGGCGAGTGGGTGGCAGGCGACAGCAGCGGAGTGCCGGGGTCGGCTAGTGGCGGCGGTTTCACTTTGGAGCCGGAGCTGGGCGGCAACGTTCTGGTCCGCAAGAATCATGCTGAATATCCAGCGACGAAAGACCACCCTGCCTTCGCGCATGACGACCTGATGATCATCTACCGGGAGGGCGGGGCAACGAAAGCGCTCTACGACGACAGCGAGGGGCACGTCATCCACTACGACGCGGCGGTCGCTCCCGACGGGAAACAAATCCAGTTGGTGAGCGAACCGAGCGGGGGTGGGCCGCAGTTCCGGCTGACGTACGGGGATATGGGAGACGGAGTGGTGAAGGTGCTGTTTGAAATTGCACCGCCCGACAAGCCTGGAACCTTCGCGAAGTATGTGGAGGCGACGGTTCGCAGGAAGAGGTGACGACAGAACCGCCCCTTGCAGGGGAGAGGTACTCTCACCGGCTATCGCCCTTCCGCTACACTCGCTTTATGTTGCGGGAGAACGCCAGCTTGTTTTCGGCTGACAATGCAGGTGGCGAGTGGGTGACAGCGTATTGCGATGGCGGATCGCGCGGAAATCCGGGTCCAGCCGGCTACGGAGTCTTCATCGAGGGCGCCGATGGCCACGCGCTGGCCGAGCTGAGCGAGTATCTCGGCAAGGCGACCAACAACGTCGCCGAATATTCCGCTTTGCTGGCGGCGCTCGAGTGGGCGCTGCACCACGGACACCTGCGGCTCAGGGTCGTGGCGGATTCCGAACTGCTGGTGAAGCAGATGCAGGGACGCTACAAAGTAGCGAGCCCCGACTTGCGCCCGCTCTACGACGAAGCGAAGCGCCGGGTTGCAAAGCTCGATGCGTTTCGGATCGAACACGTCCTGCGCGGCAAGAATAAAAAGGCCGACCAACTGGCCAATGCGGCGATGGATCGCGGCACCGGCCGAAAGCCGGGCCTGAATCCGGGGAAGCCGAAGGACCCGCAACAGCAGCCGCTGAAGGGATATGTGAAAAACGGCGTGGTCCATCTGCTGGAAGGCGAGCTGCCGGAAGGAATGTTCGTAAAGGTCACGCCGGATCGGCAATAGCTGCGTGACGCTGTTTCGGAAGGAGGAGCTTCTTGTCCGGCTTAGCCATGCGAGCCGCTCGCCTCGACGATCTGCCCAGACTGACCGAAATTTATAACCACTACGTCGTCCACTCGCCCGCGACCTTCGATCTGGAACCGAAGACCCACGACCAGCGCCGCGAATGGTTTGCGCAGTTTGCCGAGACGGGACGGCATCGGGTGCTGGTTGCCGAAGCAGACGGCGTGATTCTCGGCTACGCAGGAACGATGCGCTGGCGTCCCAAGCCGGCCTACGACACGACGGTGGAAACCAGCATCTACTGCGCGCCTGAATCGGTTGGCCGAGGGATCGGCGGCAAACTTTACGCTGCGCTGTTCGACGCGATTGCCGGCGAGAACATTCATCGCATCGTCGCGGGATACGTTCCGCCGAATCCGGCTTCGGCGGCGCTGCATGAGCGATTCGGCTTTCGCCCGGTTGGCACGTTCAGCGAAGTCGGCTACAAGTTCGGGCGCTACTGGGATGTGTGCTGGGTGGAGAAGCGGACTTAGAGACTCCGCGCCACGCTCGGCAGCTGTCAGGCTTTTTGTTTGCCGTGGGTGCTTTGCGTTTTCCTGGCGATGGTGGATCCGGCACGGTGGTGGCCACGGTAAGACGCGGCGCGCAGGGCAGCGCGGCTACGACGCCGGTGGGCGATGGGACGCAGCACCGCAGCGATTCGATGCTCCGATGCGGCTGGGTCGTCGAGATATTGCGGGTCAAGCATCGCGATGACGGCGACGGCGCGGATCCGATAGAGCCGCGCCCACTGGCTCTGCATGAGCGAGTGCTGGACGGCTTGCCAGTAGTCGTTGTCGTCGGCGGTGGGTGTGGTGAGGGCCGAAACCTCGACCGGCTCGTTGTTCATCAGGTTGAGGAAGTTGCCGAACTCCTCGAGGTTGACGCCCATCTGGTACACCAGCTGGCTCAGCGCCATCTGCTGCGGACCGGTGAGGTCATCGAAGTTGCGGCAATAGGCGCGAGCGTTCTCGATGGCCTGGATCGCGGCGATGCGGAGCAGGAGGTTCGCCTGATCGTCGGTGATCTGCGGATCGCGCGGCCAGATTCTCCGCCGAGAGCGCCGGGTCGTTTGCCAGACGGCGAGCTTGTCGTTGAATTGCTCCAGCACTTGCTGCAACTGGGCAGGGTCGAGGCCGGCAGCCTGCCAGAGCTCGGCTGACGAGGGCTCGACGAAGGCATGAGGATTGAGAGGGTCGCTCTGCGGATGTTGCCGCTCCGGCAAATCGAGACTGAAACCTGCGCCGATCAGCGGCCGGCCGGTTTTCGGGTCGGGATAGGCAGCGAGCACCCAACCTTCATGCCGGTGGTCGCGCAGGAGGCTCATCAGATTTGTGAGGCTGAACTTCACTTCTGAATCGCGGAAGTCGAGCAGCGGCTGGACGGGGAGCGGTATGGTCGAAGCTTCAGGATTGGCTGGAATCCCGAGAACGATGGAAGCGGGCGAGAAAGACCGCGTTTGCGCTGGATTCGAAACTGGCTCGGTTGGGCCAGCAGCAGGCGATGCTGTTTGCCCGACTGCCCATGAGGCAGCCGCGACCGCAAACAGCAACACGCTCAGCTGTCGCGGCGTGACGCGCATCCTGGAAAGTTGGCTCAGGGTCATTTCGTTCCGTACACGATGCCTTAGGTGGCCGCGAAAGGCAATGGCAAAAAAGGATCACTGGGAGGTAACGTTCCATTTGTGACTGAGGAGCCATTGCATTTCCCGAACGGGGAACTGCCGGATGTACAGTGGTAGGCATTCCGAAGTACGCTGTTTTGGTTCATTTGAATCCGTATGGCCACCGTTTCCGTTCAAAGTCCGGCTGCGACCGCCACCACGCGCATGGTTTCGCTCGACGTTCTGCGCGGCATCACCATCGCGTTCATGATCATGGTGAACAACAACGGCTGGCACGCGTACTGGCCCTTCGAGCACTCGGACTGGAACGGCTGGACTCCGACCGACATGGTGTTTCCCACGTTTCTGTATGCCGTCGGCGTGACCATCGTCTTCTCCACCGAGTCGCGACTGAAGCGCGGTGGTTCGGCGGGGTCGCTCGTCCCGCATATTTTTCAGCGCTTCGCGATCCTCTTCGCTCTGGGGTTGTTCCTGGCGCTCTTTCCTCTGTTCCACTGGTCGAACATCCGTGTGTACGGCGTGCTGCAGCGCATTGCACTTTGCTATCTGGTCTGCGCGCTGCTGTATCTGTGGGACCGCCGGTTGAAGAATCCTGTGGCGCCGCTGGTGGTGCTGCTGGTTGTCCTGCTGGTTGGCTACTGGGTGCTGATGCGCTTTGTTCCCGTGCCTGGCTATGGAGTTCCTGGGCGCGACATTCCGTTCCTCGATAAGGACGCGAACATCGTGGCGTGGCTCGATCGCTCCATGCACATTGGCCGCCTGTGGGAAAAGACGCGCGATCCCGAAGGCCTGCTCAGCACGTTTCCCGCCATCGGCACCACACTGCTCGGCATGCTGACAGGGATGTGGCTGCGCACCAGCCGCTCGCTTGAACGCAAATGCGCGGGTGTGCTTGTGGCCGGCTTGGTCCTGATTCTTCTGGGCCAGCTTTGGCATCCCTGGTTTCCGATCAACAAGAAGCTGTGGACCAGCACCTTCGTGCTCTTCATGGGGGGATGCTCGATGGTGCTGTGGGCTCTCCTGATCTGGCTGATCGAGATCAAGGGCTGGAAAAAGGGCTGGGGCTTCTGGCTGGTTTTTGGCATGAACGCCATCGCCAGCTACGCGATGTCCGACCTGCTGGTCGCGCCGTTGTGGACCATTCACGTTAGCCCGCGCATGGACCTCGGTTACTGGATTTACCTGCACGTCTTCGCGCCGATTCATCCGCCGGGCGTCGCATCGCTGGTCTACTCGATCGCGTTCACGCTGGCCTGCTGGCTGCCGATGTTCGTTCTCTATCGCAGGAAGATCTTCATCCGGGTCTAGCCAGCGCGGTCTGACCAGGTACATCCTTCCGAGGATGAAATGCTCTAGACTGGCCACAAATGGGAATGTTTCGAAAGTTTGAGGTTGCGGTCTTTCGTTTTATCCGCCGCGATCCGCCGCAGGGCTTTGTGCATCGCGGGGCCTTCTGGCTGTTTGTTGGGTATCTGGTGCTCTCGCTTCCCGGATGGCTGCCAGGCATTACTGGGAAGGTCTTCAGCAATCTGGCGGGGCTTGACTTCTTTGTCCTCGTCATTTTTTGTATTCCGCTGCTGTGGCGATTTATTTTTCAGCGGCTTCTTTGGAAGGTGCGCAACCGGCTGATCGTCACCTACCTGCTGATGGGGCTGACGCCGGTGGTACTCTTCGTGACGCTGGCGCTGATTCTGCTGTACGCGTTTTCCGGCCAGTTTGCGATCTTCGCTGCGACCAGCGTGGTTCACGATGAGCTGGAGCATATTGCGGCGACGAACTCGAGCCTCGCAATGCATATCGCGCATGTCCTCAATCAGAATCCTCGTGTGCGCGAGGTTGCGCTGCCGGAGGAGGGAACCGCGCCTGCGCAGCACGAGTACAGCGGTCTTGGCATCGCTGCTTTTGAAGACGGCAAGCAGGTGGCGCTCACGCCGGCCGCGATTCAGTCGCCGGTCGCGCCGCCGGTTCCCGCCTGGCTGCACGGGTCGTTTCGCGGCCTCGTGCTGGATGGCAGTCAGCTCTGGCTGAGGGCCGCCGATGTGCAGACGATCGGCGGTCACACGACTGTGGTCATCTCCAGCGTGCCGATCCAGAAGCAGAACGTGGAGGCCTTCGCGCAGGGCCTTGGCGTGGTTGCCATTTATCCGGACGCCGGAACAGGGCCGGCGCAGGGCGCGCAGGCGGCCCGCGGTGCTAAAGCGGCGCGCATCCGGATCAACGGCCAGGATATCGACCAGGCCCAAAGGTACGCGATTGTGGGAGGGTCTCTGCCGCCGCCTCTCCATTTTTACGATGCTCGGGTTTGGTTCTATGCGCCGCTGGAAACCTATGACTGGGCCAATGGGCAAACCACTCACACCGATACGGTAGTTAATTCGCGACCTTCGCTGCTGTATCGCCGGCTCTTCATCGCCTCGCTGGAGATCGGAGACGCGATTCGGGACCTGCTGATCGGCATCGCAGTCGCTTTCGGGGTGCTGGAGCTGCTCGCGTTTCTGGCGGCGGTTCGCCTGAATCAGACCATCACACGATCGGTGCACGATCTTTACGAAGCCACGCTGGCGATCGACGGCGGCAACCTGGAACATCGCATCAACGTAAAGCGAAGAGACCAGCTCGGCGCGCTGAGCCGCTCCTTTAACAGCATGGCCACATCGCTGGCGCGGCTCCTGGTTGAACAGCGCGAGAAGCAGCGCCTGCAGAACGAGCTTTCGATCGCGCAGGAGGTGCAGGCGAATCTGTTCCCACACGGAGTGATCGCTCTGCCCATGCTGGAGCTGCATGGTGTGTGCCTGCCGGCGCGCACGGTGAGCGGCGACTACTACGATTTTCTCCTCTTCGGCAATACCGGCCTGGGCGTCGCGCTCGGGGATATCAGCGGCAAGGGAATCTCCGCGGCGCTGCTCATGGCTACGCTGCACTCCGCTGTGCGGGCGTACCGATTCGCCGGCGAAACGCTGATCACAGAAGGAACGGCGGCGCTCTCAAACCCGCGTACCCGTCATGAGGGCGAGCAGGAAGTGGAGTGCGCCGAGCTCTTCGAGGAGCCCGCGAAGATTCTCTCGCTGCTCAACCGCCATCTCTACCGCAGCACGCAGCCGGAGAAATACGCGACTCTGTTCCTGGCCCACTATGACGGATTGACGCGGCGGCTGGTGTATTCGAACGGCGGCCATTTGCCGCCGTTGCTGTTGCGCGCCAACGACTCTGTTACGCGTCTGGATCGCGGCGGATCGGTAGTAGGACTGCTCGATGAGCTGGTGTGGGAGCAGGGCATAGTCCATCTCGGCGTCGGCGACATTCTCATCGCTTACAGCGATGGCGTGACCGAGCCAGAAAACGACTTTGGAGAATTCGGCGAGGCGCGCCTGCTCGAAGTGGTACGACGCCATCGCCACCTGAGCCTCGAAGCCATCTCGGAGCAGGTGATCCAGACTCTGCGCAGCTGGATCGGCGCGCAGGAGCAGCCGGACGACGTCACGCTGGTGCTGGCTCGCCAGCGCTGATCTCTATTCGGGGATTTCCGTTTCCGCCCCGCCGCGTTCGGCTGACACATAGGCGGAATAGATTGTCGCCATGGTGTCGCGCGCCAGTTCCGCGCCTGCCATCGGCTCGCGGCCTGCAGCGATGCTCTCCATGAAATCCTGAAATTCCTGCGGGTAGCCATGCTGCCACGCTTCATCGGGGGCGGGATGGCTCCAGCCCTGCTTCGTCTCGATCTTCTCCGTGACGTAGACCTCGCGGAAGGCGTCTTCGTTCGGATTGAAGGTGGTGAGCGCGTCGATAGGATTCAGCTGGCAGCGGGTGCGGTGATTGTTGCCCATTACCTCCAGCCAGTTGCTCACTCCGCCCATCACCAGTTCCGACGAAAAGATGTCGGCGATCGTGCCGTCGGAAAAAGTGACGTGCATCTGCCCGTAGTCCTCGATGTCCTGATAGCCGCGGCGCAGGTGGCCTTCGTCGCGATAATTCGGCAGCCGCGTAATTTCATGCGTGCGCGCGCTCACGGTTGCGGGGCGGATGGGGCTTCCGTCGTGGGCCGAGCCTTCGGCGCGCTTCAGATAGAGTGCGGCGCTCAGCGGATGGCAGCCTTTGCCAACCAGCGATCCACCGCCGGAGAAGCGCCACTGGCCATAGTAGGGCGAATGCGATCCGCTGTGCGACTGATTGCCCATCATCCACAGGATCTGCGCGCCGCTTTTTGTAACAATCTCGCGCTCTTTCTGGATCGCGGGCGCATAGACCCAGTTCTCCGCGTAGCAGATGGTCTTGCCGCTGGCCTGGGCGGCTTCGACGATCCGGCGGCAGCTTTCGATCGCGTGGCGGAGCATGGGTTCTTTCGGAGCCGAGTTGCCGCGGAAGCCCTCAACGCCCGTGCCGAAGAAGCCGGTGAACGGCTTCTCGACGATGATGTGCCGGCCGCGCCGCAGCGCCTCGACGGCAAGCGCTTCGTGAGTCGATGGAGGGCTGCAAAGGTCGATCACGTCCGCCGCGTCGCAGAGCGCCTCGAAGGAATCGAAGGCCGTAACGGAGTTCTCCAGCGCAAAGGCTTCGCGGGTCTGCGGCGAGCGCGAGGTAACGCCGGCAACGACGATAGGCACGCCGTAGACGCGGCGTAAATTGTGCAGGTGAAAGCGCGCCGCAAATCCGGCGCCCGCAATGCCAACGCGAATGGGGTCCGTCATGGTGCTCTTATGATCCGCCGCTCTGAGAATACTGCCGGCGGACTCGACCCGGTCAGGGCTTCGTCTCCTGCTCCAGCTGCTTGGTGACCGGCGTGACAAAGCTGACGACATGATACGTGGCCGGTCCATCGCCGGCGTTGCGGATAGCGTGGAGAGTATTCGACGCGTTGAAGATTACCGATCCGGGGCCGATGCGGGTCCATTTGCCTTCGCCGAAGGCCTCCACGGTTCCCTGATCGACGATGATGACTTCTTCGTTGGCGTGCTTATGCGGTGGATGAGATTGTTTGCCCGGCTCCAGAGTTGTTGAGTGGACTTCGAGCTCGTCCAGAGTGGCCGTTGGTGCGCGGAAAAACTGACGAGATTCGCCGACGTCGGTTTTGGTGACGGGGATGGAATTCCAGTCGTACACGGCCCAGCCGAGAATGGCGGGTCTTAGACCGGCGAAAGCGAAGGCGCAGCAGGTTCCGAGAATTGAGAGGAAAGCGATGGTGAGGTCGCGGCGGGTGAGCAATTTCACAGCACAACTCCTGAGGAAAGATTGACGAATGATTATTATGCTCTTGCAGATTAAGTTTCGGTCGCAATGATTGGCGACGCAAACAATATGCGCGACAGTAGCCGATCTCAAAGGGTCGGGGGCTGCCGGCCGGCGAATTCTCAACAGAGCTGCGAGCCCAGCCACGGGGCGTCCTCTTCCGCTCCTGGCACCGCGGTTCGTTGACATACCATGCGCTGCTCGATAAAGTGTGGGCCGCGTACGAAATCAGCGCAATCGAACTCCCCGAAGGATCAGGACACTGGAATGACTGAGAAAACCGCAGCCGGTCAAACGTTCATCAGGACGACCGTCGCAGGATACGCCGCCGCGCTTCTGCTGATGCCGTGCGCTTTTGCGCAGAGCCACGGCGCTGCGGGCTCAACCGGGAATGGGGCGCTTACGCTCGATGCGCGCGTGACGATTGTCGTCGGAGCGGATGAGCCTGGGCCAGTGCATTTGGCGGCGAACGATCTGGCGAACGACTTCGAGAAAGTCTTCGGGACGAAACCGAAAATTGCGGATCGTGCCGGCGACTCTGGAGCGACGGTTCTGATTGGCGAAGCGGCGAAGTTGCCGGAGGACAGGCGGCCGGCGAACCTCGGCGACCCGGAGTCGTTCTCGATCGCCGTTTCCGGAAAGGATCTGGTTCTGTCCGGGGCTGACATGCGCGGCACCCTCTATGCGATATACCAGTTTTCGCAGGAGTATCTCGGCGTCGATCCGATGTACTACTGGACGGATCACGAGCCGCCGCGCCGCACGCGTATCGAGCTGGCGGCCGGGCTGAACAGGGCGTATCCCGCACCCGTGTTCAAATACCGCGGCTTCTTCATCAACGATGAGGACCTGCTGACCGGGTGGGCACCCGGTGCGAAAGACCACGCCGGCATCTCGCTCGACGCGTGGAACAGGGTTTATGAAACAAGCCTTCGCCTGAAGGCGAACATGGTTGTGCCGGGGACGTGGATTTTTCCCGACGATCCGCAGATCAAAGCAGCCGCCCAGCGCGGACTGATTGTCACGCAGCATCACGCGATCCCGCTGGGGGTCAACGTGGCGCGCTGGCCGAAGGACGTCGAGTACAACTACTCGACGCATCCGGAGATTCTGGAGCGGGCGTGGAAGGACGCGGTCGCCGGGTATCCAAAGGACGTTGAGATTCTGTGGTCCGTGGGGCTGCGTGGGTTGTCGGACACGAGTTACGCATCGATGGATCCGAGCGTACAGGGGAACGATGCGTTGCTGGGCAAGCGGATCAGCAGCGCGATCGAAGACCAGATGAAAATCGTGCGCGCGGTGCATCCGGATGCGCAGTTTGTGACGGATCTGTGGCAGGAGGGCGCGAGACTGGTGCAGGAGGGGTATCTGAAGATTCCGCCGGAAGTGATGACGGTGTGGGCGGATGATGGCTATGGCTACATCCAGGACAAGGGGCAAGTGGCCGCGGGGCAGGGCACGTACTATCACGTCGCGATGATGAACAACCGGACGAATCAGCTGACGGAGATGGTGCCGATTGAGCGGATCACGGGCGAGATGGGAAGATTTGTGCGGGCGAAGGCTACAAATTATTTCCTGGTGAACACGAGCGACATTCGCCCGTACACGCTGACGATTCGCGCGGTGATGGACTATGCGTGGCTGGGCCATTTACCGGGAACGGAAGAAGCGCCGGCCGGCTACTACCGGCGGTATGCGGAAGAGGAGTTCGGAGCGAAGGCAGCACCCGCGATCGCCGACATGTATAAGGACTACTTCGCTGCGCCTGCGCGGCTGGAATCGGGACACCAGGGCGATCCGCCGCGCGAGTATGGCGACCAGATCTACCACACCGAAGGCCGGCAGATGATGCAGACGTGGATGATCGATGCGCCGCTGTATGCGATTCCGGGGCAGTCGCCGAAGTGGACGATGCCGCGGCTGGTGGGCCAGGGTTATGGCCTGGGACCGGGATCCGGCGGTAAGGATTGGCTGCGTACGACGGCGGCGCGGGAGATCCAGCAGTGTGGCGACGCGCAGCCGCGCTGGGATGCGGTGTGGAATAAGGCCGTTGCTGCGGAGGCGCTGGTGCCCGCTGCGCGCCGATCCTTTTATCAGGCATCTGTGCTGACCATGGTTACAATTAACCGCGAAAGCAATCGAATGCTGCTGGATATTGCGAAGTCCGTGCAGGACGCGCAGACGGGGAAGATGGCCGAGGCGCAGCAGGAAGCGTCCGATGCTCTGGCTGCCGTCGCGCAGGTTCGGCGGGCGCAGGCTGACGCTGAGTATGGCAAGTGGAAGAACTGGTATCGCGGCGACTGGCTGACCGGCGTGTACCGCACGCAGCAGACCCTCGAGGCCTATGCAGCTTTTTTGAAGGATCCGCTGACGCATCTTGCGCCGCCCATCGTGTGGAGTGGGTGGGAGGCGTACTACCACATCATGCAGTACGAAGGAGATCGGTCGGCCGATGTCCAGTGAGGCTCGGTCCACCGGACTCGCCGAAATAGAACGTCGTCAGCGCGTCATCGCGTAGTGGACCTGTTCTTCGATGGCGGCGATCTTCAGCGGCTCACGATGAGCGCCGACCAGGGCCGCATTCAGCGCGTCCAGGTCGGTCTTCTTGAAGCTTTCCCAGGCGGCGATTCCTATGCGCGAAGCTTTGTTCATCTGATCGAAGATTGCCAGCGCTTGTGCCGGAGCCGTGCGGTCGCCGCTCTCAACGATGCGCAACATGGTGCCGAGTCCAGAGGTGGCCTCGGCCAGGCCAGCCGCGTGCTCGCCCGGCTTGTCGGCCGCTTCGTGCTCGCCGCTGCGGATCTTCTCGATCTTCGCCTGCGCATTGTGAATTGCGTCGCGCGGCGAATCAGAATTGTCGCTGGAATCGAGTTTCTTCAGCTGGCTCTCCACGCTTTCCAGTTCGGCCATCGCTTTGCGGCTGGCTCGGAGCTGCATGTAGATGGATTCCCCGAGGGTGAACTGCTGTACCAATACCTGCGGAGTCGCCGTCGCACGCGGATCCATGATCACGTGGAGGGGACGGTTCAGGGTCGTGTCGTCGACGGAGAGGAGCAGGGTGTAAGTTCCAGGAGCCACGCGCGGACCGGGGGGCATGCCGATTGCATCGTCGGCGTCATCGTCGCCCGTGCCTGCGCTGGAGCCACCCGCTGCCAGATCCCACACGAAGCGATGCTCGCCGGCGGTGGTCGCCAGCGTTTCCGGCCTGGGAAACCAGCGCTCCGCGATCGGAAGCAGGGGGCGCCTGGCAGGTTGTTTCTCCGCGCTGGAGAAGTGGCGGATGACGTGGCTCTGCGCGTCGAGAATCTGCAGCGTGACTTTCGTCGCGTCGTTGCCGAGGTAGTAGTCGACGGTTGCGCCGCTGGGCGGGTTGTCGGCCTGCGGCTCTTCCGGCGGCAGGGGCGTGCCCAGAAAACCGTCGTTATCGACGCGGACCGCGGTGGGCGGCGCGTACAAATATGCCTTCGCGTCTTTCACGGCAGCAGCCTGGCGGAGCGGCGCGATGTCGTCGAGGACCCAGAAGGAGCGGCCGTGGGTGGCGACGATTACGTCACTGCCATTGATATTAATGTCGCGCACGGAGCTGACCGGCAGATTCAGCTGCAGGGGTTGCCAGTGGTCGCCGCTGTCAAACGAGGCGTAGATGCCGAACTCGGTTCCGGCGAAGAGCAGATTCTTCTGTTCGGTGTCTTCGCGAACAGCGCCGACAAAATGATGCGGAGCGATACCGTCGACCGCGAGCTTCCAGGTTTTGCCGTAATCGTGGGTGATGTACAGATACGGCTGTTGATCGTCGAGCCGATGACGATCGACCGCGGCGTACGCGGTTGCCGGATCGAAGTGCGAGGCTTCGATCATCGAGATCTTGCTCCACGGAGAAAGCTCGTGCGGCGTCACGTCGCGCCAGGTTTTGCCACCGTCGATGGTGATATGGATGCGTCCGGTGTCGGAGCCCGCCCAAATCTCCTCGGCGCGCAGCGGTGACGGCGCAATCGTGTAGACCACGCCATAGCCGCGCTGCATAGCGTTCTCCGGAGTCGTGGGCCCGTCGTCGCTGGTACCCGTGACCGCGCCGGTAAGGTCGGGGCTGATCTGCGACCAGTGCAGGCCGCCGTCCGTAGTCTTCATCACGTATTGCGTGCCGAGGTAGAGCGAAGTCTTGTCTGCTGGTGAAAAGACCAGCACGGGCGTCCAGGGATCGCGGTAGCGGCGCTTGTTAATCTCCGTGTCGAAGCCACCGAGCGGCCATGGCGTGATGTTCTGGCTGAACGACGTGCGCTGGTCGAAGCGGGAGACGCCGCCGTAGGAGGCGGAGAGGTAGAAGATGTTCTCGTCTTTGGGATCGATGGCGATGTAGCCGCTCTCGCTGCCGCCGGGCAGGAACCAGTCGCGGGTGTCGATGTGCCCGTGATCGGAGCGGCTGTGGACGGCGATGGCGCCGGAGTCCTGTTGTGCGCCGTAGATGCTGTAAGGGAATTTGTGATCCGTGGTGACGTGGTAGAGCTGCGCCGTCGCCTGGTTATACCAGGTGGTCCAGGTTTTTCCGCGGTCGAGGGAGACGCTCGCGCCCTGATCGACGCCGAGCACGATGTGATTCGAATCCTTCGGATCGACCCACACCTGGTGATAGTCGTCGCCGCCAGGCGCGCCGCGGACGATCTGGATGGTCTTGCCGCCGTCTTCGGTGCGGTACAGCGCGACGTTGGGAATGTAAAGAACATCGGCATTGCCGGGATCGACGGCGATGGAGTTGAAGTACCAGGCGCGGCTGGTCAGGCGCGCATCGGAGCTGGCCAGCGTCCACGTGTCGCCGGCGTCGTCGGAGCGGTACAGGCCGGCCTTACAACCCGTAACGCCAACTGCGGGCGTTTCGGGGGCCCCAGAGTGGCCTTTGCAGTCGATCGTGGCGTAGACGCGG
>Ga0187855_10000688_pt1 | contig 29012 bp, 22 predicted proteins | sample June2016WEW_8_10_2_FD_132969 | JGI IMG/M metagenome (GOLD analysis project Ga0187855, IMG submission 132969) | Peatland microbial communities from SPRUCE experiment site at the Marcell Experimental Forest, Minnesota, USA - June2016WEW_8_10 | ecosystem: Environmental > Terrestrial > Soil >...
AAGTACGCCAATCTCTATCACGGCCAAACAGAGGCACTCGCCGCGCTCTAGAAGTTCGCACACGGTTTCTCGCCGCCCGCCCCATTATTGGAGAACGCTCATGGCAAGAGACATCGTCCGAACGCCTAATGCACCATCTCCGCCGCCGACATACAGCCAAGCCGTGCGAGCGGCGGGTCTCGTCTTCGTGTCAGGTACGGGACCTCACGACCCAGTCACCGGGAAGATTGTTGGGGATACGATCCAGGAGCAGACCAGGCAGTGCTTGCAGAACGTGTCTGCCATCCTCAAAGCTGCGGGTTCCTCCCTCGAACGAGTCGTGAGTGCCACCGTCATCCTGCTTGAGGAAGCAGATTTCGCCGGAATGAATGAAGAGTGGATGAACTGGTTTCCGGAGAATCCACCTGCGCGGCAAGGCGCGAAGCTGCCCGTTCGTATCCCCGGCATGAAAGTCTCTATAGCTGCTATTGCCGAAGCATAAGAGAAAGCGATCCAGCATTAAAGGAAAAGCGCTTAACGAGGATGAGGGCATCCTCGCCCTATTGCGGCCCCTTGTCGCCCTTCGAGAAAAGCGGAATGTGGAACGGCTCTGAAGCCGTGGTGGCCTTGCTTTTCTTGGTGGTCATGTCCTGTCGCAGCACCGTCCGCTGCGAGTTGATGCACAGCCACCCGTTGCGCACGCGCTCAAAGACGTGAGTGAACACACCCTTCTCGTCCACCGGCGTTCCATTCATCTTGTGGTGCAGCGTATACGTGCCATTGGCCACGGCAATGTCGCCCAGCATGCGCACCGTTACGACCTTTTGCGTGAGAGAAACGGTCTTGTCGTCTGCACTGATTACCTGCACCACCTGCTGGTTGCGGGTGGTCACGTCGCCGCTTGCTGAAACATCGACGAACAATGGCGAAAGCACGAGTTCCAGTGCGTACTGGTCGCGCCGGTTTACGGCATCGGACCAGCTGTCCTCGATCTTCTGAAATTGGACAATCTCCGGGCTGACCGTGCTCATCACACCCGGCTGGACTGCAGCCGGGGCCGTGCTCGGAGTCGAATTGGCCAGCGGATTTGCAGTCAGGTTCTGGGCGGCTGCCGCGTAGCACAGAAGCAGGGAAAGAGAAAAACAGCCAAAAAAGCGATTCATGTGTTCTCTGAACTCCCAGCGTGCGGGAAGTCTCTCAACAACATCATAGCTGGTTAGACAGGCGCAGCGCCCAAGATGGAAGCGGGAAAGTGGCCGGTGCGCCTGTCTACAGAACTTCCACAATACCCGTACCCAACGCTTCCGTACCAGTGCTTCCGTGCCCCATCCTTTTCGCGTTCTTTGCCAAAAGGGTGGGAATGAAAAAAGGCCAGGTTCCCATTCAGGGACCGCGCCCCAACCACCTGATCCAATTGCTTTAGAGAAGCGATTGCAGCCGAACGATGTCATGCAGAGTCACCATCGAGTCTTCAATGGTGATCCAGCCATCCTTGCGAAATTGCCCTAGAGTGCGGGTCACGGTTTCGCGCGTGGTGCAAGTCATCGAGGCCATCTCTTCATGAGTCAACAGCAGCGGAAAGCGAAACTCACCCTTATCGGTGTGCTCCCCGATCTGATGTGCCAGCTCGACCAGCAGGCGAGCCAGTCGCGCGGCAACGGTTTCCGCGAGGGCAATACGGCAGGCGTCTTGCAACGCAAAGCGATATTCCTGGCAGATGCATTGCACGGCGCGGATCTGAGCTTCCTTGTGGGAGCGGAGAAAGTTCAGAAAGCGCTCCTTCTCCACGGGCCGGAGTTGCGCTGCCGTCAATGACTCTGCCGTTACCTCGTAGACGCCGTGCGAGAGAACCGCGTATAGGCCGAGCATGGAGCCGGGGCCCGCGACGCGCACGATCATATGACGATCGTCCGGTTTGCCGGCGGTCAGCTTTAAATAACCGCTGCAGATCAGATAAAGGCAACGAGCATCCTCGCCTTGAGTAAAGAGAGAGGCTTGGGCGGGAAGCGAAATGGTGCTGGTCGCTAGTTCCAGATCGGCCAACACCGCGCTCCCTAATGAGCAAAACCATCCGGGACGCCGGTTGGCGCATGCAGCACAACCCAGAGGCGATTGCTTGACAGCCGTCTTCGGCCTGCCGAGCTCTTCGATCGAGATTTGTGTGCCGGCCATCGCAATCTTCCCGTCGAACTCCAACGCGGCCCGTGACCTTAGTGGTTTCCCAATCCGATTGCCTGGATGGACTTCGGCTGGGACCGACGTTTCCCTCCGCTTTTACCTCGCAGAAGACACCCATACAAATTTTGCTTGAGCGAATCGGATTTGGATGTGATGGGCCTCACGTGCTTTCATCAGCCCCAGATCGATGTGATGAAGGCGATGTTTCTCATCTTTTGCGAAGTCTCTAAAGCACACCAGGAGAACAGAATCGAGCCTGCATGGGGCACTTCACTCCATGTGATGGACATCACCGCTCCGTCTTCATCAGAAACCGTAGTCTCTGGTGGATGCGGTGATGTTCCGCACGTTGAAGCCCGCACGCAGCGTTCTTGATCGTGTCATTCGTGCTCAGGCTCACAAATGGGTTCGTGACCACACTAGCCCTACATTGGGCTTGTTGGTTCTCCGCGAAGCGGAGACTTTGTCATAGGCGGGATCTTTTCGTGCACAGGCATTGGCCGGATACGCAACTGCGGACGAGTATGGCCTTCGGAAGGCGAGCGCAACCGCACGTTTTTCTGATGTTGCTGCCGGGCGCAGGTCTTCTGTGCATATGGGCACACGCTGCTCCGCCAGCAGGTGCTCAAAGCGCGGTCGTGATCGCCGCTGCGGCCGTACCTGCCAGTCAGCCGTCCAAGGAAACCTGCGCGTCCTGCCACGAAGAGGTGGCCAAGAGCTTTCTATCCAATCCTCACGGCAACGCCGATCTGAGTTGCGCGAGTTGCCACAGCGGCCATACAAACCAAAGTGACGCTGGTGGCCGCTCCGAAAAGAGCGCCTTCGCTGATAGAGGGAATTCAATTTTGATTTGCACCAAGTGCCACGCAGAGATGGCCGGGCCATTTGTCTACAAACATGCTGCGATCAAGGCCGAGGGTTGCACCGGATGCCACGCCGCGCACGGCTCGCAGAACGCCAAACTGCTGAATGCGCCAAACACCAATGAACTCTGCAAGCAGTGTCATAGCCCGGCCACAGAATCCGCCACCCACGGCACGAACGCAGGGACGCCGCAGGCGGCGCAACCCTGCACAAACTGTCATACCCACATTCACGGCTCGAACATGAATGCGGCATTTTTGAACTAGGGGTCGAGGGTGATGGTTTTTTAGGATTTTTTGAGCAAACCGCGGTGCCCCGAGCCGCGCGGGAGGCCAAATCGAAGAAGAAAGGGAAAGAAGCAATGCGAATCGAGAAGAAAGTGGCAATGGTCGCCATCGCGGCGGCTGCAACAATGACCTGCGCCTTCGCGCAAGGTCCGGGAGCGGACACCTACAAGGCGAAATGTCAGAGCTGTCATGGAGCCCAGGGAACGCCGAATCCCGGAATCGCCAAGGCAATGGGCGTCAAGCCCGCCAACGATCCTTCGGTCACGTCGATCAGCGAAGCGGACATGATTGCCGACACCACAAACGGCAAGGGCAAGATGCCCGCTTTCAAGGGAAAGCTGAGTGACGCGGAGATCAAGGATTCCGTAGAGTATTTTCGCTCGCTCGGCAAGTAAGTCGCCGGGTTTGTGAAGCAATTGTAAGTGCAAGTGCACGACCAGGCTGGTGCGGACGCAGGTTTGAAGCCCCCTCCGCGCCGGTTTGACCGAGGTGGCTGGTGATACCATCTCGATTGCGGTTTTTGTCTGCCTGAAGTCGAGGCCCGAAGTGAATTCAAAATCCACGCGGCAGGCGCGTCGCTGCGCAAACCGATGTGAAAACCCCAAGGAGTCTTCTTATGTCGAAAAGCTTCCGTTCGCAAACTGTGCTGGCAGCCCTCGTGGTGTTCGCCGGCGTGTTGAGCTTCGCCGATGATGGCGCAGCAACCTACAAGGCCAAGTGTGCCATGTGCCACGGCGCCAGCGGCACTCCAAGCGCCGGCATGGCCAAGGCCATGGGCATCAAGCCGACTTCCGATCCGGCCATCGCGGCTCTCAGCGCTGACCAGGTTGCGGCGACGGTAAAAGACGGCAAGGGCAAAATGAAGCCCATTGCCGGACTCTCCGACGCCGACGTCAAGTCCGTCGCCGCGTATTTCAAGACGCTCAAGTAGATCGAAGGGCGCAGCACAAAACTCGTGAATCAGACCCGCCTTCCCCGGCGGGCACATTCGTTGAAAACGGAGGCAGGGGTGCCGTCTTTTCAAGCATTTCGTGAAAACTGGGTAAGGCCGGCGCTGTTCTTCGGCAACAACCCCATCAGCCTGGCTGGTGGCGCTGTTACGACCGCGTCCGGCGTCACCATGATCAGTTATTGGGCGCTCGAACTCTTTGGCCTGACCAACGCCAACCCCTATCTCGGCATCATTTTTTTCCTGATTCTGCCGGCGTTGTTTATCGCCGGTCTAGTGCTCATTCCCCTCGGTGTTTGGCTGCGGCGCCGCAAACTGCAACAGGCCGGCCAGATTCCCGAAGAATTTCCCCACGTCGACTTCAACGACCGCATCTTCCGCCACGGCGTCGATATCGTGCTGGTGGCCACAATCGTCAACCTGCTGGTTGTGGGTGCAGCCAGCTACCGCGGAGCCGCTTACATGGATTCGCCGCAGTTTTGCGGCAGTTCCTGCCACGTCATGAATCCCGAGTATGCGGCCTACGGGATTTCACCCCATTCGCATGTCGCCTGTGTGGAGTGCCACATCGGAGCCGGCGCACAAGCCTACTTCAGCGCCAAGGTGAACGGCACCAAGCAGCTCGTCGAGGTCAGCTTTCATCCGTTTGCGCGCGTCGCGCCCAAAATCGTTCCCAACTATCCCACGCCGATTCCTTCGCCTGTCACCAGCCTGCGTCCAGCGCGCTACACCTGCGAAGGCTGCCACACGCCCACGCGATTCGACGGCGACAAGCTGCTGGTGAAGTCCAGCTTCGCCGACGACGAGCAAAACAGCGAGTCGCAAACCGTGCTCATTCTTCACCTCGGCGGAGTCGATTCGCTCTCGCACCGCACCGGCATTCACGGCGTTCATCTCGGGCACATCGAATACATTGCCGCCGAGCCCACCCGCACCAATATTCCCTGGGTCCAGCGGACCAATCCCGACGGCTCGCAGTCCACCTACATCGCTTCGGCTCTAAAGGGCTCGCAGCCCACCGGCGAGCGTCGCGTGATGGATTGCATCGACTGCCACAATCGCGCCGCGCATACCTTCGTTACCGCCGGCGAGGCCATCAATAGCGCGATGGCCGACGGCGCCATCAGCCCCTCGCTGCCCTGGGTTCACAAAGAGGGGCTCGAGTTGCTGAATGCAACCTACGACAGCCAGGATGACGCGCACGCGAAGATTCCCCAGCAGCTCGAAGCCTTCTATCGCACGCAGCATCCTGAGGTGCTGGCCGGCAAGGCCGACTTGGTGAAGGCTGCCGGTCAGGAACTCGTCACCCTCTACGACCAGAATGTGTTTCCCTACATGAAGGTCACATGGGGCACGCATCCCAACCATATCGGCCACCAGGACTATCCCGGCTGCTTCCGCTGTCACGACGGCGATCACGCCGCCAAAGACGGCGCCAGCATCACACAGGATTGCTCCGCCTGCCACAATTTGTTGGCGGTCGAAGAAGCCAAGCCCAAAGTGCTCGCCGATCTCGGCATTCAGTAGGATGTCTGCGCTCACTCAACAGGTGTCATCCCGAGCGGAGCCGAGGGATCTGCGGTTGTTTTTCGCGACGATCTCGATCAGTCATCCCGAGCGAAGGCCGCGCGCCACGGCGAGCGGCCGCAGTCGAAGGACCTGCATTTTGGGCACTCCGCCAGCGGCGATCCTCTAGCGGCCCCATTGCGGTTGCCCCACGCTGACTCGCTGACTTGCCGCCTCTCCTGCTAGCCTGTCCTTTCGCCTATCAGGAGCCCCATTCCTCATGTCTTCCAATCAACCTAATCATCCCCCTTCTTTCAATCTCGCGGCTGCAGCGCACGCCACTATGATCGAGAACGGCTTTCATCCCGATTTCCCGGCCGGAGCCGACGCCGAGCTGGCCCAGATCAAAGCGCAGCCTCCGGTTCAACCTGCAGATGGCATCGTTGACCTGCGCAATCTGCTTTGGTCGTCGATCGACAACGACACTTCGAAAGACCTCGACCAGATCGAGTGGGCCGAGCAGCTTGCCGACGGCCGCATCCGCGTGCTGGTCGGTGTGGCCGATGTGGACGCGCGCGTGCACCAGGGCACGCTGCTCGATAAGCACGCGCAGTCCGAAACCACTTCTGTCTACACTGGCGTCGTCACCTTCCCCATGCTGCCTACGCAGCTCTCCGAGGGCATTACTTCGCTGAACGAAAACCAGGACCGAGCGGCGTTCGTCATTGAATTCTCTGTCGACACCAATGGAAACGCATCAGACTTGAAGGCATATCGCGCATTGGTGCGCAACCGTGCGCAACTGGCATATCCCAGCATAGGCGCCTGGCTCGAGGCCACTGCCGCACCGCCGCCCAAGGTCCAAGCCAACGCCGATCTCGCCGCCCAGCTCAAGCTGCAGGACACAGCCGCGCAGCGCCTGGAAGGAAATCGGTTTCAGCACGGCGCGCTCGACCTCGAAACCATCGAAACGCAGCCGGTCTTTATCACCGATCAGATTGTCGGCATTGCGCCTATCAACAAAAATCGCGCCACGATCCTCATCGAAGAATTCATGATTGCGGCGAACGGTGTCATCGCCCGCACGTTCGAGCAAGCGGGTGTCGCCTCCATCCGGCGCGTTGTGCGTACGCCCAAACGCTGGGACCGGATAGTCGAATTAGCCAAAGAAAGAGCGGGGGTGAATCTGCCTGCCCAGCCCGACTCGAAAGCACTCAATGATTTTCTGCTCGACCAGAAGCAGAAGGACCCCGATCACTTTCCCGATGTCTCACTGACTGTCATCAAGCTGATGGGTCCCGGCGAATATGTCCTTGTCAAACCTAATGAACCTTCGCCCGGCCACTTCGGCCTCGCCGTTCAGGATTACACTCACTCCACCGCGCCGAACCGCCGCTTCCCCGATATGGTCACGCAGCGGCTGCTCAAAGCGTTCCTCGCCAAGGCCTCCGCTCCCTACTCTGAAGATCAACTCGACTCGATTGCCACCCGATGCACCCAGATGGAAGATGCCGCGCGCAAGGTCGAACGTGACATGCAGAAGCGAATCGCGGCCGTTGCCCTGCATCCTCACATCGGCCAGACCTACCAGGCCATTGTCACCGGCGCCACCGATCACGGGACCTTCGTCCGCACTCTTGATCCGCACGTTGAAGGCATGGTCGTGAGGGGAGGCAAGGGCCTTGATGTGGGCGACAGGGTTACGGTCAAGCTGGTGAATACCGATCCCCAGCGAGGGTATATCGACTTCACCGTGTAACTCCATTATCTTGAGCAGTTTTCCTAGGAATCGGCAAGAGTATCGTCTCCACGCTGTCTTTTTGCCGCAACAGGTACCGGAAACGACTTCTTGGGCCGCGGTTCGATCGAGAACGTCTAATATAAAGAATCCGTGTAATTGCTTCGCCGGTGAAAAGCGGTCCCTTGCGGTTGATCGAACGAATTGGACACCCCTTGCGAGGAATTGACGAGACCCCCAACAGGGGCGATGATTCCGCGAAGGCAGGTCATGTCCTTTCATTTGGCTCGCGGCACAGGAATAACAATGCGTTCATATTTCGGGCGAATCGCTGCACTATTTTTGTGGATGGCCATCTGCATTCCGGCTCCTGCTATTCATGGACAGGAGGCGCACTCTGCGCTGCCCACGGTCGTCGATCCAAGCCCTCCACCGTCCGCAATCACCGACGCGCCAGAGCCCCAAATCGAGCCTGCACTCTTCGATGGCGAGGCAATAGAAGCACAGAGTCAGCAGCCGGCGACGGGATCCCAGTCCGCCACCACCAATACGAGCCCGCAGTCCCCCCAAACGCCCGCCCAACCCGTCAACCTGCCCGCAACCACTTCTGGCACCTCCCAGAGCAGCTCGAGCTCGCAATCGTCTGCGCAGCAGGCGGCCGGTCAGGAAACCCAGCATCAAAAGGCCGAGGAACAGCTCAAGGAGCAGGAGCACCAGCGAGTTGCCGGCATCATGGCAACTTTCAACACCACTCGGAATCCCGACGCTCTGCCGCTCTCATCAGGGCAGAAGTTCCATCTATTTTTCAAGAGTGCGCTCGATCCCTGGCCTTTCGGCCTCAGTGCTGTGGTCGCCGGCATTAACCAGGCGGCCAATGCCGACCCGGAATGGGGACAGGGTGTGCGCGGCTACGCAAAGCGATTTGGAGCGGGATACTCCGACTACTTTATAGGCAATTTCTTCGGAAATGCTGTACTTCCGTCCGTGCTGCATGAAGATCCGCGCTACTTCCAGAAGGGTTCGGGGAGTTACGTGGGCCGGTTTTTCTGGGCGGCCGGCAGCACAGTGTGGTGCAAACGCGACCGGGGTACCTGGGGGCCAAACTGGGCCAACGTTGGTGGCAACCTGATTGGCGCAGCCATTGCCCGCACTTATTATCCTGCTTCCGAGCGGACTGTCTCCGACACCATTACGGATGGGTTAACGGTCTCCGCCGAGGGCATCGTGGGCGCTGAAGTGATCGAGTTCTGGCCCGACATTGTGCGCCACCACCGCCGCAAACAGGCTGAAAAGCAGGCCCGCGCCAAGGTTGCTGCCGACAAACAGCAGAACCAGCCAAAAAGCCAGAATTAGCGGAGAGTCTTGCGCTCTTGCCCCGCATCGTTTATGCCCACATTCCATCAATTGCCTTGATCCCGAATCACCCCGGCGACTCTTTGCATCTTTCTGAGTGTGGAGATTCTTGACGAATTGACCTGCTCGCGGGGCGAAACATCCCTTTAGGCTCTTTCAGGCGGTCCAAGTAACCGTGGAATCGTTGATTCACTTCCCCAAGGACGGTTCTTTCATGCCGGCTATCCGCAGCATTCGGAAACTCTTTCTCTTGCGCTTCTTCTGGCCGGTCAGGTTCAATGGCGTCCTGCTTTACGGAGCATTGTTCTTGGGCTTCGCCTATCCGGCCCACCTCGCTGCCCAGCAGACCGCAGCCGACAGTTCCCAGACCGCAACTGCCGCAGAACCGGTGACCGCCGACCCTCCCGATCTGGACTCGCCTTCTCAGGCGAATGCCGCGGCACAATCCTCGGGCACAGACGCGCCCTCACCGCAGAGTCCGCCGGCACCGGGCGAGCAGCAGGACCAAACCGGCCAACAAACCAAGCGCATTCTGGGGATCATTCCCAACTTCCGCGCAGTAAGCGCCGATACAAAGCTGCCGCCGGAGACGGTCAAAGAGAAATTCGTCAGCGCCACCGAAGATTCATTCGATTACTCGTCAATCTTTATCCCCGCAGTCCTGGCCGTCTACAACATGGGCACACGCGCAACTCCCGAGTTTCATGAGGGGGCGGCTGGCTATGGCCGCTATTTTTGGCATTCCGCCGTCGACCAAACCAGCGAGAACTATATGGTCGAGTTCGTTTTTCCCACCTTCACCCGCGAAGACTCGCGCTACTATACGCTCGGTCATGGGGGATTTATCAAACGCACGGGCTATGCCCTTAGCCGTGCTGTCATCACGCGATCAAACTCTGGAGATGAAGTCTTCAACGCCAGCGAGGTCTTCGGCGGCGGTGCCTCCGCGGGCATCTCGAATCTCTATTACCCCTCCGCGTCACGATCCTTGGGAAACACTGCAACCGAGTGGGGCCTCGACGTCGCCATCGATGCAGCAAGTTTCTGGTTCAGGGAATTCTGGCCCGACATCAACCGCCGCCTATTCCACAACAAGTATGCCGAACCCCCAGCGCAAAAATAAGGAACTCCCGGTCATCCTAAGCGAAGCGTGGCTGGTTTTCCGGCCAGACCGAAGTTCTAGGACCCTGCGCTAGGGCGGGTCGCTAAGCTGGCCAGCTCCGCTCTTTCCTCCTGCGTTATCATTCCCCCATCCGGAAATCGCGGGCTTGCAACCCCCTCAGATCGCCGCACCTCTCCGGAGCATGAAAGGCCAGTCATGGAATCCTCTATCGCCGTGTTCTCCTTCATCGTCATCGCCATCGTCGCCGTCTTCGTGTTGGTCACAGTGCTCAAAACCATGTACACCGTCCGCACCTACACGGCCGGCGTGGTCGAGCGCTTCGGCAAATTCAATCGAGTCGCGAAGCCCGGCCTGCAATTCCTCGTGCCTTACTGCGAAACCGTGCGCATGGTCGATCTGCAAGTGCGCCAGGCCACGGTCAACGTCGAAACCAAAACCAAGGACAACGTCTTCGTAACCATCCCCGTCTCGGTGCAGTATCAGGTGGTAGAAACCAAGGTCTTCGACGCCTACTACAGGCTGAGTAATCCCCAGGCCCAGATCGAGAGCTACGTCTTCAACTCCATTCTCGGCCACGTGCCCACCCTTACCCTCGACGAAGCCTTCGAGCAGCAGCAGCAGATCTCCGCCGCTGTCAAGAAAGATCTCGACGATGTGATGGATACCTTCGGTTACAACATTCTGCGTGCCTTGGTTACCGACATTGTTCCCGACGCCAAGGTCAAAGCCGCGATGAACGACATCAATGCCGCGCAGCGCGAGCAGATCGCGGCACAGGCTCGCGGCGAAGCCGACAAGATTCTCAAGGTCAAGCAGGCGGAGGCCGAAGCCGAATCGAAGGCTCTGCAGGGCGACGGCGTTGCGCGCCAGCGCCAGGCCATTATCAAAGGCCTGCAAGCCTCGGTCGAGCAGTTCAAGTCCGCTGTCGAAGGTTCCACCGCTCAGGACGTGATGGCCATGGTGCTCATGACGCAATACTTCGACACCATGCGGGAGATCGGCGTCAGCGGCAAGTCGAGCACGATTCTGTTGCCCAGCTCACCCGGCACGGTCAACGATTTAATGACACAAATCATGGCCGGCTTTCAGGCCGCCAAGACACAATAGCCGGGAAGCAGGGATGCGGTCATCTCGTAATTCGTTCTTTGTCTCGCTCGAGATCCTGGGGCCAGTTGTGTTGCTCCTTGGCCTCATGGTCGCCCTGCGCGCCCAGGCGCCGTGGCTTTCAGGCCAGGACTCTCCAGCGCATGACTCCGATCGCCTGACCCCAGTTAGCGGACAGACCATCACTCTCGAGAACAGCGACGTGACCTTGGGCTTCGACGCTGTTTCTGGTGCGCTCATCGAGATTGAAAACAAACACACCGGTTGGCAGATTCAGCAGTCTCCCGAACTCGGCGAGTCATTCCGCCTTTTCGCGCCGACTCCGGAGCGGTCCTACAGTCCTGTCCTCGGCGCCCGCAACCATCTCACATCGATAGAAAAGTCGAAGGACGGCCGCAGCCTTACCATGGTCTGGAAATCGCTCGTCAGCGAATATCGCGGCACACTCGACATCACCCTGAAGGGGACGGTATCGCTCGACGGACCCGATATCGCATTCGACATGGAGATCGAGAATCGCGCTGGCTACACTGTTACGACAATCGATTGGCCGATCATCGGCGCGTTGACCGCTCCAGCGGGCTCCGCATCCTTGGAACGAATGACGCCCAGTTATGGAAGTGCCAACTTGATTCCGCTGTATCCCAGCTTCCAGAACCAGCGGGGATACTTTGGAACCAACTACCCGATCCAGATGGGTGCGGGGCGCTACGACCTCGTTCTGGCCGCCAACCAGGGACTCTATCTCGGAAACCATGACGTAACCGATGAAGAAATCACCCGCTTTACCTTCGAGTTGAAACCCGGCTTCGGCGATTCTTTCCATTCGAGCGTGCCCCGGAACTCCAGCATCAGCAAGCATCCGGTTCGGATCGTCGCGTCGATCCAGCATTATCCATTCGTGCCCTCCGGCTCCGCTACGAAGCTGGCACGCGTTGTGCTGAGCCCGTTCGAGGGCGATTGGCATCGCGGGGCCGACGTTTATCGTCGTTGGCGCGCTGCCTGGTTTCATCCTCCGGTTGGTCCCGCTTGGGTCGAAGGCGTCCACTCCTGGCAACAGCTTCAAATCAATTCCGCAGAAGATGACCTGCGAACGCCGTACCGCGATCTCCCGCGTCGTGCCGCCGAAGCTGCGAAAGCCGGCGTCGATGCCATTCAGCTTGTCGGTTGGAACAACGGGGGCCAGGATCGTGGCAATCCCTCACACGATACCGACCCGCGGCTCGGCACTTACGAGGATCTCAAAATGGCCATCGCCCAGATTCAGGCGATGGGTGTGCACATCATCCTGTTCAACAAGTACACCTGGGTCGATACCTCGACCCCCGCTTATGAAAGCGGCCTTAAAGATCACGTCGCCCACGATCCCAACGGCCAACCATATATCTACTCCGGCTACGAGTACCAGACTCCCGAGCAACTAGCCGACATCAACACTCGCCGTCTTGCAGTCGCGTGCACGCCAGATCCTTTTTGGCAGGACTTGTCCGCGAAAGAGTTCATGAAGAGCATTGAGCTTGGCGCCAGCGGCATTCTCTACGATGAGGTGAATCACCACGGCGGAGCCAACTTCTGCTTCGATCGCAAGGACGGCCAGCTAATCGCGCAGTCCATATGGCCCGGCGACTCAATGCTCGGCCGACGCTTTCACGACATTGTGAAGAGCACGGTAGGAGAAGCGAACTTTCTATTTGCCGGCGAAGACCCCTATGACCTGGAGCAGCGTTTTTACAGATTAATGTACTTTCGCATCTCGCCCGGGCATATCCCACTCGACCGCTACGATGACCCGTTCCTGCCCATCATGATCGCAGTCACTGGCTTTGACGACCGTGAAATGATCAATGCGGCGCTCCGTTATCGGTACATCCTGAGCTACGAACCATTCAACTTCAAGGGAAATCTCTCCGACTTCCCGCTCACCCTGGCCTACGGCGTCAAGATGGACGCATTCCGCAGAAAATATCAGGACTTCGTATGGAACGCCGAGTTCCTCGACACTCAAGAGGCTAACGTAACCGTCGCAGGCGAGCCCTTTTCGAGCTTTTCAACCTTCAAGCGCACCGATGGAAAGCTGGCCATCGTGCTCGTCAACAACGAAAGCAGAAATATCGAGGCGAAGGTATCTTTGGACCACGCCGCCAGTCTGATTTGGACAAGTCCTGAAGATCCCGATGATCATTCCTTCACCGGCTCGGTGCGCGTTCCAGCGCGATCGGCAGTCGTCGTGATCGAAAAATGAAATCCTGGCGGGTGGCCCGGTTCTCAGGGAAGCAAACTCACCAAGAATCGGGGGTGCCCCAGGTCTCGAGTCTGAGACCTGGGAGGCCACAGCCCTCGCCTCACCGCTTCTTCGCCGACTCGCTGAGTCGCCGTCGCGCTGGCTTACCGCCCTTCCGATTCTTCTCCACCCGCAGCTTCCACGCCGAGTGCAGCGCCCCGCGAAGCGAATCCTCATCGGCTTTCCCAAGTCGGATGTGCGTTGCGCCGCCCTTGCCCCAGCCTCCGTGCACGGGCAGAAATAAATCTGGCCGTTCGGCAATAAACTCCGCCTGAATTTCAGGCGTCAGCATCAAGTTTCCGTAGCCTTCTTTCACCGACGCCAGCGTGGCAAAAATCCGGCCGCCCACGCGAAAGTCAGCCGCCCCCATGTGCGAGCCCTCTTCCACGCCTTCAAAGCTCAACGCAATTCGCCGGAAATCTTTCGCAATCATCGTGAGCAACTGACAGTCGGCATTCAAAATAGCGAGCCAGAGGCTAGGAGCTAGCAGCTGGAAGCTCGTCTTCAGCAAATTCCTCATTCAGCCACTTCGAGAATGCCCCGAACTCCTCGTCGCGGCCCAGGAAATCGCGCACCAGCTCGCGTCCAGGCTTCGACCCGCCTTGCTCGAGCACGGTTTTGCGGTAACGTTCCCCCGCATCGCCGCCCAGTAAATTCCCCGGGTCGAACTGCGCGAAGAAATCCAGCGCAATCACCTTGTCGAACATGTAGGTGTAGTAGTTCGACGAATAGCCCATCAGATGCCCAAAGCTCGCATACATCTTGCTGCCTTCCATCCACGTCCAGGGCTGGAACTGCATGTACAACTCTCGTGTCTCCGCATCCGGATCGAGCCCGGCCGGATCCTGATCGTGCAGGTCGAGCGACAGGGTCGTGTAGTAGAGCTGTGCTCGGACCCAGTCCGCGCGGCCGAACGAGCTCGCTCGTTTCAGGTTTTGGATGAGCTCCGAGGGCAAAATGGCGCCTGTCTCGTAGTGCCTCGCGAAGGCCTGCAGCAGCTTTTCGTCGCGAAAAAACTCTTCGAGTATCTGCGACGGCACCTCGATGAAATCGCCTTCAGTGGCAAAGCCGCTGAGTCCCGCCCACTCCGTGTGCCCGCCGAGAATCGCGTGCATCAGATGGCCGAATTCGTGGAAGAACGTGACCACGTCGGAGTATTGCAGGAGACCTGGATCTTTCTCGTCGCCCTCAGGGAAGTTGCAGATCAATGCGGCTTCAGGCAAGGTGCGCCCGCGCACACCCGTCACTACGGGAGCCGCGGAGAACCACTTGTCTTTGCCTTCGCGCGGATGCATGTCGAGATAGAACCGGCCCACTACGCGGTCATCTTCAACCACATCGAAGACCGAAACCGCCCCGTGCCATGCCGGCGCCTGCGACGGCCGGAACTCGACCTTGAACAGCTGCGCTGCCGTTTGCAGCACGCCCGCCTCAACCCGCTGGTACGGGAAGTATGGCCGCACCGATTGCGAGTCGAAGTCGAACTTGTCGCGCCGGAACTGCTCGTACCAGTACCCGCGGCTCGTGATGTCGATCTCTTTGAGGCTCGGCTCACGCTGACGGGCAAACTCCAGTACCTGCCCGTGCTCATGCTGCGCGCCTTCGCGGCTGGCCTCGTCGAGCTTTGTCAGGAACGTGCGTACATTCGCCGCGGACTTCATCATCTGGTCCGCTGTCGCCAGATCGGCCCAACTACCGAAACCCAGCACCGTCGCGATCTCCTGCCGCGTGGCGAGCAGATCCAGCAGGATTTGCCGGTTGGCAGGATAGGCCCGTGTGTTGTAGGCGAGGAACATCCGCTCGCGAAGCGCCGGACTCGATGCAAACGTCATCACCGGCATCATGTCGGGCGGATCGGTTGTCAGCGTCACGCGCTCCCGGCCATTCTCGTCCATCTGCGCCGCATGCCGCACGATGTAGTCGGCGGGCAAACCCTCCAGCTCCTCCGCTGCGGCTTCGATGGTCTTCGCGCCTTCCTGAATGTTGCGGCTGAACTCCAGCGACAGCCGGGTTGCCTTTTCGTGCAATGCCTGCAGGCGGTCGCGCGTCGGCTTGTCCTTGTCTACGCCCGCCAGTCGGTAGCTCAGCAGCGTGCGCTCCAGGTAGTGTTTCGTTGCCGGGCTCGCGGCGTCTAATTCGACTGCTGACAATGCGTCGTAAACTTCGCGATTCAGGCTGAGAGCGGCTCCAGCCATCGCCACGCGCTGTGCTTCCATCTGCGCCTGGTCGCGCACGGACTTGTCCGCGGCAACCGAATTTAGCAGTCCTGCCTGTGCCCCCGCCAAACTCAACTGCTCAATTGCTGTGTCGTACAACAGAAGCGAGTTTTCCGGGGTTCTGTCTCCCTTAACCGAGAGCAGTCGCGCCAGCGCGCTTTCATGAGCAGCCAGCCGGCCGCTGATCCACTCGGTCAGCGCCCCGGCAGACGCTGCGCCTCCCGCCACCCACGCATGACTATTTTCTGCGGCATAGGTGGGAAGCGTCTCCGTGCTCATTCTATGAAATTCCTCCGAAAGACTAGAGTAACAAGACGGTCCCGTAAGGCTCGTGCAGAAAAAACCGAGGATGTTGAGCCCCCTGGATTGGAACCTCTTCTGTTACCCGCGTAACTCGCTCAGGCCCGGATCCCACCCCGTCGGCGTCACGAAAGTGCACAAAATCGGTTGCGCTGTGTGGCAAATCCCTTTTAATATGCGTCAATTGAAGGAAATGCCACTCGCAGTCTCCAACACGATGGATCCGGTGTCGGCCCCGGTGCCGGTTGCGCCCCGCCTGCGGGTTGGCAAGCTCTGTCTGGCAATTCAGGCGGCTACGCCTGCGGAGCTTCTTGCGCGCGCCGAAAGTGCTATTAAGGACTCTATTTTTATTGAGTTGCGCCTTGATTTCCTCTCCAAGCCCGTGGCCGCTTTAGCCGAGGTCAAGGCCTTTCTTAACCGTCATCACGAACTGACTGTCCTTGCAACCTGCCGGCGCAAGCAGTTCGGCGGCCGGTTTACCGGGTCGCTGAACGCCGAGCTCGAAGTGCTGCAGAAGGCCGCCGAGGCAGGCTGCCACATCGTCGACCTCGAAATTGAGTCGGCCGAGCAGATGTCCCGCCCGCAGATGGCCAAGTTCCGCGCCGCTTTGCGCGCCGCCGGAGCTGCCCTGCTCATCAGTTCCCACGATTTCACTCGTACCCGCCGTCCCGAGGGTCTTGCCCAATCCGCCCAGCGCATCGAGGCCTACGAACCGGAATTCGTCAAGGTCGTAACCACCGCCCGCAGCCTCGCCGACAATCTTTCCGTTCTTCGCATGGTCGAGGACCAGTCCCTGCGCGCCCATCTCGTGGGCATTGCCATGGGCGAGGAAGGCTTGATCAGCCGGGTCCTCAGCCCGCGCGCGGGGGCTGCATTTACCTTCGCCTCCGGCGCCGACGGGGCAGAAACCGCTCCCGGGCAAGTCTCGGCGCGCACCCTGCTCGACCTCTATCGCTTAGAACAGCTTGACCAGGCAACTCGCATCTTCGCCGTAGCCGGCAACCCCATCGCCCATTCGCTTTCGCCGATCATGCACCTCACCGCCTTTCGCCGCGAGAACGTGAACGCCATCATGCTGCCGCTGAAAGTGAAGTCGCTCGACGACCTGCTTACCGTCGTCCGCGATTTGCCGCTCGATGGCGTGGCCGTCACCATGCCGCTTAAGCAGGAGGTACTGCCGCATCTCGCCAACATGGACCCGCTCACCGCGAAGATCGGCGCCTGCAACACCCTGCGCACCGGTGCCGACGGCAAGCTCTATGGCTTCAACACCGATGTGGCCGGTGTAGTCCGGCCGCTCGAGCGGCGCATTCGCCTCAAGGATGCACGCATCCTCGTTCTCGGCGCGGGTGGGGCTGCGCGTGCTGCAGTTTTCGGCCTCGTCGAGCAGGGATCCGACGTCTATATCGTCAACCGCACGCACGAGAAAGCAGTTGCGCTTGCCCGCAAGGCCAAAGCCCACGTGCTTCGCCAGTCCGCGCTGGGCAAGACTCGCTTTGACGCCATCATCAACACCACTCCTTGCGGCATGACGGGAATCAAACAGCAGCTTCCTATCAAAGAGAGCGAGCTGAATGCCTCGCTGGTCTTTGACATGGTTTACACGCCGCTCGAAACCCCGCTTCTCAAGCTCGCCAAAGCCCGCGGCCTCGCGGTCATCAGCGGACTGGAAATGTTCGCACAACAGGGCGCGCGCCAATTCGAAATCTGGACCGGCAAGCCCGCACCCGAATCCGAAATGCTCCACGCCGTCGAGCTCGAACTCCGGCGGCGCGCGCAATAGGCGACGGAATCGCCGGTAAAGAAGGATGTGGGTGCCCCCGGTCCCTCGCTTTTGAGGACCGGGGCGGAAGACCACCCGACTCCGCCCTCGCCTGATGACTCCCGCTGGCTCCGGTAAGTCCTCATTCCGCGCTTGTGAATGACTTCACTACCCCAAGCAGGTTCGAGTAGTCGTCTGTCCACAATCGCGAACCGGGACGGCCGCGCAGAGGCACCCACCGAAACGTTCGCCCCGTGCCGGCCATCAATGTGTCCAGATCAGCCGGTTCGCGCGCCATCACCACCCAGATCGATGGCAGCTTGCCGGCATCGTGTTCAGCATCCGAAATCTGCGTGTCGTTCCCAATCACAGCCGCCAGGTGCGCGTCCTGCGCCAGGTTGCCCAGTGTCGGCGCCAGATCGAAATAGAGATTGGAAGCGTGATAGGCAATCAGGCCGCCAGAGGCCAGCTTGCGAAGATACAGGGCCAGCGCCTCCCTGGTCATCAGGTGCATCGGAATCGAGTCTCCGCTAAAGGCGTCGAGAACGATCAGGCCATAATGGCCGTCTGGCGCCTCACGAAGCCGCAGCCGCGCATCGCCCTCCATGATCTTCGTCGCAGGTGCGCATCCGCTCAGGTACGTGAAGTACCTCGGATCTTCGGCGATCTGCGCCATCAACGGATCGATCTCGTAAAAAGTGAGCGTCTGTCCGGGCTCAAGGTAAGTCGCCATCGCCCCGGCGCCCAACCCGACAACAGCCCAGTTCCCGTGTGGCATCTTCGCCTGCACACGATCGAAAATGGCTCCAGCAGGTCCGCTGCGCGCGTAGTACGATAGCGGCTCGCAACCCTTGTTCGGATCCACGCTCTGCGTTCCATGCGCGATGCCGCCATGATAGAGCTGCCGGAACTTCCCGTCGGGGCTGTTCCTGACGCGGTAGACGCCAAAAAAACTTCGCCGCGCAAGCAGCGTTTGACCAAACGGCGCATAGAGCCAGCTGGCAAAGAGAATTGCCAAAAGACCCAGCGTGAAGCGCATTCTCCGCTTGCCAAAACTCAGGCACCACAACATTGAATAGCCGAAAACCAGCGTCGTCTCCACGTGTCCGGGTTGGATTCCGGTGCGCGCCAGCCCGAGGATGACAACCACCATGCAGAGGCCGAGCGCCAGAGGCAGCAGCCAGTCCTTTCTCCTAGCTCCGGCAGTTGCAGGTTTCTCGTCACCTGGCAGGGGGCGGATCAGCGCCGCGAGGATCAATACCAGCGGCAGCTCCATCACGGTGTGGAACACTACCGGAGCGATCAGTGCGTTGAAGATGCCGCCCAGCACTCCGCCGATCGAGAGACAAAGATAAAACTCGGTGAGATGCTCGACCGCCGGCCGGCTTTTCGCAAGCTCCCCATGAAAAGCCAGCGCCAGGCCAAAAAGCACTGTCAGATACAGCAGCAGAAGCACGGCCAGCGAGAACCGCGTTTGCGACACCGCCGGGCAAATTCCGGCAAGAATGAGAAACGGAAGCCGTTCTACTAGCCACCGGTGCGAGATGGGGGGCTTCTTCGCGAAGACCAGTACAAAACTGATGAGGTAAACAGCCAGAGGCAAGACCCAGAACAGAGGAATCGCCGGCACATCGGCCGTAATCGCGCTGGTCGCGCCCAGCATCACGCTCGAGGGAATGAAGGCGTAGCCAATCCATCGCCATCGCGTTGGCCACCCAATCGTCGCCCCCGGAGCGTTCGCTGTCGCTTCCCCGGCTCCGCCGGCGCTCTGGATCGCCGATCCCACTCGCCAGCGCCACGCCAGCCAGCCGCATGTCGCCGTCAATGCGACAAACACGGCATAGGCGGTGCTCCACAGCCGGCTCTGCGTGTGCAGGCGCAACAGTGGTTCCAAAAGCAATGGATACGCGAGCAAACCCAGCAGGCTTCCGGCATTGCTCGCCGCATAGAGGAAGTATGGATCCGCAGCGTCCGCCCGCCCCGAATCTGCAAACCATCGCTGCATCATCGAAGTCGTAGACGAAAGAGCAAAGAAGGGAAACCCAACCACGACCAGCAACAGCAACAGCACCCATCCCACAGGATTGCTTTCCACAGGCGGTTCCCAACCCGCCGGAAGATGGGGAGGCAGCATGCCCGAGATCAGCAAGGGCGCTGCTACCAGCGCCAGATGAACCGCAATTTGCACCTTTCGTCCCAGGAACCTGAGAGCCGCATGCGCATAAAGGTACCCTGCCAACAGCACGGCTTGAAAAAACACCAGGCAGGTATTCCAGACCGCGGGCGTCCCTCCCAGCAGCGGCATCAGCATCTTGCCGATCATCGGCTCAACCACAAACAGCAGCGCCGCGCTCAGAAACATCGAAAGACTGAAAAGGATTAGAGAGATCGATGAACCGCCGAGCGCATGGTTGCTTGAGTCAGCGATCGCCGAAGGGGAGTGGTTTGGGGCGTCCATCGATTGAGTCGGATTATAGGCGACCATCAACTCGCCTTTTGATCCGATGACTCTGCCGGGTATCCCATCTTTAACGCGTTCTTTGCGTTTAGGGCCGGAGACGGTGCTGGCGTGACGAGGAACCTCTCCGCTAAGCGCGCTAACACCGCTAACCTCCGCACACTCCGCTATCCTGTCCCCATGCGCGCAGCCGTCTTCGATTCCACATCCATCACCGCCCCTGGCGCGTGGCTTTCCATCCAAGACCTTCCAATTCCGGAGCCGGGGCCCGGTCAAGTGCTTCTCAAAGTCCTCGCCTGCGGCGTCTGCCGCACCGATCTCCACATCGTTGAGCGCGATCTTCCACCCCTTCAGCCGCGTATCGTTCCCGGCCATCAAATTGTCGGCGAAGTGGTGTCTGGTACGGCGACGGCTTTACCGCTTGGCACGCGGGTGGGCGTCAGTTGGATCGGGGGCGTCGACGGCGATTGCTGGTTCTGCCGCCACGGCATGGAGAACCTCTGCGATCATCCCGTATTCACAGGCTACTCAGTCAACGGCGGCTACGCGCAGTTCGCCGCGGTGCGCGGCGATTTCGCCAATCCGCTGCCCGCCGGTCTTGAGCCGATTCACGCCGCGCCGCTGCTTTGTGCCGGTGTCATAGGCTTCCGCAGCCTGCGTGTCGCCGGCGTCGAGCGCGGCGAGCGCGTCGGCCTCTACGGCTTCGGCAGCTCCGCCTCGCTTGCTATCCGCGTGCTTCACGCCTGGGATTGCGAAGTCTACGTCGTCACGCGCGGGCAATCACACCGCAAAGCGGCTGAAGCTCTCGGCGCGAAATGGGTCGGCGACGAAGATGCCAGGCCGCCGGTTGCGCTCGACCGAGCCATCACCTTCGCGCCCGCAGGCAAAGTGGTTGTCGACGCACTGGCTGCGCTTCGCAAGGGTGGCGTCGTCGCCATCAACGCCATCCACCTCGACCAGATGCCTGCTTTCGACTACGATCGCCTGCTCTGGGGTGAACGGCAAATCCGCAGCGTAACCAACATGACGCGCCAGGATGCCCGCGATTTTCTCACCCTCGCCCGTGACCTAAGATTCGAACCGTGCGTCGCGGCCTTCCCGCTCGAAGAGGCGAACCGCGCACTCGAAGCTGTGAAGGACGAGACCGCCGACGGCTCCGCCGTCATCGTCCCTTAACTACGCAACCGAAACCAACATAAATTCTGCGGTCATCCTGAGCGGAGTTCGCCGCGGCGGACAGAGTCGAAGGGCCTGCATTTTGACCATTCCGCCTTCCCAACCCCTTTCGGCACCGTGAACGTCCCGCCTTCTTGTTCCCTTCTCCCCCCGATCCCCGTCTTCGCTACTGGCTCTTCCGTCCAGTCTTCTTGTCCCCTCGTCCCCTTGGTCCCTTGGCCCCTGCCTTCTTGTTCCCTTGTCCCCTTGGTCCCTCGTTCCCGGTCTTCGTCATCTGGATCGGCGCCATATCCGGCCCCATGCGTTGGACACGCGTGTCGATCATGTCGTAGCGAATGGTGCGCGGCGAAACGGGCTTTGTAATTCCGGTCGCAGCGTCGGTGACGATCGCATTGTTGCTCCCGAGTTCGAAGCTGAATGCCGGAACCGTGCCCTTCGGAGTGCTTTGCATAAAGGTTCGCACCGGCAGATAGCCTTGGATGGGGTGCAGACGAAACGCCGTCTCGTAACGGTGCTTTTTGACGCTCCAGGTGAAGACGCGCACCTGATCGAAGTCGAAGGGCATTCCCGAGCCGGGCGTCAGCACCATCAAGTATTCAGGAACCTGATGATTCGGCGCGTCAGACTCGGGATCGGTTACTCGCGTCAGGACCCATGCTCCCACGATGTGTTGGCCTTCGGCGTATTGCGCCACCTCGTCGGGCACATCGACGTCGAGGCGGCTCGCCAGCAGCCATCCAGTGTGGCCATGGGGATCGCGCGCCAGCCACCAGTCCTCCATTTGAGGTGGCTCCGCCTGAACTGAGATGGCGCTCGCGGATGTCGCGGGCGGGCCGGCTTTTGCATTCGCAATAGGCGGCGTGCTCGATTTATTTCCGGCGGGATTCGGCGTATTGGCCAAGGGCAGCGATGCAACTGCCTCTAAGGCTTTCTTGGGTGCCGATGCCCGCGCCAGAAGCTGCACCTTGGTGCTGCCGGCAAGCAGGTAGAACCGCTCCGTCTCGCGTCCGGGCAAAAGATGCATGGCAAGATCGTCGCGCAGTGTCGCAGTGGCTGCGACTGGATCGTTTTTGTACTGCCTGGCCAGATTGGCAAACCCGTCGTAGACCTTCTGATCGATTACCGCGCGCTCTTCAATCCACCCGATCTGCTTCTTGTCGGTCTGAACCCTGAGGAACCGCCGTCCGTGTTCCAGCACCTGAAGCTCTTGCCCGTTGGTGACTTCGCAAACGCGGTTCGAAACTGGAGCCACGCGGTCATGAAGATAGGTTTGGCGGATGGCAACGTAAACCATCTCCTTTTTCTCCTGGCGGAATCGGCCGCACCCAGTAACCCAAGCGAGCAAGCCGATCAGGAGCAACGTTGAAACGAGGACGCGCATGCGGCTTTCGAGAGAGGCGATAAGGGTGGGGAGCGGAATGAACACAGACCGTGGCGTTGCCTTGAGCATAGCACCGCCCCGCTAAGAGTTCGTAGTTTGCGGAACGCGCCATCCAGCTTGCTGCCGCGAACTAAGAATTGCAAACCGCTCTCACGGCAGTGCCACAATCGCGATCGCTCCCACCGGATCGGTTCCGGTTGAGGAAGTGAGGGCCGAAGTCAGCGCGCCCGTGCTCATGGTGTATGCGTCCAGATCGGGGTTTCCACCGGAACTGGTGTTGTCGCCCTCTGACACTGCCAGGACGAAGTTGCCGTCGCTCTCGGCGGCCAATCCGATCGGCTGAACGCCGGAGCCTGCGGTACTTCCTGAGGATAGCGAGGTGGTGGTTCCAGATGTCGAAACAGAAAACCAGGCCACATTGCCGGCGGAACTTTCGCCTTGTCCGTTCGCCAAATAAACATAATCCCCATTTGCGAGAGGCAATATCGCAGCGGGTGCCAGCCCACCGCTGGCAAGTGGCGAGCCGGAAGCCTCAGCCAGGGTGCTGTAGTCGAAGTAGCGCAGCCCACCTGAGCTTCCCGCCGAGTTTCCGTTCGCTTCGCCGATATAGAACAACCGAGTCGAAGGGTCAACCGCCACCGACAGGTCAGAACCCTCATTGTGCAGCACCGAAATCGTATGTGCCGCAACCCCTGCCGGAAGCGGGGTGCTCGAGCTGAACGGAACGATGATCGTTCCGCCTGTGCCGAGTGCGATAAAGATATTGGCATCGTCTGAAGACAGCGCCATCTGCTTCACCGTTGCGTTGCTGATGGTAAAGGCAGCCGATGCAACGGTCGCACCGGCCGTGTAAGTGCCGGTTGAATTGAGAGGCGTGGCATCCACCACCACCTGGCCGCCCGCATTGATAAAAGAGTCGATGAGCCACGAATCTGTCGTATCGACCGCTAGTGCCAAAGCCGGATCTGACGAAATGGCCGCTCCGTTATTGCCCAGAGTCAGCGCTCCGCCGGAGCCAACGTTATAAACAAAGATTCCACTGATCAGAGTGCTTACGTACAGGTAACTCCCGTTAGGGGAGACCGCCATGGCCGTGGGTCCAGTGACGGTGTACGTGCCGATCTTATTCAAAACACCCGACGAAATGTCATAGGCAACAATCTGGTCCGCCGTCTGGTCGAGCACGTAGAAGATGCCGCTCGAAAGCGTGGTGCCGGTGCCGCTTCCGCTCCCACTTCCAGACGGCAGCTTCCAGAAGTTCTTGCATCCCGCCAGAAACCCGGCAAGAACCAACCCCAGCACAGCCCAGCGTCGCAAGTTCATTGTTCCTCTCCGGACATCACCGATAGTGCGACCATGTAAATCATGCCAGCTCGACATTAACCTGTCCCATAAGAAAGGTTAGCGCCCGGGCATGCATCCTGTCTTGCTTGACCGTCCCACGGGCATCGCGTCAAAGAATTGATTCGATTGGATAGACGCGGAAACGACTGATTACGCTCGGCGAACGGCATCGGGTGGAAAGCGGGTCCACGGCTGGCAAGGCAACCGAAGTTGCTCATGTTCGAGCCAGCAACTCGGGATAGTCGTTGCGCACATTACCCACGCGCTCGCTCACCGGCCACGCAACCATGCGCTCGGCTGGGTAAGGCCGCATCAGATCCACTGGCAGGCGTTCCGCGTCAGCGGGTTCGACCCAACGTTGGTAATCTTTGGGTTCCAGGATTACCGGCATGCGGTTGTGAATCGGCTCGAGAGCTTCGTTGGGGTCGGTGGTGAGAATGGTGAAGGTTTCGAGCGGCTCGGCATCCTTGGGGCGCCAGCTTTCCCAAAGGCCGGCGAAGGCAAAAGGTTCTCCGCTCCTCAGCCCAATGGCGAACGGCTGCCTGCTCTTGGGAGTGAGATTCTGCCACTCGTAAAAAGCGTCGGCAGGCACCAGGCAACGCCGTTTGCGCAGCGCATCTCGGAAGGCGGGTTTGGCTTGGGCCTCTTCTGCTCGCGCGTTGATTGTGGAATAACCGATCTTTGCATCTTTGGCCCAGTAGGGCACAAGGCCCCAGCGCAACAAAGCAAACTCCGGTTTGCCGCTGTCGCCGCCTAGGCGCACCACCGGCTGCACGCTTTGCGGTGCGGCATTGTAGCTCGGCGCGAATTCCGGCGCGTCTTCGAGATCGACGCCGAACCATTCCGCCAGAACCTCGCGTGTGGACCGGCGCGCAAATCGTCCGCACATAGAAAGGCTGCTATTACCTTCTAGCTCCCAGCTATTAGCCTACGCTCTGAGCGTGCTCGAGATGAAAGGCGCTCGCTGTTTGCGAAGGTGCTAGTTCGGCCGGCCACCCGATGCAGCGCGGCGGCGAAAGCGTTCATCGACAGGCTGGCGGCCCTTGAAGCCAGCTTCCATCGTGTGCCAATGCTCGATGGCCGATTCGCCCATCCGCCAGCAAAGCAGAACGATCTCGTCGTCGACGCGGCAAGGAAAATCGAGGAGGCCCGTCTCCAGGTCCTTCACTTGCACGCCGATGGCGTCGATTTCAGCGATGCTGTCGCGCACATGCTTGAGGTGATCGTCCAGCTCACTGCGCTGCTTTGCAATGGCCGCCGCATTCACTCGCATGCCGCCGGAGAGATAGATACGCTGCGCAATTCCATTGAGATCTGCCTCAACCTCCTGCGCCGACCGCCGGCAGTCGATCGCGCGCTTGAGCAGAGATTCCAGCACAGGCAACAGAGACTGTGCTTCGTCGAGAGTGAAGGTCTTCATGGAAGCTTCCGGGATACATATTTAGGATACGACGAACGGCAAATCTAGAACAGGCGGGGATGGGGCGTCCATCAGCCAAGCTGCTGCTGCTGCGGTTCTTGATTGCAAGGGCACGGGCCCCGGCGAGCAGAGAATGATCCCTCCACGGTTGGCAAAAACTCAATCCGTGTAGATCCGCACGTAATCCACCAGCATTTGCGCCGGAAATGGCGTGCTGCTGTTGGGCGATCCCGGCCACGAGCCACCCACCGCCAGGTCGAGAATGATGAAGCTCGCCTGGCCCCCATCGAACGGCCACGACGCGCCTGCAACGCCGCTGATGCTTGATGGAGTGAAGGTGACGTATGGCTGCGTGGGATCATCCACGTAATACGCCACGCTGCCCTTGCTCCAGATCATCCCGTAGGTGTGCCAACTGGCGGCCGTTTCGCCCGCCGGAAAATTGTAGGTTGCGCCCTCGCCACCGCTGAATCCTGGGCCGTGGATCGAGCCCTGGTTCCAATCGGGTGATTCGGCTGAGTCGATGCGCTCCATTACATCCATTTCGCCGCATGGCGGCCATCCCACCGTGGCGAAAGTGTTGCCTAACAGCCACGCGGCCGGCCAGAGCCCTTGCGCCTCGGGCACCTGCGCCCTGAACTCGATGCGCCCGTATTGAAAGCTGAAGAGCCCTTCGGTTTTGGGGCGCGCCGAGGTGTACACGCCCGCCGACGGCTGCTGAGCCACGATATGGAGATAGCCATCCGTGCCCACGTAAACGCTGGGATTCGCCGCGCTGCAGGGCGAATCCGACGAATTCCACGAGCAATAGTCTTCGAGTTCGTCGTTGCCAAAGCCCGTTCCCGTGTCGTAAGTCCACACGGCAGGATTGGGCTGCGCATTCGCGTTGGTCGAATTTGAGAACTCATCGCTCCATACCAGCGTTCCCGATGCAATGTTGGGCGTGAATGACTGCGAAGCCACCGAGCTGTTTGAAACAGCGGGAGCCGTTGCGATCGCGTTTACGGTCAGGTTCGACGCCACCAGAAACGGCGCCAGGTAAGTTTGCGACGATGTGGTCGGAGTCGAACCGTCGACCGTGTAGTAGATAGTTGCTCCTGACGTTGCCGAAGCCAGAGTCACCACCACGGCTCCATTTAGCACCGCGGAAGTGGTGAATTTGGGAGTTGCGGCCGTATCCGATACGGGGCCCGTCGTCGACCCTCCGCCGCTGCTGCACCCGGCCGCAAGAAGAACTCCTGCCGCCAGCGCGCCCCGTAGCCGCGTGCTCACGATCTTCGACAACGTACTCATCTCCCCGGGAGTCTTATGCATACCATCCTCGCGCGCCCGGGGTGGACCGTGCTCAGTCGGGCTCGTGTAGAAATTCTACGTCCGCAACGTCCACCTCTACTGAAAGACGCTGATCGGGGTCGAATGGATCATAACAACCTCGCATTGTCTTGGAAAATCACCCGCGATTCCTTCTGAGCCTGCAAAGACCCGGCGACTATGCTTGGTCTATGAAACCGGCGCGAAGCTTCGGCATCTTGTTCTCGGTTGGCTTGATGGCGTGCCGGTTTGCGGCTGCTTCCAATCCAGTTACCGGCAACGGCTTCGGTTTCGCTGTGGTCGATGCTGAATCTGCGAGCGTGACCAGTTTCTATCCCCACCCCTATAGCTTTGTCCGCCCCGACGCGAATCATCCGTTGAGCGAGGGAGTTCCCACGGTCAACTTCATCCAGTCTTTACGTCTATTTGGCTCCGCGGCTCATGATGGCGCGGCAGAATACCTCGAAGATTCGCAAGTGGTTCACATTCGCAGCAGCGCAGGTGACGGGTTCGCCTTCATGCCCTTTGGCGTCGGGCGGCCGGTTCTGGTGGCGGGATGGGAGTCAGGTTCCACGGCTTCCCCCCCCGCCGGCTTCGTGGCGGAATGGAGGCAGCCAATCCAATCTTTCCGCACCGTTCACTCTGCCGGTATCGAGATGCGATTGCTGAAGTTCGATGGAATCGAAGAATCTCTCCTGCTCATTCCCATCGGCCGGTTGCGGGCGCAAACCGTCACAGCGCGGCAAGCGCTTGCCGGATGTGCGTCGTGGGCCATGATCTCGCTCGAAGACGAAAAAGAGTGGGCGCAGGCGGCGCGGGACTTCATGAATTGGAGGGCGGGGATGACGGCGCCTGCGCTCGTAAAGCGCGAGATCGCCCAGCTGGAAGCGTGGCGCACCAAACCGGTGGTGCACTTCAGGTCAGAGAGCGAACGGCATCTCTGGCGCCAAAGTGAAGTTCTGCTGCGCATGGCGCAATGCCGCGAGCCCGATCGCCCCGGACGCCATGGCAACGGTCTGATTGTGGCAAGCCTGCCGGATGGGCAGTGGTTTACGCCGTGGGTGCGCGACATGGCTTATGCCACAGTCGCCTTTGCCCGCATGGGACATCGCGCGGAGGCGCGTGCCGCGCTGCTGGCCTACTTTAACGCCCAGCCGACGGGCAAGATGCGTGAGCTGACGGCGGGGGCCGATTATCAGATTTCGGTGGTCCGCTACTTTGGCGATGGGTCAGAGGAGCCGTTCTTCACCATGGAGGGAGCCCCGAACATCGAGTTTGACGACTGGGCCCTGGCATTGTGGGCACTGAGCGAGTACATGCGGCAATTCAACGACACCGCGCTGCTGGCAACGCCCACCTATCGCGGCCCGCTGTATACAAGTGCCCGCGACTTTGTGGTCGGGCCTCTCGAAAAGAATCTGGAAACCTACAAGGACGGTCAGGTCGTGACCGCAGACACATCCATCTGGGAGGAACGGCAAACGGACAAGAAACACTTTGCCTTTTCGACGGCTGCTGCGATTGTGGGTCTCAGCGATTTTGCCGAGATTGCCGGCCGCCAGGGCGACTCGTCAGCGCGAAGCGAAGTCCTTAAACACGTTGCACTGCTGAAAGAGGGATTCGACGCGGCGTTTGTCCGGAATGGAACCATGCATGGAACGTTAGAGGAAGGCGTGAAGAACGATATCGACGGTGCCCTGCTTCCGATCATCAATTTCGGTCTCGTCTCCGATCCTGCTGTGGTCAGCAACACGGTCAACCGGATGGAGCTTCTGAAGGTGGCCTCGGGCGGCTACCGAAGGGTGAGAGGCACTTACACTGATCCCGCCATCTTCGAGTACTGGTATGAGAAGCAGGAGTTCGTCTTTGTCGACCTGAGTCTGGCCGAGGTCTATAGGCGCATGGGACGTACAGCCGAAGCCGACGCCATGCTGCGGCGAATTGTCGAAAAGGCCGCGGCCGATCACAATATCATTCCCGAAATGTACGTTGCCGAAGATTGCAAACTCTTCCACGGAGCGCTGGGTGACCCGACAGGCGCACTGCCCATGGCAGGATACGGCGCCGGCGCCTACATCCTCCATCTGATAAACCGCGAAAAGATCGAGAGTGGACGCTAGAAGTGTCGACCTTCTGGCTCCTTCGCGGTCCCCGCGCCCAAATGAAAAAGGCCGCATTGGCGGCCTTTTCTGGCGGTCCAAAATGGTTGCGGGGGCTGGATTTGAACCAGCGACCTTTGGGTTATGAGCCCAACGAGCTACCGGGCTGCTCCACCCCGCATT
>Ga0187855_10000689_pt1 | contig 28983 bp, 26 predicted proteins | sample June2016WEW_8_10_2_FD_132969 | JGI IMG/M metagenome (GOLD analysis project Ga0187855, IMG submission 132969) | Peatland microbial communities from SPRUCE experiment site at the Marcell Experimental Forest, Minnesota, USA - June2016WEW_8_10 | ecosystem: Environmental > Terrestrial > Soil >...
CAGCTCCCGGTTGCTGGGTTTGCGCGCTGGCGACCGCCATCGATCCCAGCACGAATAAAGCTGCTGCCAAAGTCATTGTGATTTTTCGCATCAGATCCTCCTGTCTGTGGTGATGAGCGGCAAACTAAGACGAGAACGCTAGAGCACCGCGACAACGCCCGCATTCTGCCCGATTCCGAAACCGGCGGCGACGCTTTCATCTCCGTTGGTCGCTGCGTCTACGGACAAGGCGCGCGCTTGGTTCACGCCGTCGGGAGCATTTGAGTCAAAGCGGTATGCGGCGGCCGGCGAAGGGCGCATAGTGGCCGCATGAGCAAACCGCGGGTTACTTTCAAGTACAAGCGCGTCGCCGAGGACGACTGGCAGATCGAGGCTCATTATCCCGGCGCGGAAATTCGCACCATCAAGGGGTTAAAGAGCAAAGCTGAAGCGGATGAGTGGCTGCAAGGAAGCCGCCGCATCGATTGGCTGCGATCGCAGGGCTATGCGAAATGACCAGCGGCCAGGCGCTGCCTCGCGGCCGGTCCTCGGGTCGTCCGTCAGCGAAACAGGCAGTGATGGAATGGTGCTGCGCGCCGTGCCATACTCAGAGACATGGATGAGGAGCTTTCATTTCGCTGCGAGGCGCGCCGCCGCGACCATGGCGGCTGGGTGTACTGGATCTACGAGGAAGACGACCCGCACGAGAGCTCGCGCGAATCCTATGCCTCCGAGCACGAGGCCTTGCTCGCCGGCTTCGAGCGCATGGAAGAGCTCAAGCGGCAGCAGGCGTCCGTCAAGGGCCATCGGTAAGGCCGCGTCGGCGCGAGCCGGTCCTGTTGAATAGACAGCCTGCGGTGCCGCTGGAATTTATGTTTTTTCGGGCGCATAGTGCTGGGGTTCCACCTAAGGAGGCGCCGCCATGCCTCTCACTGGAGCGGTCCCGGAAGGTCGGACTTTCTTTTGCCCGCATTGCGGGGCGCTTTATGCGGTGACCCATACGCGGCTGCCGAGCCCCGACAGCAATGTCGCGAAATGCGTCGTCTGCGGGCAAATCATGTCGAGATGGGACTCAACCGACGTCCCGACCTTCAAGCTCGTTCATCGGCCTGAGGATGCCTGAGCGTTCCTGCAAACGCCGCGGCGACTAATTCAAGTTCGTCGAGATCGTAGAAAAGCTGTTGTGGATTGCAGCCCCGAGCCGGTTCACAACCGTGATAACGGCAAGCGCAATGCCCGCCGCGATCAGACTGTACTCGATCGCTGTGGCGCCGCTGTCATCCTTCAGAAACTTGATGATCAAATGCATGCGGCGTCCCGGCGACGTCCTCCCTGTATATTTGTGATATACGTTGAAACCCTTATGGAGACGTTACTACCCCAAGGGGCAAGCTTCGATGCATCAAGGGGTTGCAGCGTAAAGCGGAAGCCGACGATTAGCTGTAGGGTCGCGTGCCGATTGTCAAACTGCGAGTTAGAGCGGACATGACTGCCGGCGTGACGCACGGGTTTTCGGAGATGGGCGTGACCACCACAGCATCGGGCATCGGGCAGGGAGGCCAGGCATGGCGAAACGCGAGCGGTTTGTTACGCCGGTGACGTGCCCGCAGTGCGCACTCAACGGCTCTGCAACATGGGAAGAGAGTGAACGCGGAAATCTGGAAACGACCCTCAAAGGCGTATCCGACGGCTTCAAGATCGATGGCGGCCAGGAGATTTATTGCGCCAGCTGCGGGGTCAAGGCGATTGTTGGTCGAACCGTGAGCCGATCGGAGATGAAATGAGCCGCTGCTGGTTTTCGAGGTTGAGCAATGGACCAACGGCGGCGGCCTGCCCGACGGCAGGGTAGACCGGATCGAAGGGTTTGCGACAGAAGGGGAAGCCGGGCGCTGGATAAAGAACGAGTCTGTAGTGTGGCTTGCTAATCGTCGGGAACAGGAACAGCCATCATCTCTGCCGTCGTCCAATTCCCATTCCACCTAAGTTTGACCGAGTAAAAGCAGGTCTCTGCGCTATCCTCTCCTTTTATGCCGATCTTGAAGATGTAATCGGTGACCGGAAAAGCCAAAGAATCAATTGGCCATTGCTCGCGCTGGGTCGCGATGTGAATCCGATTGTTATCATCAATTCTACAAATCTGGAGGAAGCGTGTAATGCCTTTCAATAAATCGACAGACATTTCGGTTTCAGGATTTGACCTGAGCCCCGAGAACTCCTCCAAAAATGGGTAGAGTCCGTCACCTGGAAGGGGATGGACATGAAGCCGAGCCGGTGCACGAAAGAGCAGATCATCGGGATTTTGCGGGAGCACGAGGCCGGGGCGAAGACGGCCGATGTGTGCCGCAAGCACGGGATCAGCAGCGCGACGTTCTACAAATGGAAGGCCAAGTATGGCGGCCTCGACGTGTCGGACGCGAAGCGTCTGAAGGCGCTCGAAGACGAGAACACCAAGCTGAAGAAGCTTTTGGCCGAGGCGATGCTCGACAACGCAATGCTGAAGGATATCGCCGCAAAAAAAATGGTGACGCCCGCCGCCAGGCGAGAGGCCGTCGCGCAGCTTCGGGTCGCGTATGAGGTCAGCGAACGGCGGGCGTGTTCGGCACTCGGAGCGGACCGTACATCGATCCGTTATCGCAGCAGCCGGCCGGACGACGCGGCGGTACGGGCACGGCTACGCGAACTCGCTGCCGTCCGCCGGCGGTTTGGTTATCGACGGCTACACATTCTGCTCAGACGCGAGGGCATCGTCATGAACCACAAGAAGCTGCGCCGGCTCTACCGCGAGGAACGGTTGCAAGTGCGCCGGCGTGGCGGCCGCAAGCGTGCGCTCGGCACACGGGCGCCAATGGCGCTACCGCAAGGCCCCAATCAGCGTTGGAGCCTGGACTTCCTGTCGGATGCATTCGCCGATGGCCGACGGTTCCGCATCCTGGCAATCGTCGATGACTTCACGCGGGAATGCCTGGCGCTGGTGCCCGATACTTCGTTACCCGGACTGCGGGTCGTGCGGGAGCTCGACGTGCTCATTGCCTCGCGCGGCCGTCCCGCGATGTGCGTCTCCGACAACGGTACTGAGCTGACCGGCATGGCGATCCTGCGCTGGTCACAACAGACACGGGTCGAATGGCATTACATCGCGCCCGGCAAGCCGCAGCAAAATGCCTTCATCGAGAGCTTCAACGGACGGCTGCGCGATGAGCTGTTGAACGAGACACTCTTCACTTCGCTCAATCACGTCCGCGAAGCGCTGCTCCCCCGAGATTCATGCAGTATGAAACCCGTCCGGATACGCTGGTTTAATTGGGAGCAGCACCATGATGACCACGGCGAAATTCATTCTCACCGCGTTCGTTATTGTCGTTGCCACCTTGTGGGGCACCGCACAGCAGGCAAATGCCATCTTCACCTCTCCTGGTTCTGGATCGAGGGGCAGTTTTCAACGTACTCCAACTGGGGGGTACGGGCACCACACAACTACTCATTATTCGAAGCATAAGCACCACCACTAGGCATTAGCTTCTGCTACACCGGCCCATACCCACCGCCACAATTGAAACTGACCCACTACCCCCCTTGCGCATTTATCCCTTGCAAGGGGATAAACTCCCCCCTTGACTTCAGAACAATAAGTGAACTATGTTCCCTTTTCGTTCCCGACGAACGGGAGCCGGAGGAAGGGGAGAAAGACCATGGTTCGCGCCGTCGCCGAGGAGGCTTTAGCGCTCGCGTCCGTCACCTTGTTCCTGGCCATGGTTGCGATCTGGGCCCAGGTGCTGGGGGTCGTCTGAGCACCCATGCTCACATCGTCATGGCCGGACTTGTTCTGGCCATCCAGGACTTACTTTTGCACACCGATTACGTCGTGGATGCCCGCGACAAGCGACGCCGTTCTGCGAGCGGCTATGCGCGGACCTGAAACTTTCTGTGCGCCGCGGTGAGTATGCGCGCCGCCGCGATGGACTTTAGCGCTCGCGATCCCGCATGCTCGCCCCTCGCAGAATCGCCAGCCGCGAGTATCTATCGATATGCCTGCCGCCGCCACCGACCCCGGCTTCGTGCACCTGCACGTTCATTCGTCCTATTCGCTGCTTGAGGGCGCGCTGACCATCGCGCGCCTGGCGGAGCTCGCCAAAAAAGACCGCCAGCCGGCGCTGGCGCTGACCGACAGCGACAACATGTTCGGCGCGCTGGAATTCTCCGAGAAAATGGCGGGCGCCGGCATCCAGCCGATCATCGGCTGCGCGCTCGGCATCGACTTCGCCGACCAGGACAACCGCGGCGGGGCCGTCGGCGAAAGCTGGCCGCGCATTGTGCTTCTTTCCGCGCGCGAGAGCGGCTATCGCAGCCTGTTGCGGCTTTGCTCGCGCGCCTATCTCGACACCGCGCCGACCGACCGCCCGCACATCAAGCTTGCCTGGCTCGCCGAGGAGGCGGGCGGACTGATCGCGCTTAGCGGCGGTCCCAACGGCCCGCTCGATGCCGCCATCGGCGGCGGCCAGAGTGCGCTGGCGCTAGCGCGCTGCGAAGCGTTGCAGGGCTTGTTCGGTGATCGGCTCTATATCGAATTGCAGCGCCACGGCATGGCGGCAGAGCGGGCGGCGGAGCCGGCCTTGATCGAGCTTGCCTATGCGCGCGGCATTGCGCTCGTCGCCAGCAACGAGCCGTTCTTCGCCACCCGCGAGGATTACGAGGCGCACGACGCGCTCCTGTGCATCGCCGAGGGCCGGTTGCTGGCCGACGGCGAGCGCCGCCAGCTCACGCCGGAGCACCGTTTCAAGAGCCGCGCCGAAATGGCCGCGTTGTTCGCCGATCTGCCGGAGGCGCTGGCGGCGACCGTCGAGATCGCGGTACGCTGCGCCTTCCGTCCGCGCACGCTGGCGCCGATCCTGCCGCGCTTCTCCACCGGGCCGGGGCAGGGCGAAGCGGCGGGCGCGCGGGAAACCAAAGAAGCCAAGAAGGCGCACGAGGCCAAGGAAGCCGAAGAGCTTCGCCGCGCCGCTTTTGCCGGCCTCGAGCGCCGGCTCGCCCGCTATCCGCTGGCGCCCGGCCACACCGCCGAGGATTACCGCGAGCGGCTTTCCTTCGAGCTCGGCGTCATCGCCAGCATGAAATATGCCGGCTACTTCCTCATCGTCGCCGATTTCATCCAATGGGCGAAGGCGCAAGGCATCCCGGTCGGGCCGGGCCGCGGCTCCGGCGCCGGCTCGCTGGTCGCCTATGCGCTCACCATCACCGATCTCGATCCGATCCGCTTCGGGCTTTTGTTCGAGCGCTTCCTCAATCCGGAGCGCATCTCGATGCCGGACTTCGACATCGACTTCTGCCAGGAGCGCCGCGACGAGGTGATCCGCTACGTGCAGGAGAAGTACGGCCGCGATCAGGTGGCGCAGATCATCACCTTCGGCACCTTGCAGGCGCGCGGCGTGCTGCGCGACGTCGGCCGCGTGCTGCAAATGCCCTACGGCCAGGTCGACCGGCTGTGCAAGCTGGTGCCGCAAAATCCGACCAATCCGATCTCGCTGAAAAGCGCCATTGACGGCGAGCCGCGGCTGCAGGCCGAACGCGATCGCGATCCGGTGGTGCGGCGCGCGTTCGACATTGCGCAAAAGCTCGAAGGCCTCACCCGCCACGCCTCGACGCATGCGGCCGGCATCGTCATCGGCGACCGGCCGCTAACCGAATTGGTGCCGCTTTACCGCGATCCGAAATCCTTGATGCCGGTGACCCAGTTCAACATGAAATGGGTCGAGCCGGCGGGACTGGTGAAGTTCGACTTCCTCGGCTTGAAAACGCTCACCGTGCTCGATCTCGCCGCCAAGCTGGTGCGCCGGCGCGGCATCGATCTCGATCTCTCCAACCTGCCGCTCGACGATACCAAATCCTACCACATGCTGGCGCGTGGCGAGACGGTCGGCGTGTTCCAGGTGGAAAGCGCGGGCATGCGCCGCGCGCTGCTTGACATGCGTCCGGACCGCTTCGAGGACATCATCGCGCTGGTCGCGCTCTATCGGCCGGGCCCGATAGCGAACATCCCGACCTATTGCGCGCGCAAGCACGGCGCCGAGCTGCCGGATTTCATCCACCCGAAGCTCGAGCCGATCCTGCGCGAGACCTATGGCGTCATCATCTATCAGGAACAGGTGATGCAGATCGCGCAGGTGCTGGCCGGTTATTCGCTGGCGCAAGCCGACCAATTGCGCCGCGCCATGGGCAAGAAGATCCGCAGAGAGATGGAGGCGCAGCGCAAAGATTTCGTGTCCGGCAGCGTCAAGGGCGGGGTCGATCCGGCGCAGGCCGAGGCGATCTTCGAATTGCTCGCCCGCTTTGCCGATTACGGCTTCAACAAAAGCCACGCCGCCGCCTACGCGCTGGTCGCCTATCAGACGGCTTACATGAAGGCCAATTACCCGGTCGAGTTTTTGGCCGCCTCGATGACGCTCGACATGGGCAATACCGACAAGCTCGCCGAATTCCGCGACGAGGCTCAGCGGCTCGGCATCAAGGTTGAGCCGCCCTCGATCAACCGCTCCGGCGTCACCTTCGACGTGGCCGGCAACACCATCCACTATGCGCTGGCGGCGCTGCGCGGCGTCGGCCCGCAGGCCATCGAAAGCATTCTGGCGGCGCGCGGCGAGCGGCCTTTCACCGACCTCGCCGACTTCGCCCGCCGCATCAATCCGCGCGCCATGAACAAGCGCGTGCTGGAAAGCCTGATCGCCGCCGGCGCCTTCGATGCGATCGAACAAAACCGCGCCCGCGCCTTCGCCGCCGTCGACGCCATCCTCGCCACCGCGCAACGCGCGCACCAGGATGCCGCCATCGGCCAATCGGAGCTGTTCGGGGGCGCCGCGGCGCCCGAGCCGTTGGCGCTGCCGGCGGTCGAGCCGTGGCTGCCGGCGGAACGGCTGCAGCGCGAATACGAGGCGGTCGGCTTTTTCCTCAGCGGTCATCCGCTCGACGATTATGCCGCCGCGCTGAAACGGCTGCGCGTGCAGTCGTGGTTGGAATTCGCCCGCGCGGTGAAGGCCGGCGCTGGCGCCGGCCGCGTCGCCGGCACGGTGGTGTCGCGCACCGAGCGGCGCACCAAGAACGGCACCAAGATGGGCATCATCGGGCTGTCCGATCCGAGCGGACATTACGAGGCGGTGCTGTTCGCCGAGGGCTTGGCGCAGTATCGCGACCTGCTCGAGCCGGGCACCGCGGTGCTGTTGTCGCTGACCGCCGAGGTGCAGAGCGACGAAGTGCGCGCCCGCATCCAGTCGGTCGAGCCGCTCGACCAGGCGGCGGCGAGGACGCAGAAGGGTTTGCGCGTGTTCCTGCGCGACGGCCTGCCGCTGGAAGGGGTGGCGCGGCGGCTCGAGCCGATCAAGCTCGGCGCGGCCCGCAACGGGGCCGATCACGGCGACGGCGAGGTCTCGATGGTGCTCCTCCTCGGCAACGGCAATGAGGTCGAGGTCAAGCTGCCCGGCCGTTTCAAGATTTCCCCGCAGATCGCCGGCGCCATCAAGGCCGTTTCCGGCGTGGTGACGGTGGAGACGCTCTGACTTGTTGCGCCCGGGCGAGCCTGCCTATATAAGCCCGGCAACTTCACACGCGGACCTTGGCCGTCAAAAGCCGTCCGGTGCCCGGCCATAAGGTTCGGGCTCATCGGTCCGCGGCGGATCAACCGGAGAATGACATGGCGCTGCCCGACTTCAGCATGCGTCAGCTTTTGGAAGCTGGCGTTCATTTCGGTCATCAATCCCACCGCTGGAATCCGAAGATGGCGGAGTACATCTTCGGCACCCGCAACAACATTCACATCATCGACCTGACGCAGACGGTGCCGATGCTGCATCAGGCGCTGCAGGCGGTCAGCGATACGGTGGCGCGCGGCGGACGCATCCTGTTCGTCGGCACCAAGCGGCAGGCGCAGGACGCCATCGCCGAGGCGGCCAAGAAGTGCGCCCAATACTACGTCAATTCGCGCTGGCTCGGCGGCACGATGACCAATTGGAAAACCGTCTCCAACTCGATCAAGCGCCTGCGCGCGCTCGACGAGATGCTGTCATCCAACGAGGCGCAGGGTTATACCAAGAAAGAGCGCCTGACGCTGCAGCGCGAGCGCGACAAGCTCGATCGCGCGCTCGGCGGCATCAAGGACATGGGCGGGCTGCCCGACCTTCTGTTCGTGATCGACACCAACAAGGAAGACATCGCCATCAAAGAGGCGCGCCGTCTCGGCGTTCCCGTCGCCGCCATCGTCGACACCAATTGCGACCCGAACGGCATCACTCATGTCGTCCCCGGCAACGACGACGCCAGCCGCGCCATCACGCTGTACTGCGATCTGGTCGCCAAGGCGGTGATCGACGGCATTTCGCGGGCGCAGGGCGAACGCATCGACCTGGGCGGCCTGGTCGAGCCGGAGGTGGCCGAGGAATTGCCGGCCGAAACCGACAAGCTCGGCTTCCAGCCGCTGTCCGGACCGCGCGGCGTGGCCGACGATCTCAAAAAATTCCCCGGCGCCTCGCCGGCCATCGAAAAGCAGCTCAACGACCTCGGTATCTTCCACGTCTGGCAGATCGCCGAATTGTCGCCGGTTGCCGCGCACAAGATCGGCGAGGAGATCGGACTTCCCGGCCGGATCGAAGGCTGGATCGCCCGGGCGAAGGAACAGATGGCCACCGAAGCCGAGTGACGGCCTCGCAAGGCCGTCATTCCGGGGCGCGGCTTCGTTCGGCCCCGGAATGACGATGGGACAAGGACTAACCGAAATGACGACGAACATCACCGCGAGCATGGTGAAAGAGCTCCGCGACAAGACCGGCGCGGGCATGATGGATTGCAAGGCGGCGCTCGGCGAGAGCGGCGGCGATCTCGAGGCCGCGGTCGACTGGCTGCGCAAGAAGGGTTTGGCCAAGGCCGCCAAGAAGGCGGGACGGGTCGCGGCCGAGGGTCTGATCGGCGTTGCGCTCGCGGCGAGCAAGGGACTTGTCGTCGAGGTCAATTCCGAAACCGACTTCGTGGCGCGCAACGACCTCTTTCAGGGCCTGGTGAAGATGATCGCGTCCGTCGCCCTCGACGCCGGGGCCGACGTCGACAAGATCCTCGCCGCGCGCGTCGGCGACCGCACCGTTGCCGACGCCATCACCGAGACGATCGCAAAGGTCGGCGAGAACATGACGCTGCGCCGCGCCGCCGCGCTCTCCGTCGGCAAGGGCATCATTGCCAGCTACGTGCACAGTTCCGTCGCCGACGGCCTGGGCCGCATCGGCGTGATCGTCGCCCTCGAATCCGCCGGCAATCCCGACGAGCTCAAGGCCTTCGGCCGCATGGTGGCGATGCACGTCGCCTCCGCCAACCCGCAGGCGATCGACGCGTCCGGGCTCGATGCGGCAACGATCGAGCGCGAGAAGAACGTGTTGGCGGAAAAATTCAAAGCGCATGGCAAGCCGGCCAACGTCATCGACAAGATCGTCGAGTCGGGGCTGAGGACCTTTTACAAGGAGGTCTGCCTGCTCGATCAGGGCTTCATCTTCGACGACAAGAAGAGCGTCGCTCAGGCGCTGAAGGAGAGCGAGGCGAAGGCCGGCGCGCCGATTAGAATCGGCGGTTTCGTGCGCTTTGCGCTGGGCGAAGGCATCGACCGGCCGGAGGGCGATTTCGGCGGCGAGGTCGCGGCTCTCGCCGGCACGCACTAGGGTCCGGATTCCGACGCTCGCAAACGAGGGTGCCGCATAATGATGCGAACTTCGGAATCGGGACACTAGGGGCGAGATTCCGCCGCTGCGCTGCTGGGTTTGCCGGCGAATGCGATAGCCGTATAGTCGCGCCGCCGGTGATTCAGTCCTATGCCAATGTGCCGTTGGAATTGAAATGCACCGCGCTGGCGGCGGTGAGGGGCGGAACGTTGCGATGGCGAAGTCGAACTACCGACGCCTGATCGTCAAGCTCTCCGGCGAAGCCCTGAGCGGTCCGGAAAAATTCGGTATCCACCGCGCGACGATCGATCGCTTCGCCGCCGATCTGGTCAACGTGCACAAGCTGGGCATCGGCCTCGGCGTCGTCGTCGGCGGCGGCAATATTCTGCGCGGCGCGCAGATTTCCGAGGAGGAGCTGTCGCGGCCGACGGCCGATGCGATGGGGATGCTGGCGACCGTGATGAACGCCCTGGTCCTCGAAGCGGCGATCGAGCGTGCCGGCGTCAGCGCCCGCACCATGTCGGCGCTGGCCATGCCGCAAGTTTGCGAGACCTATGAGCGGGCGCGCGCGCTGCGGCATCTCGACGACGACCGCATCATCGTTTTCGCCGGCGGCACCGGCAATCCGTACTTCACCACCGACACCACGGCGGTATTGCGCGCCGCCGAGATGGGGTGCGACGCCGTTCTCAAGGCGACCGACGTCGATGGCGTCTATACTGCCGATCCGAAGCGCGATCCGACGGCGAAACGCTACGAGCGCCTCGACCATCAGGAGGCGCTCGACCGCAACTTGAAAATCATGGATGCGACGGCCTTCGCGCTTGCCCGGGAGAATCGGATGCCTATCATCGTGTTTTCGATCCGGGAGCACGGTGCGATCGAGACCGTCGTGCGCGGAAAGGGTCACTTCACCACCGTCGGCTGAAGATGCGCGCAGCGGGCGAGGGCGGCCGGTTGGATCGCGGAGGGCGCCATGGCAACCACGACATTCGACATGAACGACCTCAAGCGCCGCATGCAGGGCGCGTTGGCCTCGCTCAAGCAGGAGTTGGCGGGTTTGCGCACCGGCCGCGCCTCGACGGCACTGCTCGAACACGTCCACGTCGAGGCCTATGGCAGCCAAATGCCGCTCAATCAGCTGGCCACAGTGAGCGCGCCGGAGCCGCGCCTGCTCAACGTCCACGTCTGGGATCGGTCGATGATCCACGCGGTCGAGAAGGCGATTTCGGCGGCAAATCTGGGATTGACTCCCTCGACCGAAGGGCAGGTCATCAAACTGCGCATTCCCGAGCTCAACGAAGAGCGGCGGCGGGAAATCGTCAAGGTCGCCCACAAATACACCGAGGCCGCCCGCGTGGCGGTACGCCACGTCCGTCGCGACGGCCTCGACCTTCTCAAGAAGCTTGAGAAGGAGCACAAGATCAGCGAGGACGAACATAATCGCCAAGCCGGCGAAGTTCAGAAGGCGACCGACGCGACCATCGCCGAGGTCGACCGGCTCCTGGCCGGCAAGGAAAAGGAGATCATGACGGTTTGAGTGACGCCGCAACATCGCGAAGCAAGGCCGCGCAGCCGCGGCCGGCCGCAAGCGACTCCTTCGAGGTGCCCCGTCACGTCGCCATCATCATGGATGGCAACGGGCGCTGGGCGGCCGCCCACGGCATGCCGCGGGTGGAAGGCCATCGACGCGGGGTCGAGGCTTTGCGCCGGACCGTGCGCGCGGCGGCCGATCTCGGCATTTCCGTGTTGACCATTTTCTCCTTCAGCTCGGAGAACTGGTCGCGCCCACCGTCGGAAATCCGCGACCTGATGGGTCTGTTACGCCGCTTCATCCGCAACGATCTGGCCGACTTGCACAAAAGCAATGTGCGCGTGCGCATCATCGGCGAGCGTGACGATCTCGATCGCGACATCTGCCTGCTGCTGCAGGAGGCGGAAGACCTGACGCGCGGCAACGACGGCCTCACCCTGGTCGTGGCGTTCAATTACGGCGGGCGGCAGGAGATCGCGCACGCCGCGCGCCGTCTCGCCATCGAGGTGGCCGAGGGTCGGCTCTCGGCCGAGGACATAACGCCGGACCGCTTCGGCAGCTTTCTCCACGCGCCCGATATTCCGGATCCAGACCTGATCATCCGCACCAGCGGCGAGCAGCGGCTTTCCAACTTCCTGCTGTGGCAGGCGGCCTATAGCGAGTTGGTCTTCGTCCCGGTCAACTGGCCCGATTTCGACCGCGCCGCGCTGGAAGAGGCGATCATGGAGTTCCGCCGCCGCGAACGCCGCTTCGGCGGATTGGTCGCCAATACCGGATCGTGAAGACCGGATCGTGATTACGCCCGATCATCGTGCCGGCCGCGCCGGCGACCCTGTCTCGCCGGGACAAGGCAGCGGCAATCTCACGCTGCGCGTGGTTTCGGCCGCCGTGCTCGCGCCGATTGTGCTGGCGATCACTTATGCGGGCGGCTGGATTTTTCTCGCTCTCTGCGCGGTCGCGGCCGGTGCCGTTCTCTGGGAGTGGGCGTCCCTGGTCTCCCGTAACGCCGACCCTCGGCTTCTGGCGCCGGGACTGGCGGCATTGCTGGGGGCGGCCGTGCTCGTCGGGCTGAGCTTGCCCGGCGCAGCGTTCGGCACGATCGCGTTCGGGGCGGCGTTGGCGGGGCTTTTAGCGGTTGCCTGGTCGCGACACGACCATCCCGCCTCGGCAACGGCCGTTTGGGCCGCCGGCGGGGTGGCCTATGCCGGGGCGACGCTACTCGGGCCCACGCTGTTGCGCCGCGATCCGGAATGGGGTCTGACAGCACTTTCATTTCTGTTCGCAATCGTCTGGATAACCGACATTTTTGCCTATTTCTGCGGCCGCGCGATCGGGGGTCCCCGGCTGTCGCCGCGGGTCAGTCCGAACAAGACCTGGGCGGGGGCTATCGGGGGACTGGCCGGGGGGGTTGCCGCCGGCGGCGCCGTCGCCTATGCGAGCGGACTCGGAAGGTTGGGGATCATTGCGGTCATGGCGTTCCTGCTTTCAGTCCTGGCGCAAGCCGGCGACCTGTTCGAATCCGCGGTCAAGCGGCATTTCGGCGCCAAGGACGCGAGCCGGCTCATTCCGGGTCACGGGGGCTTGATGGACCGCCTCGACGGCTTCCTGGTGGCCGCCTTCGCCGCCTTGCTCATCGGAATTATTCGCGAGGGAACAGGTACGCCGGCCCGCGGCTTCCTGGTATGGTAAGCCGATGAAGCAGAAGCAGCCGCGGGCCAGAGTCGAGCTGGCGCCCGTGCCGCGCACGGTGACGCTATTGGGCGCCACCGGCTCGATCGGGTCGAGCACGGTCGATCTGTTGCGGCAGGATCCCGCCCGCTATCGCGTCGTGGCGGTGACCGCGTACCGCAACGCCGCCGCGCTGGCGCGTCTGGCGCGCGAGCTCGGCGCGAGCTTTGCCGCCGTCGCCGATCCCGACGCTTACGCAGAACTCAAAGCCGAGCTTTCCGGCTCCGGCATCGAGACCGCCGCCGGTGCTGCGGCTGTCGTCGAGGCGGCGCAACGGCCCGCCGATTGGGTGATGGCTGCGATCACCGGTGCGACCAGCCTCGGGCCGACGCTCGCCGCGGCCGAACGCGGCGCGACGGTGGCGCTGGCCAATAAGGAATGTCTCGTCTGCGCCGGCGCCCTGTTCATGCGGCGGGCGGCTGCCGCCGGCGCCACGGTCTTGCCGGTCGATTCCGAGCACAACGCGATTTTCCAGGCGTTGGGCGCCGGCCGCCGCGAGGATGTGCGCCGTATTGTCTTGACCGCTTCGGGAGGGCCATTTCGTACCTGGCCGCTCGAGGCCATCCGCAAGGTCACGGTGGAGCAGGCGCTCAAGCATCCGACCTGGTCCATGGGTCCGAAGGTGACGATCGATTCGGCCACCCTCATGAATAAAGGCCTCGAACTCATCGAGGCGCACCACCTGTTCGCGTTGGAAATAGAGGCGCTCGACGTCGTGGTCCATCCGCAATCCGTGGTCCACGGCTTGGTGGAATTCCGCGATGGTTCGGTGGTCGCCCAGCTGGGGTCTCCCGACATGCGGATTCCGATCGCCCATTGTCTGGCATGGCCGGTCCGCATGGATACACCAGCGCCCCGGCTCGACCTTGCCCGCCTTGCCACGCTGACCTTCGAGGAGCCCGACCCCGTCCGCTTCCCGGCGCTGGCGATTGCGCGCCGGGCGCTCGCCGCCAGCGGCGCCGCGCCGACGATTCTCAACGCGGCCAATGAAATCGCGGTGCGCGAATTCATCGGCGGCCGCCTCGGTTTTGCTGGAATTCCCGCCCTGGTCGAGGCGACGCTCGACGCAGCGGAAGGGCGCGGCACGACGGCGGAGCCGCAATCCGTCGAGGACGCGATCGCTATTGACCATAATGCAAGAAGGTTGGCGGCCGAACTCTTGCCCGAAATTGCCGCAATGGCATCTTAACGTTAAGAAGTGGGTTGGAATATTAGGGGACGGGGTGGGCGAGGTCATGGAGTCTTATTTTTTGTCACATGTGCATGCGCTCGGCGGCGGCCTCGTCGGGTATGTCATCCCCTTCGTCTTTGTTCTCAGCCTCGTCGTCTTTTTTCATGAACTGGGCCACTTTCTGGTCGCGCGCCGGTGCGGCGTGCGGATCATGGTGTTCTCCATCGGCTTTGGGCCGGAAATCGTCGGCTTCGATGACCGCTACGGGACGCGCTGGAAAATCTCGGCGATTCCTCTCGGCGGCTTCGTGAAGTTCTTCGGCGACGACAACGCAGCAAGCGTTCCCGATACCGCTCGCATCGCCGCCATGGACGCGAAGGAGCGTGCGCAAAGCTTCGCGTTTCAGCCGGTGTACAAGCGCGCCGCCATTGTCGTGGCCGGGCCGCTGGCGAATTTCATCTTGGCAATCGTGATTTTTGCCGGCGTCTTCATGCTCTACGGCAAGCAGACAATGAGCGCGCGGGTGGATTCCGTGCTAGCGGACAGCGCCGCTGCGGCAGCAGGTTTCAAGCCCGGCGATCTCGTCGTGGCGATCGACGGCCGCCCCATCGACAATTTCGCGGAAATGCAGCGTATCGTCAGCACGAGCGCGGGCGAGATCCTCACCATCGCGGTGGATCGCGACGGCGTCCAGCAGGTGCTCAAGGCGACCCCGGCGCTGAAAGAGGTCAAGGACAATTTCGGCAACGTGCAGCGCGTCGGGGTTCTCGGCATCAGCCGCTCGATGGCCCCAGAGGACCTGAAACTGCACCCGGTTTCTCCGCCTCAGGCCATTTGGATGAGCGTTCAGGAAACCTGGTCTGTGATCGATCGGACGCTCGGCTATATCGGCGGCGTCATCGTCGGCCGCGAGGCCGCAAACCAGCTCGGCGGCCCGATTCGTATCGCGCAAATGTCCGGACAAGTTGCCAGTTTCGGCTTTGTGCCGCTGATCCAGCTCGCCGCCGTCCTGTCGGTGTCGATCGGACTGTTAAACCTGTTTCCGATTCCGCTGCTCGATGGCGGTCACCTTTTGTTCTATACGATCGAAGCTCTGCGCGGCCGGCCGCTCTCCGAAAGAGCTCAGGAAGTCGGCTTCCGCATCGGTCTCGCGATCGTGCTAATGTTGATGATATTTGCAACTTTCAATGACATCGTTCATCTGACGACGTCCTAAGGCGATCGCCGAAGGCAGGCAGGGGTGTATGGGTGAAGGAGGCTGGGTGTCCCAATCAAGCGAAGAGCAATATTCGGCGGATTGAGACGTCAAACAGAGCTCAGGGGGACTGCGACTAACCCGCCACGGGGGCGGCCACGAGGGGAATAAGGGCGCTTTGCGCATGGACATGTGTGTGCGGGTAAGACGAGGGCTTGTCGTGGCCGGCTTGCTCCTCGGCGGAGTATTGCTTGGATTTGCGCCCGGTGCGGCATTTGCGGCGCCGGCGGAAACCGGCGCGACTGCGGCGTCGATTGTCGTCCAGGGCAACCGCCGCGTCGAAGCCGACACGATCCGCTCGTATTTCAAGGTGGCGCCGGGCGAGCCGCTCGATGCCGCCAAAATCGACGCCGCGCTGAAGGCGCTTTACGCCTCAGGGCTGTTCGAGGACGTTCGCATCTCCCAGGCAGGCGGCCGGCTGGTCGTGACCGTGGTGGAAGCGCCGGTCATCGATCGACTCGTCTTCGAGGGCGCCAGCAAGATCAAGGACGAGCAGCTGCAGCAGGAAATCCAGTCGAAGGCGCGCGGTACGCTGTCGCGCGCAACGGTGCAGGCGGACGTTCAGCGCATCATCGATGTTTATCATCGCAACGGGCGCTTCGACATCGAGGTGGTGCCGAAGATCATCGCTCGGCCGAACAATCGCGTCGACCTGATCTTCGAGATCAAGGAAGGTGAGAAGACCGGCGTCAAAACCATCAACTTCGTCGGCAACAAGGCCTACTCGTCCTACCGACTGAAGGACGTGATCAAGACCTCGACATCGAACTTCTTCAGCTTTCTGCAGACCACCGACGTCTATGACACCGACCGCATCGAAGCCGACCGCGATCTGATCCGGCGCTTCTACCTGAGCCATGGCTATGCCGACGTGCAGGTCGTCTCCGCGACCGGCGAGTACGACCCCGCGCAGAAGGGCTTCATGATCACTTTCACGATCGAGGAGGGGCCGCAGTACCATTTCGGCACGATCGACATTCAGTCCAACATCCGCGCCGTCGATCCGCAATCGCTGCGCTCCATCCTGCGCATGAAACAGGGCGACGTCTATAATAGCGACGCCGTCGAGAAGACGGTCGAGAACCTCACCGTCGAAATCAGCAAGCACGGCTATCCGTTCGCCACGGTGCGGCCGCGCGGCGACCGCAATCCGCAGACGCGTACCATCAGCGTGGCGTTCGCGTTGGATGAAGGGGTGCGCGCCTATATCGAGCGTATCAATATCCGCGGCAACACCAGGACCCGTGATTATGTGGTCCGGCGCGAGTTCGATATATCCGAAGGCGATCCGTACAACCGCGCCTTGATCGATCGCGCCGAGCGACGGATCAAGAACCTCAACTTCTTCAAGACCGTGAAGATCACCAACGAGCCCGGCTCGGCGCCGGACCGGGTGGTCATCAACGTCGACGTCGAGGAGCAGTCGACCGGCGACTTCTCGATCATGGGCGGCTTCTCGACCGCGGACGGCTGGATGGGGCAGGTGTCGATCTCGGAAAAGAACCTGCTCGGCACCGGCCGGTTCGCCAAGGCTTCGCTCACCTACGGCGAATATATTCGCGGCATCGAGCTTAATTTCGTCGAGCCTTATCTTCTCGACCAGCGGTTCTCCGGAGGAGTCGATTTGTTTGCTCGGGAGTCGTTGGCGAACCCTTATATTTCGTACGGAACCGAAACAATCGGCAGCGCCTTGAAACTGGGCATTCCGCTGCGCGAAGATCTCACGATGCAGCTACGCTATTCGGTCTATTGGCAGCAGATCCAGCTGCAGTCGAGCATGGACGATTGCAACAACATCAACCCGGATTTGGCGACCACCTTTCCGACGGTGGCCGCACTTGCCACAGGGGCGTTCAATGGCTATGGGCCCTATCAGAGCGCTTTCGTTGCTGGCAACCAGACGAACTGCCTCCTCAGCGGGAATGTCACCGGGAATGCACTGATCGGTCAGGCCTCGTTGCCGGTCCGTGAGGAGCTTGCCCAGGGCGGCTATCTGACCTCGCTGGCCGGATACGGATTTACCTACAACACGCTCGACAACAACAAACATCCCACCAACGGCATCCTCGTCAGCTTCGGTCAGGATTTCGCCGGTCTCGGCGGCAACGCGGCCTATATTCGCACCACTGCGGACTTCCGCAGCTATTACGAAATCGTCTCCGATCTCATCGGCATCCTGCATCTGCAGGGCGGCGACATGATCGGCCTGACCGGCTGCCCGACTAGCGGCGCATGCGTTTCCAATGGCGGCTATGTGCGCATGCTCGACGATTTCAAGATGGGCCCCAATCTGGTGCGGGGATTTGAGCCGGCCGGCTTCGGTCCGCGCGATACCACGCCGTTCACGGCCGGCGATCCGCTCGGCGGCACCATGTTCTGGGGCGCCAGTATTGAAATGCAATATCCGTTCTACTTCCTGCCCAAGGACTCCGGCTTCCGCGGCGCCGTCTTTGTCGATTCCGGTTCGGAGTGGGGTTACAAAGGAGAGACCCAGTATCCGGCAACCGGCGAAATCAATGGCACTGTCAACGGCCCTGCCGGAAGCTTCGTTTGCTCGTGCGGCATGCAATACGCCGATACCGCCGCGCCGCGCGTATCGGTCGGCGCCAGCCTGATCTGGGACTCGCCGTTCGGTCCGCTGCGGTTTGACCTCGCCTATCCGATTCTGAAGCAGCCCTATGACCGCACGCAATGGTTCCAGTTCGGCGGCGGCACGCGGTTCTGATCGCGGCCGCGACCCTCGTCAACGGCGGGCGCATGCCGGACTTCTTTCCAGTAGAACGCGAGCTGACGATCGGAGAGATCGTCGCGCTCACGCATGCCAAGCCGCGCGCCGGCACTCCGCTCGACCGGCGTATCGGCAACGTCGCTCCGCTCGACACGGCGCGAGTGTCCGACATCAGCTTCCTCGACAATAAGAAATATCTCGGTCAATTGGCTGTGACGCGCGCCGGAGCCTGCCTGCTGAAGCCGCATTTCGAGGACGCCGCGCCGGATGCGCTCGCGGTGCTGGTGACGGCGGAGCCGTATCGCGCCTTCGTCGCGGTGGCGCGTGCGCTGTTTCCCGGGGCGTTGCGGCCGTCCTCGCTGTTCGGCGCCAGCGGACGCGCGCCGAGTGCGCAGGTGCATGCCTCGGCGCGAATCGAGGCGGGCGTGACGATCGATCCGCTGGCGGTGATCGGGCCGGGCGCCGAGATCGGAGCGGGCACGCTGATTGCGGCCGGCGCCGTGATCGGCCCCGGCGTCGCGATAGGCCGCGACTGCGCGCTCGGCGCCGGCGCCACGGTGCTCTGCGCCCTGATCGGCGACCGCGTCATCATTCATCCCGGCGCGCGCATCGGTCAGGACGGTTTCGGTTATCTTCCGAGTCCGAAGGGACACCAGAAAATCCCGCAAACCCGCCGCGTCATCATTCAAGACGACGTCGAGATCGGCGCCAACACCACGATCGACCGCGGCGGGACCCGAGACACGGTCATCGGCGAGGGCACCAAGATCGACAATCTGGTACAAATCGGACACAACGTCTCCATCGGGCGGCACTGCGTGATCGTGTCGCAAACCGGAATCTCCGGCAGCGTGGAGGTGGGCGATTTCGCCATGCTGGGCGGCCAGGTCGGCATCAGCGATCATCTTGCGATCGGTACGGGTGCCATGATCGGGGCGCGCAGTGGCGTCATGTCCAACGTCCCACCCGGTGAGCGGTGGCTCGGGTATCCAGCCCGGCCCGCGCGCGAATGGTTGCGGGGGATCGCGGCCATGCAGCGTCTCGGGCGTCTTAGCGGCAAGGGCGAAGGGGAGCGGGAATGAACGCCGAAACCATCGACGCTATCGACATCCGCGAGATCCTGCGGTTATTGCCGCATCGCTATCCTTTCGTCATGATCGATCGCATCGTCGACGTGCGCGGTGACGAGCACGGCATCGGCATCAAGAATCTCACAATCAACGAGCCGCAGTTTGTCGGTCATTTTCCGGAAAATCCGGTGATGCCAGGCGTGCTAATCATCGAGGGGATGGCACAGACGGCGGGCGTGCTGTGTCTGCGCCAGATGGCGTCGCACGAACGTCGCGGCTCGATGTATTTCCTCACCATCGACAAGGCCAAATTCCGCAAGCCGGCGGTGCCCGGCGACACCGTCGAATATCACGTCAACAAGATCGCGCACCGGCGCAACATGTGGTGGTATCGGGCCGAGGCCAAGGTCGGCGGCGTTCTGGTCGCCGAGGCCGAAGTCGGTGCCATCATTGCCGAGGGCTAGATGGCGATCGATCCGACCGCGCGCGTCGCCGCGGGCGCGCGCATTGGGGACAACGTCGAGATCGGGCCCTATTGCATCGTCGGGCCGCAAGTGGAGATCAAAAGCGGCGCGCGCCTCCTCGCGCACGTCCATGTCACCGGCGTTACCACGATCGGGGAAGGCACCGTAGTTTATCCGTTCGCCTCGCTCGGCACGCCGCCGCAATCGGTGCACTATCGCGGCGGGGCGACGCGGCTGGTGATCGGGGCGCGCTGCGAACTGCGCGAGAGCGTCACCATGAATACCGGGACCGAAGACGGCGGCGCAGTGACTTACGTCGGCGAGCGCTGCTTCTTCATGGTCGGATCCCATGTCGGGCATGATTGCCACGTGGGCAATGACGTGACCCTTGCGAACAACGCCGTGCTCGGCGGTCATGTTCGAGTCGGCGATTACACGTTCCTGGGTGGGCACGTGGCGATCCATCAATTCGTGCGGATCGGGGAGGGCGCCATGATGGCGGGCATGTCGGCTGCCCGCGACGACATCATTCCGTTCGGATTCGCGCTGGGCCAGATCGCGGCACTCGTGGGGTTGAACACCGTGGGCTTGCGGCGGCGCGGCGCGACGCGGGCCGAGATGCATCGGCTGCGACGCGCCTATCGCAGCCTGTTCTTCGTCGCGGGACGGTTCGCCGACCGGATCGATGCGGTGGAACGCGAGTTCGGAGACGATGCGCTGGTCGGCAAGATCGTCGCGTTCATCCGGGCGGGCGGCAAACGCCCTTTGATGCGGCCTCGCACCGGCGGAAAAGCCGACGAGAACGGCGATGATGCAGCCCAATGAGCCGATGAATGGTTGACGCGCCGGAACGCGATCCGCTGGCGATCATCTGCGGCGGCGGCAGCTTTCCTGGCGCGGTCGCCGAAGCGGTGGCACGGCGGGGCCGGCGGCCGGTGATGTTCGCCGTCAAGGGCTGGGCCGATCCCAAGGTGGTCGAGCGCTACGACCATCACTGGATCGCGATCGGACAGGCGGGGCGCTTCTTCCGGTTGGCCCGCACCGAGCATTGCCGCGAGCTGTTGTTCATCGGCACGCTGTTGCGGCCGCCGCTCACGCAAATCCGTCTCGACTGGCAGTCGATCCGGCTGCTGCCGCGCATGATCCGCATGTTGCACGGCGGCGATGACCGCCTGTTGTCCGGCGTCGCGCGCTTGGCGGAAGAGGGCGGCTTGCGGGTCATCGGCATCGAGGAGGTGGCGCCCGACATCATCGTGCCCGATGGCGTGCTGGGCCGCTATCAGCCGTCGCCGCGCGACCGTGCCGACATTGCGCTGGCGCTCACGGTGATCGCAGCGCTCGGACCGTTCGACGTGGGACAGGCGGCGGTGGTCGCCGACAACCACGTGCTCGCGGTCGAGGCGGCGGAGGGTACCGATAATCTGCTCGCCCGCATTGCCGATTTGCGCCGCCAAGGGCGGGTGGTGACGCCCCCCGGTGTGGGCGTTCTCGTCAAGGCGCCAAAGCCCGGCCAGGATCGCCGCTTCGATCTGCCGGCGATCGGTCCGCAGACAGTCGAGCATGTGGCGCGCGCCGGCCTTGCCGGATTGGCAGTGGCCGCCGGAAACACGATCGTCGCCGAAGCGGCCGACGTCGTCGCTGCCGCGGACCGCGCGAAGATTTTTCTCCTCGGGGTGCGCGAGGAAGCGGCCGAATGAAGCATGAGCCGCAACCACGGCCGCTGTCGATTTACGTCGTTGCCGCGGAGGAATCCGGCGACGCGCTGGGCGCGGCATTGGCGCGCGCGCTCCTGGCGCAGTGTGGCGGAGCGGTCAAGCTCTCCGGCGTCGGCGGGCAGGCGATGGCGGCGGCGGGAATTGCCAGCGCCTTCCCGATCGAGGAGCTGTCGATCATCGGTCTCAATGCGATCCCACGCCGGCTGCCGATGATCTTGCGCCGCATCCGCGAGACCGCGGCTGCGATTGTCGCCGCACAGCCGGACGCTCTCGTCATCATCGACAGTCCCGACTTCACCCACCGGGTGGCCCGCAGCGTGCGCCGCCTGGCCCCCACGATTCCGATCCTCGATTATGTCTCGCCGTCGGTTTGGGCCTGGCGGCCGGGACGGGCGCGCGCGATGCGCGACTATATCGATTGCGTGCTCGCCATTCTGCCATTCGAGCCCGCCGCGCATGTCCGGCTCGGCGGTCCGCCCTGCATCTATGTCGGCCATCCGCTGATCGAGCGCGTCGCGGAGCTGCGTCCCAATGCGGACGAAGCGCAACGCCGCCGCGCCGGTCCGCCGCTTGTTCTCGTGCTGCCCGGCAGCCGCTCAAGCGAGATCAGGCGGCTCATCGGCATTTTCGGCGATGCGATCGCACGGGTTGCCACCCGCGTCGGACCGATCGAGCTGGTTCTGCCGACGGTGCCCCATCTGGCATCGCCGGTGCGCGAGGCGGTCGGCGGCTGGCCCGTGATGCCGCGCATTGTGGTCGAGCCCGCGGCGAAGTGGGCGGCCTTTCGCACGGCGCGCGCCGCGCTTGCGGCATCCGGCACGGTGACGCTCGAGCTGGCGCTGGCCGGCGTCCCCACTGTTGCCGCCTACTGGTTGCCGCTGTTTGAAGAGTTGGCGCTGCGGATCATGGGATTTCGAGCAACGCTGCACAGCGTGATCCTCGCCAATCTGGTGCTGGGCGAGAACGATATTCCGGAATTCCTGCAGCGCGATTGCACGCCGCAGCGGCTCGCCGACGCGCTGATTCCGCTCCTGTCCGAGACGCCGCAGCGGTTGCGGCAGGTCGAGGCTTTCGGCAGGCTCGATCGCATCATGGCGCCCGGCGCCGCGGCGCCGAGCGCCAAGGCCGCGGCAACCGTGCTCGATATGGCGCGCTGCGGCCGTCGCAATCTCGCCGCCGCCACCGGTGAAGGCTAATGGCGTATTGTCGACGTGGCGCTATGCATGGCTTAAGCATCCTGCTAACGAGAGCCACCGTGTTCGAGCAATCCCCACGGTTCACGGGCGCATGACGAAGACGTCCAAGCAGCAAAAATCCGCAGTCCACGCCGCGATTACCGGGGTGCATTGTTACGTGCCGCCCGACGTGCTGACCAATGCCGAATTGGCGCGCATGGTCGACACCACCGACCAGTGGATCGTCGAGCGCACCGGAATAAAGGAACGGCATATTCTCAAGGGCAAGGGCCTCGGCACCTCGCATATGGGCGCCGAGGCCGTGCGCGGTCTGCTGCAGAAGACCGGCACCGCACCGGGCGACGTCGATCTTCTGATCTGCGCCACGACGACCCCCGACTTCGTGTTTCCCTCGACCGCCAATCTCATCTGCGACATGGCGGATATTCGCAACATCGGCAGCTTCGACGTGCAGGCGGCGTGTTCCGGCTTTGTCTATTCGCTCACCATTGCCGCGCAGTTCATCGAGCGAGGCACCTGTCGCAAGATCGTGGTGGTCGGCGCCGACAAGATGTCAGCGGTCATCGACTATACCGACCGAGCCACCTGCGTGCTGTTTGGCGACGGCGCCGGCGCGGTGCTGGTCGAGCCGAACAAAAAGTACGGCATTATCGACGCGCTGATCGCCTCCGATGGCGCCGGCATGAAACACTTGCATCAGAAGGCGGGCGGCAGCCGCATGCCGCCGACGGCCGAAACCGTCGCCAAGCGCCTGCACTACGTCCACCAGGAAGGCGCCGCGGTCTACAAGTTCGCCATCGCGCGCATGGCCGAAGTCGCAACCGAATTGATGCGGCGTAACCACCTGACCAAGGACATGATCGATTGGCTGGTGCCGCACCAGGCCAACCGGCGCATCATCGAAGCCACAGCCGAGCGCGTCGGGCTGCCGCCGGAGCGGGTGATGGTGACGATCCACAAATACGGCAACACTACAGCGGCAACGATCCCGCTGTGCCTGTGGGAATACGAAAGCAAGCTCAAAGCCGGTGATCGGCTGCTGCTGGCGGCCTTTGGCGGTGGCTTCACCTGGGGCGGCATCTACATGACCTGGGCCTACGACCCGCGCTGAGCGATCGAGCTGCGCTTGCGGAGTGTGAGCTGCCGCCACGCCAAGCGGCGGCTTGCCGGCACCGCCGGTAAATGATGCGTTAAGTACCGCGCGCTAGTCTTTCACCTTCACTGCGTTTTGGAAGCGGCCATGGCCGTCGAGCCCGGTTTTCAAGTTCGCCTCGGAATCTACGAAATTGACGACGTAGTCGTCGAGCTGCGGGCGGAAATCTGGCGGCTGCTTGCCCCTCGTCTCGATTCGATTATTGCGACCTTCCTGGCGCATATCCTCAAGGTAGCTCCGCTATACCGCAAAAAGATGGAAGAGGGCCGCAAGTCCTATACCGACACCTTCAAGTATTTCACGGAAAGGCTATTGAATAATCCGTTCGACGAGGAGTGGGTCAAAGACGCCTACGATCGCGCGACGTTCGAAGCCAAATCCGGCCTGGACATGAGATCGCGTAGCGCCAGCGCGATTGCGCTGCTGAACGACTTGAGCAAATGCATTTACGAGCATCATCGATTCTCGCCGCGCAAAGGCCTTCGCCTGTTGAACGCGGCGACCCGCATTTTCATGCTGGACGCCGCCAACGCGGTGGCGTGTCACAACAGCATGGAAGTTCAACAAGCCAAGGCCCGTTCAGAAGAGCTGGCAAATTCCATCAAGAGCTTTGCCCGTTCGGTCGACGGGGTGCGCGAGATCATCGCCAATGTAGCCAAGTCGATCAGTTCGACGTCGGACCGTCTCGCCGAGCTGGGTAAGACCGCGTCGGGCCAAACCGATATGGCGGCCCACGCCGCCGAGGATACCGCGTCCCGGATCGGCAGCATCGCCGCCGCCACCGACGAGCTCAACGCCTCGATCGAGGAAATACATGGGCAGGTCATGGGAAGCGCCGAGACGGCGCAAAGGGCCGTGTCGCATTCGGCGCGCACCGATACCAACATTCGCTCGCTTTCGGAAGCGGTCGAGAAGATCGGCTCGGTCGTCAATCTGATCTCGAACATCGCAGCGCAAACGAATCTCCTGGCATTGAATGCGACGATCGAAGCGGCGCGAGCCGGCGACGCCGGCCGCGGGTTCGCCGTGGTTGCTTCGGAAGTCAAGTCGCTCGCCGTGCAGACGGCCAAGGCCACCGACGACGTCGGCAAGCAGATCTCCGTGATTCAGGAAGCCATGCGACGGTCGATGAGCGAAATCACATCGACCAATCAATCGATCACGGAGATTTCCGGAGTGTCCAGCTCGCTCGCCGAAATGATCATGCATCAGGCGCACGCCACCAATGAAATCGCCAAGAACGCGAACAGCGCCTCGTTGAACGCGACGACGGTCACCGATGCCTTGAAGACGATGCAGGATACGATCCGCTGGACGCAGGACGCGACCAATGTGGTGCTTGGCTTTGCCGCGGACTTGTCGAACCGCTCCTCGGAGATCGGCGAGGCCATGGACACGCTTTTCAAGGCGGCCGCGCAAAGTTCAACCGTCAAGGAACTCGCCAACCTGGCGCGCACGTCGCGGCGTTGAAAATACAAGGCCGCTACCGGCAGGCCCGAAGATTTTCCGATAATAGCATCGCCATCGAACGGGCTATAATGGAGGCTCTCGCAACGACTCCGCCCATAGGGAAGCCCCATGCACGACCGGGCCGCCGCCGTCACAGCGCAGCACAGGCTGTTTGCGGGCCATAGCGGCAACCCGCGTTATGCGGAGCTGCATCGGCATTATCCGAGCATCGACTATCTGCGGCGGCGTGCGCGCCGCCGCATTCCGCATTTTGCCTTCGAATATGCCGACGGCGGCGCCGGCAACGACGATGCCGGGATCCGCCGCAATTGGGCGGCGCTCGCCGCCATCGAGCTGGTGCCGCGCTATGGCGTCATGCCGTCGCTGCCGTCCTGCGATGTCGAGCTGTTCGGCCGGCGCTATTGCGCCCCGATTGGGGTGGCGCCGATGGGCGGGCCGGCGATCGTGTGGCCCGGCGCCGATCTGCATCTTGCCCGCGCCGCCCAACACGCGCGCATTCCTTACACACTCGGCACTGCCGGTGGCGCCACGATCGAACAGATCGCCGAGGTCGCCCCCGACGTCTTCTGGTTTCAACTTTATCGCTTCGCTCGGAACGGCCATGCGATCGGCCTCGACCTGGTGCGGCGCGCCGAAGCCGCCGGCTGCCGCACGCTGGTGCTGACGCTCGATCTGCCGGTGCGCACCACGCGGCCCCGCGAGGCGGCAACCGGCATCGCCGGCGCGTTCCGTCTTGAGCCCGGCATCCTGATGCAGATCGCGCGGGCGCCGGCTTGGATCGTGGCGCTCTGGAAAAACGGCATCCCGCGTTTTGCCAGTCTGCGCTCCTATGCCGGCGACAACGCCTCGCTTGCGGAGATCTTCGGTTTCGCCCGGCGCGAGATGGGCGGGGCCTTCACCTGGGACGAGGTGAAGATGTACCGCGACCGCTGGAAGGGAACGTTGGTCGTCAAAGGCATCATGCACCCGCAGGATGCCGAAAAGGCGGTATCGCTCGGAGTCGACGGCATGTTCGTTTCCAATCACGGCGGGCGACAGATCGAAGCGCTGCCGGCGGCGATCGACGTGCTTCCCGCCATCGTCCGGCAAGTCGGCGGCAGGGCAACCGTCATGATGGATTCCGGTGTGCGCAGCGGCAGCGACGTGGTGCGCGCCTATGCGCTTGGAGCCACGGCGGCTTTTGCCGGCAAAGCGTTCTTGTGGGGTCTCGGTGCGCTCGGCGAGGACGGCCCCGGGCACGTCATCGACCTTTTGATCGAGGAGACGCAAGGAACGCTCGCACAACTCGGCGCGCGCACGGTCGATGAGGTGCGCTCGGTGACGATCCGGCACCCCGGCGCGCTGCAGTTTTAGCTGGCGCTACGGACGGAGCGGCCGTTTGTTCCGACGACTGGTGACTCTACGGCGATGTTGCGCTGCAAATCACGGTTGGATTTACAAAGACACGCCCTGGCAGCGCGCCGGTTCGCCCGCTAAAAGGTTGTCTCAGACGGAACATGCCCCATGGCGGTCATCGCCGAACCGAGCGCCGAGGTCACCGACGACCGGCTTGCAGCCCGCAACGCGCTGGTGCTTGCCGCGGCGCAGGCGCTTGCTGGCGGCAACTCCACGGTGATCGTAGCGACCGGCGGCATCGCCGGCGCGATACTGGCGCCCGATCCGACGCTGGCGATGCTGCCCATCACCCTGATGGCGGTCGGCATGTGGATCGGGACGCTCCCCGTCGGCATGCTGGCCAAAGCCTACGGCCGCCGCTCTGCTTTGCAGATCGGATCGGCTTGCGGCGCGCTCGCGGGCATCATCTCGTTCGCAGCCATGCTGCGGGGATCGTTCGCGCTGCTGCTCATAGGTACCTTCTGCGCCGGTCTTTACGCGGCGGCGCACCAATCCTATCGGTTTGCGGCGGCCGACACCGCGAGCATGCAATTTCGCGCCAAGGCGGTGGCCTGGGTGCTGGCCGGCGGCATGTTTGCCGCAGTGATCGGGCCGCAGCTCGTCATCCTCACCAAGGATATTTGGCCCGCCTATTTGTTCGCGGGAACTTTTCTGGCGCAATCGGCCTGCGCCGTGCTCGCCGGCGCAGTGCTGAGCTTGCTCAAGCTGCCGCCGCCCGCCGTCGCGGGGCCGCTCGGCGAGGGGCGGCCGCTTGCCGAAATCATGGGCAAGCCGCGATTTATCGTCGCCGTTGCCTGCGGCGTCGCCAGCTATGTCGTGATGAACATGATGATGACCGCGGCTCCGCTCGCCATGGTGATGTGTCACCATTCGGTCGGTGAAGCCGCGCTGGGAATTCAATGGCACGTGATCGGCATGTATGCCCCGAGCTTCTTCACCGGTGCGCTGATCGCCCGCTTCGGGCTGCGGGCCGTCGTCGCCACCGGATTGCTGCTGATCGCCGCCGCCGCCACGATCGGCGTGCTCGGCATCGCGCTGTGGAATTTCTGGGCGGCGCTGGCGCTTCTCGGCATCGGTTGGAACTTCGCCTTCGTCGGCGCGACCATGCTGGTCACCGAATGTCACGGCCCGCGCGAACGCAACAAGGTCCAGGCGTTCAACGACTTTCTGATATTCGGCTCGATGGCGGTCGGCTCGTTCTCGTCCGGCGCTCTGCTGGCGAGCTACGGCTGGGCGGCGGTCAATGAGGTGGTCTTTCCGGTCGTCGTCGTGGCCGGGCTGCTGCTTGCATGGGGCACGCTGGCGCGGCGGCCGACGCTGGTCTGACGGGCGAGGGAAACGCTGACGAAACACATGATGCCGTCCCCCTCGCTTACGCGCGACCTGCTGATCCTCGCTGAGCTCGAGCGCAAGGTGCTGTGGCTGGCGAGCTGGACCATCCACCACGCCAACCATGTGCGGGAAAACACCGACGGACTTAAAGTGGGCGGGCACCAGGCCTCCTCGGCGTCGCTCGCCACCATCATGACTGCGCTTTATTTCCACAGCCTGCGGCCGGCCGATCGCGTCGCGGTCAAGCCGCACGCCGCGCCCAACTTTCATGCCATCCAATATCTGCTCGGCCGCCAAAGCCGCGACAAGCTGGAAAATTTCCGCGGCTATAAGGGCGCGCAATCCTATCCGTCGCGCACCAAAGATGCCGACGACGTCGATTTCTCGACCGGCTCGGTGGGCTTAGGCGTTGCGCAGACGCTGTTCTCGTCGCTGACCCAGGACTACGTGCGCGCTCACGGCTGGGGCAGAAGTCGGCCGGAAGGCCGCATGATCGCGCTCCTTGGCGACGCCGAACTCGACGAGGGCAACATCTTTGAAGCGATCCTCGAAGGCTGGAAACAGGGTCTGCGCAATTGCTGGTGGATCGTCGACTACAACCGGCAGAGCCTCGATGCGGTGGTGCGCGAAGGCCTGTGGGAGCGCTACCAGAACCTGTTCCGCAACTTCGGCTGGGACGTGGTGGTGGTGAAATACGGCTCGTTGCAGCAAGCGGCCTTCGCCGAGCCCGGCGGTGAGCTGTTGCGCCAGTGGATCGATCGCTGCCCGAACCAGCTCTATTCCGCACTGGTGTTCCAGGGCGGCGCCGCTTGGCGCAAGCGCTTGCTCGACGAGATCGGCGACCAGGGGCCGGTGATGCAACTGATCGAGCGGCGCAGCGACAAGGAGTTGGCGCGGCTGATGAACAATCTCGGCGGCCACGACCTCGCCGCGATCATCGACGCCTTCGACGGTATCGATCACGACCGGCCCGTTTGCTTCATTGCTTATACGATCAAAGGCTACGGTCTGCCGTTCGCCGGGCACAAGGACAACCACGCCGGGCTGATGACGCCGGCGCAGATGGAAACCCTCCGCGCCGCGATGAACATCCGGCCGGGTCAAGAATGG
>Ga0187855_10000693_pt1 | contig 28956 bp, 24 predicted proteins | sample June2016WEW_8_10_2_FD_132969 | JGI IMG/M metagenome (GOLD analysis project Ga0187855, IMG submission 132969) | Peatland microbial communities from SPRUCE experiment site at the Marcell Experimental Forest, Minnesota, USA - June2016WEW_8_10 | ecosystem: Environmental > Terrestrial > Soil >...
AGCCAAGTAGGCCAGAAAGGTTGCAGAGAGGCGTTGCCCCCGCAAGAAATCCGAAAGCTCTGCGGGCGACAGCGGTCGTGCGATCCGCCGAACGGCAAGAGGAACGGAGAATGCAAGTCCGCTCATAGCGAGGGCCGTCACGACAACCATGGACATGCACGCGACATAGAACCATCCGACGCGGATGTGTGTCCTACCGCCCTTGCGGGCGATGGCCGGAACCCAAAACAATATCAGCGCGAGACCGCCTGCGCCCACGTGCACCCACCGCAGCCACAGAAACAGGTTTGCCATTGCGATTCTCCTTTCGCATTCGAGCGCGGACTCTGCGCATGGATTCCTCGCACCATGTCAACCAGCCCTGGTGCGCGTGCTCGCCCATGCGCAGAGTCAGGTGCTGGTGGAAAGCAGCCAGAGAAAGACCTTCCGGAAATCCGGGGTCGCGCTGGGACCACTCCTTTTCCTTATTTTTCATCGCCTCAAGGCGCACCGCCCAGCGAGTGTGGAGCTGATCGAGAAATCTCAATGTGTGCGCCAGATCAGAAAGCTCATCCATGAGGTAGATCTGTGCCAGAAAGGTGTGCCGCATGTCTCCAAACTGCGGCTCGTTGCGCAGCCAAGCAGCCAGCGCTTTGCGCCCGGTGGCGGTGATCTCGTAAACGATGCGCCCAGGGCCACGCTTGGAGGCAGCGCGGTGCGATCGCAGGAGCCTCTGCTTCTCCAGACGTTTCAGGCTTGGATAGACCTGGCTTAGTTCGGCGGCCCAGAAATGCCCGATCCCGTGGTCCAGGATGACTTTCAAGTCGTATCCGCTAGCGGGCTCGCGTAGCAGGCCAAGTAAAATATGGTCGAGGCTCACGCGTGCCACTATATAACTTATTATATAAATGTCAACTGTTCTTCGCACGGCCCTGCAGCCCCACGTTTTCCCTGCTTTTGTCGAAGCGGAGCCGAGCCTTTCCGGGCTAGCAGAGCGGCGCACTTGAATCGCTGGGGCCCTCATTTGGTGCGGAAAAAGCGTTGTCGGACGCGACGAGCGAGGTTAGGGGCGAGCGGTCGGCTACTTGGAAGTAATGGCCTGAGTCCCGGCAAACGCGGTCATAAAACTCGGTGTGTACGGTGCACTCTCGCGCCGGGCAACCGTCGATCTATCGATGCCCAATAGAGAATTAAATAGTGCCCTAGTAGGAGAGCTTATGGGAGGTGAATGAGGCCCTTCCCTCGCCCATGTTTACTTCGTCGCGTCCGAGTTTTGACGCAAACGCCCCAGGGACATCGGCTCCTGGCAAGCGGGAATGTGGCAGTAGACAAGTACCCTCACGGGGAAAGCCATAAGTCTACGGGTTATACGACCTCCGAGAATTAAGGACACCACTGGTGTCTCAAAATCTCGGACGTGACACTTGGCGCTACACGATAAGCATTTGAAGGTTTCGTATCTGGCAGAACAGTGGGGTTTTTCGGATCAGTTCATCAGGGATCTGTTCAAGAACGAGCGCGGCGTTTTTAGGGTTCTACGCCCTGAGAGGTCCAATGGCCGCAAAGGCGGATTCAAGCGCGAGTACGAGTCCATGCGGATTCCCGAATCCGTAGCGCGACGAGTCTACGAACGGCTGGTCAGCAAGGCGGCTTAGCCCACATTCTCGAATTGAAGTCGTCCCAGTGAGCCCGCGGGTGCTATCTTTCATCAGTATTTATGCGAGCAGCACGGAGGGAGTGGAGGAGATGGGCCGGACGACAGGCGTTTTGGATCAACAGGCGGGGCTGCGGACGCGCATCATTTATTGGCTGGTGAAGCGGAGGCGGGGACGGATCCATCTGGCCATGCGGGTGCGCGCGTTCGATCCGAAGCTGCTGGGATTGGCGGTGCGCATGGACGCGCACACGGCGTCGGAAGGCCTGGTGCCGCGGAAGCTGAAGGAACTGGCGCAGCTGAAGGTGGCGGCCATGGTCGGGTGCCCGCTTTGAATCGACATTCATTCTGCCGTGGGCAGAAAGGCAGGGATCACCGAGGAGCAGCTGTTGGACCTGGCGGAATTCGAGCGCAGCACGCATTTCAACGAGCGAGAAAAGCGAGCGCTGCGGCTGACGGTGGCGCTAACACGCACACCGGCGGAAGTGCCGGACGAACTGTTCGCTGTGCTGCGGGGCGAATTTTCGGAGCGGGAGCTGGTGGAACTGACGAATACCATCGCATGGGAGAACTACCGCGCGCGGTTCAATCGCACGTTTGCGATCGAGTCGGAGAATTTTTCGAAAGGGCAATTCTGCCCGCTTCCGGAACAGTGATGTGGTCGCTGGTGCGGGTCGGGGCGATGAGACCGCGGAGGGGATTAACGAATGGGGTTGACGTTTGCGGGGTGAAACTTAGCCCCTACTAGATCTTGTCCGACCAAGAGTTTTAAGATCTCTCCCACCTTCTCGTCACTATTTTCTTTTCCAAGAATCAATCCGGCGATCTCCGCTTAGTCCGCTCCAGCCGCTTCCAGAATTCGTTTGTTCGTGGCGACGTGTGCGTCCTTTAATTCTTCGATGTACGGAAGGTAATGGCGTTCGACCATCGCTACGGTATCGCCCAGCATCTTGGCGACATCCTGGATCAGCGCACCCTTGCGGATGTACCACACCGCGCAGGTGTCACGCAGTTGGTGCGGATGAGCTGGGCGCATTCCGAGGTCGGTCTTCACTTCGGTGATCTTGGCACGCTCAAACAAATCCTGAAGTTGGATGCGCCAGAAACCTTTATCTGATTCCAGCTTCAAGTCGCGACGCCGGAACGGCTGGCCCTCTGGCAACTTGTTCAGCAGCGCGACCACACGAGACGGAAGGACCACGATCGCGCGTTTGCCGGTCTTCTGGCGTTTGTAATCGAGCGTGCCGTTAACGACGGATTTGGTTTCAAACAAAGTCGCATCCACCAATGCCATACCGGACCATCGTAACAACTCCAGGAATGTCTCCAGCTTGGTATCGTCATCCTTCTGAACCTGGGCGAGGACCGCGGCGTACTCTGCATCCGTGAACGGTACGGTTCGTGAGCCTTGCTCGACTTCGGGCCGCTTGAGGTGTTTCGCAGGGCTCGCGGAAACCCAGTTTTGGGCCTCGCAGAATTTGAAGAACTGTTTCACAGAGCTAACAAACACGGCGGCTGTGGAATCTTCGAAGGTCCACGTCTGCCGCCAGTCATGCAGATCGGTGGGCGTGATATCCAACACCGGCCTCTGTGCCCCGAAGTGCTCAATGATTTTCTTGCCGAACAACGCCTGCCGGGTCACCGTACCATCAGCACGGTTGTTCACCCGCAAATCCTCTAAGAATTTCTCTACCGCAACTTCCAGCGGCACCGTCTTCAATTCCTTTTCCATGCGGAGGCGCTTCAATTCAATCTTGGTCGGATCGAATGAGTCCAGCCATTCACGGCGAACCTGCTCCGCTTCTTCCCAGACCCGCCTCTTCGTAGATTGCTTCCACTGGCGCTGGCCTTCGGGCTTTGCACCGTCATACAGCAACATGGTTTTGACGCACTTGCACTTCTGCCAGTCGTTTCCCTTATCTTTATCCTTGCAGCGGCAGTCCTTGCTGTCGTGTCTCACGAACAGTGTCGCGGTCCTGGTCACAGCGTCCATGGAGCCTCCATGCGGTACCGTAACCAGTATGCCAGAATAATCGCATGGTTGTCAACAAAATTACTAAGTCTATTGTTTACAGCACAGATTTACAGTAAGAACTCTTCATTCTAAAGGGAGATGAAGTGGCTTGTTTTCATACACTTTTGCAAGTGTTCATTTTAAAGGGGTTAAGTTCACTGAGGGACCTGGCTTGTGGCGTTCCTTGTTGGGTATAGGCGCGGCCTGGGCAGGGGCGGGCACGGCCTTGCCGTGCCCCTACAATGGGGTCAACGGAATCGTCCGTGTGTGTATTCCCCGACGGGGGACGGGATCAGGCTGGAGAGCCGCCGGCTATGCTCGGGACTAGGAGGACGCGGTCGCCTTCTTTTAGGGTGCAGGATTCGCCGCCCAGGAAGCGGATGTCTTCTTCGTTGAGGTAGACGTTTAGGAACTGGCGGATTTGGCCGGAGTCGTCGCGGACGTGGCGCCCGAGTTCGGGGAAGCGACTGGTCAGGGTGTTGAGGGCGTCGGCGATGGTGGCGGCGGTGCAGTCGACCCTCGGCGCGCCGTCGGTGAAGCGGCGAAAGGCGGTGGGGATTTCGATGGTTATGGGCATTCGGTCAGGCTCCTTGGGCGTGCGTTGGCGGGACGCATCTTGCTTGAACTTTACGCCGGGCGGAGCAAGCCCCGCCCCTGCATTCTTTGATCACGGGTTGGTCACGACTTGCCTGCTGCCGTGGCTGGGACGGCGAGTTGGTTGTCGAGGTAGGCCTCGAAGGCGTCGAGGCGGGGAGCGATGGCTTCGGTCACCGGGAATTCGGCGGCGATGGCGTCGGTGGTCTTCAGACCGTTGCCAGTGATGGAGACTACCGTGGTCTCTTCGGGCTTGATGCGGCCTTCGCGGATTAGTTTTTGGGTTACGCCCACGGTGACGCCACCAGCGGTTTCGGTGAAGATGCCTTCGGTTTCGGCCAGGAGCTTTATCGCGGCGATGATCTCGGGATCGGAGATGTCTTCGGCCCAGCCGCCGCTCTCGAGGATTTGCTTGGCGGCGTAGTTGCCGTCAGCGGGGTTACCGATGGCGAGCGAGCGGGCGATGGTATTGGGCTTTTGAGGCTCGAAGCGATTGAGGCCGCGCTTAACGGCGGTGGAGATAGGAGAGCAGCCGGTCGCCTGGGCGCCGAAGAATTTTACCTGCTTGGGCTCGACCCAGCCTAGTTCGACCAATTCGCGGAAGGCTTTGGAGATTTTTCCGATGAGAGAACCGCCTGCCATGGGGACGACCACGTTGTCGGGCAAGCGCCAACCGAGTTGCTCAGCGATTTCAAAACCGTGCGTCTTCGAGCCTTCGGAGTAGTATGGGCGCAGATTGACGTTGACCAATCCCCACTTGAAGCGGTCGGCGATTTGGGCGCAGAGGCGGTTGACGTGATCGTAGTTGCCGTTAATACGGACGATGCGGGCGCCGTAGACCGCAGTGTTGAGAACTTTCGCGGGCTCGAGATCAGCGGGAATGAAGACGCAGGCGTCGAAGCCTTGTTGGGCGGCCTGTGCGGCGACGGCGTTAGCGAGGTTACCGGTGGAAGAGCACCCGACGGTTTCGAATCCGAAGCGGCGAGCGGCGGCGAGGGCGGTGGCGACGACGCGGTCCTTGAAGGAAAGAGAAGGGAAGCAGACGGCGTCGTTTTTGACGTAGAGGTACTCTAGTCCCCAGTGCGCGGCGAGTTTTTTCGCGGCGACCAGCGGAGTTCCGCCGACGGAGTTGGGAGCCGGGAAGTTCTCGGGAAGCGGCAGGAATTCCGAGTAGCGCCACATGTTGAAGGGGCGAGAAGCGAGGTCTTCGCGGCGGACGGTTTTCTTGAGGGAAGCGTAGTCGAAAGAGACTTCGAGGGGGGAGAAGCAGTCTTCGCAGAAGGAGCGAGGACAGTTGCCCCAGGACTTGCCGCATTCCTTGCAGCGGAGTTCGTAGAGGTCGGACATGGTTCCCTTTCGTGATGCGATAGAACGGGCCCTCAGCGGCCAAAGCCGGCTACGGGAAAATGCCAAGAGCCTTTCCTCAGGGGCTGAAGCCCATTGAAAGCTCGCGCGTTATGTCGGAGCTAAAGCTCCGACCCCCTGAAGCCGGGCACCGCGGTTGCGGACGGCCGGCGCGAGTCAATAGCGTGTGATGTTTAGGGCAGCAGGGAGGGGAAAATTAAAAAACCCTCCGTGCCAAAGGCTTGGAGGGCTCTCAGAAATTCTTCTGGGAAACTCTAAAGCTCTTTAGCAGTTTTTTACGTGGAGCAAGTTGCCCTAAATCGCCACGTTAAGTGCGATCGCCCAGCGATCGACCCGCCGCAACAGCGGCTAGTTCTTTTATGCTTGAGAACGGGGAAGTTGTCAAGAGTAAAGCGCGCTGGGGGAACGGATTGAGATTTGATGACAACAAAATGGCGCTCGGGCGCGTCCAATACGCGTAAGAGCTTTTTGTGGCAAACCGAGAAGGGCCTCAGGGGGCCCAAAGCCGGGACTGAAAAGAAAGCATTTGCGGCACGGCGCTTCGTAACTCTGGGTAAACGAAAGCGGTGCCCTCCCGCAGACTCATAAAGGGAGCCACAGAAGAAAAGTTAAGAGTAACATCCAGGGTGGACGCACAGCTTCGCCGAGCCGCACCCGGCCTTCGGGCCAGTATCCTTTCTGGTGCACCGGTGATGGCACGCAACCACGGGCAAAGCGTGGTGTTATACTTTGCTGGCGAGCGTGACGTCTTCTGAGGATAGAGGAGCGGGACGATATGGGGCAGCAAGTACAAGATTTGTTCAACTGGGCGCGCCGGCGGAAGATTATGGCTTCCGCATTTCTGGTGGTAACGCTGGGCGTGGGCATCCTGATCGGTTCGATTGTTTCCGGCAAAGTGTCGGCGATGAAGACGATGTCTTTTGCGGGAACGAATGCGACGCCGTTGGCGGTACCAGATCCGATCCCCGCCTCGAACTCATTCTCCACCATTGTGACGCGCGTCGAGCCGGCGGTGGTGAATATTGCTACCACGCAGGTTTTCGAGCGCAAGTCTTCCACCAAGAGGCGGCGCACTCCGCAGCAGCCCCAGGGTGACCAGGACGACCCGATGCAGGACTTCTTCGACCGGTTCTTCGACGGACGGCAAGATGCACCTCCGCAGGCGGAGCGCAGCCTGGGCTCGGGAGTGATTGTGGACAAGCGCGGCTACATCCTGACCAACAATCACGTGGTCGAGCAGGCGACGAAGATTCAGGTGCAGCTGGACGGCGATCCGAACAAATACACGGCGAAAGTAATTGGCGTGGACGAAAATACGGACCTGGCGGTGATCAAGATCGAGGCCAGCAAAGATCTGCCGACGGCGAAGCTGGGAAATTCCGATGGCGTGCAGGTTGGCGACTGGGTGCTGGCCATTGGCAGCCCATTCGGCTTGAACGCTACGGTGACCGCGGGAATCATCAGCGCGAAGGACCGCGGCAATATCGGCGGACCGGACCATCAATTCCAGAGATTCCTGCAGACCGACGCAGCCATTAACCCCGGTAACTCCGGCGGGCCGCTGGTGGACCTGGCGGGCGAAGTGATCGGGATCAATACCGCGATCATCACCGGAAGCCGAGGCTATGAGGGGGTGGGTTTCGCGATGCCCTCGACGGCGGCGATCAATGTGTATAACCAGATTATTTCGCAAGGCCGCGTGACGCGCGGGTCGATCGGCGTGAGCTTCCAGGAAGACCTGGGAACGAACGCAATCACATTGAAGGAATTGGGAGCCGCGAACGGCGTGGTGATCGGGATGGTCGAGCCTGGCAGCCCGGCGGAGAAGGCAGGGCTAAAGGGCGGCGATGTCATCACAACCGTAAACGGCAAGGTTGTGAAGACCGGCAACGATTTGGTCAACCCGATCGCGCAAGCGCCGATCGGCAGCAAGGTCAAGCTGGGCTACGTACGTGACCGTCAAGCGAAAGAAACCACGGCGACCGTTGAAGACCGTACGCGGGTGTTCCCGACGCAAGCAGGCCGCATGGGCGACCAGCCGGGAGAATCCGCGCCAGCCGAATTTGGCTTGCGAGTCGATAGCCTGACACCGGATCGCGCTTCGCATCTGGGCATGGAAGGCCAGCGCGGCGTGCTGGTGACCGATGTCGATCCTGCGAGCTTTGCGGACGACCTGGGCTTCGGCCGGGGCGACGTGATCACGGAGATCAATCGCCAGCCGGTTAGTTCACTCGATGACTACAAGAAGGCGGTTGCCGCCCTAAAGCCTGGAGAGAATGTCGTGTTCAAGGTTCTCCGACGCGGGGACAGCGATCGGACGTTTACGGTGTTTCTGCCTGGCGTGGTGCCGGCGGACAGCAAGCAGTAGCTTACAGGGCGGACCGGGTGGCACGGGGTCCGAAGCTGATTACTAACTGAGGCTGGATGGTTCTGCGAAGAGCGATGCACCTGAGCTTGGCGTTGTTGGTGACGGCAGGCTCGGGTGTGTTTGCTAGCGTTAGCGTCGCGCAGACGACGGCAACCAAGCCGAAGACGGCCCCCTCCCAAACAGCTTCGTCGAAGAGCACGGGCAAGAGTGGGCACCGATCCACAAAAAAAGTCAGTTCGCGCAAGAAAGACAAGGGGCAAATGGCTCCGACCCCGGAGCGAATTTCGGAGATTCAAGAGGCGCTGGCAAAAGACGGGTCCTACGCGAATTCGCCGACTGGAAAATGGGACGACTCCACGGTGGACGCGATGAAAAAGTTTCAGAGCGCCCATGGCTTGAACCCTTCCGGAAAGCTGGACGCGTTGACGTTGCAGAAATTAGGTTTGGGTTCGCAGACCGCCGGAATTGCGGAACCCATAGCGCCGCCTAATTCGACATCCCGATTGAGCGGAAACGCGTTGCAGACTTCGCGGCAATAACGGAGTCAAGTCCCGATAGTCTTCCACATAGGCAATGTTTCTAGGAACGGTTGGCCTGCCTGGTCCGCGGGGGCGCTTGTGTGTCTGGCATGTTGCCGAGATGGGGCGCAGGAGTCCTGCGCCCCTACAATTACATGGCTCGGTGCGAGCTTGCTTGTTGCCTGTGGAACGGCGGGGGAATAATAAGGCCGGAGTTTGCGGGCGCAATCTCCGGCCTATTTGTGCCCAAGGAGAATCAATTGCTTCGCGCTAGAGTAACGATATGCGTTGGCGGAATTGCCTTCGATTTGTAAAAACCGTGTAAAACCTCGCGGCCATGTGTGCGCTCGAATAAGTCGGGCGCGCTGAATGAAATGGGCGGCACTCCCGATGCGAAAATTCGGTGACAGGGCTCTTGTTTGACGGGCATGCGTGGCGGCGATAGACTTTAGTTTCCCGCGGCAATTCCCGCGTTGAATCCGCAACGGATAAAAAGCTCAGATCGAGCGTTTCAGGAGGAAGTATGGCCACAGCACCGGCTCCGCGCATTTACAAGAACTTCATCAATGGCGAGTGGGTGGATTCCCGGGGAGGGAACGCTTACGAAAATCGCAATCCGGCGAACACCGATGAACTCGTGGGAATGTTCGTGTCTTCCACCTCCAAGGATGTCGATGCCGCGGTGGATGCGGCCAAGGCGGCATATCAAAAGTGGCGGCTGACGCCCGCGCCCAAGCGCGCTGAGATTTTGTTTCGCGCGGCGGAATTGCTGGTGCAGCGCAAAGAAGAGTTTTCGAAAGACATGACGCGGGAGATGGGTAAGGTTCTGGCCGAGACGCGCGGCGACGTGCAGGAAGCCATCGACATGACGTATTACATGGCGGGCGAGGGGCGGCGCCTTTTTGGGCAGACGACTCCTTCGGAGCTGCCAAACAAGTTTGCGATGAGCGTGCGGCAATCGATCGGTGTGTGCGGCATGATCACACCGTGGAATTTTCCGATGGCGATTCCGTCGTGGAAGATGATGCCCGCGCTGGTCAGCGGGAATACGGTGGTGTTAAAACCTGCGGAAGATACGCCACTGTCTTCGTATCACTTGGTGCAAATCCTGACGGAAGCGGGTGTGCCGGCGGGCGTCGTGAACCTTGTGAGCGGGGATGGGCCGAACGCGGGGGCTCCCTTAGCGGCGCATCTGGATGCGCCGGTGATCAGCTTCACGGGATCGACGGCCGTGGGGCGATTGATCGCGCAAGCGTGCGCGCCGGAGTTCAAGCATTGCAGCCTGGAGATGGGCGGAAAAAATATCATCATCGTGATGGACGATGCGAATTTGGATTTGGCCGTGGACGGCGCGGTGTGGGGCGGCTTCGGCACGACCGGGCAGCGTTGCACGGCAGCCAGCCGCGTAGCGGTGCACAAGTCGGTGTATCACGAATTTATTTCGCGCTTTGTGGATCGCGTCAAGAAATTGAAAGTAGGCGACGGGCTCGATTCCACGGTGGAAATGGGGCCGTGCATCAACGAGCAGCAGCTCAAGACGGTGATGGATTACGTGGAAATTGGAAAGAATGAGGGAGCGAAGCTACTGACGGGCGGGAATCGGCTTGATTCCGGCGCATACGCGAAGGGTTGGTTCCACGCGCCGACAGTGTTTGGCGATTGCAGCGCAAAGATGCGCATCGCGCAGGAGGAGATTTTTGGTCCCGTGGTGTCGGTGATTCCGATTGGCGGATTCGACGAAGCGATCGAGGTCGCCAATGGCGTGCCGTATGGTTTGTCGGCGTCGATCTACACGCGCGATGTGAACCGCTCGTTCCAGGCGATACGCGACTTGTATACCGGCATCGTTTACGTGAATGCGCCTACGATTGGAGCGGAAACGCATCTGCCCTTTGGCGGGACGAAGAAAACGGGCAACGGTCATCGCGAAGCGGCAATTGCGGCGATCGACTTTTTCACCGAGTGGAAGACGCTGTACATCGATTATTCCGACAAGCTGCAGCGGGCGCAGATCGATAACAACTAGTATTTCGCGCTTTTGCTTAGAGCATTCGCAGGGTTATCGAAATCGGTGCTGTTTTATTTGTGCGAGGCTTCCAGTTGAGTTGCCAGCCGCTTTCGGGCGGCCCAGGCGTGATGGGCGTGAAACAAATCTTCGGGCCGTACCCACCGCAATTCATGTTCGTGCGTTTGGGCAATTTTCTCGCCGAATTCGCCCGCGTAGAATGTCGCATAGAGCGCCTGGCACTGGCCGTCGGAGACGAAATACTGCATAGCCTGGCCGATGCGTTGACCCAAGATAACGCGGCAGCCGACTTCTTCGAGGACTTCGCGGTGTATCGCTTCGATGGGCGTTTCGGAGAGCTCGATTCCGCCTCCCGGCAGATGCAGTCCGTGCGATTCGTTCACGGCAGCGACCAAGCCTTCGGCGTTGGTCACCACGGCATACGCGCACGCGCGAGTTTTAACCGGCAGTGTTTCACTTCTGACTCCGAATGCAGGAATCGCTTGCTCCATAATTTTAGGATGCACCGAAGTGGGGCTATCCGCAATCCTCGGAACACGGTAGTCGCTCCGCGTTGACGATTGTTGACGGCGTTCCTACAATGGTAGTAGGCACCCAGGACTGAGTGCTTCCTATGAGGACTGCCGCTCTGCAAGAGCGCCGTAATCGGCAGATTTTGGCCGATGTGGTGCGGACGTATATCGAGACCGGGGAACCGGTGTCTTCGCGGGCGGTGTCGGCGCGCTTTGAGGAGACCATCAGCACCGCGACGATTCGCAACGTCATGGTCGAACTTGAAGACGGCGGCTTTTTGTACCAGCCGCACACTTCGGCGGGACGCGTGCCTACCGCAGCAGCGTATCGTTTCTTCGCTCAGGAAATCGCCACGCAGGCGAAACTGAGCGTCGTTGACAAGGAATGGATTCAGCGCGAGATCGGCGCGGCCACCAACGCTGCCGAAGTTACCGAGCGCGCCGGCCACGTTCTTGCGGAAGTATCGAATGGGCTGGGGATCATCGTATCGCCGCCGATGGGCAAGACGGTGATCGAGCATGCGCGAATGTGGCTGTTGCCGGACGGGCGCGTGGTGGTGGTGCTGATTTCGCCGGGCGGGAACACGCGCGATAAAATTCTGCGGCCACCGCGGCCATTTACCCAGATCGAACTCGATGCCACCGCCGACTTTTTGAATCGGCACTACTCCGGTTGGACTCTGGAAGCGATTCGCGGCGACCTGCTGCAGAAACTCGCCAACGAGCGCGAGCGATATGAAGGCATCGTGCAAAGCGCGCTGGCGCTGTGTGATCCGGTCGTGCTCGCTGACGATCGCGCCCGCCAGGTATACGTGGAAGGGGCCGCGCAGATGGTCGGTGCGGGGGAATTCGCCGACCAGGCGCAACTGCGCGATGTGTTATCGGCGATCGAAGAGAAGCACCGGCTGGTCACCGTATTGAACGCGTGCATCGACGGGCCGGAGCCCGTGTACGTGCAGATCGGCGTGAAGGAGATTTCGGAGTCGGGAGAAAATTTGGCGCTGATTAGCGCGCCGTACATGCGGCACGACCTCGTGCAAGGCTCGCTCGGCGTGCTGGGCCCGACGCGCATGCACTACGAGCGTGCGATCACCGCGGTTGCCTACGTGGCGCAGCTATTCAGCGAAACACTGAGCAAAATTTGAGAGACTTTTGGCAGAAGAGAGGCAAGAAAGTGCCGGACAAGGACACGAATATCAATATAGGACGCGACGAGGCGAATGGCGGGACGGACCCGGATCCATCCACGGATGCCAGGAATACGCCCGCGGAGCAACAAGGCAACGGAACGGAAGCCGCGAAGCTTCTCAGCGAGCTTGACGATTTACGACAGACCCTGCTGCGCCGGCAAGCCGATTTCGACAATTATCGCAAGCGCATCGAGAAGGAACGCGCCGACGATTCCAAGCGCACCACCGCTCGCTTGATCGAGGGACTGATTCCGGTCATCGACGGATTCGAGCACGCACTCGCAGCGCATCGCGAGAAGGAATACGAGGTCTACCGCAAAGGCTTTGAGCTGATCTACAAGCAACTTCTCGACAACATCACCAAACTCGGCGTCGAGCGCATCGATCCGATCGGGAAGCAGTTCGATCCGCACGCGCACCAGGCCATGGACCGCCTCGAGACCACCGATCGCGAGGACGGCACCATCGTGCAGGTGTTTCAGCCGGGTTACATGTTTCATGGCCGCGTGCTGCGCCCGGCGATGGTTCGCGTAGCCGTGAACGCGGCTCCCGCATCAAAGAAGACCGTGAACTAACAGCGAATTTCCCAAGGAGAACGAAGTCGCATGCCGAAGTCGAACCAACGGGACTACTACGAAATCCTCGGTGTTTCGCGCACCGCCAGCGTCGACGAAATCAAGGCGTCGTACCGTAAGTGCGCGCTGAAATGGCACCCGGATCGCAACCCGGAGAATAAAGCCGAGGCCGAAGTGAAGTTCCGCGAGAGCACGGAGGCCTACAGTATTCTTAGCGATTCGCAGAAGCGCCAGGTCTACGATACCTACGGCCACGCGGGACTTTCTGGCTCCGCTGCCGGTGTGGACTTCAACGGCACGATCTTCCAGGATTTCCACGACATTTTCGGCGATTTCTTCGGCTTTGAGGACATGTTCTCCGGCGGGCGTCGCGGCGGCCGCACACGCTCGCAGCGCGGCGCGGATTTGCGTTACGACATGACGCTCACCTTCGAAGAAGCTTCCTCAGGCGTCGCCACAAAAGTAAAATTGCCGCGTCAGGAATATTGCGAAGCCTGCAACGGCACCGGCGCGAAAAAGGGAACTGGCGTCGTCGCTTGCCAGACGTGCAGCGGGCGCGGCCAACTCGCGTATCAGCAAGGTTTCTTCACCATCACCCGTACCTGCCCCGCGTGCCAGGGGGCGGGGCAAATCGTCCGCGAGCGCTGCGCGGAGTGCCGCGGCCAGGGGCGCATCGAGCGAGAACGAACCATCGAGTTGCGCATTCCTCCCGGCGTCGATACCGGCACGCGCCTGCGCGTAGGCGGCGAGGGTGAGCCCGGACCAAACGGCGGCCCGGCCGGAGACCTATACGTCGTGCTCGAGGTCAAAGAGCATCCTTTCTTCGAGCGCCGTGGCGCAGATTTGTATTGCACGATTCCCATCAGCATCGCGCAAGCCACGCTCGGCACCGAACTCCAGGTCCCCGGCCTGAGCGGTGAAGAGAAGCTGAAAATCCCCGAGGGCACGCAAAGCGGCGCTGTGTTTCGGCTCAAATCGAAAGGCCTGGCCGATCCGCGTGGCGGCGGCAAGGGCGATTTGTACTATCACGTGCGCGTGATCACGCCAACCAAACTAACCCGCGAGCAGCGCAAGCTTATCGAGGAATTGGGTTCATCGCTAAAAGTCGAAAACAAGCCGGCGGAGCGCAACTCCTCCATCTTCGACAAAGTCAAAGACATCTTTGGCTAGCTCGCGATCGCCAAGGACGCCGTAGCCGCCCTCTTAAGAGGGTGTGGTCTAGGTCAAACTACGATCCCAGCCAACACAACGACCACGCGCTCGTCTCGTAGAGCCAGGCTACCGGCATAAATCTGAAGTCCACATTCTCACCGCCCATGACAAGAAATCCGCCTCGCGTAAGATAGAATCCCTCCGTGCGCAGACGCTTCTTTGTAGAAGAATTCACCGGACGATCCGCCGTCATCGAAGGCGACACCGCGCACCATTTGGGGCGCGTCCTCCGTGCCCAACAAGGCCAGCTCTACGAACTGAGCGACGGCGAGAGCGTCTGGCTGGGTCGTATCGAAGATGTCGGTCGCGACCGCGTCGATTTCGTGCTCCTCGAACAAATCCCCGCGCACCAACCCGCCGTCGATATCACCCTGCTCCTCTCGATTGTAAAGTTTGACGCTTTTGAGTGGGCCATCGAGAAAGCCACCGAGCTTGGTGTTACCACGATCGTTCCCCTCGCTGGTGCCCGCAGCGAGAAGGCCCTGCTCGGTGCCGCACACAAGCGAGCCGAGCGCTGGAAGAAGATCCTAATCGAGGCATCGCAGCAGTCGCGCCGACTGCGCGTCCCGGTTTTGGGACTGCCGTTGAGGCCCGAGGAGGCTTTTGGCAAGCCTCAGATTGGCGCAAAGGTCATGCTGTCCGAACGCAGCGACGCAGCCGCGTTGCGTGACGTCTTGTCCACGCAAAAACTGGCCCAAGCAACCCTCGCCATCGGCCCGGAGGGCGGCTGGACCGAGGAAGAATTCGCCGCGGCCACCGCTGCCGGCTTTCTCGAAGCGTCCTTGGGCAAACTGATCCTTCGCACGGAAACCGCCGTGATCGCTGCGCTCGCCTCGCTGAACTACGCTCTGGAAGCCTAGAAGAGCCATCATTGGCCGTAGCAACAAGCAACGGCGCACATGCCCTCTGCGTCCTATGGAAGGGAACCGCCAGCCTCCTGCAGTCGCAGGCGTTGCCTGAATCGTCTTCCGGCTAATCAACATCTGGCGCAGTGTGCAACGCCCATGTTATAAATACGAGGCAGCGAAAAAATGCAAAGCACGGACGAGCGACATCCCTCCAGCACTGCGGTCACGGAAACGTCCGCGCCCGCGTTAACTCCGGGCGCGACCCCCGAGCCATTGACTTCTAGCCATTCCTTGCGAAACGAAATCCGCATCTGGACTCGCGACCTGCTGATCGCCATCGGTCTCGCTCTCGTCATCATCGTGTTCCTCTACCAGCCCGTGAAGGTCGAGGGCACCAGCATGGCCCCGCTGCTCTCCGACCAAGAGCGCATCTTTATCAACAAATTTGTGTATCGCTTCGAGCCCATCGACCGCGGCGACGTCGTCGTGTTCTGGTACCCGCTGGACCGCTCGAAATCGTTCATCAAGCGCGTCGTCGGCCTGCCGGGTGAGATGGTCGAGATTCGCAAGGGCATGGTCTACGTCAACGGCGTCTCGCTCGCCGAGCCCTACGTTCCACCGCAATATGAAGACCTGACTGACTTCGGCCCGGTGCGCGTCCCGTCCGACAGCTATTTTGTGATGGGCGATCACCGGATCAGCTCTAACGATTCGCGCGTGTTCGGGTCGGTCCCCAATCATTACATCTACGGGCGCGCCGTGTTCGCGTATTGGCCTGTCGATCACTTTGGCTCGCTGTCCACCGCGGAAGCGAAAACGAAATGATTTGCGACGGAGGATCCACTGAACGAAGTTCAGCATCGACCCGCCATTCTGGCGCTGGAAGACGGGCGCGTCTTTAACGGCCGCGCGGCCGGCGCGATCACGCGCCGGGGCGGCGAAGTCGTTTTTAATACCAGCCTCACCGGATATCAGGAAGTTTTCACCGACCCCAGTTACGCTGGGCAGATTGTTTGCCTCACCTATCCGCACATCGGAAATGTAGGCGCGAATCTCGACGACCAGGAATCGGCGCGGCCCTACATCGAGTCGCTGATCGTGCGCGAGTTTTCTCAGGTCTCGTCGAACTGGCGCTCCGCCGAAACCGCGCAACTTTACCTGAACCGGCACAAGATTCCGGTGATTTGGGATATCGACACACGCGCGCTGGTGCGCCATTTGCGCCAGGTTGGCGCGCTCCGCGGCGTAGTTGCAACCGACGGTACGCCTGCCGACCAGTTGATCTTCGAAGCCAAACAGCTGCCCACGATGGCGGGACAAGAGCTGGCGAGCCGCGTTTCCTGCAACAAGACCTACAAATGGGACACCGGCTCAATCGATCTCGTTAGTTCGCCGTGGACCGAGCAGATGGGCGAATCCGGCGGCGGTCAGGAAGGCCGCAGAAATCGCGTCGTCGCCTATGACTATGGAATTAAGCAAAATATCCTTCGCCTGCTCGTCGATCATCAATGCGAAGTCGCGGTGGTTCCCGCGCAGACTTCAGCGGAAGACGTGCTCGCCATGGAGCCCGACGGCGTGTTCCTTTCGAACGGCCCAGGAGATCCCGAACCTGCGGGCTATGCCATCGAAGGGATTCGCAAGCTGCTTGGCAGAGTCCCGGTCTTCGGCATCTGCCTGGGCCACCAGTTGTGCGGACTGGCTCTGGGCGGCAAAACCTTCAAACTGAAATTCGGCCATCACGGCTCGAATCATCCCGTAAAGAACTTGCTTACGGAGAAGGTCGAAATCACCGCGCAAAATCACGGTTTCTGTGTAGACCCGGAATCGTTGCCGTCCAGCGACGTAGAAGTCACGCATCTCAACCTGAACGACAACACCAACGAGGGTCTACGTCATAAATCGCTGCCCCTTTTCAGCGTCCAATACCACCCCGAAGCCTCCCCAGGCCCACACGATTCGCACTATCTCTTCACTCAGTTTACCGATCTAATGAAGGAATTCGCCCAACCCGGCGGATCCCGCCGATGAAAGTTTTCGCCATCGCCGCAGTCTGCTTGTTCTTGGCGACTCTTTCGTCTGCCGAGTGCGTGGTCGTCGCGGGAGGGAACCCCACGTTGCCGAGGTTCCAGGCATCGTCCCGCCGGATTCGAATTACCGCTTTGCAGGAGGGGAAGGCGCTTAGTGACGTCGTCGTTTCCTTCTATCTGACGACCGACAACGCGCATCCAAAGCTGACGCTGGCGACAGACAAGCAAGGAGTGGCGCTGGTTTCCGATCTCGCCCCTGGACACTATCGAATCCTCGCGGTTGGGCCGGAGCACGAATCAGCGGAGGTTTACCTCGATGTTTCCGACAAGCCAGGTGCGCAAACGAACTCGTTTCTGCTGACGATCCCACCGACCTTTCTTCCCGAGAAGGCATCGGACATCGACGCGGTAGCCGTTACGCAACACATCCGTGAGTTCAAAGGGCGCGTCATCGACCCAAGTGGTGCCTTCGTGCCTGGAGCTTTGGTGCAGGTATTTCGAAAGAGTTCGCCGGCGGAGCCCGTCGCTAAGATCAAGGCCGACAGCGGGGGCTTGTTTACGGCTTCGCTCGATCCCGGAATATATGTTCTGTTCGTTTCGAGCCAGGGCTTTGTCAAGGCGCCCGTCGGCTTCGAAATCGGCCCAAGTGCTGAAGAAAAAGATTTGAGAGTTGAATTACGAATTGGCCATTGCTAGACAGTCGAATTTATTCGAGAGGCCCTTAGGCTCAAGTAGATGCCAAAACGTAAAGACATCAAGAAGATCCTGATCATCGGCTCCGGCCCGATCGTCATTGGGCAGGCTTGCGAATTTGACTATTCGGGTGCGCAGGCTTGCAAGGCGTTGCGTGCCGAAGGCTACGAAGTCGTACTGGTGAATTCCAATCCGGCCACGATCATGACCGATCCGGAGCTGGCGCATCGCACGTACATCGAGCCGCTGACCAAGGAGTATCTCGAGGAGATTATTTCGCGCGAACGGCCGCAGGCACTCTTGCCCACCGTCGGGGGGCAGACGGCTCTGAATCTGGCTGTGGAACTGGCCGAAAGCGGGATTCTCGAGAAATACAAGGTCGAGATGATTGGCGCGTCGTTGCGGGCGATCAAAGTCGCCGAGGACCGCCTATGGTTCAAGGACGCTTGCCGCAAGATCGGACTGGAAGTTCCGGCATCGGCCCTAGTGAATAACGCGCAGGATGCGCTGCGCCTGTGCGATCAGCTGGGATTCCCGCTGGTGATTCGGCCGTCGTTCACGCTGGGTGGCACTGGCGGATCGATCGCCTACAATCGCGAAGAGTTTGGCGAGGCGATCTCGCATGCCCTGGACATGAGCCCGGTGCACGAAGCGCTCGTCGAAGAATCCGTGCTCGGATGGAAGGAATACGAGCTGGAAGTGATGCGCGATTTCCGCGACAACTTCGTGGTGATCTGCTCGATCGAGAATTTCGACCCCATGGGCGTCCACACGGGCGATTCAATCACCGTGGCTCCCGCGCAGACCCTAACCGACAAGGAATATCAACGTATGCGCGACGCCGCGGCGGCCATCGTGCGCGAAGTCGGCGTTGAAACCGGGGGATCCAACGTTCAGTTTGGAATCAATCCGGAAAACGGGCGCATGGTGGTGATCGAAATGAACCCGCGCGTGTCGCGCAGCTCTGCGCTGGCCAGCAAAGCTACGGGTTTTCCGATCGCGAAAATCGCCGCCCGTTTGGCGGTCGGCATGACTTTGGACGAGATTCCTAACGACATTACCAAGATGACCCCGGCGTGTTTCGAGCCGACCATCGACTACGTGGTAGTGAAAATCCCGAAATGGCAGTTTGAGAAATTTCCTGGCGCCGACACCACGCTGGGAACGCAAATGAAATCCGTCGGCGAAGTGATGGCCATTGGGCGAACGTTCAAAGAGGCGCTACAAAAGGGAATTCGTTCGCTGGAGCCACACACTCCGTGGCGTGCTCCCGCGGAAACGCCGGAGTCGTTGTTGCGCGAGAAGCTGGCGACGCCGCGCGCAGATCGCATCCACTGGCTACTAACCGCAGTCGAGCGCGGGCTTCCTGCCAGCGAGATTTGCGAGCTAACGAAAATCGATCCGTGGTTCATCCAGCAGATCGAAGAGATCAACGCGATGAATCGGCGCGCCGCAAGCGTCACTGTCGAGACGGCATCGCGGGATCTGCTGCGCGAGGTGAAACGTTACGGCACCAGCGACGAAGTTCTTGCCCAGATTTGGAAGACGACGCCCGCGGCAGTGCGTTTGCAACGTGCCCGATATGGCGTCGCCCCGGTCTTCAAGAGGGTGGACACCTGCGCTGCCGAATTTGAATCGTTCACGCCGTACATGTATTCGACCTATGAGGAAGAGGACGAATCCGATCCGCAGCCGCGGTCGAAGATCATGATCCTCGGCAGCGGGCCGAATCGCATCGCGCAGGGAATCGAATTCGATTACTGCTGCTGCCATGCTTCATTCGCACTGCGCGAAGATGGCTACGAAACGATCATGGTGAATTGCAATCCGGAGACGGTTTCCACCGACTACGACACCTCGGATCGTCTCTACTTCGAGCCCCTGACGCTCGAAGACGTGCTCGCGATCGTCGAACGGGAAAAGCCGCAAGGCGTAATCGTGCAGTTCGGGGGGCAGACGCCGCTCAACCTCGCTTTGGAATTGAAGCGCAACGGCGTGCCCATCATCGGGACCACGCCGGAATCGATCGATTTGGCCGAAGACCGCCGCCGGTTTGGGCGATTGCTGGAAGAGTTGCGAATCCCGCAGCCTCGTAACGCCACCGCCCTGGTACCGGAAGAAGCGGCGCGCGTCGCCGGCGAGATCGGGCTGCCGGTGCTGGTGCGGCCGAGCTACGTGCTGGGCGGTCGCTCGATGGTGATCGCCTACGATGTCGGCACCGTGCAGGAATATGTCGCGCAGGCGGCGCTGATGGGTCCGGCGCGGCCGGTGTTGATCGATCAGTTCCTCGAGGAAGCTACCGAAGTGGACGTCGATGCGCTCGCGGACGGCACGGACGTGGTAATCGGCGGAATCATGGAGCACATCGAAGAAGCCGGCGTTCACTCTGGCGATTCTTCCTGCGTGCTGCCACCGGTGAGTTTGTCGCCAAAAATATTGGAAACGATTCGCGACTACACCAAACGACTTGCGCTGGCACTGAAAGTAGTCGGCCTGATGAACGTGCAGTACGCCATCCAGCGCGATGTCGTGTACGTGCTGGAAGTAAACCCGCGGGCCTCGCGCACCGTTCCGTATGTGAGCAAAGCGACCGGCGTGCCGCTGGCAAAAGTCGCGGCGCGGCTGATGGCTGGAAAACGCCTTGCCGACATGAAATTGCCGGTGGTGAAACATAACGGCGTTTCCGAAATCGCCGTTCACGAGTTTTATGCGGTGAAGTCGCCGGTGTTCCCGTTCAACAAATTCCGGGGCGTGGACACGATTCTGGGACCGGAGATGCGCTCGACCGGTGAAGTGATGGGCATCTCGACTTCGTACGGCCAGGCGTTCGCGAAGGCGCAACTCGCCGCGGGCCAGCGCCTTCCTCAGAAGGGAACCGTATTCTTGAGCGTCAATGATCGTGATAAGCGTCAGGTTGGCCCGCTTGGGAAAGATTTGCTCGCGCTGGGCTTCCGTTTGCTGGCCACGCGAGGAACCGCGGCTGCGCTCGAAGCCGCCGGCATCGAGGCTGAGCCCGTCTTCAAAGTGAACGAAGGCCGGCCCAACATTGTCGACCTGATCAAGACGCGTAAGATCGATCTGATCATCAACACGCCTTTGGGCCGCGAATCGTTCTACGACGAAAAATCGATCCGGCGCGCGGCAATCCGGCATAACATTCCGTGCATCACGACGCTGGCGGCGGGCAGCGCGGCGGCGCTGGGCATTCGCGCGCTGCTCGATCAGAAACCGGAAGTCGCGGCGTTGCAGGATTTGCACCGCGGACGCGTGCCGGCATCGGGCACCACGACCGCGACGGGAGACTAAGCCGTGGACCTTTCTGGAGTCTATCCCGCGTTAACCACGCCGTATGCGACGGATGGCACGGTGTCGCTCGGCGACCTGAAGTACAACATCGAGCGTTACAACTCGACGGGCCTTGTCGGCTACGTTGCGCTCGGCTCGACCGGCGAATCGATACTGTTGTCGCGCAACGAGATGGACGGCATCCTCGCGACGGTGAAAGAGGCGGCCGGCCAGGGCAAGCGCCTGATCGCCGGAACTGGCGCGGAATCGACCGCGGAAACCATCGAGCGCACGAAGCGTGCGGCCGAGGTTGGCTATCACTTCGCCCTGGTGAAGACGCCTCATTATTACAAGCCCGCGTACAAGCCCGAGGTTTTGATCGCGCATTACCGCCGCGTGGCGGATGCATCTCCGATTCCAGTGTTGCTGTATTCGGTGCCGATCTTCACCGGCGTGACGCTGGAGGCGCCCGAAGTGGGAGTTTTGGCTGAGCATCCTAACATTGTGGGAATAAAGGAAAGCTCGGGTCATGTGATGCGCGTCGCCGAAATGGTCGCCGCGACGCCGACCGATTTCCAGGTTCTCACGGGTTCGGCAGGAACCGTGCTTGCGGGCCTTACGGTCGGAGCGAAGGGCGCGATCTTGGCTTTGGGGTCGTGTCTGCCGGAGAAATGCGTGGCGCTGTTCGAGCTTTGGCGTACGGGACAAACCGAAAAAGCTCGCGAACTGCAAAATGAACTGCTGAAGGCGTCGAAAGTGGTCATGTCGGAACATGCGATTGCGGGCATCAAGTTTGTAATGGACCAGCGAGGGTATCGTGGCGGCATTCCACGATCGCCGCTGGTTCCGATCTCGGAAGCGTACAAACAGCGGATTGTTCAGGCGTTAGCAGCTCTTGAGCCGGTGGCCGCGCGAGCTTAGGTTGTTCCGAAGCCCGCGTCCGACGCCAGTGTTTCGCCCGAACGCTGTCCTGAGTCCGACATCTACATAGCTGCATAACTGGTCCCTACCAAGCGAGTGCATGCCCAAACTTTGACGGAAATCCCGTTCAGGGAACGCTCTCCTTCGAGACTGAGCTTCGTCCAAGGAGGGAAGTCGCCAGGTTTGTGCCTTCCTTTAAAGCCGCATACCGCGTGGCGAGTTGGCGTGACCAATCTGCGTGTGTATCATCTAAACCTCGATGGGTTGTATCTCGATACCGTTCCGCCGCCTGCCTCACCAGCCGAAGTTGTTTCTTCGGTTTCTTGACGATTTTTCTAGCGTGTCGAAGTTCTACTCGCACCCCCCAGCGATGGAGGCGGTGAAGGAGGTCGCGCGGTCGCTCGATTATCCGGTCGAGCGGCGGAAAGAAGTCGTGGCCGCGTTGCGTGATACCAATCACAACCTCGCTGCGGCGATCCCGGGCGGGAGCGCCGCGACCGAACGCAATCTCGAGCGCCTGGAGAATGGCGCGGTTGCAGTACTGAGTGGACAGCAGGTGGGATTGTTTGGCGGGCCGGCGTACGCGTTCTACAAAGCCCTGAGCGCGATTCGTATTGCGGAGGAATTGACCGAGGCCGGGATCGATGCGGTGCCAGTGTTCTGGATGGCGACCGAGGACCACGACCTGGATGAAGTGCGCCACGTATCCTGGTTCCACGCGGGAAAGTTGACGCGGTTTGAGGTTCCCGTTGAGGGAATACCCGGCAGGCCGGTTGGCCGCGTGGAATTGGGCGCTGCGATGGAATCGCTGGTGAAGAGCGCTTCGGAACTTCTGACTGGCGCGGGCAGCGAGCGAGTCGCGAGAATCCTGCAGGAAAGCTACAGGGCGGAAGAGACCTACGGCAGTGCGTTTGGAAAACTGTTCGCGCGGGTGTTCGCGGAGCATGGATTGATTCTCCTCGATCCGCTGGATGCGCAGCTGCACCGCATCGCAGCGCCGGTGTACCACAAGGCGCTTGCGGATCGCGATCAGTTGAGCGCGAAGCTGCTGGAGCGCGGGAAAGAGCTGGAGGCGGCCGGCTTCGACCCGCAGGTGAAGGTAACTGCGGAGAGCACGTTGCTGTTTCACATGAAAGATGGAGTGCGGCAGCCGATTGGATTCCACGCTGGGGCCAACGGGGAGACGCACGCCAGCGGGCAGTCTCGGACGGGAACAGGAGCCAGCGGCGGATCGTTTAAGTCCGGCGACGCTTCCTGGACGCGGGACGAGATTTTGCGCCTGACGGGGACTGCACCGGAGACGTTGAGCCCGAACGCATTGCTGCGGCCCGTGGTGCAGGACTACTTGCTGCCGACGGTGGCGTTCTTGGCTGGTTCGGCGGAAATTTCTTACTTGGCGCAGTCGCAAGTGGTTTACCAGCACATCCTTGGTCGCATGCCCGTGTTGCTACCGCGGGCCGATTTCACGATCCTGGATGCCAAGGCGGACAAGCTGCTGCAAAAATTCCAACTGTGTATCGAGAACATCTGGGCGGGACCCCAGGAATTGCGCAAACAGATGGAGGCGATATCGCTGCCGAAACAGCTTGCCGAGGATTTTGACAAGCGGAAGGCGCTGATCGAAACGACGTTGATGGACCTTGGCGCGGACATCCAGAAACTGGACGCGACGCTCGCCGGCGCGGTGGCCACGACGCGCGAGAAGATGACCTTCCAATTGGACAAGCTGAGGGAGAAGACGGGACGGGCGCTGGACGAGCGCGCCGGACGGATTGCCGAATACGTGGAGTTTCTCGAGAACCTGCTGTATCCCGGCAAGGTATTGCAATCGCGCGAGTTGAGCTTTTTGCCCTTTCTGGCCCAATGGGGCGCGGAAGGCTTGAAGGAATTGAAAGATTTGGCCAGCAGTTCCAATTTGAAAGAACATCGCATCGCGCGAATGGCCGGATAACGAAGTTTGCGGTGTTCGCGAGTTGTGGAAAGAGTTCGTTTGCGGTACCCCTCCCCCCTCCTTTTTCGTAAGTGCGGATTCTAAAGGACTTTAAGTCTAATGATTTTGGATCTGCGGATTCTAAAGGAGTTACGGGTGCATTTTTTGGATCTGCGGATTCTACAGGGTTTACGGTTGAAAGGGCGTTTGCTGTTGGGAAGTCAGAAGCGTCGAAGCCCGAGCCAAGCATTCGAATTAATAATTGAGCTAACACGCCATATGATAGCACAGTGGTAATCGTTTGTCAAGGACCATTTTGGGAATTTCGTATGAGGTGATCGCATGGAGACTTTGCGGGTTAAGACGCGGCGGCGGACGCAGTTGGTGGATGTTACCGAGTTGGTGGAGCGGGAGGTTGGGGAATCGGGAGTGGACAGCGGCGTTTGTTATGTCTATGTGCCGCACAGCACGGCTGGGGTGATGATTAACGAGCATGCCGACCCAGATGTGGCATCGGATCTCGAGGGGATTTTCGATCGGTTGGTACCGCATGCGGGACCTTACCGCCACGCCGAGGGGAATACAGATTCGCATGCCAAGACGGTGATGGTGGGGACTAGCCAGGTGGTTTTTGTCGAGAAGGGCAAATTGGCTTTGGGGACTTGGCAGGGAGTATTCCTTTGCGAGTTTGATGGGCCGCGGGAGCGGAAGATTTGGGTGAAAGTAGTGGGAGACGGGAAGTGAGGACGCGAAGTAATGACGTAAAGATGTAATGGAGTAAAGATTTAGAACGGAGTTGTGGATTGGCTTGGGCGATGGTTTTGGGTCAGGCTCTGTTCGGGCTTCGGGGACACAGGCTGAAGCCTGTGCCACCTGATGTGCTAGAGTTTTGTTGGCTATGACACGACTGGGAATTTACGTACAGGTTCCGTTTTGCCAGACCAAATGCACGTATTGCAATTTTCATACGGGCGTGGTGTCTTCGGCGCGGTTCGCGCCTTACGTGGATGCGATACGTCGAGAAATTGAGGAGCATCGGGCGTTCTATGAAGGTGCGGCGGATAGATCAAATGCAATTCCTCGGGGGCTAAAGCCCTTTGGAATTGCAGGCTCCATGTCGGACCTAAAGGTCCGACCCCTGGGAGCCGGTTCTGTTTCGACGAGCTTTCTGGCCGATGCTTCGGTGGATACGGTTTACGTTGGCGGGGGCACGCCTAGCCTATTGGATCCCCGGCATTTGGAGAGGATGCTGGACGCGATCCGAAGCAGCTTCGCGACGGAACTGGCAGAGGTTACGTTGGAGGCGGACCCGGAGACGGTTTCGGCCGAGAACGCCGGGGCTTGGGTTGCCGCGGGGATTAACCGGGTTAGTTTTGGAGTGCAGTCGTTTTCGGATGACGAGCTCAAGGCCAGTGGGCGAATGCACCGGCGGGCAGACGTTTATCGGGCTGTGCCGATTTTGCGGGCGGCGGGGATTGGGAATATCAGCTTTGATTTGATTGCAGGGTTGCCGGGGCAAACCGCCGAAAGTTGGCGGCGGTCTTTGGAAGAATTGGCTGGGCTAGGGCCGGACCATGTCTCGGTTTATTTGCTGGAAGTGGATGAGGGGAGTCGCCTTGGGGCGGAGGTTTTGCGCGGCGGGACGAAGTATGGGGCTGGTACGATTCCTGGTGACGATGAGATGGCGGAGTTTTATGAGTCGGCTTGTTCGTTCTTAGGCGCGGCGGGATACCGGCATTATGAGATTTCGAATTGGGGCAAGCCGGGATTTGAGTCGCGGCACAATTTGAAGTATTGGCGGCGGGAGCCTTATCTGGGATTTGGGGCTGGGGCGCACTCGTTTTCGGGGACGGAACGGTGGGCCAATACGCATGATGCGGCGCAGTATGTGGCGGCGGTGTCGGCGGGACAATTGCCGATCGAGCAGCATGAGGTTTTGACGTCGGAAGGGGCGCTCGAGGAGGAATTGTTTTTGGGGTTGCGGCAGTTGGAGGGGATCGATCTGAGGCGGATAGAGCGGGACTATGGGGTGGCAATGGGACCGCGGTTTGATCGATTGATGACAGCTGGATTAGTAGAGAGAAAGGGGAGCTTTGTGCGGTTGGCTCCGGAAAAGTTGAGTGTGTCGAACGAGGTGTTTGTGGAGCTGATGAAGTAAAGACGTAATGAAGTAACGAAGCATCGAAAAGGCGGGGAAAGAAGCTGACACAGAGACCCTGAGAGGGCTGAGATTCGCTGGGAAGAAAAAGCGGCCGGGAGAAAGATTTAACACAGAGGGCACTGAGGTCGGAGCACAGAGTTCACCTAGTGGTGGAGGAGACTGGGATGGTGGGCGGAGTAGATCGGCTGAATCAGGTCGTGGATTTGCGGAGCGATACTGTCACGCGGCCTACTGCGGAGATGCGGCGCGCTATGGCCGAGGCTGAGGTGGGCGATGACGTGTATGGGGAGGATCCTAGCGTCAACCGGTTGGAGGGACGGGCGGCGGAGATTTTTGGGAAAGAGGCGGCGTTGTTCGTCCCCACGGGGTGCATGGGGAACCTGATTGCCACCAAGGTTTGGACTCATCATGGGGATGAGGTGATTTGCGAAGAGCGCAGCCATGTGAATTTGTATGAGCTGGCTTCGATGTCAGCGATTGCCGGGTGCATGCCGCGGATTGCTCGCGCGGATGATGGGATTCTGTCCTGGAAGGTGATCGAGGTGGTGATCCGGCCGAAGATTTACTACGACTCGCAGACGGCGCTGATTTGTTTGGAGAATACGAGCAACATGGCTGGCGGCACCGTTTATCCGACGGCGGTAGTCGATGAGATTTGCAAACGGGTGCATGAGGTTGGGTTGAAGGTGCATTTGGATGGAGCGCGGATTTTTAATGCGGCTGCGGCCCTGGGCGAAAGTGTTGCGTCGATGACGCGGAATGTCGATTCGGTGATGTTTTGTCTGTCGAAGGGGCTGGGCGCGCCGGTGGGGTCGATGGTGCTGGGGTCGCGGGCGTTTGTTGAGAAGGCGCGGGTTTACCGGAAGATGTTTGGTGGCGGGATGCGGCAGGCGGGCGTGATCGCGGCGGCGGGGTTGGTAGCGCTGGAGAAATCGCCTGCGCGCTTGCATGTCGATCACAAGAATGCTCGGCGGTTAGCGGAGGGTGTGGCCAAGATTCCGGGATTCGTGATCGATCCGGCAAAGGTGCTGACAAACATTGTGGTCTTCGATTGTTCGAAGACGGGGAAGACAGCGGTGGAATGGTGCGACATTTTGTATAAGCGGGGTCTGTGGGCGCAGGACACGGCGTTATATTCGGTGCGGTTGGTGACGCATTGCGATGTGGACGAGGCGGGAATCGAGAGGGCGCTCGCGGTATTGCAAGAGGTTGCGGCCGCGGCACAGGGGGTAGGGGCTTGAGGATGCGGGATTGGCGGATCGGAGCAGCTGCTGCGATTTTGTGTTCGCTGGCGATGGGCGCTGCCGCGCAGGCGCCGAAGAATGATGTACGGAAGGCGCAGCGCGATTTTCCACGGACGCCAACCGTCGCGGAGGCTGGGGCATTTTTAGATGATGCGGAGGCGCGGCTGTTCGACTTGGGAGTGAAGGCTTCGCGGGCGGCCTGGGTGCAGCAAAATTTTATTACCGATGACACCGAACAAATTTCGGCTGATGCCAATCAGGCGGCGACGTCTTTGAGCGTGGAACTGGCGAAGAAGGCGGAGCGGTTTGACAGTGTCGCGTTGCCTCCAGTGATGGCGCGGAAGATGAAGCTGTTGAAGCTGGCCGCGGGTTTTCCGGCGCCCAGCGATCCGGCGGAGCAGAAAGAACTGGCGCAGGTGGAGGCTTCGCTGGATGGGGATTATGGGAAGGGCAAGTGGTGCCCCGACGGCGCGAGCGGCAAGTGTTTGGATGTGACTGCAGTCGGGAAATTGATGGCCGAGAGCCGGGATGAGGAGGAGTTGAAGCGGGTTTGGATCGGGTGGCATGCGGTGGGCGCGCCGATGCGTCAACGGTACGCGCGGATGGTAGCGTTGGGAGACAAAGGATCTCGGGAGTTGGGATTTCCGGATGCGGGAGCTTTTTGGCGATCGAATTACGATATGCCGCCGGACGCATTTGCCGCGGACGTGGACCGCTTGTGGGAGCAACTGCGGCCACTGTATTTGTCGCTGCACGCGTACGTGCGTGGGCAGTTGGCCAAGAAATACGGAAGCGGCGTGGTGCCTGCGCATGGGCCGATCCCGGCGCATTTGCTGGGCAATATTTGGGCGCAGGAGTGGAACAACGTCTATCCGCTGATGGATTCACCGAAACCGGAGCAGAGCTACGACCTGACGAAGATCTTGCAGGACCGGCATACGGACGCATTGGGGATGGTGCGGTATGGGGAGGGATTTTTTACGTCGCTGGGATTTGCGCCGCTGCCGAAGACGTTTTGGGAGAGGTCGCTATTTACCAAGCCGGCCGACCGCGACGTGGTGTGTCACGCGAGCGCTTGGGATGTGGATTCGAAGGACGACCTGCGCATAAAGATGTGCATTCAGATTACGCAGGAAGATTTCGTGACCATCCATCATGAACTGGGGCACAACTTTTACCAGCGGGCTTACAATACGCAGCCGCCCTTGTTTCAGAACAGCGCGAATGACGGATTTCACGAGGCGGTGGGCGACACCATTGCGTTGTCGGTGACGCCGGACTATTTGAAGAAAATCGGATTGATTGAGGCGGTGCCGCCGGCTTCCGGAGATATTGATTACTTGCTGCAACAGGCGCTGGAGAAAGTGGCGTTCTTGCCGTTCGGGTTGTTGATCGACAAGTGGCGTTGGGAAGTGTTTTCTGGGCAGGTGAAGCCGGAGGAGTACAACAAGGCGTGGTGGGATTTGCGGTTGAAGTATCAGGGCGTGGCGCCACCAGTGGCACGGACCGAGGCGGATTTCGATCCTGGCGCGAAGTATCACGTGCCGGAAAATGTGCCGTACATGCGATATTTTCTGGCGCGCGTTTTGCAGTTTCAGTTTCAGAGAGCGCTTTGCCGCGAGGCTGGATATTCGGGACCGCTGCACCGCTGCTCGATCTACGGGAATAAAGTGGCGGGGCAAAGATTGAATGAGATGCTGGCTTTGGGAGCCAGTAAGCCTTGGCAGGAAGCGCTGGAGACGTTGACGGGTGAGAAGCAGATGGATGCCACCGCGATCGCGGATTATTTTGCGCCTCTGAAGGTGTGGCTGGACGAGCAGAATAGGAAGAATGGGTATGC
>Ga0187855_10000698_pt1 | contig 28782 bp, 27 predicted proteins | sample June2016WEW_8_10_2_FD_132969 | JGI IMG/M metagenome (GOLD analysis project Ga0187855, IMG submission 132969) | Peatland microbial communities from SPRUCE experiment site at the Marcell Experimental Forest, Minnesota, USA - June2016WEW_8_10 | ecosystem: Environmental > Terrestrial > Soil >...
ACCGGCTTCGACTGGCGCTACCAGTACGTGCGCTCCGGCGACGACTACACGATCGAGCCCTACGCGTACTACGACCTGAGCCAGCCGCTGAGCAACATCTTCTTCCCCGGCTACAACATCGAGAACCACACCTGGGGATCGGGCCTGCAGATCCCGGGGGCGCCGGGCTACTCGTGGGGCGAGATGCAGGACACCACCCTCAAGGACTACGGCGCGTTCGTCCAGGACGACGTGAAGTTCACGAAGAGCCTCTCGGCCATCCTCGGGTTCCGCGAGGACTGGCTCAACGCGAACACCGCCAATCCCCCGGCGGAGGTCGTCGGCGAGAACGGGGACAACCCGCAGCAGATCTACCCCTATCCCTTCCTGACGTACAACGGCTACTACTCGCTGCCGACGCCGGTCTTCGAGGACCGCGGCGCCCTGTACCACTACGACGCCTCGAAGATGGATCCGTCCTACTTCGCCAGCCTGATCTACAAGATCAACGACACCCAGTCGCTCTACGCCACCTACGACCGGGTGGACGCGGTCCGCGGGCAGACGAACTTCGGCGGCGTCGACAACGGGTACGCGGGCGTCGACCAGCTCCAGCACGACCTGTCGACGGGCAGCACGCTCTACGAGGTGGGCTACAAGGGCAGCTTCCTCAACAACACGCTGTACGGGGCCCTCTCGCTCTACCAGCAGCACAAGATCGTGCCGCAGATCCACGGGGCCCCGCCGGACCAGGTGAAGACCAACGGCGTCGAGCTCGACCTCGTCTACCAGCCGACGAAGAAGCTCTCGATCAACGCCAACGCGACCTACCAGGACGCAACCTCCTACGGCTCGTTCTTCGAGGAGACCGGCAACTACCTCGACGACTACGCGACCACGACCCCGGTCGACGGGACATACGGCACGGGCTACGGGGCCGTGAACTACGGCGCCTACCAGGGATTCGCCTACACGCCCCCGAACGGCAAGATTCGCGCGCCGGGCGTCCCGGCCCTGATCGCCAACTTCTTCGTCGAATACAGGCTGCCGTACGGCTTCAGCTTCGGTGTCGGCCCGAACTTCATCGGCCACCAGAACGCCAACGACGAGGGCACGCTGCACATCCCGACCGAGTACGAGATCGACGGCTACATCACGTTCGCCCCCAGCAGGCGCTGGGACGTCCGCCTGAACATCACGAATCTGACGAGCAACCGCGTCCTCGACCCGATCGACGTGAGCTTCGCGGGCAACGACGTCATTTTCGTGCGGGAGCCGGTCTCGGCATCGCTGACCATCAGGATGCATCTCTGAGCCCCGGGGCTCAGGCGATGCGGCGGCGGCCGGCTGTCCGGGAGCGGACACGCCGGTAGGCGGCCCGCGTGCCGCCGGTACTCCTGCCGGAGTCCCGGCCTCCGCCGGACTGTCGGCGAATGGCACGGTGGTTGCTAGAAGCCGCAGAAACAGACCCCCAGGCCCAAGAGGATTATGCACCTGATGCCAAAGAAGCTTGCGCTGAAACTTCCGGCGATGCTCGGGGCGGCGTGCGCCCTCGGAGCGGGACTGCACGGGCAGTCCTCGACCCCGCCGCCGGAGAGCCCCCCGCCCAGCTCGGCGGCGGTGGCCCCGTCGGCGCCGGCCTCGCCCGCAGCGGGGCCGGCGTCGTCGTCCCTCAAGTCCGACAAGGTGACCACTCTCGAGAAGTACACAGTGAGCGACGTCCCGATCACCGAGCAGGTCCTGCCGACCGTGCGGCCGATCGGCGACGTCATGGGCGACGAGAGCAACATCATCGACATCCCGCGCTCCGTATCGAGCGTCAACGAGGCGTGGATGCAGGACCGCATGGTGAAGAACGCCATGGACTTCGGGCAGTTCTCCCCCGGCGTCTACTCTGCGGCGCAGTACGGCATACCAGCCGTCCCGTTCATCCGCGGCGACCTTAGCCAGGTCTACGTCGACGGTCAGATCGCGACCTACACGCGCAACACCATCCCGCCCAGCTTCAACGGGGTCGAGGCGATGGACATCGTCAAGGGCCCGGGCTCGGCGGTCTACGGCCCCCAGGGCGAGGGCGCCGGCGGCTACGTCGACCTGGTCATGAAGGAGCCGTACATCGACAGCTTCCACGGCGACATCGAGGTGACCCTGTCGGGCTGGACGAGCGGGCATTCCTACTCGAACCCCGAGGCCACCCTGGATTTCGGGGGGCCGCTCAGCGACAGCTTTGCGTACCGGGTGAGCTACCTGGAGCGGTGGGGGATGGGGTATTACGAGAACTACCACAACTCCACGCAGGACCTGTACGCGGCGATGGCGTACAAGGCCGCTAAGAAGCTCAGGTTCGACGGCTGGTTCCAGATGTACTCGGACCGGACCAACGAGAACACGGGTGTCAACCGGGTGACCCAGCAGTTCATCGACCACGGGATCTATGTCACCGGCCCCGCGTCGCCGGTCACCTCGGGGCCGAACGCGTATTTCGGCTACGACATCGCCACGCCGGGGGCGGCCCCCGGCACCTACGGGACCTACGCCGACGGGTCGTACTCCGCCGTGAACACCGCGACGGCCAGCACCGTGGCCCTCTCTAGGACCGCCGCGCTCATCGGGCCCGACGACACGGCCCGCTCCAAGATCTTCCAGTCGCAGCTCAAGACCACGCTCGACCTCACGCCCGACTCTTTCGTCGTGAACCGGAGCCTGTTCTCGCTCGGCCGGGCCAACAAGTTCGAGACCTACGGGTACGACGAATACGTGCCGCGCACCGAGTCGATCCAGGACAGGCTCGAGTACCACGACATATTCAACGTGGGGCCCGTGGAGAACCACCTCATCGCGGGCGGCGACTTCCGCTTCTCCTGGCTGATCTCCTACCAGGACTTCACGACGGAGCCCTTCTCGTACTACGACCTCTCCCAGCCGGCGAGCCAGATATTCTACCCGGGCTACGTTCTCGAGGGCAAGACGTGGGGTGGCGGAGCCTCGATCCCCGGCGCGATAGGCTACTCCGCGAACGCGAGCGACCCGGACGAGGGCGCCCCGTCCGGCGACCAGTGGTCCTACATCTACGACTCGGCGGCGTTCGTGCAGGACGTGATCAAGATCACCGACAAGCTCTCGATAACCCCGGGCTTCCGGTGGGACCACATCGCCGCCACCGACTCCACGCCGCCGGTCATCGAGGACGGCTATTACGCCTACTACACGTACTACCCGCTCACGACCCCGATCTTCATCCCGCGCGGGCAGTCGAGCCCGCTCTACGTGAACGAGAACGGCGTCAGCCACTCGACCTACCTGGGGTACGACGTCAGCGGGACCAAGGAGGACGAGTCATATTTCGTGAGCTTGTCCTACAAGCTGAACGACACCTCGTCGGTCTACGCGACCTACGACCGAGCCGACGCGATCCTCGGGACCTCGAATTTCGGCGGCCTGGACGTCGACGCCACGGCCAGCAACTTCTCCCAGGCGCTCCAGCAGTCGCTGTCCGCCGTGAGCACGCTCTATGAGGTGGGCTACAAGCAGAGCTTCCTCCACAACACGCTCTATTTCAGCGCCGCGGCGTTCCAGCAGACGAAGCTGGGCGTCCAGATAGGCGGGACCTCCGACAAGATCAGGGACGAGGGCTTCGAGCTGGACGCGGTGTTCCAGCCCTCGAGGCAGTGGACGGTCAACGGCAATTTCACCTACCAGGACGCGACGATCTTTGGAAACGCCTTCTTCCAGGAGACCGGCAACTACCTAGACGGCTACAACGCCGACTACGTCGTCGACGGGCAGCCCGGCACCGGCGTCGGCAGCCCGAACTTCGAGGAATACGACCCGCCGACGGGCAAGATGCGCGCGCCGGGCATCCCGCAGCTCCAGGCCAACCTCTTCGTGGTCTACACCAACCCCGCGGGCTGGGGCGCCGGCCTCGGCCCCCAGATCCAGGGCAGGCAGTACGCCAACGACCAGGAGACCCTCCACATCCCGACCGAAGCCGAGTGGGACGGCTATATCTTCTACCGCACGAAGACGTGGGAGGTGCGCGTCAACATCAAGAATCTCCTGAACTCAAGGATACTCGACCCGATCGACGTGAGCTTTGCCGGGAACGACACGATCTACGTGCGCCCGCCGATCACGGCCTCGCTGACAATCCGCTACCGCTTCTGAGCCCCGGGGCGTCCGGTCAGTCCCGTCCGGCGGTGACAAACGCGACAAGGCCGGCGAGCTCCCCGTCCGTGTACCCAGGGTGGGGCTCCATCTGGGCGCAGGGAACCAGGGACTTCGGGTCCCTCACGTACCTGACGAAGTAGGCCCTGTCATGGCCGGCGTACGCGGCGACGACCTCGAAGGGCCTGCCCGCCTTGGTGCCCCCGAAGATCCCGCCGGGGCCCTGGTGGCAGCTTGCGCAGGAGTTCACCCAGATCTCGCGCCCGTCCCGGGCGGAAGCGGGCAGGGAGGCCCATCGGCCCGAGTAGACAGGCCCGAACCGCTCGGCGTAGGACGCCACCTCGAGGCCCGTGACGCACCAGGGCTTCTTGTGCTCAAGGTCCCTGAACCGCGGGGCCGCAGGGGCCAGCTCCGCCGAGACGGTGACGGCGTACGGGCCCGGGTTGAATGACAGGCCCGGCGGCGGCCATTGGCCCGGCCCCCTTCCGTTGATCTCGAGCACGAGGAAGGGCCGGTACGCGGAGATGAAGCCCGGGGGGAAGACCGACGCGTACCCGTCGGAGCACCTAGCCAGGAGCGTGTCCGCGCCCGGCGCGACGGGCAGCGCCTTCCAGAGGTCGGCTAGGAACAGGGCGGTGACCACCTGCGGCCCCTTGACGAATTCGCCGTCCAGCCTGAGCTCCGTGGTCGGCAGCGCGCGCAGGTCCGACCAGCGCGCGTACCGCGTCTCGCCCGGCGCGACGCCGGCCAGGGCGCCGCTGAGCGCCAGGTCGAGCGGGGAGCCCCGTTCGCGCTGCAGGTCGAGGGCCCGCGCCGGCAGCGCCGCCGCGAGGACCGCCAGCGCGGCCACGGCCGAGTGAAGGGATCTCATCGGCCTGGAGCCTAGCAAAAAACACGCCCCGCCTGCGAGCACTGCGCTGTTGCGGGCGTCGCGGCGCCCCATTAGGCATCCGGTCCGCATGAGTCCCCGGATATCGAGCACCCTGGCCGTTGCCGCCGCCGCGCTCGCATGCTGGGGATGCTCCAGGCGGCCGGCCGGCGCGCCGGGGGCGGCCGGGGAGCCCTTCAAGATGACGGTGCAGCTCGACTGGGTCGCCGAGCCGGAGCACGGGGGGATCTACCAGGCCCTCGCGAAGGGCTATTTCAGGGAGGAGGGGCTGGACGTGACCGTGGTCCAGGGGGGGCCGAACGCGTTCGTGATGCAGAAGCTGGCGACGGGCAAGGCGGACATCGGCCAGTCCGACAGCACCAACACGCTTCTCGCGATTGCCCAGGGCCTTCCCTTGATCCAGGTCGGCGCCGTCTTCCAGAACGACCCCTCCGTCCTGATGCTCCACGCGGACAACCCCGTGAGACGCTTCGAGGAGCTGGACGGCAAGACCATCATGGCACGCCCCGAGTGGGCGTTTCTCCCGTACCTCAAGGCCAAGTACCACATCAACTTCAGCATCATCCCGCAGAACTTCGCGGTCGGGAACTTCATCGCGGACCCCAATTTCATCCAGCAGGGCTACTACACGGCCGAGCCGTACTACATCGTCAAGGGGGGGGCCAAGTACCCAAAGTTCCTTTACGCCTGGGACGCGGGATTCGACGCCTACACCGTCCTGGTCGCCAACCGCCCCTGGGCCGAGCGCAACCCGTCCCGCGTCCGCGGCTTCCTGGCCGCCTTCATCAGGGGCTGGAACGACTACCTCGAGGGGGACCCGGCGCCGGCCCACGCGCTCATGAAGCGGCTCAATCCCAGCGACACCGACGACTTCCTGGCGTTCTCGCGCAAGATGGTCATCACTGAAAGGCTCGCGATCGGGCGCAATGCGACCAACGACTCAATGACGGGCCGGATCACGCGCGAGCGGTTCTCCCTCCAGATCCGCCAGCTGGAGGACCTGGGCATCCTGCCCAAGGGGAAGCTCAGGGTCGACGACGTGATGACAACCAGCTACCTCCCGTGAAAAGCCCGAAAGCCGCCCTTGCCGCCCTCGCCGCCCTTGCCCTCGCGGGATGCGCCGGGATGGACCTCACCCCCGAGGGCAACCCGAGCCGCGTCCTCACCGGGCAGATTGACCTTGGAGGCCCGGCCGCGCTCCCGGCGGACGCCATGGTGACCGTGCGGGTGGTCGACGCCTCGGCCGGCATGCCGCCCCAGGTCCTCGGCTCGCAGACCATCCGCAACCCCGGCGCCGCGCCGATAGCATTCCGCGTGGAGTACAGCGCCGAGGACGACGTGCTGCGCCGCGGCCTCAACGTCGAGGCGCGCGTCTCCTACGGGGGGAGCGTGCGGTATTTCAACGTGAACAAGTACGTGGTGACCCTCGCGAACGCGGGGGGCCCCCTGCTGATAACGGTGAACCCCACGAGGGCGTGAAGGTCTGGTGCAACGCCGATTTCGGGGCGGACGGCATGAAACTCCTGGCGCAGGGCGTGCGCCCCCACAGCCTCGTGCTCTCCGACAAGCGCGACCGCTCCGTCCTCGCGGTGGGGCAGCGCGACCCGAAGCTCGCGGAGGCGGACATCGCGTTCGGCCAGCCCGATCCCGCCGACTGCCTCGAGAGCAGGAGCCTGCGCTGGGTCGAGGTGTCGAGCGCCGGGTACACCAGGTACGACACCGACGGCTTCCGCGAGGGGATGCTCTCGCGGGGGGTGGCCTTCACGAACGCCTCGCAGGTCTACGCAGGCGCCTGCGCGGAGCACGTCCTGGCGATGATGCTCGCGCTGAACAGGCATCTCCTTCGCTCGTACGCGGGCCAGATCGGGGACCGGCCGTGGCCGTACGACGAGAGGCGCGCCGTGTCGCGCCTTCTTGCCGGCCAGACGGTGGTCATGCTCGGGTTCGGCTCGATCGGGCGCAGGCTGGCGGCGCTGCTGGCCCCGTTCGGCGGCAAGATATACGCGATCAGGCGCCAGATCCGAAGCGAGCCCGGGGTCCACATCGTCCCGGAAGCGGACCTAACGAGGGTCCTTGCCGAGGCCGACCACGTCGTCGACGTGCTTCCCGAGAACGACGGCACGAGGAAATACGTGAACGCGAGGCGGATCGGCTGCTTCAGGCCCGGCGCGCGGTTCTACAACGTGGGGCGGGGGGCCACCGTGGACCAGGAGGCGCTGATCGAGGGCCTCAAGTCAGGAAGGGTCGGCGCGGCCTACCTGGACGTCACCGTGCCTGAGCCCCTGCCGCCGGACCATCCGCTCTGGACCGCGCCAAACTGCTTCATAACCCCCCACACCGGGGGCGGCCGCAGCAACGTGAACGTGGAGCTAGTCAGGCACTTCCTCGCGAATCTGGCCGCCTTCGAGGCGGGCGGCCCCATGACAGACAGGGTGTTGTGACATTCCTGCGGCGGAGGCGGTCCCGCGGGCGCGCGCGGCACGTTTTCCTTGCATCCGGGGAATATAACCGGTCGTAATACCTCCTATTACGACCGCTGGACGGCACCGCGCCCGCCCTGCGGCCACCCCCGAACAATAACAATCGACCTCTATCATGAACAAATCGACACGCCTTATCGTCACCGCCGCGGCCATGGCCGGGCTCTATGCTGGATCAATGGCCACCCGCGCGTACGCGTTCAACGCGGCCGGCCGAGGCGACACGCTGAAGGACGACTCGAAGGACGCCGGCAAGCACGACTGCAAGGGCCAGAACTCCTGCAAGGGCCAGGGCGGCTGCAAGGCCGGCGACAACGGCTGCAAGGGCCAGAACTCCTGCAAGGGCAAGGGCGGCTGCAACACGAACAAGTCGGGCTGACCTGCTGGCAGCGTCATATTCGACCGATCCGATTCTGAGCAACGCGGCCGGCCGACAGCCGGCCGCGTTTTTTCTTCATGCCAGCGAACCGGTTCAACGGGCATTCCGACTACGGGATCGGGATCGGCCTGCGGGTTCCGCATTACGGGCACATCCTCTCGAAGAAGCCGGTCGTCGACTGGTTCGAGATCATCTCGGAGAACTTCATGGTCGAGGGTGGCAGGCCCCTCGAGCTCCTGGACCGGATCCTCGAGCAGTACCGCGTGGTGCAGCACGGGGTCTCGATGTACTTCGGCTCGGCCGACAAGCCGGACCGCAGGCACCTCAAGCGCCTCAAGGCGCTCGTGAAGCGGACCAAGACCCCCTGGCTTTCCGACCACCTGTGCTGGGGCAGCGTCGACGGGACGTACACCCACGACCTCCTGCCGATGCCGTACACGTTCGCGGCCGCCCGGCGCACGGCGGAGAAAATCCGGCACATCCGGGACTATCTCGAGGTCCCGATCTGCGTCGAGAACGTGAGCAGCTACGCCGAGTTCCACGCCTCGGAAATGACCGAGTGGGAATTCCTGACGGAGGTTGTGGAACTGGCGGACTGCGGGATCCTCCTCGACGTGAACAACATATATGTCTCGTCGAAGAACCACGGCTTCAACCCGTACGACTACGTGAACAACGTCCCCCACCACCGCGTGGGGCAGATGCACATCGCGGGCCACACCAAGTTCGAGAAGTACATCCTCGACACGCACGATCACCCGGTGCTCGACCCCGTCTGGAAGCTCTATGCGCACGCGACGCGCCTGTGCGGCATCACCGCCACCCTGCTCGAGTGGGACGACAAGATCCCCTCGTTCGACGAGGTGCACGGGGAGGCGCTCAAGGCGAATGAGTTCATCGACGGCGCGAAGAAGGCCGCGGTGTGAAGCAGCCCCCGACCCACGCGCCCTCGCGCATCGCCTCCACGGCCGACCTGCGGTCGTTCCAGCGCATGATGGCGACCGCCATAGTGAGGCCCCTCACGGCCGAGGACGCGCTCCAGCCCCGCTGGATCGACGGCCGGCCCATGGACAAGGTCGCTGCGGAGTTCATCAAGCCGAACGACAGGCTGACGTCTTTCGAGCGGCTCCAGCTCTACAACAGGCTGTACTGGTTCCGGATCCTGGACGCCATCCGCGACGACTGCCCGGGGCTGCTTGCCGCGCTCGGGGAGCGCTCGTTCTCGCGCCTGGCTCAGGCCTACCTCGAGCGGCGCCCGTCGCGCTCGTTCACCCTGCGCGACCTCTGCTCGCGGCTTGAGCGGTTCATCGTCGACAATCCGCGGCTCACGGCGCCCCGGACCGCGCTGGCCGCCGAGATCGCGCGGTTCGAGTGGGCGCAGACCGTCGCCTTCGACGGCGAGTCGCGGCCGGTCGTCGAGGCTGCGCGCGTCGGGCGCACGCCGCCTTCCCGCCTGCGGCTCGGGCTTCAGCCCTACATCACGCTTCTCGCGCTGCGATACCCCATCGACACGTACGTGATCGCCGTGAAGCGCCGCGACGCCCTGCGTTCCGAGGCGAGCAACACGCCCGGCGCGGCCGCGGTCCACCGGGTGCTCCGCAGCGTCGCGCGGCCCCGGCCCAGGCGCACCTTTGTCGCGGTGCACAGGCACCACAACCGCCTCTATTACAAGCGGCTCGACCCTGCTGCGTTCCGGATCCTCGAGGCTCTGGCCGGGGGCCGGACGCTCTCCCGGGCGATCGCCGCCGGTGGCCCCGGGGTCGGGCCGGCGCAGGTGAAGGCCTGGTTTACGTCCTGGATGGCGCTGGGCTGGTTTTGCCGCCACGGGAATAAAAGGCGCCGGGACGCATCTTGAAAGGACGGGCAGCCAGGCCTCCCTCGCCGCCAGATTCAACCTCCCCAAACACGCATGATCTCGAAACTCGACAACTTCCTCGCGACCATCGGCGGGTTTCTCAGAAGCCCGCTCCTGCTCGTCATCCGGCTCTACTGGGGCTGGCAGTTCTTCATCGACGGCAAGGGAAAGCTGCAGAACCTCGACAGGGTCGCGTCGTATTTCGCGAGCCTTGGCATACCGATGCCCAGGGCGAATGCGATCCTCGTAGCCTCCATCCAGTGCGTGTTCGGGCTGCTGCTCCTGGCGGGCCTCTACACACGCTGCGCGTCGCTCGTGCTGATGGGGGTGATGTGCGTCGCCTACGCGACGGCGGAAAGGGCGGCGCTCGGCGCGATCTTCACCGATTCCGACAAGTTCGTGTCCGCGGCGCCCTTCCTGTTCCTCCTTGCGTCCGCCATCGCGTTCGCGTTCGGCCCGGGAAAGCTCTCGCTCGACGCTGCCCTTGGCAGGGACAAGAGGCCCTGAGAAATCCGCGGGCGGCGGCGCCTGCCCGGGCCGTCACGCCTTGGGGTTGCAGAGGTCCTCGTAGGCGTAGGCGACCGCCCCCACGACGAGGGGCATCGCCACGAGGATCCCCACCCCGAGCGCGGCGAACCCGAGGATGATGAACGGGACGCCGAGGAGCACGAGGCCGAGGACCCTCCACCACTGGCTCGTGATGATGCGCCGGCTCGTTTCCATGGCCTCCCAGACCGGGAGCCGCTTGTCGGTCGCGAGCATGTAGGTGAACGCATAGGCGATCGCCAGGTAGATGCCAGGGATGACCAGCAGGCAAAGCCCCACGGTCACGAAGATCGTGACCAGCAGCCCCGCCACGACGAGGGTGACGAACGCCCGCGAGAACCCGGCAAAGGCGTCGCCCACCGTCGTAGGCTGGCCGCGGATCCTCAGGATGAAATAGTAGTACCAACCGCCGGAGAGGACGCCGCCGAGGAGGGGGCTGAGGAAGAACAGCCCGAAGAAATGGAACGACCCGAGCGCAGTGAAGATCAGCATCAAGAGAAGGTTCACGCCGACCAGCGGCCAGAAGTTGGCCTTGAGGAGGGCCCAGCTGCGCTCGTAGCAGCTGATGATGTTAAGCTGGGGAGCGCCGGCCGCGACGGCCGCCGCGACCGGAGGGGCGCCGTCGCCGGGACCCGGCCCGCTGAACACGGGCAGGTCCGCTATCTTTTTCCAATCGTCGGTCCCAACCTCCTTTATCCTTGTGTCCCCATTCGCCCTGCCCCCGGCGATCCAGGCGCGGACTTGGTCAGCCGTCACGGGGCCGTACTCCTTCCCGTCACCGCCGATGATCGTGTACATGCGCCGACCCCAACACGCCCGCGAAACGTCGTCAACAGCCGCCGGCGACCAATGCCGGGGGCCCAGGATCCCCGTGTTGCCGGGCGCAAAGGTGCGTAGGGCGCTCTCGGAAGTGCGGACTCGCATGCCCAAGCAAGGCCAAGCTCGGCCGGGCTGGCGTATCAGACTGTAGATCAATGAGAAGGCGCATCGCCCATCGGCGGACCCGTCCCGGAATTCGGCTGGGACGGCCCAGAAGGCGCCCGATGTACAGTGAGCCCGGGCCCGCGATTGTGGTCTTGCCCTGCCCGATGGGACCACATTTTCCTTCGGTAAAGTACATATGGAACCGCTCCCCAAGACTCCCGCCGCCTCGAAGATGCTGACCCGGACCGGCTACGTTCTGAGCGCCCTGCCGGTGCTTATCCTGCTATTGAGCGCCGTGATGAAGCTGGCGAAGCCCACGTCGGTGGTCCAGGGGTTCGCGCATTTCGGGTATCCGGAAGGCCTCGTCGCGGCCATCGGGATTGCCGAGCTCGCCTGCACGGTCCTCTACCTGATTCCCAGCACGGCGGTCCTCGGCGCGATCCTGTTGACCGGCTACCTCGGCGGCGCGACGGCCACTTGCCTTCGGGTTGGCGAGTCGTGGCTGATACCCGTGGCGTGCGGCGTCCTCGTCTGGGCCGGCCTCTCCCTGCGGGACTGGCGCCTGCGCGAGCTCCTCCCGCTTCGCCGCTAGCGACCGAGGCCGGGAGAACGCCTAGGGCTGCGGGGCGACGCCCGCGGCCCGCGCGACGGCCTGCCGGGCGAGGACGCAGTCGTAGCGCGCCTGCAGGCGGGTGAGCTCGGCCGCCCGCAGGGAGCTCTGCGCGTCCAGGAGCTCGAAGTTCGTGATGACGCCGTTCGCGTACCGTGTCTGGGCCAGGGCAAGGGCCTCGCTCGCCTGGGCCACGAGCGTGTCTGCGCTTCCCAGCCGGGCCTTCGCCGCGTTCAGGTCCGTGTAGGCGTTCGCCACGTCGTTCGTAATCGTGTCGTCCAGCTCGCGCTCGCGCGCCTGTGCCGACCGCACGTCGGCGGCCGCCTCCATGCGCTCGCCCGTCACGCGCCGGCCCGTCAGGATCGGAACCTGGAGGGACACGCCCGCGGAGACGAATCCCTTGTTGTCGTAGAGGCTGGGAAGCATTCCGTCCTCGACCCCGCCGGTGACCTGCGCGGCGAGCGTCGGGCGGTTGCCGCGGTCCGCAGCGTCGTGCTTCAGGCGCGCGGTTTGCTCGGCATCGAGCGCAAGCTTCATCTCGGGCCGGTTGCGCAGGCCGTCGGCGATCGCCGCCGATTCGGCAATCGCGGGCGCGTCCGCGTCAAAGCTCCCTGCGATGTCGAGCGGCTCCCCGAGACGGCGGCCCAGGAGCTCGCGCAGCCCGTTCTCCTGCTTCTCAAGCGCGGCGAGCGTGTCGGTGAGGTGGTTGCGCGCGTTGGCCAGGCGGACCTGGGTCGTGAGCACGTCGAATTTCGTCGCGCTGCCCGCCCCGAACTTCTTCTCCGCGATGCGCAGGGCCTCCTCGAGCGCGCCGATCTCCTCCCTGGCGACATCGGCGGAGTTCCGGAGCAGCAGCACGCTGTAGAACGACTGGATCGCCTGGTAGCCGAGCTGGTGCCTCGTCTCCTCGAGCGCGTCCTGCGCCGTAAGCTGCCCGGCGCGCGCCATGTCGACGATCTTGTCGGTCCGGCCGAAGTCGGTGAGCAGCTGGCTTGCCGTGACGCTCAGCGTGTACGAATTCTGGACGCTCTCGTAGATCGAGCCGCCCGGCAGGCCCGGAAGCGAGAGGGCCACGTACGGGCGGGGCGAGAAATAGGAGTAGCCGCCCTGGCCGGTCACCTGGGGCAGCCGGGCCGAATTCGACTGCATCGTGCGCGCGCGCGCGGCGTCTATCGCGGCGCGCGCGGCGTCGATGGACGGGTAGCGCGCAAGCACGGTGTCGATTGTCTGCGCGAGCGTGAGCGCCCCCGGGGCCGCGCCGTCGGCCCGGGCGAAGGGCGCGATCGCGAGCGCGAACAGGGCCGCCGCGGCCATCGCCGTCCTGTGCGCCCATGCCGCCTCAGAAATGACGTTGTTCATTCTTGGAGAGATGATTAGGCACCTAATCATTCAGAATTGCAAGCACCGTGAGGCCCGCCGGGGCCGGAACTGGCTGCCAGGGGGCCGGCGAAGTCGGGCGTCCGGACCCGGGCCCCCGGGGGCTGGCCCATAGGATTCCGGCGAATCGCGGTCACGGTGCGCGAGCATGGTTCTCACGGGCCGATTCTGCCCGTCCAACGCCCAAGTCCAGGCTGCCCGCCCGCCGAAACGGTGGCGTCCCGGCCGGGATGATCCGGCCCCCGCCTGGGGGCGGTTCGCAGTTCCGCCAAGAATTGACTCGGCAAGAGGCTCTCCTTTTGGGATGTCTAACCCTCACCCAAAAAATTATGGCAGTCTGGGAATACAAGGTAATCTCTAGCGGCAAGGGGGGCTTCGCCACGCCCGCGCTGCTTGAGTCATTTCTCAACCAGCTTGGAACGGAAGAGTGGGAGATAGTCGAGTTCCGGGGGCAGCCGGACAATCCCCTGGCCTTTTCCGGGCTTGCGCGGCGCCCGACGCAGCGCGACTGGACCCTGGAGGACGCCGCGGCGGCCGCCGCCCGGGCCGAGGCAGAGAAGCTCCGCGTGGAATTCGAGGCCAAGTTCCGCAGCGCCACGGCCGCGTCCGCTCCGGCGCCGGCCGAGGCGCCTGCCGAGGAGGCGCACCCCAATCAGGACGGCCTGAGGCGCCTGCGCGACACGGAGCGCGACTCGGATCCCGACGCCCCCGAGGCGGACGCCCCCGAGGATGAGTGGGACAAGCTGAGCGCCGAGGACGAGCTGCCGACGTTCTTCGAGGCGATGCGCCCCCATTTCCGCAGGAACCAGCGGGGGCCGGGCTTTTCCGTCGGGGTCGACTATCTCGCCAAGAAATGGGACCTTTCCGAGGCCGACGTGATCGGCGCCCTGAAGGAGTGCGGCCTCGAGATCCCCGACGACGAGGACGCGAAGCCCGTCTACGTGGACTTTGACGGCGACCTTTTCTGGGTGAACATAAACCGGCGCGGGGAGCTCTGGGTCAACACGAAGGAGAAATCCCGGCCGGTGTTCCGGACCGTGAAGGCTGCGCGGGTCGAGGCGGAGGAGGCGCCTGCGGGGGCCGATGCCGCCGGGGAGGGGGAGGAGCGCAGATCCAAGCAGAAAAGCCATGGGGGCGAGAAGGAGCCGGGAGCTCCGGCCGCCGCGCTTCCCCAGGGCGAGGCCCTCCTGGAGAGGATACGCCCCCAGATGCGCCGAAACCGCCGCGAGCCGGGCGGCTCGGGCAGCGTGAGCTTCCTGTCCCGGGCGCTGAAGTGCAGCGAGACCGCGCTCGTCGAGGCATTCAACGCCATGGGGCTCGCGTCCCCGGGCGACGGGGGCGATTCGCCTGTCCAACGGGAGATCGGGGACGAGCTGTGGTGGCTCAACAAGGACCAGCGCGGCGGGATCTGGATCAATGCGCGCAAGAAGGCCGCGGAGGCGCCCGCTGGCGCGGAACCGCCGCTGCTGGATTCCACGACCCCGGCGCCGGGAAACGTGCTCGCCGCCGTCCGGCTCCTTCTCAAGGAGACCAAGACGGGAGGGGTCGCCGCTCCCGTGGATCGCCTAGCGGGCGAGCTGGGCAAGTCGGTCGACGAGCTTCTCGGCGCCCTTTGCTCGTCGGGGCTCCGGGTGCCGAAGAAGCCCCGCGAGCGGCCGGCGTTTGCGGAGCACGCAGGCGAGATCTTCTGGCTCAACCTCAACGCAAAGGGCGAGCTGTGGCTCAACGCCAAGGTTTCGAAATTCCCCGGCGGCCAGGATGGCGAATCGGCGAGGAGGGGGGGTCGCCGCCACGGCCAGAAGGGGAAGGAACCCGCGGAAGGGAACGCCACCCCTGCCGCCACCCCGGAGGAAACGCCGGCTGCAGAGGCGGGCGCCGCCCCGGACGCCGCGCCGGACGCTGCACAGGAGGCCAAGCCGGATACCCCGCCGGAATCTCCCCCCGAGGCTCCGCCGGCGCCCCCGGCGAGCTGAGGCCGGCTGCGCCGCCGGACCGGACGGGCCCTCAGGCCCGGACCATTCGGCGCTCCCCCACCGCGCCCGCTAGCTGGGCGAGAACGGGAAGCGTCTTCTCCCACGAGAGGCAGGCGTCCGTGACGCTCCTCCCGCGCACGAGCGGGACCGCTTGGTAGTCCTGTGAACCCCCGAGCAGGTTGCTCTCGATCATGACCGCCGCGATGGCGCGGTCGCCCGCGGCGATCCGCGACGCCACGTCGGCGGCGACCACGCACTGGCGTTCGGCATCCTTTCCGCTGTTTCCGTGGCTGCAGTCCACCATGAGGTGCGGGGGAAGCCCGTTGCGGGTGAGAAGCTCGACGGCCGACCGGACGTCCTCGGCCGAGCAATTCGGACCGTTCGATCCCCCGCGGAGCACAAGGTGGGTGTCGTCGTTCCCCGTCGTCCCCATGGAGGCCGGCGTCCCCCTGCGCGTAAGCGAGGGGAACCAGTGGGGATGTCGGGCCGACAGGATCGCGTCGACGGCCACCTGGACGTTCCCGTCGGTCCGGTTCTTGAACCCGACCGGCATCGAAAGCCCCGAGGCCAGCTGGCGGTGCACCTGGCTCTCGACAGTGCGGGCGCCTATGGCGCCCCAGCTCACAAGGTCCGCGTAGTATTGGCCCAGCGTCGTGTCCAGGAACTCGGTCGCTATCGGAACGCCGGCGGCCGTGATCTCCACCATGAGCTTCCTGGCAAGCCTCAGGCCCTTGCTGATGTGGAATGTCCCATCGAGGTCCGGATCGTTGATCAGGCCCTTCCAGCCGGCCACCGTGCGCGGCTTCTCGAAATAGACCCGCATCACGGCCACGAGCTCGCCGGCATGCCTTTCCGCGGCGGCGCGCAAGTTCCCGGCAAACTCTACCGCCGCCCCCGGGTCGTGGATCGAGCACGGGCCCACCACCACGAGCAGCCGGTCGTCCGCCCCCGACATTATCGAGGAGATCTGCCGGCGCGCCTGGAACACGCGCAAGGCGCCGGCCTCGTCCAGGGGGAACGCCTCCTGAAAAAGGGCCGGCGCCGGCAGCGGCCGAATCGCGCGGATGCGCAGGTCAGAGGTGGGTGGATTCATGCCGCCGGGCCGAACCGGGCCCGCCTGTCAGGCTTCGATCAACTTGCGGGCGCGGACGACGGCCGGGTGGCGGCTCAGGAGCACGTCGGTCAGGTTTGGCGCCAGCCCAAGCGACGTCGCCCGGGAGCGGAGCGAGATCCAGGCAAGGGACGAGGCTGGCGGGCTGAACGCGTGCGGCGCGAATTCGTCGAAGATGGGGAGGAAATCCCCAATCTGGTCCCGCGGGAGCAGATTCTTCTCGACCAGGAAGAGGCTCAGCAGGGACGCCAGGACGTCGAGCCATGGGGTCGCGCTCGACGGCGGGGCGTAGGGAATGCCGGAGCCCTCGGCGTAGGGCGCCCATTCCATGTAGGCGCGGACGTACTCATGGAGCTTCTTCAGCTCCGAGTCGGCGCTCGCCGCCGTCCAGCGGATCGAGATCTGCTTGCGCTCCCGCAGCTTCTTGACCTCCCAGATGCGCAGGACGAGCGAGAGCTCCCCGGGCTCGCGCCGGAGCGAGCCCGTGAAGATGTAGTCCAGCCCTCCGGTCGTCGTGCCGGCGAGCTGCCCGACGTTCTCGACCGTCCAGTCCGTGGGGAAGATCGCGGGGCGCTTCGCGCCGTCGGCCTCGTGGAAACAGCCCAGCGCGGCGATCGGGGAATAGGCGGGCGAGAAATAGAACGTCTCGGCGAACCAGAGGGGAATAGAGCGCGACAGCCGCCCGAGCTCGTCCATGGGCTGCTTCATGGCCGCCTCGATGTCGGGGTACGCGCCGGGAAGCGCGAGCTGGGCGAAGGCGACTCGGCGCACCCGGCCCTCCTTCTTCGGAAGGATGTCCTCGAACGCCTCCAGGCCGTACGCCCACACCGGCCTGCTCAGCGTGACCAGGGCCAGTCCCACCGGGGCCGGCCCGTCCGCGTGGGAATCGGCCTGCGGGATGCCCTTCACGGCGCCCTCGCTGATGAGCTCGGCGATCGCGTTTGAGAACCCGTGGAGCCGGTCCTCGAGCTCGGGCCTGTTGAGGGAGAAGAGGATGTCGAGGACGTGCTGCGCCGCGTCCGCGTTGCGGACCGCGAGGTAGGCCTGGACGAGGTTGAGCCCGGTAGCGGGGCCGTGGCGCTGCGCGTCGTAGCGCGGTGCGATAAGCTCGATGATCTGGGCGATGTTGCCGGTCGCTCCGAGATCGCCCGAGATCGTCACCAGCACGTCGGCGCGGTCCCCCGCGCTCGCGAGCACCTCGTCGTAGATCGCGACGGCCCCGGCGAGGTCCTTCGCGTCCAGCCGCTCGCGCGCGGCCTCCAGGCGGGGACCGACGGCCAGGGCCGGATGGTCGGTCGCCGGCGCAGGTGCGGCTCCGTCCCCGGTGACGGGGGCGGGAGTGGGGGTGGGGGAATCTGGATTTCCGTCGTGGGGGTCGGATGGGTCCATGTCCTGCGAGCAAACCATCGCAGGGGCGGGTTGCGAACAGAATTGACGCAAAATGCGGCGGAAATCGCGGAAAGTGCCGCCTCCCGGGGGCCGCCGCGGCGCCGCGGGCGGGCAGTTCCCGTTTGACCGGGGTTTTCCCGGAGGCTACCCAAGTCCCCTCCTGCGAATGAACCGGGTCCACATAAAGACCTACGGATGCCAGATGAACGAGCGCGACAGCGAGGCCGTCGCGGCGATGCTTCGCGCCCGGGGCTACCGCATCGTGGCGAGCGAGGACGAGTGCGACGTGCTCCTCCTGAACACCTGCAGCATACGCGACGCGGCCGAGCAGAAGGCGATCGGCAAGGCGGGCTACTGCGCCTCCAGGAAGAAGCGCGACCCCGACTTCATCCTGGGCATCCTGGGCTGCATGGCGCAGAACCGGGGCGCAAGCCTGCTCGACCGCCTGCCCGACGTGGACCTGATCGTCGGCACCCAGAAGTTCCACAGGGTTCCCGACTATCTCGACAACCTGCGGGCGGCGCGCGAAGCGGGCGTCCCGATCGGCGAGGCGATCGTCGACACGGCGCCCGAGGAGGGCTCCCAGAACACCATCCGCGACCACATGGAGGGGCCCGACAGGCGGGTGTGCGCCTTCGTGTCGATCCAGCAGGGGTGCAACATGGACTGCTCCTTCTGCATCGTCCCGACGACGAGAGGCGACGAGCGGTCGCGCCCGATGGACGACATCGTGCGCGAATGCGAGGGGCTCGCGGAGCGGGGAGCGCGGGAGATCACGCTCCTGGGGCAGATCGTGACCAGCTACGGCAGGCGCGACTACCCCCACACCGGCGGGGTCTCGCCCTTCGTCCAGCTGCTCGAGCGCGTCCATGCCATCGCCGGGGTGGAACGCATCCGGTTCACCTCGCCGCATCCGCGCGGATTCAGGAGGGACCTGGCGGAGGCGTTCGGCCGCCTCCCGAAGCTGGGCGAGCACGTCCATCTCCCGGTGCAGTCGGGCAGCGACCGGATCCTTCAGGCGATGAGAAGGCCGTACACGCGCGGGCGCTACCTTGAGATCGTCGGCTCGCTCCGCTCCGCGCAGCCGTCCATGGCGTTCTCGACCGACATCATCGTCGGGTTCCCCGGCGAGACCGACGCGGAATTCGAGGAGACCTGCTCGCTTTGCAGGGCGGTGGACTACGACATGGCCTACGTCTTCAAGTACTCGGTCCGCACGGGGACCGCGGCCGCCGCGATGCCCGGCCAGGTGCCCGACCCGGTCAGGGAGGAGCGCAACAAGGTCCTCCTCGAGCTCCTGCGGGCCGGCTCGCTCAGGAGGAGCCAGGCGCTCGTGGGGACGGTGCAGGAGATCCTGGTCGAGGGCCCCGACAAGACCGGGCTGCGTCTCACGGGGCGGACGAGGGGCAACCGGGTCGCGGTCTTCGACGCCGCGCCGGGCCTCGAGGGCTCGCTCGTCCCCGTTGAGATCACGGGCGCGAGCGTGAGCACGCTCTACGGGAGCCCGGTCCCCGCGGACGCCGGCTTGCAATCCGCGCGCGGCCCCGCGTCACTCTGACGTTCGCCCATCCCGCCAATGTCGCTCTTCACCGCCACGCTCGCCTGCGGCCTGATCCTGGTTGCGCTGGGCGCGCCGCTTCTGGCGGACCATGCCGGGATAAAGGCCGCGATAAGGGCCTTCCCGAGGTCGGCCTCCGCCGGGTATGTCGTCTTCAGCGCCGGCGCCGCCTGGTTCCTCTACAACATCTGGAACCTTTCGAAGGCGGATTTCGGCGAATACCGGATGATCCTCTTCATCGGCTTCGCGGCCATCGCGGTCCTCGCCTTCAGGTGCGTGCCGGACTTCCTCGGCGTCAGGGGAGCCTGCGCGATCGTCCTGATCGGGTCGGCACCCCTGCTGAACGCGGCCTTCATGGAATACGACCGCCCGCAGCGCCTGTTCATGGTGGGGTTCGTCTACGCGGCCCTCACCCTGGCGATCTGGCTCGGGGCCCAGCCCTGGAGGCTTCGCGATTTCCTCGACTGGCTCTTCGCGCGGCCGGCGCGTTCCCGGGGCCTGGGCGGGCTGCTGGTGGCCTACGGCTTCCTGCTCTGCGGGGTGGCGTTCACAGTGCGATGACCCCCGACCCGCGGACCGGCGCGAAGGACCCCATACTGCTCGTAATCGCCGGACCGGCGGGCTCGGGAAAGAGCACGCTTTGCGACCGCCTGGTCGCCGCGGGCCTGGGCTTCACGAGGGTCGTGACGAGCACCACTCGGGCGCCCCGCATCGGCGAGGCGAACGCGGTCCACTACCACTTCTTCTCGCCGCAGGAATTCGACGCCAAGGTGGCGGCGGGGGAGTTCCTGGAGTGGGCATGGGTGCACGGCGAGCGCCGCTACGGAACGCTGGCCGCCAGCGTCATGGGGCCGCTCGCCAAGGGAATGGATCTCGTGATGAGCGTCGACGTCCAGGGGGTCGAGAGCCTCAGGCGGTTGGCGGAGAAAGACCCCCTGCTGCGCAGGGCGATGACCACGGTGTTCATCGTCGTCGACTACGAACGGCTACTCGCGCGCATGCGGGAGCGGGGCAAGGACGACGAGGCGGAGATATCACGCAGGATGGCCACCGCCGAGGCCGAGCTCCGCGAGGCCCCGAAGTTCGACCACGTCATCGAAAGCAGGACGAGGGAGGAGGACTTCGCCGCGCTCCTCGCCATAGTGAAGAAGATCAGGCCTGAGGGCCGCCGCACCTAGCCCCCGATATAGCTCATCTCGACCTTCTTGCGCTCCTTCCCGGAAGCCAGGACCTTGGCGCGCTCATCGCTGTAGCGGTCCGAGCGGGCGCGCCAGATCCCGGAGACGAACTCCGAGACCGCGCGGTCGTCCGCGCCCGACCTGACGACGCCCAGCACGTCGTGGCCGGCGGACGCGAAGAGGCACGTGAAGAGCTTCCCGTCGGCGGAAAGCCTCGCCCGGTTGCAGTCCTTGCAGAAGGGCTCGGTCACCGAGCTGACGATCCCTATCTCGCCGCGGCCGTCCGCGTATCGGTAGCGCGCCGCGACCTCGCCCCGGTACGCCGGGCCCACCGGCTCGAGCGCCCAGGCCGCGGACACGCGCTCGACTATCTCCTTCGCGGTCACCACCTGCGAGTGCGACCAGTGGTTCGTGTTGCCCACGTCCATGAACTCGATGAAGCGCAGCGTGTGGCCCTTCTCCCGGAAATACTCGCAGAGCGAGATGATCTCGCCCTCGTTAACGCCGCGCTGCACGACGCAGTTGATCTTGATCGGGAAGCCCGCGGCCGCGGCGGCGTCTATCCCGGCCAGGACGCGCGACACGCTGAAGCCGAGCCCGTTCATCCGGCCGCCCGTCTCCTCGTCCAGCGAGTCGACGGAGACGTTGAGCCTGTCCAGCCCGGCCGCGCGGAGCGCCCCGGCCTGCTGGCCGAGGAACCACCCGTTGGTCGTCAGCGCGACGTCGGCGACGCCCAGGTCACGCTTGATCGCCAGGATGATCGCCGGAAGGTCGCCCCTGAGCAGGGGCTCGCCGCCGGTCAGGCGTATCTTCTCGACGCCGAGGCCCTTGAACGCCCGGACAATCCGTATGAGCTCGTCGCGCGTCATGAGCCGCCCGGCGCCCAGGAACGGATGGTCCGGCCCGAACGCCTCCCGCGGCATGCAGTAGGGGCAGCGGAAGTTGCAGCGGTCGGTGACCGAGATCCGGAGATCGCGGACTGGGCGACCGAACGTGTCGCGGGTGGCGGCCATGGGAAAGGCAAGAGAAGCAAGAAACCGCGATTTCGCGAGGAGGGATTTGGAGCCCGCCGCCGCCGCGCGGCCCCGCGGGAGCGGCCCGCTCGGCCGCGCCTTCGATCGCCCAAAAAAGAATTAAATCGTGGTTTCGCGAAGCGCGATTTCTGTCTTACCCTGCGGCATGCTCACGCCCGCAGGCGCAGAAAAGCTGATCCTCGACGCGATCCCCCTCTTCCACAAGGAGGACTGCGCCATATCCGAGGCGCACGGCCGGGTGCTGCGCAGCGACCTGCGGGCGGACCGCGACCTGCCCCCGTTCGACAGGGTGACGATGGACGGCTTTGCGCTGCGCGCATCGGCTGTCGCCGGGGGGATCTCTAGGTTCCGGGTGGAGGCCACCCAGGCGGCCGGCATGCGGCCCTTCGACCTGGGCCCCAAGGACGACGCGTGCATAGAGGTCATGACAGGGGCCGTCCTGCCCGCGGGCGCGGATTGCGTCATCCCCTACGAGGAGACGGCCCGCGAGGGCGGGTGGGTCGCCGTGCGGCCGGCCAAGGGCGCCGCGCCGGGGGACAACGTCCACAGGCGCGGTTCCGACCACAAGATGGGCGAGGTGATCGTCCGCGCCGGCGCCCGGCTCACCGGCCGCGAGATCGCGGTCGCGGCCGCATGCGGGCATCCCGCCCTGACGGTCGCCCATTCGCCCAGGGTCGCGGTGGTCTCGACGGGCGACGAGCTGGTCGAGGTCGACGCGCTGGTCGCACCCCACCAGATCCGCCGCAGCAACGACCATTCGCTCAGGGCCGCGCTCATAAAGGCCGGATATCCGCGCGCGGACCGCTTCCACCTCCGGGACGTCCAGCACGAGATCGAGCACATGCTCTGGCACATCATCGCCGAGTACGACGTCGTGCTCATCACCGGCGGCGTGTCCAAGGGGAAGTTCGACTTCCTGCCGGCCGAGCTCGAGCGGCAGGGTGTCCGCAGGGTCTTCCACGGCGTGGCGCAGCGGCCCGGGAAACCCTTCTGGTTCGGGCTGAGCGCGAGGCTGACCCCGGTGTTCGCCCTGCCCGGCAACCCGGTGTCGTCCTACACCTGCCTCCACAGGTACGTCCTGCCGGCGCTGGACCACGCGAGCGGCATGCCCCCGAAGGCCCCGCTTCTCGCCGCCCTCGCCCAGCCGGTCGCGGTCCGCCAGGGGCTCGCGTGGCTCGTCCCGGTCCGGCTCTCGAGCGGGCCGCGCGCGGAGCTGCTCGCGACCCCTGGGGCCGTGGGCACGTCCGGCGACTTCGCGGGCCTCGTGGAAACGGACGGGTTCGTCGAGCTCCCGGCCGGCGAGAACGTGTTTCCCGCGGGCTACGTCGCGCCGTTCCGGGGATGGGTCTGATTGGTGCGCCGCGCGCAGGTTGCGGTTGAAAGGACGCGGGCGGAACTCCATCGTCCAGGCGCAAATGGCCTCCAGACGCACCCTGTCGCACGTCGACTCCCGCGGCCGCCCCCGGATGGTGGACGTGGGGGGGAAGACCGCGACCCGGCGGACCGCGCACGCGGTCGCGGTCGTCGCGCTGCCGCGGCCCCTGGCGCGGCTGCTCGCGGGCGGCGACATCGCGACACCGAAGGGGTCCGTGTTCCAGACGGCGGTCCTGGGCGGGATCATGGGGGCGAAGAGGACGGCCGGGCTCATCCCGCTCTGCCACCCGCTCGCGCTGGACGACTGCAGGGTTGAGATCGAGCCGCGCGCGGCACGGGCGGACGGCTCGGTCGAGGTGGAGATCCACTGCCGGGTGAGCACCAGGGCCCGGACCGGGGTCGAGATGGAGGCCCTGACCGGCGCGAGCGTGGCGGCGCTCGCGCTCTACGACATGGGCAAGTCCGTCGCGCGAGGGATCGTGATCCGCGAGATCCGCCTGCTCGAGAAGACCGGCGGCAAGAAGGACTACAGGGTTCTATGAAGAAGACGGTCCGCGTGCGCTACTTCGCCATCCTGCGCGAGCAGAGGGGGCTCGACGAGGAGAGGATCGTGACCGAGGCGGCCACGGCGGGGGCGCTCTACGAGGCGCTGCGCGGACGCCATCCGTTCTCGCTTCCGGCCGACAGGCTTCGGGTCGCGATAAACGGCGAGTTCCGGACATGGGAGACCGCGGTGAGCGACGGCGACGAGCTTGTGTTCATGCCGCCGATTGCCGGAGGCTGAGCGCATGGGCTTCATGCTGACCGAAAAGGCGATCGACGCCGCGGCCCTCGTGGAGGGCCTGCGCGACACGCGCGCCGGGGCCTGCGTCACCTTCGAGGGCCGGGTGCGGGCGGAAAACGGCGGACGGACCGTCACGGCCCTGGATTACGAGGCCTACGGCCCGCTCGCGGAAAAGGAGGGGGAGAAGGTCCTCTCGGAGGCCGGGCGGAAATTCCGCATCACAGGGGCCGCGTGCGTGCATCGGACGGGAAAACTCGGGCTGGGAGACATCGCGGTCTGGGTCGGGGTCACCGCGGGACACCGCGGCGCGGCCTTCGGGGCCTGCCGCTATATCATCGACGAGATCAAGGAGCGCCTGCCCATCTGGAAGAAGGAGCATTACGCGGACGGCGCGACCGAATGGATCAACTGCGCCGCGGACGGCCGGCCCCCGGGGGGCCGGCGGCGCGGGAAGGCCGGGTGACGGTCCGGCGGGGGCTGCCCCGGCGGATTCTGCTTCGGCTCGACACGGCGGGCCCCTCGGGTGTACGAATCGGGACCCAAGGATGAGCTGCAATTACCTCATTTTCGCGGCCGCCACCACGACGCTGGAAAGGCTCGAGAAGATCCCGCCAGCGTTCTGGTTGAAGTTGGGCATTGCGGTGCTGGCTGTCATCGCCGCCGTCATAGTCATCCGGAATGTATTGAAGGTGAACAAGTTCGTCATCGGCGGGGTGGTGTTTGTCACCGCGGGGCTGATCTGGTTCAACTGGATCTATCACCGCAACGAGCCCAGGTTCCTGACGCCCCTGATGAACCGGATTGCGCCCTTCTTCCCGGCGGCCGGGGCCTACGAGACGAAGCAGGCGGGCACGCCGGACATCCCCTCGGCCAAGAAGAAGTAGCGGGCGGAAAAACTACTTGGATTTCAGGGTCGGGGATGGGACATTGGCAACCCTATGGCCAAACCATTTTCCGACATAGGGCTCGTCGGCCTGGCCGTGATGGGCCAGAACCTCGCCCTCAACATCGCCGACCACGGGTTTCAGATATCCGTCTTCAACCGGACGACCGAAAAGACCGAGAAATTCGTCGCCGGGAATCCGGGCACGCCAGGCGGCATCATCGGGACAAGGACGCTCGAGGAATTCGTCGGCTCCATCGCAAAGCCGAGGAAGATCGTGATCCTCGTGCAGGCCGGGAAGGGGACGGACGCGGTCATCGACGGGCTCACGCCCCTGCTCTCGCCGGGGGACATCGTGATCGACGGGGGCAACTCCCTCTGGACTGACACCATCCGCCGCGAGAAGGCATACGGCGAGAGGGGCCTGCGCTTCATCGGGAGCGGCGTGTCGGGCGGAGAGGAGGGCGCGCGCTTCGGCCCGTCCCTCATGCCGGGCGGCGACTTCGGGGCGTGGCTGGAGCTCAAGCCGGTCTGGGAGGCCATCGCGGCCAAGGTCGACGCGGCGACCGGCAAGCCGATCGAGGGCGCCGCGCCCGGGAAGCCCGTCGTGGGGGGCGTGCCATGCACGGCCTATATCGGGGCGAACGGGGCGGGCCACTACGTGAAGATGGTCCACAACGGGATCGAGTACGGCGACATGCAGATGATCTCGGAGGCCTACGCCCTCCTGAAGGGCCTGCTCGGGCTCAAGCCCGCCGAGATGAGCGCCATCTTCGCCGATTGGAAGACGGGCACGCTGGACAGCTTCCTCATCGATATTACAAGCGAGATCCTGAGGCAGAGGGACCCGGTGACGAAGAAGCCGTTTGTCGACGTGGTTCTCGACGCGGCGGGGCAGAAGGGAACCGGGAAATGGACCTCGACCAACGCCCTCGACATGGGCGTTCCCGCGCCGACGATCGCCGAGGCTGTCTTTGCGCGCTTTCTCTCGGCGATCAAGGACGAGCGCGTCGCCGCTTCGAGAATCCTCAAGGGCCCCTCGAGGAAGTACCGTGGCTCGAGGAGGGCGCTGGTGGCCGCCGTGCACGACGCCCTCTACTGCTCGAAGATATGCAGCTACGCGCAGGGCTTCCAGATGATGCGCGGCGCCGCGCAGGACTTCGGGTGGGAGCTGCACTTCGGCGAGATCGCCCAGATCTGGCGGGGCGGCTGCATCATTCGCGCCGCCTTCCTGCAGAAGATCACGGAGGCGTACGCCCGGAAGCCGGACCTTGCGAACCTGCTGCTCGACCCCTACTTCAACAGGACCTTCAGGAACGCCCAGGCGAACTGGCGCAAGGTCGTGGCGCTCGGCGCGGAATGCGGCGTCCCGACGCCGACGTTCAGCGCGTCGCTCTCTTACTATGACGGCTATCGCTCGGCCCGGCTTCCCGCGAACCTCCTGCAGGCCCAGCGCGACTTCTTCGGAGCGCACACCTACGAGCGCGTCGACCAGCCTCGGGGGAAGTTCTTCCACCTGGACTGGCCCGATCCGAAGCGGCCGCAGCTGGACGTGTAATCCGCGTCGCTCCGACGCTGCACCAGCGCGCCGCTTATTCATATTTGATCGCTGAGCATCGGGCGCACAGGCTCGCCGCATGCCCAAAACACTCCCCACTCTAAACGAATTCCTCGCCGCCCTCCCCGCCGATCGCCGCGACGCGATGACGACCCTGCACAAGGCAATCCGTAGGGCCGCGCCGAAGCTCGCGCCGGCCGTGATGTCCGGCATGGGGCCGTCGCCCATCATCGGCTACGGGAAGTATCGCTACAAGTCTGCCAGCGGCCGCGAAGGCGACTGGTTCCTGATCGGACTCGCCGCGGGGAAGAACTACTACAGCCTCCACATTTGTGCCGGCGACAAGGACGGCTACCTCGTCGAGCGGAATGCCGCGAAGCTCGGCAAGGTGACGACCGGCCGCAGTTGCATCAACTTCAAGAAACTCGAGGACCTGAAGCTCGACGCCGCGATGGGGCTCGTGAAACAGGCCGCAAAATCAGGGGGCATCAACGCCGTGGTGTGATGTGGCGCATCGCGCAGTCACCGAACCCGCGACCCTCCGCCGCCCCGCCTATCTCTAGTTCCGCCTTGTTAATACTAGGCTTGCTTTAGGCGGTAGATGTGTATCCGTTTATTCGCGACAAAATAACCCAGCGCCGCAACTGGGGCGGCCCCAAAAAAATGATGCGCTCGATGGCGGGCCGATTCATAGCGTGCTGCCAGATGCTCGGACACCGGTATATGGTGCGGGGACATGATGTGACGCGCCGTGCGCGCCAGTACCTGAGCGGGCTGCCCGGGACCCAACGGCGCAAGAACATCGAGCCCATCGAAGAGGACGTGGCTGAGAGCGACTACCAGGGCGTGCAGCACTTCGTGAGCGGCTCGCCCTGGGGTCACACGGCGGCAATTCGCCGGGTGGGCGAGCAAGCCGAGGCCCCCCTTGGGTGAATTGCCGATGCCGCGCTGTACTCCCTGTTCTCTGACGATGCAAAGCGTGGGGAATAGCGCCGTAAGCGTACGTGCTGACAAATGAAGTGTCCGGTTGAGAGGGTAAAACGAGGCGTGAATCCAGCAACCGCGCGCAGGAAGCCCTTCGGGGCCTTCGCCCTGATGCTCATGGCGACCCTCTGCCTCGCGACGAGCGCCGCCGAGACGGCCTATCCCGAGGAGGCGCCCCGCGCCCAGTGGAGCGCCGAGTGGATCTCCCATCCGACCGCATCGCTGCGCGATTCTGCGGTGTTTCACTTCCGCAAGGTTATCCAGGTTGCGGCTGTGCCGCGGACGTTCGTCGTCCACGTGAGTGCCGACAACCGATTCATCCTGTTCGTCAACGGCCAACGCGCCGGCGAGGGACCGTCCCGCGGGGACCTGGGGCACTGGAGGTATGAGAGCCTCGACCTCGCTCCCTTCCTGCACCCGGGCGAAAACGTGATAGCCGCCGTCGTCTGGAACTGGGGCCTTATCGGGCCGTTGGCGCAGTGCAGCGATCGCACGGCGCTCCTATTGGAAGGCGACACGGCCGGGGAGGCCCAGGCCAATACCGACGCCTCGTGGGAAGTAGAGCAGGACGCCGGCTTCTCCTTTGTTCGCCGGGTGGCCAACGGGTTCTGGTTCTACTGGGCGGCCGATCCGCCGCAGAGGCTGGACGGGGCGGCCCACGACTGGGGCTGGCAGGAGGCGGGAAACTCTCCGGGCTCGAATTGGGTGAAGGCGAGCGATTCCGTGCGGGAGTCAATCTACCCCAAGGCTGGCGTGGCCAAGAGCCGCGCTTTCGGGTTCGGCTTCTCTCGCTGGGCCCTGGTGCCGGACACGCTTCCTCCCATGGAGCACACCCCGGTCGACCCGGGGCGGGTGGTCCGCTCTGATCTTGCCGGGGCCGAATCCTTTCCTGGCGGCCCCGTGACGGTCCCGGCACACCGCTCGGTGAAGGTCCTCCTCGACCGCGGAACCATGGTGACCGGCTATCCCGAGTTAAAGGTGAGCGGCGGCCAGGGCGCCAAGGTTCGCCTAGGCTATGCGGAGGCGCTCTATGACTCAAAGCAGCGGCGCGGAAACCGAGGCGAGGTGGGCGACCGGGTTGTGATGGGCCAGTCGGACGAGTTCCTCCCCGACGGGGGCGACCTCAGGTCGTTCAGCCCGCTCTGGTTCCGGACATGGCGGTTCCTTGAGGTCAATGTGACGACCGGGGACCAACCTCTTCGGCTGGATTCGCTCAAGGTGTTCTTCAGCGCCTATCCGTTCGTGGAAAAGGCGAGCTTCGCCTCGGACGATGCGGGCCTCGGCAGGCTATGGGAGATCTGCTGGCGCGGGGCGCGCCTGGGGGCGCATGACACCTACATGGACACCCCCTATTGGGAACAGCTCCAGTACGTATTCGACACGCGCATCCAGGCGATGATCTCCTATGTTGTCGCCGACGACGATCGCCTGGCGAGACAGGCGCTTCGGGCTTTCGACCAGTCGCGCCTGCCTGAGGGGGTCACCCAGAGCCGGTACCCCAGCGCGCTTGCCCAGGTCATCCCGAGCTTCTCGGTCGAGTACATCGAGATGCTTCATGACTACTGGATGTACCGCCCGGACACGGGAATCCTTTGCGAACTCCTCCCCGGCTCACGTGCCGTGCTGGCTTGGTTCACGGTACAGCTGGGGCCCGACGGCTTCCTGAGACCGCTTCGCTTCGGCAACGGCGTCGACAGCCCCATGGGCGGAGTATTCAAGGGCTTCCCTCTCACCGACAGGGAGGGCGGCTCCG
>Ga0187855_10000702_pt1 | contig 28663 bp, 29 predicted proteins | sample June2016WEW_8_10_2_FD_132969 | JGI IMG/M metagenome (GOLD analysis project Ga0187855, IMG submission 132969) | Peatland microbial communities from SPRUCE experiment site at the Marcell Experimental Forest, Minnesota, USA - June2016WEW_8_10 | ecosystem: Environmental > Terrestrial > Soil >...
GAGCTGCGCCGCCTGTGGAGCTCGTTTGGCGTCGAAATCTACGTGCCGGGAGGCGGCGCGATGGTCGACCACCCCGACGGCGCGGCGATCATCGACCGCGAAGGCCACATCAGATCGCTCGCCAACTTCGACCCGGGCCCCGCGACGGCGAGCACGAAGTCCTCGTTCGCCGTCACCCTCGCGCAGGCCGCGCGACAGGCTCTCACCGAGGCATGAAAGCCAACGCACCGCGCTTCTCGCGCCACCCGGCGCGGCGCAGCGCACCGCAAAGACGGACGGCCGCGCGTGTACTCGGACCGGCAGCCGGGTGTCTGCCCGCACGTGGACGGGCAACCGCCAGCCTGCTCCTGCTCTGCGTGCTTGCGTCGGGGCTGGCCGCGTGCGGCTCCAGCAGTGGGAATGGAAGCGGCAGCACAACGGAAGCGCTCTCGACGCCGCTGGCGACATCCCTGCCGGGCGCCGGCGGCAGCTGGGCACTGCTCCCAGCGGGGGCAAGCTCAGGCGAAGAACACTTCTGGGAGCTGCTCCACCGCAGCGCGGGCAGCTCGCAATGGTCGCTGGCGACCCCACCGGGTGTGCAGGACAACGGCGGTCTCGCGATCGCCGCGGCGGGTGACACACTGCTTGCGGGGTTCCTGCCGAGCTACAACCTCCACTTCTCCCCGCTGGCGCTCACCACCGATGGCGGCACGAGCTGGACGCCCACTCCCGTCCCCTTCCCAAGCGGCCTCACCGGTGTGCCCGACTCGCTCGCCCTGGGCTCGAGCGGCACGACCTACGCGCTGCTCGCCAACCACGGGGGCGAAATCGTCGTGGGCAACACGCAGGGCGGCGAATGGCGCCCCCTCACGACCGCGCGAGCGCTCGCCACGACCCCGCTCACGCCCAGCCCTACCGCGCGCATGCCCGGCACCACCCCGCGAACGAACACCACCCCACCCACTCCCACCGCCATCCCGCTCGCGCGCGGCTGCGGACTGACGAGCATCAACGCTATCGCAAGCCTCCCCGCCGAAGGCGTGCTGGCAGGCGGCACCTGCGCCAAAGCGGGGCAGATCGGCGATTACGCCTACGCGCACGGCAGCTGGCGGGCCGCAGCGCTCCCAACACCCGCCTCGCTGCGTGGCATCCCCAGCCGGGTGTTGTGGCTGACGTCCACGGGCGCCGCGACGCTCACTCTGGTGGACTTCCCCTCCCCTTCCCAGAACACGCTCCTCGCCGCCTGGAGCACCGACGGCGGCCGCCGCTGGGCTGAGTCCCCACCACTCGTGATGGGCGCCAGAGAAGACCTGGTCGCTGCCGGCCCGGCGCCGCACGACCAGACGTTCCTCCTCCTCAGCACCCCGCACGGAAATCGACTCCGACTCGGAGCCCCCGCCACCCCCTGGCGCGCAACGCCCCGCCCCCCCGAAGGCACGGCGACCGCGGTGGTGGGTGGCAACGGCGAGATCGACGCGCTGGCCGTCCACGTGTACAACATCGTCGACTGGCGGCTGGTCGGCACGCCGGGGGTGTGGCAGAGAGTCGGCACGCTGCACGTCACGGTGTCCACTTCCTCGCACTGAGCGCAGATTGGCGAGGCACGCGCACACGCAGCGGCTGGGCGCGAAGGCTGCCCGCCCACGCCAGCGCGATCACTGCGCCACCGATCACGAACACGATCCACGCGATCGCGTCGGGGGAGCCGGACGCGGTGGTGGGCGCCCGGATGCCGCGCGGGATGCTCAATGGATGACCGGCCGCGGCGGCCACGTGCTGCACCGCCAGCAGCGCGGCGCTACCAAGGCTCGCGCCCGCCACCACCCCTCGCAGGCTGGCTAGCGCCGCCTGCTCGGGGCCGAGCGATCCGTTGGTGCGATACAAGCCGAAGCCGTCCGGCATGATCACGAGCAGCGTGCCCTTATACACGAGCGAGAGCTCGTCGCCGAGGAAAGCGGCATAGCTCTGGGGTTGGTTCCACAGTTCGGTCACCGAGCCGAGGTCCGCCGAGGATGCGACCAGCGCCGCGCGCAGCGGGAAGCCGTCGTGGTCGGCCTCCCTCAGCAGCGCCGTCAGCTGGGCCTGCTGGCCGGCGGAGACGCCCGCATCCCAGGGCAGGAACAGGGTTTGTGTGACCAGCACGTCGCTGGCGGGGTCACCGTCGGCGCGCGCCGATCCGGGAACCCAGCCTGCCGCCAGGGCGACTACGACGATGGATGCCGCCACCACCGACCTCAGGCGAATTGCCACCGCCGAAGTGTAAGCGCCTCATGTGGGCGCACGTGCCGGCATTTGCGCTGCTCGGAGTCGTGGCGGCGATGAGCGCGGTCCCGGTCGCGGCTTCCGCGCATGGGCCGGTCGCCCCATCCGCGACCAGCTACCTGGCAAGGGTCAGCCAGGCCCCGGCGGAGGTCGATGCGAAGGTGGTTGACGGCTACCTGCGGCTGTGGCTGCGGGTGCCGCCGTCCGAGACGGTCGTAGTGTTGGACTATCGCGGTGCCCCCTACCTGCGCTTCTCGCGCTCGGGGGTGTATGTCAACGAACGCTCGGAGATGTACTACCTCAACCAAACGGTCCCCGAGATTCCTCCTCCGCACCTCACCCGCAGCACCCCGGCAAAGTGGCGGCGGGTGAGCGAAGGGCACGAATACGAGTGGCACGATGGCAGGATCGGCTCCCTGGCCGCGACCGTCCTTGCGCCGGGGACCTCATATGTGGGCAGGTGGAGCGTGGCTGTGCTGCGCAACGGACACTTGAGCGCCGTCGCCGGCGGCCTGTGGCACGCCCCCAACCCGTCGCTGGTCTGGTTCTGGCTGATCGTGGTGCTGATCGCCTGCCTGCTGGCGGCATGGCGGCTGCCGCGGCCCGAGCTGCATGCGCGGCTCGCCCGCCTGCTCGCGGTGGTGGTGCTGATCGCGCTCGCCGTCGGCGGCGTCGGGCGGGAGCTTCACGGCCGGCCGAACGTCTCCGTCGAACAGCTCGTTCTGACCGTGATCCTGCTCGCCTTTGCGGCGTGGGGAGTGAGCCGGGCGCTGCGCGATCGAGTCGGCTTCGTCCTCGACCTGGCGATCGGGTTCGTCGTGCTGTGGATGGGCTTCGAACTGCTCTCCACGCTGGTGCACGGCTTCGTGCTCACGGCCGTGCCCGCGTTCGTGGCGCGGTCCGCGGCGGTGTTGTGCATCGGCGGCGGCCTCGGGCTCATCCTGCTGGCGGTGCGCATCGCCGTGGATGACTCCCGCGTGCCCGGTGGAAGCTCCTCCTGACGGTGCGGCCCTTTTCCCTGGCTCGGCTTCTCGCCATGTTGTTCCTCGTCGCTTGCGCGCTGCCTGGATGCGGAACGGCGCGCCTCCGCTCGGAGTCCGCGGCGGGGATCCCGAAGGCCCTGCTCCTGGAGGCACGTCCGATCGGCGCGGGCCCACGCTTTCATCCCGCTCCAACCGGCGGGGTGGTCGGTCACTGCGCGCGCCAGCTGGGTCCGCGTCGCGCCGTTCACGTCGAGGTGTTCGCCGCCAACCGGGTCGTGATCGTGCCGGCGGGTATCGGCGTTCGTCCCCCTTTGACCCTGTCGGCTGGGCGGATCGCCGGCGCCCGCTGCTACGGCGGGCTGGTGACGCTGGAACCCACCGGAGTGGTTTTGGTGCGCGCACACGAGCCCATCCCCCTCTCCTCCCTCTTCCGCTCCTGGGGCCAGCCGCTTTCGCCTTCGCGACTGGGCCCGTTCGTGGCCTCCCCCGGCACGCACGTGGCGGTGTTCGTCGACGGGCGGCGCTGGCGGGGGGCGCCGGGGAGCGTGCCGCTCCTGTCGCACTCCGAGATCGTGCTCGAGGTGGGCCCGCACGTCCTGCCCCATAGGTCCTTCGCGTTTCCACCGGGATTGTGAACGTTCACGCCACTGCGCGCTCCCTGCCTGGCAGCAGCGGGAACGAGCGCTGCGGGCGGGAGGGCAGGATGTAGTTGGCGCGTCTCAGCACCAGCATGAACGCGTTGATTCCGTTGTTGACCGTGTCGGTGATCGCTGGGTTTTCGAGCTGCGCGGAGCTCGCGTTCATCGCGTTGCGAGTGGTGATGAAGTCCTCGATCGTGCGTTGCAGCGAGACGAAGTGCAGCCCCGCCTGCCCGCCGTCGACGGTGTCGAAGTCGCGCCGGATGATCAGCGGCTTGCCGCCCCGCCGTGCGCGAGCCGAGGTCTGGGCGTGCCCGATCACGCCGTAGCGGTTGATCGCCTCTCCCAGCAGTTCGGGATCGCCGGCCGCGTCGGTGGTGAAGTGGCTGACCTGCTCGGGCGTTACCTGCGGTGCGTACATCAGCGCCACCCGCTCGCGCTCCTCGAGCTGTTCATACCAGCTGTCCAGCCGCAAGCGCATGTAGCTGACCTGCATCGTCGTGCCGCCCGCCCACGGTCCGTCGGCGATCGTGACCGACTGCTCGGTGGCCTGGTTGCGGCGCAGGCTCGACTTGAAGCCCATGAACAGCGGCGAGCCCTTCGGCACTGGGTTGCCTTGGGGGATCCCGCCTGTGTTCTGGTGCGCCGCGGGCAGCCCGGGGCCCACGAACCCCGTCCGCGTTTCCCGCCAGTTCAGTGCGCGGGAGATGTCGAGCGGCCCGTCGGCCCCCGGGAGTGAGGTGCCGCCTCGCAGCGCCGCCTCGACGGCCGTCAGCCGCAGCGGGTCGTCGCAGGCGAGGTGCAGGCAGAGGTCATAGTCGTCGATCGCCGGCAGCTCAAAGTCCGAGAGGCCCTTCGCACGCGGGATCGGCGAGGCTACTCCGAGCGTGCGCTCGAAATAGCTTGGCCCCCATCCGGCGGCGAACAGCAGCCCGGACGGGCTCCACTGGTAGGCACGCTCGAGCGTGCGCAGCGCGGCCTCGAGCATCCGTGCGGCGGCGGGTGTGGCGCTGCCCTCGACGTCGAACAGCAGCAGCCGGTCATAGCGTGGTGGGATCGGATTGCCGTAGGAGTCGCGCGTCAGCGTCTCATCCCATGCGTGCTGGCGCTCAGGCAGGCCGGCGGGCTGGGCGCCGAGTGCCACCAGGGGCAGCGGCCTGGGGTTGCTGAGTGCGCGGTCCAGCCCCAGCCCGACGGCCACGCCGCCGGCCGCCAGCGCGCCCGCGCGAAGCAGCAGATGCCTGCGCGTCAGCCCCGTGTCGCGCTCGGGCATATCAGGCTCAGGTCGGCTTCCAGGGGAATGTGAAGCTCACCTGGTGAGGCTTCAGCCACACGTTCGCGTATTCGACGTGCCGCGCCGACACAGGAGGGCTGATCAGCAGGCTCAGCTTGTAGGTGCCGGGGCCGGGCAGGGTGACGTCGTTGCCGTAGTGCGGGCCCATGTAGCGGGCGATCATCGGCCACTGACGCTCGTCGAAGACGACCTTGCCGTTCTTGGTGATCGTCGCCCACACGGTCGCGTAGGGGATCGGCACGCCGGTGTCGGCGTCGTTGAGCATCACCATCAGGTGAAAGCTCGCCTTTCCCGGCTTCACCACCTGCTTGCTGGTGCCGTCATAGACGACGAACGGCACCGGGGTCATCACCTGCGCGGTGATCTTCATGCCCTGCCAATCCGCCGTGCCGAGCACCTGAACCGGCACCGGCTTGACCCCGTTCGCCGTCACGCCCCCGGGGGAGGAGCTCGCGCTCATGTTCATGGTCGGGGCTGCCGAGCCCGTGCCGGCGCTCGGGGTGGTGATCGATGTGGACATCGCCGGTGCCGACATCGACGCCTGCTTGTCGGCTTTGGCGCAGCCCGCCAGCAGCGCGATCGCCGCGAGCGCCCCGGCGGCGAGGCTCGCGCGCCGTGCCGCTCCGCGGGGGCGAGGCCGTCCGGCGGGGGTGAGCGGGTACAGCGCGAGCGCCAGCAGCACGAACAGCAGCCCCGCGTTCGGGTCGGTCGCGCCCCCTTCGAAGATCCCACCAAAGCCCTGCCCAAGCACCCAGTAGAGGAGGTTGAGCACGATCGCCAGCACGAGAAACTGCCGCGGGCGCCAGTCGATCGCGACGGCAATTCCGAGCACGGCCGACACCGCCGCAAGCAGGAGCGCGATCACGAGGCCGTTGCCCTGTGCGCCTTCGGCGGCCCAATCCTGCACGGTGCTCAACCAGCTCATACCCGACGGAGCCGCATTGATCGCATCATGCGTCGCGTTGGCGCTGCTGTTGGGACCCATCAGCCACAACCACGCCATCACCAGCCACAGCGCGGCCCAGGTGAGCTTTGCGCCTCGCACCCCGAGCAGCCCACCAGGCTGCCCGTTCGGCCACACCAGCATGCCGACGATCGCGTACAACAGCGCGGCCCCCGGCGCGCCCGTGAGCGGGTTGGCCATGTTCATGAACAGCATCCCGAAGCCCTCGCCAACCCACCACACCACCAGCACCCACGCAAACGACCCGCCAAGCGCGAGCTTGACGGTCGGGCGGTACAGCAGCCCGAAGCCGATCGCCAGCTGGGTCAGCGCGAACAGCGTGTTCCACACAGCCAGGTTGTGCTGGGCCGTATGGGCGCCCCATTCGATGCTGCTCGCCAGCCACCCCGGCTGACCGGAGGCGTTGGCGAGCAGGAACCGAACGAAGCCCCCCGAGTACATGAACGACTGCAGCTGCAGTCCCCCGTCCAGCAGCCAGATCACACCGAGGGCGGACTGGATCGCACGACGGTGGTCAGAGGCGAAATACGCGTGCGCGCGGGCGAGCACGGTGCCGCCACGCGCGCGTCCACTCTGCCCCTCCTCCATCGGTCTCACATCGCTAGCAGTGCTGGCGCTCATGCTGTGGCTCTCCTTTTACACGCGATCTGATCAACCCCGGGCAGGGGCAGCTCTTGTTCGCCGCCGGGCCCACCTGAGCCCGGTCCGCCACGGGGTTCTTGGGTTAGTCGTGCTAGCGACCACCCGAGTTCCCGGCACGCTCAAAGCGTCAGGGTTGCAATGGGGCCTGGGGCTCTCGGGGCAGGAGGCGGTGGCCGTCGACGACCGCAGTGGCCAGGTCGATCAGCTTGCGGTCGTCCTGCTTGTGGTGCTCGTCGGGGTGGCGATGTCGGTTCGGATCCTCAAGCAGTACGAGCGCGCTGTGATGTTCCATCTGGGCAAGGTTCGCGACGGGGCGCGCGGGCTGGGGCTGATCTTCTTCGCACCGCTGATCAACCAGGTTCATCGCGTGTCGCTACGGATCGTCACCATGCCGATCCAGTCACAGGGCATCATCACCCGCGACAACGTCAGCATCGACGTCTCCGCCGTCGCCTACTACCGCGTCGATGACCCGATCCGCTCGGTGGTGGCGATCGAAAACGTCGAAGAGGCGATCAACCAGATCGCCCAGACCACGCTTCGCGCTGTGGTGGGTCGTCATACACTCGACGAAACGTTGTCTGAGACAGACACGATCAACAAGAACATTCGCGAGATCCTCGACGTGCACAGGCCAGCACGACGGCTGGGTCTTGGCGCGAGCAAGAGCGAGCGGTCGTATTGACGTAGTGCGCCGTACGACACGGCCCATTGAGCCCTAGCTCACTCCGGTGTTGGACGCGCCCGAGATGACCAGAACAGGCTCACCCCGTTGCACTTTCTGCACGTCTCAGCGGGTCTTGACGGGCCTCGGTGGGGTAGCTCGCCCTCGGCCGGAACGCCAGCAGATGAGGCGTTTGGCCTGTATCTGGCTTGTATACTAAAGCGGGGGACCGAGGAATCGAACCTCGAGCAAGGGTTTTGGAGACCCCCATGTTACCGTTACACCAGTCCCCCGAAAGTGCCCATTTGCAGGCATTTCGTGTATGTCGCGTATGTCGTTTGGGCTCAGCGGAGGGGCGGCGTAAGGCCGCGCGTAAGTGGCGCCAAGCGAATTGTGGCGCCCACCACCGCGTCCCGGGCCCAAGGATACCCCCGAAGGCGTCCCGGAGCGGCCCTGCGCTGCGTGGAGCGTCTGAGCTTCGGCGCTCCCGTCGGCGTTCCGTCGTCTGCGGCTGATCGCGGCGCTACTGGCCCGGCCCCTGCTCTCGTGCGTGGCCATGCGTGTGGCCGCGCCCGCCGATTGGCTGCCACGCTGGCAAAGACGGCCGGGGGCAAGCGGGCGATCGCTTCGACAACTGCTCGTGCAGGAGCATCTTCATCCTGGGTCCAGGCCGTCGCGGGGGCAGGAAGCTCCCAGGGCGATTGGCGCGTGCCGATCGACAGGGGCCTTCGCCTGCCGATCCGGCTTGCCGCGCTCGGTCTTCCGGGCGCTAGCGAGCCTCACGCCATCGATCGTCGTTTGCGAGGAGTAGGCGATGGCCTCCCGGACAGCGCTGAGAGCGCCGCTTGCGAAGCAGCCGCGTGTGTTGTTGAGCAGGAAGGAGGCCGCGGCGTCGCTCTCGATGAGTCTCAGCCATTTCGAACGGTACGTGCAGCCATCGGTGCCGTGCGTGTACTGCGGGCAGCTGCGGCTGTACCGCCTGGGAGACCTGGAACTTTGGGCGGAGAGCCACCTGACGGGCCGTTTGCGCTGAGGAGGAGGCGCGCTCATGGGTAAGCGGCGCAATACCGACAAGCGTACTCGCTGGCCTTGTATCGTCGCTCGCCATCGAGTGGGCTGCCCGGCCATCGATGGAAAGCGCTGCCGGTGTCAGCCCGGCTACATGGCCCGCGTGTGGGATCCCACACGGCGCCGGCCGGTCTCCTCCCCCACCTACAGCACGCCGGGGGAATGCTTGAACTGGCAGCAGGACACGCGTGCAGCGTTTCGGCTCGCTGGCGCGCCGCCCACGCTGCTCTCCCCGCCGGACAGCACGCCCTCATCGGGCGCGCCGCCGCAGCTCCCGCCGCCTACAGACCTATCACGCCTCGCGGCCCGGCTCACTGTCCGCGAAGTCTCCGATCGGTTCATCGTCGCGATCAGGGAGGGAACCGCCCTGAACAAGAAGGGCAAGCGCTACAAGGAGAGCTCAATCTGCACGATCGAGAACGCGCTGCGAGGCCGCATCGCCGATGAACTCGGAGCCCTGCCCGTGGACGATGTGCGACGCGGTCACATCCAGACATTCATCGATGAGATGGTCGCCGAAAAACTGTCGGGTGGCCGTGTCAGGAACATCGTGAACGCGCTGCGCTCGCTGTATTCCTACGCGATCCCCCGCGAACTCGCGCTGACCTCACCGGTTACGAGCATTCTGCTTCCGGCGATAGACGAGAAGCCGCGGGATCGCATCGCGACGCCCCTTGAACTCCAAGAACTGCTTGGCCCGCTTGAGCCAGCCGACGCCATGCCGTTCGCGCTGGCAGCTTATGCGACCGCACGCAGCCAGGAGATCTTGAACCTCCCGTGGGAGGCGGTCGACTGGGAGAGCGGGATGCTCCGTCTCGCGGACGAGGAGGAGTACGAAAAGAGCGAGGCCGCCAAACGACGGTTCCCGATGCCCAGCCAGTTGAAGCGCCTCCTACTTGCGGAGTGGAAGCGTCAGGGTCAACCAAGCGGCAGGATGCTCGTATGCCCAGCTCGCAAGCCCGGCGGACGCAACTGCGGTCTGCTGAGCACGAGTGCGCTCTACACTCGCGCCGACAACGCATGGGAGATCAAGAAGCTTCAGCAGATTCGTCTGCAGGAGTGCCGGCATACCGCGTCGAGCTGGATGCGGGCCGCCGGGATCGACCTAAAGATCCGCAGCGTGCTCATGGGGCACGCGAGCACCGCGAGCACTGACGGCGGACGTGGTTCCATCACCGACGACCGCTACACGCATCTGCTCCCCGGCGAAATCGAGCGCGCCGGCAAGCAATTCGAGGCATACCTCGCGGCACAGCTCAAGCAGGAAAAGTCAAAACGAAAGACCCACGCAGACACGTGATGATCGAGATCGTGAGGCGCAGGCCGAGACGAGATCCCAGCACCGTCCGTACCCACCCGGACGAGAACGTGCTCCCGGACCCCCACCGGCCAGAAGGGAAGCAGAACCGCATGATCGCATTGCCGGCCCTCAACCAACGCGTTGTTTTTTTCGCATAATGCAGAAAGAAGTTGATTTGGGTCTTGCGTTCGTGGCCCTACTTTGCGTAGTGTGGAACTGGACGCGGAACTGGAGCCGCGAAGAGCGAGGCCTACGAGGTGTGAGGCCGCGCCACCCCGACCGGAGCGCCGCAAGGCGAGCTGGAGCCGTGGGTTCCTCAAGCGGCCCGGGACCGCGTCAGTCTTACCCACCCCGGACTGGGGCAGCTGGCGACCCCCAAAACCTGCCGGCTGCCCCAGCAATTCGCACCTTCTCGACGCGGCTCGCACACCTCTACAGCCAGGGGATTTCGTGCGGCGCGACACCGAGTGCCTTGACGATCCTTGAGGCCATCTCGACTGTGATCTCGGTGCGGGTCTTGCCTGGCCGGCGTTCGCCACGGATGAGGCGGCTGGCGGTTGGTTGCATGCCGAGGGCTCGTCGCAGCTCGATCCGGTCGGTCTGCGCCTTTGCTGCGACCCGTATCTGGTTGAGAGTCGGGTCTTCCTCAAGGCGCCGTTCGAACAGTTCGCGGATCGGCGCGACGGGAATCAAGTCGCGCTTGTATTGCTGGAGGTCGCGTAGCTGCTCGGCTTCCTCGATGAGCCGCCGTGTCTGCGGGAGGGTGACGTTGAGATGGCCGGCGATCTCGTGGGGGCTGAGGCCCTTCTGGTGCAGTGCGAGTGCGCGGTGGCGCAGACGTGCGGCGCATGCGGGGCATATGTAGCCCTGTGTGTGGCAGCGTCCGCAGCTGCCTGCGCGCTTGGATGGTGTGGTTGTGCTCACGGTCGCAGCAGGTCGAGCTGGGGTGATGTGGCCCTGTTTGGATGTCGGTCGCGGTGGGCGCTTTCCCCCTGGCGAGTTTCTCGTGCGTTGCCTGGGGTTCTCGTGGGCGGCTGTGAGAGTGCTGTTCATGTTTGCTGGCCGGGCGCGATCGGATTGAGATGGTGGGTGGCTGCTGCGGCGTGTAGGTCGTTGTCGTAGACGAAGAAGGTGCCGAGGTCGTCGCGGATGGTGAGCGCGGTAGCGAGGTGGATCGCGTCCATCGCCCGCAATGGTGGGGTGTGCTCGGCGGTGGCCAGCTCGACGATTTCGGGGGATACGGGAATCAGGCTGACTCGCTCAAGGGTCGCCTGGGCGCGCTTGAGAACGTCGGGGGCGCCCAGGCGTCGGGCGGTGCATATCGCCTCGACCTTGATTAGCTCGCTTGCGACCTGGATGGGCCAGTCTCCGAGCGCGTCGCGGAACGCGGCGGTTTGGGGCTCGGCCTTGAACAGCTTGACCAGCGCGGATGCGTCGATGTAGGCGGCCTTCACTCGCCGCGTACCCACCGCAGCGCGTCAGAGGCGGGCGTGGAGCCACCGGGGTCTGGTTCGCCGGGTGGCGGGACCAGGTCGGCGAGGCTGCCGTGGGTGATCGTGGCGTTGTGGCGTTCGGCGAGGTGTGCCTGTAGCCGCGAGCGTGGGCTGGCGCCGGCGAGGACGGCCTCTGCGCCGCGTAGGGTCAGCGCCCGGATCTGGCTGGCCGCGGAGCGCGTCTCGCGCGGGTCAAGCAGCGGCTCGGTCAACTCAAGCGCACGCTGCATCGCGGGGTCGTTGGTGACGCCGAGGCGAGGATGATGAACACCCATAAAGCCGAAATGTAGCAGATGGGTGTAGCACTCTTGGGTGGGTCCGTGCTGTTAGTTGGAGTACGGAGCGGCTGGATCTCCGGGGAGTAGGCTCTCGAAACCCACGGGCTTGAGGCATAACCGCCCTAATGTCGATGAGGGGCACGGGGTCACGCAGCTCGCCCTGTCCTTTTGGTGTACGGGATGATCACGGTGCTGGCGAAGGATTCTGGTGGGCTTCGGCCAATCTCAGATCGACGGTGGCTCGCCGTCTGGAGGATCGTGAAGACGTGATGGACTCCTCTACGGATGCCTCCCCTACGCCGCCCGGTGGCTGGGGCGGGCTGGTCTGCGCCGAGGATTGGCGGGTTCTATCGCGGCATCTGAGCGAGGAACGTCTACATGATCTGAGGATTCTGCTGGGTGAGTGCCCGGATGGGTTCGGCGCTAAGCTCGTAGCAGAGATCCGTACCCTGCTTCCTTGCTCTCGGCCTAGCCACGCGCTCGTAGTAGCGCTCGCACGGGTTGCCTATGACGCTGAGCGGGATCGTGAGCGTCAGTGGGGTTCGCCGAAGGAGCCGCTGTGATGCACCGTTTTGATGTCCAGTCGCCCGAGCAGCAAGCAGAGAGGGCAGCCAACAAGCATTACCGCGCGCTGCAAGGTGAGGTCCTCGGCGTGGTTCGCTACAGGCTCGCCGCCCGCAAGATGCACCTCGATGAGTCCGACCTCGAAGAGGCTTACTGCCAGGCTTGGCACGGGGTGTGCGAGACGATCAAGCAGGGCGAGCCTGTATCGAACCTGACGGGTCTGTTGATCGAGATCTCGTGGCGGCGCACGGTCGATCTCTACCGCGAACTGCGCCCAGGCCAACGGGTCGATCTCAAGGTCGATGAGCATCTGGTCGGACTGGACGTTGACGCGCAGCTGGATGACCGGATCAAGTTCAAGCGATTCGTCGCGCTGGTGCGTGGGCGCTTGAGCCCGCGCGAGTGCGAGGCCGTCAGCTTGTGCGTAATCCACGGGTATTCCCGCCCGGAGGCCGCCAAGCTGCTGGGTCTTACGCGGCGGCAGATGGAGAAGCTGATGGACGGCGCGACAAAGAAGATCGGGGGCATCGTCGCGAGCATCAGCACGCGCGGCTGCGGCGGCGACGAATGGTCGCGTCTGATACGTAGCTACGCCCTCGGGTTGATCGCTGAGGATGACCGCGACTATCCCCGTGCCGTCGCGCACATCGCAGAGTGCGAGGCGTGCCAGCGCTATGTCGACGGTCTGCGCGGCCTCGCCGCGTTCCTCCCCCCGATCGTGCCCTTTGGTCCGTTTGCCGACGCAGGACACGGGGCCAGCCTCCTCGAGCATCTCGCGCGCCTGTTGCGCGCCGGCCATGGCAGGATTGCAGGCCCTGGGAGTGCTCTGAGGACAGCGGGCGCTGGCGCCGGTACGGGCGCCAGCGCGGGCGCGGCGGGTAGCACCGGTGGGGGAAGCCTTCTCAGCACGCTGGGTACCGGCACGATCACTAAGGGCGTCATCGTCGTTGCTGGCGCGACGGCACTCGTACTTGCCACACATAACGACAGCCACCATGTTGCCACGCACCGCGCGCCACCAGCGCAGGCACGCACCCCTCTCCCGGTCAGCGTGTCGGCTTCTGTAATACCGCGAGCCCTGCCGCCAATTGGACGTCCGTCCGACGCGACGACGAGCAACATCCGCCCGCACCATCTGGTCGCCTCACGAAAGCTGGTCGCAGAGAAACCTGCCGTTGCACAGCGGAGCAAACCACCCACGCCGGACCAGGCTCAGTCCGAGTTCGGGATAGAAAACCAGCGGTCGGCCTCCCCCACCCCCACCCCCGCGCCCGCCGCGCCTCGCCCAGCACCAAAAGAAAACGCGAGTAGTGCCAGCGTCAACCGAGAGTTCGGCTTCGAACGCTAGAGGACCCCATCAGCGCTGTCAGGCGATGCCGCAAATTGGCAGGGGGGAAACGATGGCTCTCCAGCGACGACAGAGGGGAGCACTATCCAGATCGCCCGCCCCGGGGAGACCGCACAGGAGCTAAGCCATGAATCGAGATCACCCAGATTCACGCAGACGCCCGGGGGAAGTCCCGCTACAAGAGCGCAGCTCTTCCGGTGCGAGCGCCCCGGCGGTAGGGTCCGCGTGGGCGGAGTCGATCATGTCCAGCGGTGTGACGAACGCGAGCGGGGCGCATGAGTGAGCCTCAGCGAGTGATCGAGCGGCGCCGCGCGGTCGCGCTTGCTTACCACTACCGCGAAGCCGAGCACCTGAGCGTCGTGCAGATCGCGCAGCGGATCGGACGCGCGCCAGCGACCGTCAGAGGCTACTTCTATGACCCTGACGCGAGTAAGACCCACGCAATCAGGGAAAGCTACCGCGTGGAGTGCAAAGGCTGCGGAGCTCCCACCAGCCAACGATCAGGCCCACGGACGACCAAGCCCCTATGCCACCGCTGCAGAACCCGACCCGCCCGCAAGTGGACCCCAAAACTCATCGAAGCGGCTCTACGCGCCTGGAGTGAGCGCTACGGTGAGCGCGCGCGCAGCACCGACCTATCCACCGCCTACGCCAAGCGCTACGGCGGCGAGCGACTCCAACGCCTCCAAGACGGCTGGGAAGACGGCCCCTGGCCAAGCCTCACCGTCGTGCAATACCACTTCGGCACACTCACCAAAGCCAACCAGGCAGCACTCGATGACTGAACCCCACCCGAGCATATGGCGGCTCCCCCAACAACGTACTCATCGCCAACCGACTGGCGGTACCTCATCAGACGACACCCAGGGCAGGGCGGCTTCCCTTCGAACCCGGCCGAGAGCCTGCATCTGGGGCCGGAGCCCCATCGTTGCCGCCATGGTCGTCACTTCCGCTGCTCTGCTTGTGTGCGCGGCGATCTCCGTACCGGCGTCTGCAGAGGTCGGTGTGCCAGCGGGAACGGTGCAGCAGGCGGCCGCGGACGCGCTCTTCCTGCAATACGCGCCAGCACCGCCGACACCCGGGATCATCTGTCTCGTGGACTCAGGAGTGACCCCCAACCCGGACACCACCGCGATTCTGGCAGGCAGCTACGCGCTCTCCCCGGACACGAACACCGAAGATGAACTCGCCGCGCTTGACCCACCGCTGCCCGGCGGGCACCCCGCCGCGCACGGCACCTACATGGCAATGATCGCAGCGGCACCCGCCAACACATGGGGCATGGTCGGCCTCGCCCCCACCAGCGTGCGCATCTACAACGTCAAGGCGCTCGCCGCAGGACACACCACGTTCTCGTTTTCAGAGTACGCCTCGGCGATCGAGTACTGCCAAGACCTCAGTTCCAGCATGCCAGTGACGGTTGTGAACCTCAGTCTTGGATCAAGCACGCAGCCAACAGGCAGCGAACTGGAAACCGTGGAGAACTATGTTCAGTCGGCGAATGCGCACGGGTTGAGCGTCATCGCGGCGGTGGGTAACGAAGCAGGCCCGGTGCAGGCGCCAGCTGATCTACAGGGGGTACTCGGTGTTGGCGCCTCCGACGCTAGCGCCACGAACCGTGGCGCAATCTGCTCCTTCAGCAACCGCGGCGCCGGGCTGGCCCTGCTCGCCCCAGGGTGCGGTAGCCAGACCGAACCAGGTGGCGAAGGAAGCGGCATCGAAATCGCGTTCAGCGACGACGGCACGCCCGCCTGGGCGGACGGCACCAGCGACGCCACCGCGATCGCCTCTGCCGCCGAGGCAAGTATGCGCGCTTATGCACCCTCGCTCACTTACTCTCAGGCACAAAGCTGCATCACATCGACACTTACCAACGGGGGCAACCTCGACGTCGCAGCGGCATTCAACGCGTGCGGGCTCGGACAGGTCGTCCAGGAGGGAATGGCAGCCTACCAGGCAGCAAACAACTCGTCCTCCACGACGCCACCAGCAAACAGCGGACCACCCGCAGCGACTCTCACCACCCCGAAGCGAAAGCCCATACTCCGCCGCCCCAAGATCACAAAGATCACATTCAGAAAACACCATCTCACGATCACCGTTGCTGACATCCCAAAGGGACTACGGTTGAAGCTCCTTGTGCAGGACAAGGGCGAGCTAGGACGCCTTCTCACCATCGCACAAACAACCACACAGCACACGACTGCGACACTGCACGTAGGGCAATGGGATCGGATTGTCGCAAGATTCCTCGCCGGGCACACCGAACTCCCGCAGGTAGTCGTGAACCGCACCACACACGACATGCACGCCAGTGTCAGCAAGTGGAGCGCAGGATGAAACGCCCACTACTGGCGACCGTCGCGCTGCTCATTATCTGTATGACCGTCGCCGGGAACGCTCTCGCCGGCACTTACCAGGTGACTGCGTGCACCGGCGTTGCGCCGCTGGTCAACAACTCCTGGCAGCCATTCAACAACAACACGACCTATCTCGAAACCCCGACGAACTGCGGTAGCGGCGAAATCACCGGCGGTAGCCCAACCACATCCGGGCTCGCGGCCACAGATATCCTGCAACTCGCCACCAACGTCCCCGCAGGCGCAGTCGCTGGCTGGAAGGTCACCGCGCCAGAAGGCGACAGAATCACAGCGATCAGCATGAACCGAGACCTCTTCGACAACGGTCCAGGCTGGCAGCCACAGATCATCGACGACACAGAAACCCCGCTACCCGGAGAAACGTGCCCATTCAACGGCAACAATGGCGGATGCGAGACCTCCGACGCCACAATACAAACGGGCCTCGACACGACCAGCATTGCGATCGAGCTCCTGTGCAACCCAGCCGGCACCGGACTGAGCGTATGTGGCAACGGGTTCTCCGAGCATGACGGGCGGGTCGAGCTCAATAGCGCCACCGTCACGATCAGCGATGAACATCCACCCCAGATCACGGGCTTGAGCGGTTCGTTGTTCACGGGTAGCTTGGTACGGGGCGCCCTTTCGGGCACGATCAGCGGCTCGGATAACAGTGGTGTGCAGTATGCCGAGCTGTATGTTGACGGCGCTCTGGTTGCTCAACAGGCGTCCTCGTGCGATTTCACGCGGCCCGCTCCCTGCCCGGTAAGCTCCAGTAACCAGTTCAGTCTTGATACGAGCACGCTCTCCAATGGGCCCCACCAGATCCAGGCTGGTTTGGTTGACGCTGCTGGCAACCAGACGCTCGGCGCCCCCGTGCAGGTCACGGTCGATAACGCCAACCCGGGCGCGCCTGCCGGGTTGCAGGTCAACGGGCACAGCGCGGGGGCGTGGGTCAACCAGCCCGCGACGATCACGTGGAGGAACCCCAGCCAGCCCGCGGACGATCCGATCGGCCAGGTCAATTGGGTTGCATGTACCGGTTCGCAGGAGGGCATCCCTGCGAGTGGCTGCGACGCTGTGCATAGCCAGAGCAGCCCGGTGAGTTCGCTCACGTTCGATCCCGCGCAGGACCCCGCATTCGCGGCCCATCCGCAAGGCGTCTATACGGTGTTCGTGTGGTTGGGAGACGCGCTGGGGAACAGCACTCAGGCGAATGCCGCCGGGATCACGTTCGGCTATCAGACCAGTCCGCCGCCGCCGCCGAGGTCAGTCGCCGTGAGTGGCCGGGGGCCCTTCACGATCACGCTCGGCGCCCCTACAGACGTGGCTGCTCCCATTACGGCGACCAACTGGAGCGCCTGCAACCACGGCGGGCTCTGCACGCCGACGCAGACCAGCCCCGGCCTGTCGTTCGTGTTCGCGCCCAGCCGCACGCCGCAGTTCAAGCACAACCCGTACGGCCGGTACACGATCCGTGCGTGGCTACAGGACGCCGCAGGGAACACCAGCCCCGCTGAGAGCGCAACGATCTCGATCACCCACGAGCCGCCCGGAAAGCCAAGCCCCGACCTGCGCATCCTCAACGTACGGAGGAGCACGCACGCGCTACATGTCCGCGGGAGCGCTGCACGCGCGCTGGCCGGGCACGTCACGGTCGTCGCGCACTACCGCTTCGATGCCCGCTTGAGCAGCGTCCAAAAGAGCGTGCGGGTAGGGCATGGACGGTGGATGGCGGTCCTCGTGCTACCTGCTGGCGCCGTGACGGCTCGCATAACGGTCGTCCGGGACAGCTCCAAGGACTGGCTTGCTCAGACCGTGACCCGCAACATCCATCACCGCGCGGGTTAGCCACTGAGCGATCAGGTCGCGCAGACGGCGCAGTGGTCGCTGGTCTTGATGGGCTACATTTGTAGGGTCATCTGAAAGAGCAGGGTCACACGGAAGATCGGACCAGTCCCACCGGCTGGGGCCCACCGTGGGTAGATGTGCGGCGGCCTTCAAATTGGTGGGGGGGAAAGACGGGGTCTCCCGCGACGAAAGGTTAGGCAGAACTTTTCCTCGCGCACACCAAGGAGGTCTCTCAGCATGAGCAAGCCCAAACACAGGTTCTATGGCGCGCGTATCGCGACGGTGCTCCTCGCTGCTGGCGCGTGCCTGTTCGCTATGCCCTGTCTGGCGGCAGCGAACAGCTACCACGACCTCATTTGCAGGATCCCCTACGGTCCGAGCGCTGGCCGGGCAGCCCCGGCCGACGACGTGACCTACGCGATCAACGACAGCTTCATGTACGCAGGCAATAACTGCGCCAGCGGCGGATCGTTGTACACGGCAATGGACGGAGGACCGACGCACCCCTACGGCGACACGGCCGCGGACACGTTCACCGCCCCGGCGGGCTTGACGATCTCGGGGTTCAAGCTCTGGCGCTATGAGGCCGACACGGCAAGCCAGCCCTATGGGTCGCCCGCGTCGAACCTCTCCTACATCCCTGGGCCCGCTTCCGTGCAGGGTCTCTGCACGGACGGATGCTCCCGCGGCACCCCAAACGACCCGTTGGCGTCCGAAAACGCAGTCAGCGAGAGCGACCTCAGCGGCGTGACGCAGATCCAGTGGTCGGCCGCCTGCGGCGGTGGACCAGGCGGAACATGCCCCGCGTCAGGGAACGGCACCTACTCCTCGCAGTACGACGTCTACGCCGTCGATGTCGACCTGGTCGATAACACCCCGCCGGTCGTCAGCGCCGTGGGCGGCCCGCTCGTCGGGGGCGGCACGCTCTCTGGGCAACAGACGATCTCCTTCAACGCGAGCGATGGCCAATCCGGGGTCTACGGCGGCACGCTGCTTGTGGACGGGCGGAGTGTCGTCTCGCAGATCCTCGATACCAACGGTGGGGCCTGCGAGTCGTTGGGGATCACGAGCGATGGCCAGCGGTCTTTCGAACATGCCCAACCCTGCAAGAGCTCGGTGAGCGCGAGCCTGACGCTCAACACCAGCGAGTTCGCGGCCGGCCAGCACTCCCTCGAGCTGATCGTCGAAGACGCAGCCGGGAACCGCACGATCGCCTACGACGGCACCATCACGACGAGCGGCCCACCGCTGGTCGGCACCAATGGTGGCGCGATCACCGGCAGGGGCACCGCCAACGGCGAACCGTGTGCCGGCGAGGAACTCGACTTGGTCGTAAACGGCAAGCGTCGGCCACCGAGCATCGCCTATGGCAAGCCTGTGGCCATCAAGGGGGTGTTGCACTGTGGCACCGTCCCAATCCGGGGCGCGCGGGTCGCGATCACGACCATTGGGGGTCCGCCCAGCGCCGTGATCGACACCACGGTGCAGACGGCGCAGGATGGCTCTTTCTCCTACAAGGTGCCGGGCGGCCCCGATCGCCTGCTGCGCTTCAGCTACACCACATACAGCAACGACCCGGGGCCGTCCGCCACTGCAACCGTAGCGGTCTCGATCACGCCGAGGATCAATCTGCGGATATTCCCGCACCGCACCCACAACGGGAAAATGATGCATCTCAGCGGCACGATCACCGGCGGACCCTACCCCCCACAGGGAGTCACCCTCGATGTCGAGGTCCGCGAAGGCAGACACTGGAGGATCTTCGACCAAACCATCGCCGGCCGGAAGGGCCACTTCCGCTACGGCTACCGGTTCCACGCCACCATCGAACCCGAGACCTACACCTTCCGGGTCTCGCTACCCGACACCGGCGCACATGGCTATCCCTACACCCCCGGCGCCAGCAATACGGCAAGCATTCACGTCAACCCCTGAGCCCTGCCAGAAGTGTTGCCGCCCATCTTAGCTTCCCATTCGAAACGTAGTTGGACCCCCGTAGTTTCCAGGTGAGACGTAGTTGGACCCCGCCGCCGGAGCCGCTCCCAGCCAACCGCTGCTGATCCAACCCAGAGCGGTAACGCCGGTCACCCTCGTTGCGCCCAGCTCCCCGGCTCGCGGAGCTAGAAGACTGATCCGCCCCCCTAGATGATTGATTCCATGAGTTCAGGCGCGGTAGTTGACGAGTGCGCGGCTTGGACGGCCGAGTTGGTGGTTGAGGGAGACTGCGGCGGCGAGGCACAGCAGGGTTGCAGGATGCGCTCGCGGAGCCCGGGGAGTGTTCTGGCGCCGTGGCGCTCGAGGGTGAGGATGTCCTTGCAGGTCCAGAAGATGCTCTCGATTCTTTGGCGTATGGGCGCGAGGTGTGGTCCGCGTCCGGGCTCGTCTTTGCGTCGGGGGCGAACGATCGTGGCGTGGAGGTCGCTCACGGCTTTGGCGAACTCTTTACCGGCGTAGCCCTTATCGCCGATCACGGTCTCTCCGCCGCGTCGTCGTGCGCGAGCGAGGAGTTTGAGGGCTACTTCGCGCTCGTCGAGCTTGGGAGAGGTCAGCGCGATCGCCCTGGGGATGCCGTCCGGGGAGAACAGGGCGTGCAGCCGGAAACCCCAAAAGAACCGGGCTGTGGCTGGCGCAGTACCCATAGTCCGCGGCGTCCCCAAGCTGGGAGCGCTTGACTGTCTCGCGGCTTCTGGCACACTCCACCGGCGTGGAGTCGATGAGCAGCAGGTCGTCTTCGATGCCGGGGCTCTGGCTAGCGAACACGCCCATCAGCCACTCCAGCGTGTCCGCCAAACGCCGACGACACTTGTAGTAGCCGGCTTGCCCGGGGATCCTCGGGAACAAGTAGCGCAAGTGCTTCGACGCGACCGCGAGGAACCGCCGGTCAGACGGTATCCCCATGATCGCCTGGGCGACGCAGAGCGTGACGCCTCCGCATCTGTGACGCTTCGCTTGGCGTTCTTCGGCTTCTCCGGCAGGAGATCGTCAGCCGTGACGTAAACGGCAGTGAGCAGCAGGTCGAGGTCGGCGTCCATCGAGGCCCCCTTCGGTCGGCGATGCATCAGACCGCCGACTTCGACCCTGCTGCCTACAAACCCTCAAAAACCACGGCTCCCACCGTGGAATCAATCATCTAGTGGAATGTCAGGCAACGTTCGCCGGGTTGACGGCGCCGAGGATGCCGGGCACGACGGCGTTGTGGCCGCCAGCCCTCAGGGCATTACGATACGCTCAGTTCAGCGGCAACGCGGCTGAACGCGACGCCCAATATGCAGGATGAGTCAGGGCCCATGCTCAAGAAACTCAAGGTGCTATTTGCGAGCGACCACTTGGAGGACGCCACCAGGGACGCCAACTGCGTCAACAAAAAGATCGCCCAGACCGAGTCGTACTCCGATTGGCTGCGCGAGCGGATCCTCGACTGTTGCAAGCGAAAGCGTCTCCAGCCAACAGAAGCAGATAGGAGCGCCGCCTAGATGAGAAGCCGCCAGGAGCACGAGTCGCTATCAGACCCAAGGGCAGAGCCGACAGGTCGAGACCCGTGGTACAAGGGGATTGGTAAGGAGTTCGGCAACCAGTACAACGGTCTCGCGTGTGTACTCGGCGCCCTCGCAGGACTTTGGGCCGCGACAACGCCGAGGGTGCTTGACGAGGAGACGACAGTTCTGCTGGCGGCTGCTGGTGCCGCCGTGGGTTTGTTGGCGGTCGTGCTGACGGCGATGACCCTAGTCATCGCATTTCTCGACGATTTTTTTGGCGAGGTGATTGAGGTCGCGGGCACCCGACGTTTCTTCATGCCGTTTGTCGTCGTCGCTTTCGTAAGCGCCGCAGACGCGGTAGTCGCCTTCGCAGGTGCGCTAGACAGCGGTGGGGGAACCGGCGCCACCAACCAGCGTGGATTTAGAGCCGTCGCGGATGTCGGAGTCGGACCTCTATGGACAAGAGACCTTCTGTTTGGAGTCGCGGCCTGGCTGCTTGTTTGGGCTATCGGTGGTGCGTGCCGCCTGGTCTGGAAGCTTGTCGGATACGCGGTGATCTCGCGCGAAACCAAGACCGCCCTTGCGAGGGCGAGCGCAAAAGCAGCCGAAAAAGCAGCCGCGCCGCCGGGCCCTGGCGGCGAGGGGCCCAGCCGTCTCGCCGCTGGCGGACCCGAGTAGCGACCCATGCGCGAGTGAGCGGGACGAAAAGTAGCCGCGCTGCCGCCGACGGTTGGTGAATCCTCTTCTCGCGGATGGCTGACCCCGGAGCCGCCAAAGACTCCCGTGTCCACGTCCGTTTTACATGGCCAACTCAGCTGAGCGGCAACAAGAAGGCGCATCGGGCAGGCGACCTGACTCCCGCTGATGCTATCAGCACATGCCTACAGTTCATCGGAGTTCTTGTGACGGGTCAAGAGCGCTGAAAGCCCGTCCAGCGAATAGATGATCTCGGCGCCGACATCACGGAGAGCCTGCTCGTTGCCGTCTGCCGCGAAGCCGATTGCTCGCATCCCAGCGGCAATGGTAGCGGCGACGCCTGACGGGGTATCCTCGATGACCGCGCATGCGGATGGCTTTGCGTTCATTCTCGCGGCAGCGTGCTCGAAGATGCGAGTCAGGCTTGGGGCGTGGTACGTCGTAGGCGGCGAGAGTGATCCTGCCCGTCATCAGGGGTGGAGGGTAGCCGAGGTGCTTGGATAGGCTGCGTGGCAAGCGTGTTGGCTCTCGCCCGCCTATAATCGCAACAGGCCGACTGCCGTCCTAACCAGCCATCATCATTGGTGTCGATGACTGTCGTGCACGATCGTTTGAAGCTCTCCTTGATGGTCTTTGGGTGCCCGAGGGAGCTGTGACCCACCCTCGTTCAGGCTTCCGGCCGGGTTCCAGGCGTGAGCGAGGAGAAGATCTGGCGGGTGTTATCCAGCTCCCTGCAACCCTCCAGGAGCTGCTCGGCTTTCAGTCACCAAGCCTCGAGGAGATCCTCGAGCTGATTGGCGGGCTACCTTTCGAGGCCTCGATGGATTACCTCTCTGTGTTGAGTGTGGGGCTCTACCACGCACGACGAGAGACTCACCTTCACGTGCGGCTAGCAAGTGAAGTCTTCGGGACCGGTTTGATGATGGATCGCGTTCGAGACTTCATCGCCCGCGGTCCTGACCGACTTGTCTTCGACGAGCGCTATGTGACTGTGCTTCAGCGACTGCTGGTTGAACATGCGGGCAACGATCCAGCCAAGCACCTGACGCAACGGCAGCACGCGACCCTCCTCACCTGCCTGTTCGCATTGGGGGATGCACTCGTTGAGTGGGAGCCACCCGAGCCCGACCAGGGTGACGACTATGACGTGTCCTTGTGGACGATCTATGCGATCCAACGTGGCGCTTACTACAACTCGCCCGACATGCTTGAGGGAATCGTACGAGCGTCGACAATGCTCATCGAGATCGCCGCCGAAGAGGATCTCCGTGAGCACCCCGACTACTGTCCCTTGGAGGCCTGGAGTAGCGAGGATACTAACGGCGCAAGCCTCGCCGACCAGCTTGCCTGCGGTCTGGCGTTAATTGGCGGACTGAAGATCCTGGACCCCACGTTGCGTCTCGCCGAGCGTCCTGTGTATCTAGAGCCTGGCTATATGACCGTCGGCTCCTTCGTTGATCGCGAGGCACAGATCTTCCGTACTGTCTCTGCCAGTCGCGAGGAGTTCCGCACCCTGTATGCCCAGACCGGTCGCACGCCCGAGCACATCGCGTGGGATCACGCATCATTCGAGCAACGGCCACTACTGAGACGTACCGACGGGTCTCACATTCTCATTTCCGCTAGCGCTATAGAGTCTTGGATGGGACGAGGCTTGTACTTTCGGATGCTCGACGCCGCAAAATCACGTAGAGCTTCTGAGGACTCGCCCACACGACTAGGTCATAAGTTTACCGCCTTTACTGGGGTGCTGGCCGAGCGCTACGTGCTGCGCATGGTGTCTCGGTCCCATGAGGTCGCGCCCACCGAACCACCCGTCGAGGTCTCTGGAGATCAGATCTACTCCATCGGCAAGCGTGAGTTAAGAACCCCCGATGTGGCTGTAGCGCAACCCCCGGACCTGGTGTTGATGGAGGTCTACTCTGGACGTATCCCCCGTGAGGCTCGCGTCGGCGCAACTGTTGAGTCAATGGAGGGAGCCTTGGACAAGATGATCTTGAGCAAGCTCTCTGAGCTTCAAGACCGGACCGCAGATATACTCGCCGGACATGTGACCCTTCCGGGCGTAGGAGACTTCGACGCCCATCGCATTTGGCCAATGCTCGTGCTCGCCGGTGATCAGGTCTTTCAACTTCCTATGCTTTGGCGGTGGGTTCAAGAGCGGTTTCCTGAGGGCGCCTTCGGTGACACCCGTGTCCAGCCCCCAACGATCTGCAACCTTGACGACCTCGAGCCACTCCTAGTTCTGGTCGAGCGAGGCGAGTCATTGCAGAAACTTCTGGCGGCCTTTCATCAGAGTCCCTACGCACAGTTCCCGCCGCGTAACTGGATCGCAGCAACCCACCACCTGACCCTCTCTGAGCGACCAACCTACATCCAAGAGCACTACAAAAGCATCACGACCGATATTCACCGCCGTCTATTCCCATAAGGTGGCCGACTCGCTCGATGTGGCAGGTAGGCTGCCTCTACGCCGTAGCCGCCTCAGCCACTGGCCAGTCGAGTCCTCGGAGAGTTGCCAGCCCCATTTGGCCGTGCTCCTCGAACGCCCGCTCGAGGCGCTCGTTCAGCCAAGCCTGTCCCTCGCGTGTGAGTTCCACAGCGGGATGCCGCTGATAGGAGCGGCGAGGATCGAGGTTGCCCGTTTCCTTCGCCGCGTTTCGCTGAGTAGACGCAAACGACTCCGACCCCAGCTCATCCATCATCTCGTTGAGCGACACGCCGTTGGCCATATTGCCTGCAACAAACTCGGGGTGGTGCACCCGTATGTAGTAGGACCACTTCTCCTTGAACGGTCGTTCTTCTATGTCGTACTCGGTCGCGACGTCCCGAGCGTCTTGGTGCTCGAACCCGATCGCTCGCCCAAAGATGCGAGTATCGTTGGGCCCTGCAACGAATCGACCTAAGAACATCAATGCGCCGTCACGAGGTGCCCGCGGGTGTCCCCCTTTCTTTGGGTAGGTGCAAGCCCAATGGCACCCGGAACGCCGAACCTCTGCAAGCACCGATTCGGAGGGATTGACCCGACGGTGTCCCTCTCCGAAGAACTTTACAAAGGCTTGCGTTGCCTCAGACGCCCACCCTTCCGAGACTGGATGCTTGGACGACACGCCACCATCGGCGCCGTGATCGGGCATCGGTAGGGTGCCCAACACACCCGCACCGCTTGCTAAATACACCTCGACCTCCTTCTGCCACCCGGATAAGCACTCCTCAGAGACATCGGCCCCCGCCGACTTCCAGAGTGCTTTGAAGTACTGCCGGCAATCCCCGACGACATCCTCGTCCTCGGACACGAACCCGAACTCGTGATTCCTGAGAAGCCCAGCCTCCGTCAGATTCGCTGAGGTCACGATCACTCTGCGCTCGCCGAACAAATACAGCTTGGCGTGCAGGTGCTTGATGCCGCGCACTCGGGCGCCTGCCTTTACGAGCATGCGTAGCGCCGAGGCATCGCTGACACCGGCGCAGAAGTCGGCGATGCTAAAGCGAGTGATGACCTGAAACTGTTCTGGGTGACCGTGCTCCAGGAGGCGTTCAGCTGCGCAGGTCGTAATGAACGGGCAGACGACTCGAACCGTCTTATGCTCCACCTCGATAGCCGCACTGAGCTCCTCCGCCCAACCCGAGTCGACGAGTCTTATCCCCATGATCGATTGGGCTTACTCGGTATCGACTTGGAGTCGGGGGAACTCAAGGGCGAAAGCAGCTTGAACATCGGCAAACATAGACGCGTCCAAGGCCTTGCGGCATTTGACCGTGTTCATCACATCGTAACTCGCGACTCCCATCGCCTCAGCAAGCGCCTTCTCGATTCCAGCCACTCTGTCACGACGCTCTTGATGCGTCTGGAGGTTCTCCGCCTCGTCCAGAATCGGGCCGTGAGCAACCAGCCTGAACTTGCAGTCATTCGGCTCTACGCCGCGGATGGCCAAGTACTTGCGAAGCATATTGCTGTTCTTGGCGAACCCCAGATGTTGCCCCATACGATTGAATGGGGACTGAGCATTGCACGAGGAGCTGTCACCCGTACGTCCGACGTAGTACAGCTCTCTTTCGCCGGGCGCCATGACCTGCCACACGTAGATCCAAAAGCCTCGACGCAAGAAGCCTCCGTCAAAGCTGAGCGTTTCGGTCTCCGCACTCATTTTTGAGAGCTTACTACACCTCGGCTAAGTTGATCCCCTGGCGGATGTGCATTCCTCCAGAACTATGCCGACCTCACCCCATCCCCCATCGGCATAAGACAAATGTCGTCATAAAAGGCAAAAAAAGGGTAGTTCGACACGGTCCTTTCTCGCGGTAGCGAGTGTCTGCGCGGGGCGGAACGCTGGCGGTTTGCCGTTGTTCCGCCCCTCGCAGACGGGCTGGTTGTGTTTAAAACGGGATCTCGTCCTCATGGGTGCCCGCGCCGACTGGTACGGGCTGGAACTTCTCGTCGTACTCGACTTCGTCGCCGACGGTGCTCTCGCGGGAGCTGAGGAACTGTACGGTATCGGCGATGATGTCGATTGCCTGGCGCTTGGTTCCGTCTTGGGCTTCCCACTCGCGCCAGTCCAGGCGTCCGTCGATCGCCACCGGGCGGCCCTTGGAGAGGAAGCGCGCGGTGTTCTCGCCCTGGGCGCCCCAGACCTTCACGTTGAAGTAGTTGGGCTTGTCCTCCCAGTCTCCGGTGTTGTTGTTTTTGCGGCGGGTGTTGCACGCGATCCGCAGCTCGCAGACCGATGTGCCGCTGGGCAGTGAGCGCAGCTCGGGGTCTTTGGTCAGGTTGCCGGTCATCACGACCCGGTTGATGTTCGTTGCAGCCATTACGGCTCCTTTCCGTGTGGCAGCGCTCGTCGACGCTGCATCTTGGGTGTGGTTCCTTGCTGAGGCCCGCGACTTGTGAGGCCTTCTTGCGATCGGGGTGGCGCCCGGGCCAGCACCTGGGTGGGTGGATCGTCCTGCGTCGCCCGACCGGATAGATGTCCGAGTGCTTCATCTCTGGTTGTCGTTGCGGAGAGCCTCTTGCCCCCGGACGTTCTTGGTTTCAGGGCACCCCAGGGTGTCCGTGGGTGTATCGGCGTCCGCGAGGACGTTGGGTGTGCGTGGCTGGCGGGTGTTTGGGGTCGCTGGCTGTGGTCCTCGCGGAGCGCCTTGGTGGCGTTCATGCGGTCTCCATCACGCGGGTTTCGGCGAGGTCCTTGATGTGGTTCGCTAGCGCTGAGAAGCGTCCGGCGGTGCTCTTCTGCTTGGAGCTCTTGTGTGCCGCGAGGATTGCCTGGTCGAGCTGCTCGTTGCTCCATCCGATCGCTGCAGCGCTTTCGAGCAGGTCAGCCAGGATCAACAGCGTGTCGGGGTCGATCTGCGCCCAGTTGACCTGTGTGCTGGGGCCGCCGCCGGTAGCGAGCGCGGCGAAGCGCGTGACGGCCCGGTCGTCGTAGTCATGCTCGGTCATCCGGCGGCGCAGCTCGCCGAGAGCGCGCTGGAGCTCGTCCTGCCGGTCACGAGCCGCGTCTTGTGGGTCCTGGGCGCCGGTGCTGTCTTGGGGGGTTGGCTGCGCTTTGGGTTGCTCCTCGGTCTCGGTGGTCTCCGTGCCGGCTGTCTTACGTGCTAGCCACCGGGCGAACATCGCTTGGCGGCGCTCCTGGCCGATCGGCTTGTCTGAGTTGTGGCCTGCGGCCCTCAGCACCATCTCTTCGGGTGTCTGGAGCGCGCTCAGCACCTCGAGCCAGCCGGTGAGGGCCTGCAGCTGTGCGTCGGTCAGGTTCGTGTCCTGGCCGTCGGCGCGCACGAGGTTGCTCAACAGGCGCGCGACCGGCTCGGCGAACCCTCTGCTTTTCGCCGCGTCGATCACCGCCGGCGCCGCGGGATGCTCAGGCATCGGCCCGAAGTCCTCTGCCGGCCCGGCCTGCTGTTCTGCCTCGTGGCCGGGAGCGGGTTGCGAGGGGGACCCGGGCGCCTGGTGCTCCCCGGCGGGTTTTCCGTTGGCGGTGGCGGCAGACCGGGCACGGGCGTTTGCGCGGCGAGCGGTGGCTACGCCGCCGGTGGCCCCGTTGCCGCGCATCCGGGCCATGATCGCGTCGGCGACTTCCTGGTGGTTGAGCGGCGCACCGTAGTTCTGTTTGCCCTCGTCGGTGAGCCATCGCTTGTACTGCTCACGGATGACCAGTTCGCAGTCCCTGTCTATGTAGGGGCGCGCCTTGGAGTTCTCGCCGGACTTCGGGACGCGCAGCTTCCCGGGCTCCTCTCCGCGCTCCAGTAGGAAGTCTTCGACGCTGTAAAGACACTGGCCGGGGCCATGCAAGCGACCGGCGCGCTTCCATGCCTGCGCCTGTGCGTTCATCTTCGCCTGGCCTGATGTTTCCGCGGTCGACGCGCCGATGTCTTTGCGGACGACCCCGAACACTTCAAGTATCGCCTTGGCCTCGCAGTAGTAGAACGTCTTGCCGTGCGCCTGGAAGGTGCGTTCGTTGACGAATTCGCAGTCCTGGGCCCATTCGTGGCCGCAGGTGAGGTTCAGTCGGTCCATCAGCGTCTCGCCGATCGAATACAGCCCGACCGTGCACGGCGACCGAGGGCTGGTCGGAACGTTGACAATCAGCCCACGGACGAGACTCGGACTATACGGCATTCGTAGGAACGGGATCGCGTCTATATATGACTGTGTTGGCAGCATGTGAAAATCCATGCCGGTCTCCTTCTCGGTCGAGTTGACCCGCCACGTGGCTCTCCCTCCCCCGCGTTCCCGGCGCGACGGAGGGCAGTGGCGGCGTGTGGTGCGCGGCCTTGAGCAGGCCGCTGGGAGTGGCGGCTGCGCTTTA